>Ga0209751_10006026_pt1 | contig 11322 bp, 10 predicted proteins | sample RifCSP13_1_FD_184019 | JGI IMG/M metagenome (GOLD analysis project Ga0209751, IMG submission 184019) | Soil microbial communities from Rifle, Colorado - Rifle CSP2_sed 13_1 (SPAdes) (version 2) | ecosystem: Environmental > Terrestrial > Deep subsurface > Rock core/Sediment | place: Rifle...
GACGGGACTGGCAGCGAGGTTTCGAGGAGATTGGTTACAAGGTGAGCAGCCTCAAGGAGGGGGCAAACACTTCACCGGAATGCAATGGCACATCCGAGGAGCTGAACGCGAGCGCGCAAGAACCGCACGAGGGACGAGAGCCGGAGCGCGCAGTCGGACAGAAGATCAGGAAATGCCTGATTTGCCGGACGCTGTTTTCAAGCGCCTGGGCGGGGGAGCGCATTTGCCGGCGGTGCAAATCCACCTCAGGATGGCGGAGCGGTGCACTTACGTGATTTCCGAAGGAGAGTTCACAGTGATCGATGCGCGCGCTGAAGCGGCCGCGCGGTAAATCGGAACAAGTCAACGGAGGAGATCGGCGTTCTTGCACCGCACGACCGATTTGCAAACCATCTGCCATTATCAAGAAAAGGGGGTAGCCGTGTCGAATGGCACCGCGAGAAACAGGAGAAATCGTCAACACGACAGAAGCGGCGGATCATTTTCCCGCCGCCCCCGGAGGCCGACAGTGACATCGAGCCAAGCCAATGCCTCTGGCAATGCCAAGATGAGCTATGAACGTTACGTGGCGCTCGCACGTGCCGCCGCATTGGTCGGCGATACAATCGAAGCCGAGAACCTCTGGCAGCACGCAGAGCATTACTTCAGGCTGTTGCGGGAACAGGCGGTCTAAGCGTCGACGCCTTGGCGCCCGAAGCTCTGATTTTTTCCCCGAGATGCGGCGCGATGTTGATCTGGCCCAAGAGAACTAGTCCAGTGACCGCTGTTGGCCCTCCTTCACCGGTCGGCTGGCGTGCGGGCGCTTCCGGAGCTCGGGGTCAAGCGTCGGTCGATCCAAAAAATCGCCTAGACTTTCCGCTGCTTGATGTACTTCTGCCGTGGTGGCGGCGATGGCCGACCGGGAAGTTTGACCCAATCCGGAAGGAGCAGGTCGTCTCCGCCAGATCATGGATGGACGCCCGACTCTGGACCGGCGCTGTCCCCTGTTTCAGGCAGAGGCAAGCGGATGTCGCACATGACGCCCGTTGGCGCAAAGTTCATGTGCGCCGTGCCACCGAGCGAATGCTTCAGTCCCCGCTCGATGAGCACTGTGCCGAAGCCATGGACCGCCGGCGGACTGACTGTCGGGCCTCCGCTCTCCGCCCAGTTGAGCTCGAGAAAGTGATCGCTACCTTGGCCCGTGACACGCCATGTCACGCTGAGCCTGCCCTCTGAAACCTTGAGCGCGCCGTATTTGCGCGCGTTGGTGCCGAGCTCGTGCAGCGTGAGCCCGAGGTGAACTGCCACCCGCGGCAGGAGCTGCAGCTCCGGCCCCGAGCAGGTGATGCGCTCACCTTGGGTCGCGTCGACAACCAGCTGCTCGCGAACCAACGACTCCAGATCGACACCCCTCCAGCTCCTCTGCGTCAGCAAGTTGTGGGCGCGCGACAGGGCGTGCAGCCGCCCGCGGAAGCTGTCGACGAAATGCGCCGGATCTCGTGCCTTCTGCAATGTCTGCTCGGCCATGGCCTGCACTATGGCCAGCGTGTTCTTGACGCGATGATTGAGCTCGTCGATTAGGAGGCGCTGTGTCTCTTCTGCTTGCTGGCGTACGGCGGCGACCGCCGCCTCGGCCGTCTTGCGCGCCGTCACGTCGAAGTTGATACCGGTCATGCCGGTGACGCGCCCCTCAGTGTCGCGCAAAACCTTGCCCCGCCCGGCCAGGCAGCGCTCGCCAAGCACGGGGTGGATGATGCGGAACTCCTCCTGCCACTCGCCGCCGGTCTTGAGACACGCCTCGACCAGGCGCATATGCGGGTCGCGGTCGTCGGGGTGAAAGCGGGCCGCCCACGTGGCGTCGTCGATGACCTCTTCTGGACCGAAGCCGTAGAGCGCGCGGTAGGCTTCATCGGCCACCGAGACGCCGGTTGCCGCGTGCCAGACCCATACCCCCGCCCCGCTGGCATCGAGAGCGAGCCGCCGCGTCTCTTCTGCCTGCTTGCGCTCGGTGATGTCACGCATAATCTTTGAAGCGCCGATGACCCGGCCCTGGGCGTCCCTGATGGGCGAGACGGTTAGTGAAATGTCGAACAGGCTCCCATCCTTGCGTTGCCGAACGGTTTCGTAGTTATGCGTACTTTCGCCGCGGCTGATCCGCTCCAGAATGCGCGGTTCCTCGTCCTCGCGATCCGAGGGGATCAGGATCGAAGCCGGCTGGCCCACGGCTTCCTGGGCCGTATAGCCAAAGAGCCGCTGGGCCCCCTGGTTCCAACTGTTGATGATGCCGTCAAGGTCTTTGCCGATGATGGCGTCATCCGACGATTCAACGATCGCGGCGAGGTTGGCCCGCAATTCCTCCGCTCGCTTGCGCTCGGTGATATCGACGAAGGTGATGACGACGCCATCGATTTCGCCCTTGACCGTACGATAGGGCCGAATGCGCATGACGAAGGTCTGAGCACCGTCCTTGAGCGCGAGATCACGCTCGACGATCGTGCCATTCCGCTGCACCGTATCCACGTCGCCCTGGAGCTCGGTGTACGCCAGCCCGCTGAGGATATCGGTGATAGGGCGGCCGCGGTCGCTGTCGCGCACCGGGAACAGCTGGCTCAGGGTGGGCGTGAAGTGCTTGATGCGCAGCTGGCCGTCGAGGAAGACGGTGGCGATCTGCGTGCTCTCCAGCAGGTTCTGCACGTCGCTGTTGAGGCGCGTCAGGAGCTCGTTCTTGTTGTTGAGTTCGCTGTTGATCGTGTGCAGCTCCTCGTTGACGGACTGCATCTCCTCCTTCGCGGTCTCGAGCTCCTCGTTCGACGATTGCAGCTCCTCGTTGACGGACTGAAATTCTTCGGTCGTCGACTTCATATCCTCGATCTGCGTCTCGAGATCATCGGTGGCGGCCTCGAGCTGCGCCCGGGTGGCGGCAATCTCGCGTTCCAACAGCTGCACGTGGGCATCGCTCTCTGCCGCCGGCGCCTCAGGGGCTCCCCCTGCGGCCAGCGGGGAGGTGTCGCGGAAGGCGACCACGCAACTCCCGCTGGTCTTCCCGTTCTGGCCCGCGACCGGCTCGACGATCAGCGTCAGCGCGCGGGCTTCGCCATCGATGCGGAGGGTCAGGGTCTCATTGATGACCCGCTGTCCGCTGGCGACGGCTTGGTTTACGGCGGCCCTGACGGCGGGCCTCAGCGTTTTGTGCACGATGCTGAACAGGCTGAGGCTGGCCGCGCCCTTTGAGGGCTCGAGATAGGGGCCGGTCTCGGCGCCGGAGAAGCGGGTCACCTCATGGTTGCGGTCGATGACAAAGTAGGCCGGCGCGTAGTGCTGCATCACGTGGCTGACGGCTTTGTCGATCCTGTCCTCGGCCGAACGCCGTCTTACGGATGCCGGCGGCGGCTCCAAGGCGGCATGCCCCGTGGGCTGCAGCGCGGGCAGGGTCGCGCCGGCGTCGCGGCGTTGCAGGATGCGGTGCTTCTTGTCGAGGGCGGTAAACAGCCTGGAGCTGCGCGTCACGCTTTCGGACGTGCCGAGGAACAGGGTGCCGCCGGGCAGCAGGGCGTAATGGAAGGTGCGCATCAGCCGGTCCTGCAGCTCCTCCCCGAGGTAGATCAGGACGTTGCGGCAGGAGATCAGATCGAGCTTGGAGAACGGCGGGTCGCGCACCAGGCTGTGGGTGGAGAAGACGCACATGTCGCGGATCTCCGGCACTGGGCAATAGTCGTCGCCATCCCGGGCGAACCAGCGCTCGAAGCGCTCGGGCGACAGGCCCGAGGCCGCCTTCGGGTAGCGACCAAACCGGGCGGTGGCCACGGCGTTGGCGTCGATGTCGGTGCCGAAGATGGTCACCTGGGGGACGCGATCGCGGGCGCGCAGGGCCTCTCTGAGCACGATGGCCAGGGAATAGACTTCCTCACCGGTCGAGCAGCCCGGGACCCACACGCGAATGGGCTCACCCTCATCCTTGGCGGCGAGCAAGGGCAGGATCGCCGTGGCCTTGAGGGCGTCGAAGGCCTCGGGGTCGCGAAAGAACTGGGTGACGCCGATGAGGAGCTCTCGGAACAGCGCCTCGATCTCACCGCGATCGGTCTTGAGCCGCGCGACGTAGTCCGTGGCGCTCTCAATATGCAGCACTTGCATGCGGCGCTGCAGCCGCCGGATCAGGGTCGCGTCCTTGTAGCCGCTGAAATCGTGCGCGCTGCGGGCGTGCAGGAGGGACGTGATCTTGGCCAGGTGCTGCTGGAGGTCGCTGCGCTGGCCGTCGCCATCCTTCTTCTCCGCAACCCCGACCAGATGCGTGGCATAGTCGATGAGCTTCCCCGGCATGGCCTCGACCGCCACGACGTGATCGACCAGGCCGGTGGCCGCCGCGCTGCTCGGCATGCCCTGCAAGGCCGTGGCATCGAACTCGGCCTGCGCCAACGTCAGGCCGCCGTGCTCCTTGATGGTGCCGATGCCGATCGTGCCGTCGCTCCCGACACCCGCGAGCACGATGCCGACGGCACGCTCGCCACAGTCCTCGGCCAGCGAGACGAAGAAGGTATCAATGGGCCGGCGATGCTCGCGCGCCGGCGCCGGCGTCGCGACCTGGAGAACGCCATCCTTGATGGTGAGGGTCGCATCCGGCGGAATGACGAAGACACAATTCTCTTTGACCGCGGCGCCATCCGTAGCCGCGACGACCGGAATGGGGCTCTGCGCCCCGAGCAACTCGACCAGGAGGCTTTTGTGGTGCGGGTCAAGATGCTGCACCAGCACGAATGTCATTCCGGTGTCTGCCGGCGTTTGCGACAAAAAGCCCTTGAAGGCGGCGAGCCCCCCTGCGGAGGCGCCGATGCCGACGACGAGGGCTGGGTGCGTTCCGTCTGACGGGGTCATGACATGTCGTCCTCGATCACCCAACCGCGGGCTTGCCTGAAGTGGCCCCCCAACTGACCAACATGCGCGACCCAGCTTAAGGTTTGTCGGGCTCAAGAGCGGCTTCAATGGCGAGTGCAAGCGATTCGGGCGTGAACGGCTTTTCGATGAAGCCCGAAGGGCGTGCCGCTACCGCGCGTTTGCGAGCGACTGGATCGGCGTGGGCGCTGACGAACAGGCTCGGAATGTCGAAGCGTTGTCGAATCTCGACGGCGGCGGTCACGCCGTCGCTATCGTCTGCCAGTCGGATGTCCATCAACACGAGATTGGGCCGAGCCGTCTCGGCAAGCTTGATGGCCTCTTCTGCTGTTGCCGCAGGGCCCACCACCTCATGGCCCAACTTCCTGACCACCCACTCCATGTCGAGAGCCGCCCAGATCTCGTCGTCAACGATCAGGATATTGTGCGTGGCCTCCGCGGCCGCCACGGTGCGGTTTTCGGGCTGAGTCCTCGATCGATCCCCGGTGTTCGCCGCCGCAGAGACAGCCGCCGCCGGCGAAGTCTCGCAAATCATTCGACTTCCAAACATAGCTGGTCTCCACGCGGAACGGCACCAAGCGGCGATGTGGGGGTTGGGCCTACCTGATGGGGCCAGGCGTCTTATTTCGCGCAGCCCAGAGGGGCCTCCGCTAGCCAATCATATGGGAGGTGTTCATTTTTTGTTCAAGTGGTGCGGGGGATCGGACTACTCGACCTCCGCCTGAACGGTGCAGAGGCTTACCCCGCGTTGCGACATGGCGATTCCGCTCGCACGAACGACAAGCCCCTCGGCGCGATGCGCTCCGCTCAATGGACAGGAGCGAGGCTCCGCAACGTCTTGAGCAAGGCTTCTGCGTGCAGTGGTTTCTGCAGGATCGTGACGACCTTGTCGCCCAATGGCGCCAAGCCCTCGTAGCCGGTGACGACCACCACCGGAATGCCGCGCTCATTGAGGCTATCGATCAGGCCGTAAGCCATCTCGCCCTGGAGGTTCATGTCCACCACCGCCGCGTCGAACGTTCCGAGTTCGCTCAGGCGTCCGGCCTCCGCGACGGTGGCCGCTGGCCCCGCTACAGCGACCCCCATGGTTTCAAGTATCGACTGCATCCCAAGTCCCACGATCAACGTATCTTCGGCCAGCAGAACGCGCATGCCGTTGATCTCTCCGCGTGCTGCTGGTTGACTGCAATCCGAGCCCATAGCGGTCCTCCCTACCTGACAACCCCACTGAAACGTGACGCAGCACATTCGCAACCATGTAGCGAGCCTACCACGGTGAAATCCTAATCTCTCTGGAAAATTGGTAGGGGTGCATTCTTTGCGGTGGATTCGCAATGGCGGCCGGCCGAGCGAGCGGGCCGAGAGTCCGGAGTTGGCCCTTCCTCACCGGTCGCAGGTGGGCAAAGCGCTTCAGCTCTTCCCGGGTACTTCAGACGTCAATTTGTTTAGGTATTGCGAGCGCGTCGTCGACCTCGATGCCTAAGTATCTGACGGTGCTCTCGATCTGCACCAATACGAGCGTCGAGAAAGTTGATCTGTGGACGCGGTCGACGGTGTGTTTCCGAAATGTCGGGGAGGCTTGGAAGGTCAAGCATGTGCATAGCTCCGTCCCGTTTTACATGGGCAGAAGCTTTCAGGCCGTCGGTCGATGATTTGGATGGCTCGCCGTTTGGAAACGCCGGATGAGCGGATCTGGCGGCCATTGCAGAATTCGAAACAGGTACAGTTCGAAACTTGATCCTCCTACGATAGGTTCTACAGTGCTCGTCAACGGAGGACAGTTGCATGATGATGTCGGACGATAAACGCAGGCGCATCGTCGCCAAGCGCCGCAAGCTGCGAAACGCCAGAAAACGTGCGGCTAAGGCGGCCAAGCGGGAACGCAATAGTAGGTCTGAAGCGCCGAAAGTTGGAGCACCACTTCGTAAGACCGACCTTGGACCAAGTCCGTTACTGGCCCTCAGCGTCGGTGACAGAAGTCACCAGCATTTTCCGCTGGTCAGGGTAGAGCTGCCTTGTCGCGGGAGTGCCGGGGTCTTGCCACTTTGACCCTGACCGGTTGTTGTGGTCGCTCCCGCTGCTCTAAGCTCGCCTGACCCCGATGACGAGGTAGCAGGGGCGATACTTCTTGGCGACTACGGTGACGTGTGCTCCTTCGGGGACCGGCGGATGGCCTTGCGTGACAAGATGCGCAGTGAACCCGCTATCGGTCACGAGCTCGGCGTAACGCACGTCCCACCTCTTCACGGTTCCGGTGAAGATGTGCGTGCCAGGTTCAAAAGGGTCGGGGTCGTCCATCCCGGCTCTCCATCCCTGGGTTCCTGCGCTGTTGGAAGAACCCGTGATTGCAGAACTGACGACGATCTGACTTTAGACCACGATACAGAACGAAAAACGGCACTCGCGACGCCCTCCCTCTAATGGGACCATGCTCCTAGGAAACATCATCTCCGGCGGACAGACCGGCGTGGATCGCGCTGCTCTCGACGCATCCATCGCCGCCACAAAGCGAATCATCGTTGCACGAACTGGAGCATAATCTCGTAAATCTCCACCCAAGCACGACACTACGGCACTCCAGCACCAAGGCCTCCTCCCACTCCGCGCGGCCTTTCCTTTTGAGAAACCGGCGCAAGTCACCGCGCGGAAGAGCAGATCAATCTTTGAGTTCGTGAGCTTCATTGGCCAGCCTCATTTTGAATGAGAAGGGCGGCCAGGAAATCTATGCAGTCATTGGGTTGCCGTGAAAGGTCGTCCGTGCGGAGGTCCCAAAGTCGCGAAAAGCTGTACGTGTCGTCGTCAACAAAAACTTGGTCGTCCCTGTTAATGCGGTAGGTGTGGCCGAACCTTCCGATTCTATTTAGCGCTAGCAAGACATCGGCGAGGCGCACGGCCCGGTCCACTGGCCCCTGGTTTTTGTCTGGATGTTCGGGCCCAACGCTTAAGGCCGGCTTGGCTTGGACACAGGCGGTACGGATGACCTCGAGTTTCTGCTCTCGGTTCATAGCTCATTCTGCGTCGTCTTAAAAAAGTGCATTGAGCTCGGCGCGCCGCTTGGCGGTCACCGCGAAGAATGTGTGGACTTGCCAGAAAGAGGCGAATGTCACGCGTCATCACGCCGAGCAAGACGCTCGCCATGGCGCGCTTTAGGCATTGGCTCGCACTCATCCGCTTCGGCGAGGAAGACACCGACGAGCGACAAGTCTGGTGCCTGTGGCCCTAGTACATCTCCTATTCTTATTGAGCGCAACGCCGAATTTAGGCTCCGGGACTTCCGGTGCCGATGTAGAACCGCACTGTTGCGGAAGGGGCCCTGATGACAGCTAGTGCGCTAAGAGTCTGTCCGAAGCTTTCATGAAGCGGCACGGAGCCTTACGATTCGGCGCAGCATGAGACGGATCATGGCCAGGATGATGAATGCGGCATGTGAGCGCGAGAGGTTCTCGAAGTCTTTTGCCAGCCTTCGACACCTGCCGAGCCAGCCGAACGTGCGCTCGACGATCCAGCGTTTGGGCAGCACCACGAATCCCGTGACCGTGTCGGACCGCTTGACGATCTCGAGCGGTATCTTCGCTTCGGCGCGAACCTCGTTGGCCGTCGCCTTGCCGTGATATCCGCCATCGGCGATCGCCCGCGCCAATGAGGGGAACATCCTGCGCGCCACCTTGAGCAGCGGCGCGATCATGTCGCGATCCTGAATGTCGGCCGACGTGACGGCGAGGCCGACCATCAGGCCAAGCGTGTCGACAGCGACGTGGCGCTTCTTGCCTTTGATTTTCTTACCCGCATCGTAGCCGCAAGCATCGATCCCGGGCCCCCTTTTCAGCGCTCTTGACGCTCTGGCTATCGACGATGGCGGTGGTGGCCGTCGGCTCCTTGGCGGCCAGCTTGCGGGCTTGGGCATAGAGCGAATGGTGGATGCGCGTCAGCGTGCCGTCGCAGTGCCATTCGACAAAATAGTCGTGTACGGTGCTCTTGGCCGGGAAGTCCTTCGGCAACTGCTTCCACTGGCAGCCCGTCGTCAGCACGTACAGGATCGCGTTCAAGACCTCACGACGCTTGATCCGCCGCTCGGGCGGCAGATGCGGCTCTATCAGCGCCCACTCTTCGTCCGTCACATCGCTCGGATAGCGTTGCCCCTTGCGCTCGTATTGGCCCCGGTTCTCTGCTGTCCACATGTCCGCCCCCGCGAATCACCTCGTGGGAGCAACAGAATCACAACAGATTCCTATGACTCAAGAATCTTCCGGACGGGCTCTAAGGCGGCGGAAGATAGCGGACCACAATCCTCAGGATGATTCGGAGGCGAGTGCCGCAGACGGGCCCCCCTGCCGATTTTGATTGTGGCATCACCTAGGGACGCGCATCATGACGGCCGGCAGTCGAGCCATCTCGGCTGAGGTACCTTTGCACTCGGGTGACGTATCGGACCAGACGGATGCCGTCTCGTTTCGCAGGGTGATGTCGGATGACAACCGTAAAGGATGTACTCGTTAAGAAGGGCTGGAATGTTCATTCCATTCATCCGGATGCTTCTGTGTTCGATGCCCTCAAGATGATGGCGGAAAACAACATCGGGTCATTGGTCGTGCTGGAGGATGGAAAACTTGTCGGCATCATCACCGAACGGCTCTACGCGCGGGAGATTATCTTGAAAGGCAGGGCGTCGCCGGGCACTTTTGTCCGGGAGATCATGTCGACCAGGGTGATCTACGCGCGACCTGACCAGTCAGTTCAGGAATGCATGGCTGTAATGACCGCAAGGGGCGTGCGCCATCTCCCGGTGCTCGAAGATGAACGACTAGTTGGCATAGTTTCGATTGGCGACATGGTGAAGAGCGTAATCGGAGACCAGCAGTTCACTATCGAACAACTCGAACATTACATCCATGGCGACCGGTGACCGGCTGGCGGCCCTGGTCGACCTTGCCGCGATGCCGCGTGGCGCCGATTGGCCCCCGAGATTGCGCCGGACCAACAGCCCGCGGATAGTTTAATAGCAACCCACAAGTTCAAAATTCGTGAGCCGCCAATGAATATCGAGGCGGGTCAGACTTCCGGCGAGAGCGGAAACGTCAGGCTTGTAGCCCGTCAGCACATGTTGGACAGATTGAGGTGATTGCGGAAGGGAGAGTTTCTGGCTCATCGTAGCCCCTGGAGGGATCCCGATGAGACACAGAGACGAACGCGCGCCAGACAGCGCCGAAAAGACCGTGCGCGACATCCGCCGCGCTGTCTCGGGCTGCGCCCGACGAGCGTCTTCGAACCCTTGGCCGATTTCAGGAAAAATGTCTCGTCGGCCTCCACGATCTCGGTGACGGCCGCGGCCTTCGTGGTCTTCGGCACCTTCTGGAAGCGGTGCCGCCAGCGGAACGCGGTCGTCAAATCGACGCGGGCCCGCCTGGCCGCCTTTCTGAGACTGACGCCGTCGACGAGAGTCTTGGCTCAAAGCACGGCGGATTAGGCGAAGCCTAGACCGCCGGGCGGCGCTACAAGTTTGCCGTCTACCTCTGGGATCGTTTGACGACTGCGCCGCGCTTGCGATCCTCGTTTTCTGAGGCGCGTGAATCTCTCTTATGGGTCACGAACGCCAGTCGCAGGGCTTCCCGCCCGACGACAGCTTTTGCGCGATCACCGGAAGTCGCGGATCCGGCGAATGCTCAATGCGACAGCGATTTGAGCGAGTACGAGGGCGCCAAGGCTGGTGACTCGCCCGTCTCCGTTAAACGACCGTTATGCGGACCGCCCCGCGACCGCAAACAACTTATTGCGGTGACTCTCATCCTTGTTGTCATGGTCCGTGCCGCGGGGTTGGCGATCGGATAACCCCTGCCTACTCGTGCCGAAGCTGAAGGGCGGGAAAGGGTATGAACCGTGGCCATGGCAGACGATTGAACTCGCGCGCCAGCATCTGCGCGCCGACCTCTGGTACGTTGTCGCGCTTGCGCTCTACACGGGCCAGCGGCTCGGTGACGTCCTCACCATGCGCTGGGACCAAGGGAGCCGGGGCATAATTGCCGTCGCTCAGGAAAAAAACCCGCAAGCGGCTCGCAATCCCGTTGCACGCGGACGTGCGGGCAGTGTGGTCGGCGACTGTTGGAATACCCAACGGCCGCGTCCCCCCATTCGCCTTCGGAATATCGACCCGCCGCACCGGCGGAGGAAAATAGCTCCCTGACGACAGCCGGTTCCAGAGCTTGTAGAGGTTGCCCGCGAGGCTGGCCTCGAACTCCGCAACCGACTGTCCGTCCACTCCAGCCGCTCCCTGGTTGGCCTTCACACGCTTGAAGGCTTCCCAGACTTCCCGCTTGGGGATCTTGAACGGCTTTGCCTCGTCCACGGGCTCCTCCCGTCGTGCTGAAAGCACGCCTTCGGCATGACAGTTGGCCCGTGGCCTTTAGCTGAACAACGCAGCCCCTTCGCTCCAGCCCCATTACAGGGCCTTCATCGCCACTA
>Ga0209751_10006027_pt1 | contig 11321 bp, 13 predicted proteins | sample RifCSP13_1_FD_184019 | JGI IMG/M metagenome (GOLD analysis project Ga0209751, IMG submission 184019) | Soil microbial communities from Rifle, Colorado - Rifle CSP2_sed 13_1 (SPAdes) (version 2) | ecosystem: Environmental > Terrestrial > Deep subsurface > Rock core/Sediment | place: Rifle...
CATGAGCTTCCACGACCATCGCGGCCAGGGCGGCATCTTCCGGATGCTGCCGGCGCGGGCGCTGTCGGTGGAGCAGCTGGGGCTCTCGCGCGAGATCCAGGCGCTCTGCCGCGAGTCCGAGGGCCTCGTGCTCGTGACCGGGCCGCGCACGAGCGGCAAGTCCACGCTGGTGTCGGCGTTCGTGGATCTCATCAACCGCTCGCGCGCCGACCACGTGATCACGCTCGAGGGGGAGATCAAGTTCGTGCACGAGAGCCGGCGCTCGCTCGTGAGCCAGCGCGAGCTGCGGGGGGATGCCGCCGAGCTCAAGGCGGCGGTCAGGGCGGCGCTGCGCGAGGATCCCGACGTGCTGGTCATCGAGGATCTGCGCACCGGTCCGCTCATGAACGTTGCACTCGAGGCGGCCGCGGCGGGGCGCCTCGTGGTCGGCGGGTTCTCGGCGCACACGGCCGCGAGCGCCGTCGACCGAATCATCAGCCTGTATGCGCCGGAATATCACCGGCAGGTGCAGCTCGCGCTGGCCGACTCGCTCCGCGGTGTGATCGTGCAGGTGCTGCTCAGAAAGACCGGTGGAGGCCGCGTGCCCGCCCGCGAGGTGCTGCTCAACACTCCGGCCGTATCGAGCGTAATCGCGGAAGGCAAGACCTCTCAGCTGTCGATGGCCATCGAAGGAGGGCGGCGCTACGGGATGACGCCGCTCAACGACGCGCTCGTCGGCCTCGTGCAGTCGGGCTCCGTCGACGCCCGCGAAGCCTACCGGCAGTCGACCGACCGCGCGGGATTCCTCGCCGCGCTCAAGCGCCAGGGTCTCGACACGTCCTTCGTCGAGAAGCTGGCGTAAGGGCGGGCCCTGGGCCCCTACCGATCGACGAACGCTTCGATCGCCTTCAGCAGAAACTCCAGCACCTCGGCTTCGGTCAGCGTGTCCGGCGCGCCAATGACCTGTTCGGACTCGATGACGCGGCGGCCGCGGTTGCGGCTCGTGTGACCGATGACCGACGGAGTGCTGCCGGTGGTGTCGAGGAACAGCTCGACGAAGTCCTCCGCGCTGCGATCGGAGCTGAGGCGGACGCTCGCTGACGGCGTGAACACCGTGAACAGGTGCTGTTCGGGTCGCAGCACGCCCGCGACCTGCCGGAACAGCGGGATCGCGACGTTGTTCAGCACCCGATCGAACGCGCGCGTCGCCTCGTCGTTGCGGGCGCGCCGTTCAGCGGCCTGGCGCTTGGCGCGTTCGATCGTCGTGAGCAGCCGTTTGCGGACGTCGGAGACTTCCATGGGCGCTAGATCACGTTCTGCCGGCGCAGACCGGCGATCGTTTCGGCTTCGAGGCCGACGTCGTGGGCGAGCACGGCGTCGGTGTGCTCGCCGAGCGTGGGCGGCGGTGTGCGCACCGCGCCCGGCGTGTCCGACAGCTTCACCGGCACGCCGAGCACGCGCAGCTGGCCGGCGGTCGCGTGTTCGATGCGCGCAATCATCTCGCGCGCGCCTAGCTGAGGATCGTCGAACACCTCCTGCAGGTTGCGCACCGACCCGCAGGGCACGCCCGCGGCCCGCAGGCGGTCGATCCAGAACGCCCGCGGCTCGGCCTGGAGCCGGTCGGTGACGAACCGCCGCAGGTGATCGTACGCGGCGACACGTTGCCGGTTGGTCGCGAAGCGCTCGTCCTCGGGAAGGCTCGCGACCGCGCAGAAGCGACGCCACTGCTCGTCGTTGCCGACCGCCAGCACGAAGTCGCCGTCCGACGCGGCGAAGGTTTCGTAGGGCACGATGCTGGGATGGCGATTGCCCAGTCGCGTCGGCACGCGGTCGCTCACGAAATAGTTGCCGGCCTGGTACGTCAGCAGCGCCGCCACCGAGTCGAGCATCGCGAGGTCGACCTGCTGCCCGCGACCGGTCCGCTCGCGCGCGATGAGCGCCATCGCGATGCCGTACGCGGCGAACATGCCCGACACGATGTCGGCAATCGCCACGCCGAGCCGGAACGGCGTGCCGTCGGGCGCGCCCGTGATGCTCATCAAGCCGCCCTCGGCCTGCATCACGGCGTCGTAGCCCGGCTCGTTCCGTCGCGGACCGGTCTGGCCGAACCCCGAGATGGAGCAGTAGACCAGGCGGGGATACCGCGCGGCGATCGCGTCGTAGTCGAGTCTCTGTCTGGTCAGCGTGCCAGGGCGGAAGTTTTCGACGAGCACGTCGCTCTTCGCGATGAGACGATCGAGGATCGCGCGACCGTCCGGATGTTTGAAGTCGAGCGTGACGCTCTCCTTGTTCCGGTTGATGCTCAGGAAGTACGCGCTTTCCCCGGCCAGAAACGGCGGGCCCCACGCGCGCGTGTCGTCCCCTTTGCCCGGCTGCTCGACCTTGATCACCCGGGCGCCCATGTCCGCGAGCAGCATCGTGCAGTAGGGACCCGACAGCACGCGGGTGAGATCGAGAACGGTGATACCCTCCAACGGTCGCATCCGTATGATTATCGTCTACGCCGGCAGCGCCTGATGCAGCTGCGAGCACGCGAAAAGGGGTTCTTTCCTGCGGGATAGTGATTTTCTTGCGGGATAGTGGCCACGTGGTCTTGGACTATACTTGGCCTTTCTTGGTGACCAGTGCAGACAAGCCGGGCCACAGTGGCGCCCGATGGCACGATGACGCTCTCGAACCTTGCGCGCATCCCTGCGGGCGACTTCCTCATGGGGTCCGCCGATGCGGAGGACGACGAGCGGCCCGTCCATCGCGTGTTCGTCAGCGAATTCTTCATCGGCCGGTTTGCTGTCACGCACGATGAGTACGCGCAGTTCGTCCGCGCGACCAGCTATCCGGCGCCTTCCATCCGCGAGCTTCCGCTCATTGCGGCCGGCGGGCGCGATTCGATCTTTCGCGAACTGAGTTCCCCGTACGCCTGGTCGGACGGCCAGCCGCCCGCCGGCCAAGGCAGCCACCCCGTCGTCCTCGTGCGTTACGACGATGCGCTCGCGTACTGCCGCTGGTTGTCGGACGAGTCGGGTCGCGTCATCCGTCTGCCGACGGAGGCGGAATGGGAGAAAGCCGCGCGCGGGGGTCTCGAGGGGCAGCGATATCCATGGGGCGACGACATGAGCCCGTCACGCTGCAACTTCCTGACCGATCCGCTGCTCAAGCAGCAGCGCGGCACGCGGCCGACAGGCACGTATCCGCCCAATGCGTACGGCCTCTGCGACGTGAGCGGTAATGTCTGGGAGTGGGTGTCGGATTGGTACGATCCCGACTACTACGGCTTCGGCGTCGCGCGCGATCCAAAAGGCTCCGAAACCGGCAACCTCCGCGTCGTGCGCGGCGGCTCCTGGGTGAACGACGACGTGTCGATGCTGAGGTCCGCGTACCGACACAAAGTGCCGCCGGACACCTACGCGCACAGCATCGGATTCCGCGTCGCGTGCAACCCGAACACGTTGCTGAAAAGCGCAGCCTGAAGAACTCACGAGTCAAGGCTGAGAAATTCAGCAATCTGCCCGTGTTTCTATCGGGATTCGGAATGGGGGATCTGGGACAGCGATGGCGAAGCGTCACGTATCGACGGCTCGACGAATGCCGGACCCGAAGCCTCAGCCATCATCGCTGACGGCCAGTGAGTACGAGCGCGCGCGGCGCGCGCTCATGCGGCGCGACCCGGTACTCAAGGGCGTCATCAAACGCATCGGCCCGTGCGGGATGGCCGAGCGCCAGCGCCCGGATCACCTCGCCGCGCTCGTCAGCGCCATCCTCAGTCAGCAGCTCTCGACGAAGGCCGCCGCGACGATCTTCGGCCGATTCGTGGCGCTGTTTCCCGACGGTGATCTGCGGGCATCGGCCATCGCGACAAAGAGCGACGAGGCGCTCCGCGGGGTGGGCCTGAGCGGACAGAAGGTGGGTTACCTCCGTGATCTCTCCGCGAGGATCATCGACGGCCGCCTTCAGCTGGATGAACTCGAGGCGCTGCCGGATGAGCACGTCATCGAGCGGCTGACTGCGGTCAAGGGTCTTGGCCGCTGGACGGCGGAGATGTTTCTGATGTTCCGGCTGCACCGCCCGGACGTGTTACCCGCTGGCGACCTGGGCATCGTCAACGCGATCATCCGGCTGTACGGTTTGCGCAAGCGGCCTGACGCGAAGCGGATTCTGAAGATGGGCGAAGCGTGGCGACCGTATCGATCCGTGGCTTCGTGGTACTTGTGGCAGAGCCTGAAGCCCGGGGCCCGAGGCCTGTCGTCTGAGGCCCGAGGCCCGAGGCCCGAGGCCCGAGGCCTGACGTCAGACCTGAGCTTTGAGCCATAGCAGTAGATAACCACCTGCTATGGCGATGAGCGTGCCCCGTTCACTGAAGAGCGTTTCGCGCCACGAACGTGTGCCCTCGAGCTGCTCCGGCGAGGTCGTAAACGTGGGCAGCCATCGCGGCACCCGCTCGGCGTAGGCTCGATAGGCGTCGCCCAGCCGCGATTCGAGCAGCCGTTCCTCCCACCGGACAATCGCGTGATACTCCGCGGCCAACAGCGCCACGATCACCGGCGCCATCCAGACGAGGCGGGCGATGAGCGCGAAGCCGGCCCACAGCGCGATGTTGCCCAGGTAGATCGGATTGCGCACCAGGGCGAACGGTCCGCTCGCCACCAGCGGTCCGAGTCGATCGCTGCGCGTTCGCGAAATGACGCCGATGTGACGAACCGCCCAGAGGCGGACCATTTCGCCTGCCAGCGTCGCGGCGACGCCGGTCGCCAGTAGACCGGCCGACGAAGCGGTTTCGCCCGCGCGCACGCCCAGGAGCGCGATGGTGATGGGAAGAGGAATCAGCGTCCGCCGGCGGAAGAGCCACCCGCCGATCCGGGTCGCCGTGTCCGGATCTATTTGTTTCGATTGAAGTTGCGAGGTTCCCCCTGCGCTCATTGAGGCCTCCAGAGTATAGACCGGGTTCAGCCGGACCTGGAACGGCGCGCCCGGTACGAAAAGGGGCCGTACCCCCCTTTTGCGCGTCGCATTTTTTTCTGCGAAGGTTTGACACGGCCGAGCCGGTTGATACAATACAGGACTACTTCGGTCGTATATCCACATGGCTTCAGCCGCGTCCTCCATACTGCTCGCCCGCGCCCCGGGATCCTCGGTGCTGGACATGATCGGGCGTACGCCGCTCGTGCGTCTGTGCCAGTTCGAGCGCGACACACCTGGCGTCGAGCTGTACGCGAAAGCCGAGTGGCAGAACCCAGGCGGGTCGGTGAAGGACCGTGCCGCCGCGCGGATGATTCTCGACGGGGAGGCGTCGGGTCGACTGACGCCCGATAGGACGATCATCGACGCGACCTCGGGAAACACGGGCATTGCGTACGCCATGATTGGCGCGGCCCGGGGGTATCGCGTGAAGCTGTGCGTGCCGGGGAACGCCAGCCCCGAGCGGAAGGTGATTCTCGCGGCGCTCGGCGCCGAACTGGTGCTGACCGATCCGCTCGAGGGCAGCGACGGCGCCATCCGCGAGGCGCGCCGGTTGGTAGCAGGGGATCCGGAGCGCTACTTCTACCCGGACCAGTACAACAACGAAGCCAACTGGCGCGCGCACTACGACACGACCGCGCCGGAAATCATCGAGCAGACGAGCGGTCGCCTCACGCACTTCGTCGCCGGTCTCGGCACCAGCGGCACGTTCGTCGGCACCGGCCGGCGGCTGCGTCAGTTCAACCGGGCAATCAAGCTGACGTCCTTTCAGCCCGACTCGCCGTTTCACGGCCTGGAGGGGCTGAAGCACATGGCGTCGGCGATCGTGCCCGGGATTTACGACTCGACGCTCGCCGACGAGGACCTGCGCATCGACACCGAGCGCGCGCATCGCATGGTGCGGCGGCTCGCGCGCGAGGAAGGTCTGCTGGCGGGCATCTCGTCCGGCGCGGCGGTCGCGGCGATGCTGGATGTCGCGGCAACGCTGTCCACAGGCGTCGTCGTCACCGTGTTCCCTGACGGCGCCGAACGGTATTTGACTGAAAGCTTCTGGACCGTCGATGGCTGAGCGCCGGCTGACTCTTGCCGCCGCCGTCGATCAGGCCGTCCGCCGCCACGGCGAGGAGACCTATCCGCATGAATGCTGCGGCGCGCTGGTCGGCCGCGACGGCGTCGTGAGCGCGGTCGTCGCGCTGCCGAATACGACAGAGGAAGGTCCGCGTCGTCGGTTCCTGGTGCGGGCCGCCGACTACCGGTTGGCGGAGCGTCGCGCGATCGAGCTCGGCGGCGAGCTCCTCGGGTTCTATCATTCACATCCGGACCATCCGGCCCGGCCGTCGCAGTTCGACCTCGATCACGCGTGGCCGACGTTTGCGTACGTTATTGTGGCGGTGACGGCCGGCGCGGCCGCCGGCATGACCGTCTGGTATCTCAAAGACGATCGATCGAGTTTTGACGAGGGCAGTCTTCATCATGGCGAAAATTCTCATCCCGACACCGCTCAGACCGTACACGGATAAGCTCGACGCCGTCGAGGCCACCGGCGCCACTGTGGGCGAATTACTGGCGGACCTGACGCGGAAGCACGCTGGTCTCAAAGCGCACCTCTATAACGAGCAGGGTAAACTGCGCAGCTTCGTCAACGTCTACGTGAACGACGACGACATCAGGTATCTGCAGAAAGAGCAGACGCCGGTGCAGGCCGACGACACCGTGAGCATCATTCCGTCGGTAGCGGGCGGCGTGGAGGCCACCATCGACAGTCGCGTTCGGCTTCCCCTCGAGGGGCCTCGGGACCCTCAGCCGGACCGTGATGCGCCGGCGCTGACCAACGAGGAGATCAAGCGCTACAGCCGGCACCTCATCATGCCGGAGGTCGGCGTCGAGGGGCAGCGCAAGCTCAAGGCTTCGAAGGTCTTGTGCATCGGCGCGGGCGGGCTGGGGTCGCCGGCGGCGATGTATCTCGCGGCGGCCGGTGTCGGCGCGCTCGGGATTGTCGACTTCGATGTGGTGGACTTCAGCAACCTGCAGCGGCAGATTCTTCACGGGACACCGGACGTTGGCCGCACGAAGCTCGCGTCGGCCAGAGATCGTCTGCAGTCCATCAATCCCAACGTGGAGATTCGCACATACGAGACGGCGTTGTCGTCGAAGAACGCGCTCGAGCTCTTCGCGCCCTACGACGTGATCCTGGACGGCACCGACAACTTCCCGACGCGGTATCTCGTGAACGACGCGTGCGTGTTGCTCGGCAAGCCGAACGCGTACGGCAGCATTTTCCGGTTCGAAGGCCAGGCGTCGGTCTTTGCCACCAAAGATGGCCCGTGCTACCGGTGCCTCTATCCCGAGCCTCCGCCGCCCGGTCTTGTGCCGAGCTGCGCCGAAGGCGGCGTGCTGGGCGTGCTGCCCGGCGTCATCGGCGTGATTCAGGCCACCGAAACGATCAAGTTGATCCTCGGCGTCGGCGAGCCGCTCATTGGCCGCTTCATGATCTACGATGCGCTGAAGATGCGTTTCCGCGAACTGACGCTGAGGAAAGATCCGGACTGCCCGGTGTGCGGCACGCATCCGACGGTGACGCACCTCATCGATTACGAACAATTCTGCGGCGTCACGCCTGCCGCGCCGGAGCCGTCCGCCGTGAACAGCGCGACCGAAATCACCGCCGTCGAGTTGAAGCTGCGGCTGGACCGCGGTGACGCCCTCACCATCGTCGACGTCCGTGAGGTCAACGAGTACCAGATCAACCGCATCGCGGGGTCCTTGCTGATGCCCCTTGGCGACGTGCCGAAGCGGTATCCGGAGCTCAACCCGAGCCACGAAATCGTCGTCCAGTGCAAGATGGGCGTCCGCAGCGCAAAAGCGGCGGATTTCCTGCGTTCCGTGGGTTTTACGAGGGTCCTCAACCTCAAAGGCGGCATCCTCGACTGGGTGGACAAGGTCGACCCGAGCCAGCCGAAATACTGAGGCGGGCTTGTGGCGTTCGGCCTGGAATGGTAATATCGGACTATCGGGGTCGGATTTAGGTCAGGCTCATGCTGAGGCTCTCAAAAAAAGCGGATTACGCGTTGATCGCCATGAAACATCTGGCGCTGCGCGGGGACCGCGGGTCGTCAAGTGCCCGCGAAATCGCCGAGCTGTACGCGATTCCCATCGAGCTGATGGCCAAGGTGCTCCAGCGACTCGTCCGCCGGGGGCTCCTGGCGTCTCAGCAGGGCACGCGGGGCGGCTACCAGCTGGCGCGCGTGCCGTCGCAGATTTCGGTCGCCGACGTCATTCAGGCGATCGAGGGGCCCGTCACCGTGACGGCCTGCTCGACCGATGTTGGACCGTGCGAGCAGTTTTCCACCTGTAACGTGCGCGACCCGCTGCGGCGGGTGCGTGAATTGATTCTGAGCGCGCTCGGCGAATGCACGGTCGCGGAGCTGGCGGCGGACATTCCACCGCCGCCGCTCGAACGTGCCGCGGTGTTGCATACGCATCCATAAGTCAGAGAACAACAATGGCTATCAAGCTGCCGATCTACATGGACTATCACGCCACCACGCCGTGCGATCCGCGCGTCGTCGAGGCGATGCTGCCGTATTTCACGACGCACTTCGGCAACGCGGCCAGCCGCAACCATCCGTTCGGGTGGGAGGCGGAGGAAGCCGTCGAGAAGGGACGCAAGCAGATTGCCGATCTCATCGGCGCCAGCCCGAAGGAAATCGTCTTCACGAGCGGCGCGACCGAGTCGGACAACCTCGCGATCAAGGGCGCGGCCGAGATGTATCGCGAGAAGGGCAACCACCTCATCACGTGCGTCACTGAGCACAAAGCGGTGATCGACACGTGCAAGCATCTCGAGAAGACGGGCTATCGCGTCACCTACCTCGCCGTGCGGAAGGACGGGCGCGTCAGCCTCGATGAGATGAAGGCGGCGATCTGCGACAAGACGATTCTCATCTCGATCATGGCGGCCAACAACGAGATCGGCGTCCTCCAGCCGATTGCCGAGATTGGTGCGATTGCGAAGGCGAAGGGGATTCTCTTCCACACCGACGCGGTGCAGATGGTCGGCAAAGTGCCGTTCAACGTGAACGACCTGAAGGTCGACATGGCGTCGATCAGCGCGCACAAGATGTACGGGCCCAAGGGCGTCGGCGCGCTGTACGTCCGGCGGCGCAACCCGCGCGTGCTGCTGGCGTCGCAAATCGACGGCGGCGGTCACGAGCGCGGCATGCGCTCTGGCACGCTCAACGTCACCGGCGTTGTCGGCTTCGGGAAGGCCGCCGAGCTGTGCAAGCAGGAGATGGCCGTCGAGGGCGAGCGGTTGCGCAAGCTGCGCGACCGGCTGAACGACAAGCTGCACAAGCAGCTCGACGAGCTCTACATCAACGGATCGACAGAGCACCGGCTGCCGCACAACCTGAACGTCAGCTTCGCGTACGTCGAAGGCGAGTCGCTGTTGATGGGCATCAACGACGTGGCGGTGTCGTCCGGGTCCGCGTGCACGTCCGCGAGTCTCGAACCGTCCTACGTGCTGAAGGCGCTCGGTGCCGGCGACGATCTGGCGCATTCGTCGATTCGCTTCGGCCTCGGACGGTGGTCCACCGAGGAAGAAGTGGACTACGTCGCCGACAAGCTCACCTCTGTCGTCACCCGGCTGCGCGAAATGTCTCCGCTCTACGAAATGGCAAAAGAAGGCGTGGATCTCTCCACGATGCAGTGGCAAACAGAAGGACACTGAACATGGCTTACTCCAGCAAAGTAATCGATCACTACGAACACCCGCGCAACGTCGGCTCGTTGTCCAAGGAAGATCCGAACGTCGGTACCGGCCTGGTCGGCGCGCCGGAGTGCGGCGACGTCATGAAGCTGCAGGTGAAGGTCAATCCCGCCACGGGCGTGATCGACGATGCGAAGTTCAAGACGTTCGGCTGCGGGTCGGCGATTGCGAGTTCCAGCCTGGCGACCGAGTGGCTCAAGGGCAAGACCGTGGACGAGGCGCTGGCGATCAAGAACACCGCCATCGTCGACGAGCTGAGTCTGCCGCCCGTGAAGATTCATTGTTCGGTGCTGGCGGAGGACGCCATCAAGGCGGCCATCAACGACTACAAGAAGAAGCAGTCGGATGATGGGAAGTCGGCTGAAGTCAGGACACAGGCAACCGTCTGAGCGGGGTTGTAGCGCAGGTTTGTAGACCTGCCGTGAGAATCATGATCGAAATCAGTGAAGTGGCGGCGCGCAAGATTCGCACCTTGATGGCCAAGCAGGGCCTCGAGGAGGGCGGGCTGCGCGTGGGCGTCAAGGGCGGCGGGTGTTCGGGGTTGAGCTACACCTTCGCGTGGGAAAAGCAGCCGCGCCTGGGCGATGAAGTGTTCGACGGCCCCGAGGGCGCGAAGATCTTCGTCGACAAGAAGAGCCTGATCTTCCTGGACGGCACCGTGCTCGATTACGACACGAACCTGATCGGCAAGGGATTCGTGTTCAACAACCCGAACGCCAAGTCGACGTGCGGCTGCGGCAGCTCCTTCGGGGCGTAGTGCCTTCCTCCTCTCCACACACGCTTCAGGTTTGCCGCGAATGCGGCGGCGGCGCTCCGATCGACGTGCACTTCTGCCCGCAGTGCACGAAGATTCTGTCGCTGAGCCGGCACGGCGATTATTTCGAATTTTTCGGTCTGCCGCGCAAGCTGAACCTCGACCTGAGCGACCTGGAACAACGGTTCCGGACGCTCAGCCGGCAGTTCCATCCGGACTTTTTCTACAACGCGACGCCGGCCGAGCGGCTGGCGAGCCTGGAACGCTCGTCGTACCTCAACGACGGGTACCGCACGCTGCACCAGCCGATCTCGCGGATGGAGTACCTCCTGAAGATCGAAGGGCTGGGGCCGAAGAGCCCGAAAGAGGCGTCGCGTCAGGTGCCGCCGGCACTGCTCGAGGAAGTGTTCGCGCTGAACGAGGAACTGGATGAAGTCCGGGGGATGCGCGCCGGCGGCGCGGCCGCGGAGGCGTGGAAGGCGCGGCTGCAGCGCGCCCGCCAGCCGATCGACGTCAAACGCATCGAGCACGAGGCGCAATTGCAGGAGCTGGCGACGCGATGGGACGGGCTGGACGCCGCCGCGCCGGACACCGAGCGCGCGAGCGCCCTGGCTGCGCTGCGCGATTGCTTTCTCGAGCGCAACTACATCACGAACCTGCTCGCGGGCATCGAGCGCGAGCTGGAGACCGCCTGAGCCATGTCCAGAGTCGTCGGCATCGATCTCGGCACGACGAATAGCCTCGTGGCCTGCGTCACGGACGCCGGGCCGGTGGTGATCCGCGACAAGAGCGGTGACGCGCTGGTGCCGTCCGTCGTGTCGGCCGCGGCCGATGGCACGATGTACGTCGGTCGCGAGGCCGAGCGGC
>Ga0209751_10006030_pt1 | contig 11318 bp, 9 predicted proteins | sample RifCSP13_1_FD_184019 | JGI IMG/M metagenome (GOLD analysis project Ga0209751, IMG submission 184019) | Soil microbial communities from Rifle, Colorado - Rifle CSP2_sed 13_1 (SPAdes) (version 2) | ecosystem: Environmental > Terrestrial > Deep subsurface > Rock core/Sediment | place: Rifle...
TACGTTCGACAGGTCGCGGTTGTCGGTGAGCCAGTGGCCGGTGATGGTGTCGTAGGCGGCTGCCGCCTGGCCGGTGAACCTCAGGTTCAGGTAGTCCATCGGCTCCAGGAACTTGAAGGTCCGGTGGTAGACCTCGGGGAGTTCCTGCTGGATGTACAGGATGTGGCCTAGAGAGTCCTTTCCGGTGCGGGAGGGGACGCCGCCGGTGAAGCGCAGCCAGCGCCACAGCTTCACGGCGCCGTACCCAGAAACGGTGGGGAACCCGCTGGTGATGCGCCGGGCGTACCGAGCGCCGCGCGTGTCCATCCAGATGATGGCGTTCATCAGGTGATTGCCGTCGCGGTCTACGGGGACGGTGCCCATCCACTGCGTCGTGCAGCTGAGGGCGATGATCCTCTCCGGGGGGACGAGGCCTCTGGCGAGCAGCCTTCGGGCGGCCGTCGTGAGCGCCCGCCACCAGTCGTCCGGGTCCTGCTCGGCGCCGCCGTCCGGCGTAAGGTGAAGCGCCGTCGCCTCGAACTCGTGCCCTGCGATCTCGCCGTCCGCGGAGATGAGCGCGACCTTCGGCCCGCCCGTACCGAGGTCGATCGCCAGTATGTGCTCGGCGCTCCCTGTGGCCATCGTCTAGCCGTTCCTCCGTTCGCCCGTGTGGCGCTTATGGGCTCGCAGATTGAGAGTAGCCGCGGACGCGGGAAAGGGCAAGCCGTGGCAGGATCGTGGCGGGGGTGTTCCGAAGGCGCTTGAAGAGAAGACTAATGGCCGGGGCGGTCGGGACAGGGTCGGTCGTTTCAAGCCGTGCCCGTCGCCGTGCCGGTGATGGGCTTGACGTGCTGCGACCAGCGCCAGCCCGGCTCAAGCGTGAGCTTGCCTACGCCGCCGCCGCCGAATGGGTTGACATCGATAGGATTCTTCGTCCCCACACGATAGGAGACGTGAGTAGGGCGAGAGTAGCTAGATGGCGAGATGGTCGGGGCGGCCGGATTCGAACCGACGGCCTCCTGAACCCCATTCAGGTGCGGGGTTTTCAGATACGGCTTGCGCGAGCCCCCTATCTGGCCAGCCCTCTTAAACCTCAAGAGCGGCTCTTCCCAAACCAAGGGAATTATCGGGGAGTTCCAGTTGAGTTGTCAACGGGTTCCTGGCACAGCTGCTCGCCTCGGGGGAGTTACCGACCCTGTGCCTCGACCACACGCGTCGACACGAGAGCGCACGGCTGGCGCACAGCCGGCCCACAAGCGGGTCACGAGGCATCTGCCGCTGAGGCCGTTGGTCGCGGAAGTGACGCGATGCTCGCCCTGGGCGGCGCGAGTGCGATTTTCGGGGCTAGCGCTTCTGACCGGCGGCGCCAGCAAGCATCCGGCAGTCAGGGCAGTGCGCGAGGTTCAGGGCAGAGGCCCGTTCTCCCAGGCCCGACAGGACACGGGAAACCATGGCCTCCGGGGCGTACCCACGCCCACACCGCTGGCAACGGCGGAGATCGGCGGCTTTCAGAACGATGGGTTCATCTCTCAGCGAGGATTCTTCGAGCGAGCGTATTATCTTGAGCGCGTTTTCCGGGCAGGCGTCCGAACACAGCCGGCAGCCAACGCAGTCCCGGGCGGTGAACTCAAGGCGACTGGTTGTGGAGTCCTCGCAGTACTTGAGGGCGTCTGTAGGACAAGCGTCCGCACAGAGTCCGCAGAGGGAGCATGCCTGGGCGTCGAACTCCGGCTGGCCGAAGGGCAGGCCGTCGTGCTGAACCGACAGAGCATCCCCGATGCCCGCGCGCTGCCACATGCCGGCGACCAGTCCGGCCGTTCGGTACTGATGCGCGCGCCCGGGAACTGGGAGTCCCTGGCACAGGACATGAGGCGGATGGCCAAGGATGTGCGCAGCGAAGGCGTCCAGGGAGGAAACCAGCCTCCGCGCGGAGTCAGCAGTCACAAGCGCCAGCCGTTCGCTTCCGAGGCCGAGGGCATCAAGCACGCGCTCGATTGCCGAGAAGGCCTCGCGGAATGCCTGAGGGTGGCAAGCGGAGCTGCAGGCGCCGTCGCACGACAGGACGGCGACGCCAGCGGCGCCCAGATCAAAGGCACGAAGGACAAGATAGAGGTCCGGGAATCCAACCGAAGGTACCTCCACGGGTAGAACGGCAGCGGGGTAGGCCAGCCGGCGGCGGCTGGCTTCACGCAACGCCGTCATCGCCCCGCGGCAGGCGAACGCCACGATCCTTTCCTGCGAGCCCTGAGACTCGCTCGTCAGTAGCGCTCTGACACCCGCGTCCAGGACGCGACGCCCGTAAAACGGGTGGTCGGCAGCGCCGGTAGGGCAGGCGGAGACGCAGAGCCCGCAGTCCCGGCAGCGGTCCTTATCGACCGACGCCGATGCACCGCCAAGCCTGATGGCGTCGAACGGGCAGGCCTTCAGACAGAGATCGCAGCCGCGAAACGCCGCGCACTGCGCCTCATCGATTGCGGGGACGACGTCGTGGCGTGGTCTTGCCGCCGTGAGGAGACCGCGGCGGCTCAGGCGCCCTCTTAAGCCGCCCAGCCTAAGGCGGATGTTGGACGGGCGAAGCCAGGGATATTCCATGACCATGGCCGCCGCCGCCTTTAACAGAAGCGACGCCCTCCAGGTCGCCTCGTCGCGGCTGTGGGCGCCGCCGCAGAGATCCGCCATATTGAGTACCCGGAGGGCGAAGGGGTCCTCCTTCGAAAGGCGGAGTGCCTCCCGCCCCCGCTCCCACGCAGCCTCCTCGTCTTGGGATACGACCACGAGGCTGCCCAGCCGGTGAACGCCAATGGTGTGAACGAGCCTCGCGAGCGACACGTGGTCTACAAGAGCTACTACGGCGTCGTTCAGCCGAGTCTGGGCCAGCGCGTCGGCGTTGAGCATTGGCTCGAGGCCGCGACGTTCGATAACGACGCCTACTGGCATTCCACTTCCACCCTCATCTCTGCCATCGCGGTCCGTAGCAGTTCGCCGTCGAGGAAGAGCCAGTGAGGCAGGAAACCGGACAGAAACCGGAAAAGGTGGCAGGAAGTGGCCTCGCTCAGCCTCTCGGCAAACAGGGGCCCCCAACGGCCCAGATGATCGCGGACGAACTCGCCCTGGATGCGTAGCAGCCGCTCCGCCTCCATGGTTTCGTTCGCATCGGTGGCCTGGCAGTGGGCAGCGCTCAGCCGGGCCATGAAGCCGAGCTCAACGGCGATGTGGTCCGGCGGCTCCCTCCAGGAAGCGTCCGCTTTGAGACCCTCACCCCGGTAGCGGCGCACGGCGTCCAGTGTCGACGCGCCCATCAGGACGCCATCCAGATATACTGACCCGTAAGGCGGGCAGGGCACGGCCCCCGGACCGAGGAATAGGCGGCAGTACTCCACTAGCAGCTCCGACGCCACATCTCCTGCGCCGCGGCGCTCCACGTCCAGGCAGAACCGGTCAAGCTGATCCTGCTGGACTCCCAGGGGGACGGGCAGCAGGCCCGCCAGATCAGACAGCGACAGCCGCGTGCCACTACCGCCGAGAACCTCCACCTGGGCCGGCGCCGGCTGGCGGAACCCAAGCGATAGGAAATCATACACCCCGCTTCGCAGGTCGTCCATCATCGCCGGCGCTCACCGCCCGGCCGGCCCGCCAGCCCTTCCGCGAGATGGCAAGCCAGCCCCAGCAGAAATGCCCCGGCCATCACGGCGAACCCCGCCTTCAACACGTTCAGCATGACCTCACCGGCATCCGCGCTTGCAGTGGCGATGACAGGCGACACCAGAAGTATAGCGACGACACCCACAAGCGCACCTAGACTCCCCCAGAGAAACCAGCTCCCCAGGCGGCAAACATGATCCCGACGCACTTGATTCACCTCCCCCCTGAGAGGGAATACGATCAGTCGCGGTCCGGCGGCCCCGGCTCCTCCCAAAGCGGCGGCCGATCTCTGGCTGCAGCCAGAGGCTCCTCGGGCAGGTCCGTGAGCGGAAAGACCTTGGCGAACAGCAGGAACCCCAGTATGCCCAGAGCGTAGACGCCCACGATGATGGACAGCTCCTCACTGGTCGGGTGGTATCCGGCCACGGTATACGGGAGCGCGAAGAGTTCGTCCGGGTGCGGGCTGAAGCGCGTGAACTGCGGAGCGAGGACTATGTTAATTCGTTCGGCGAGGACGCCCGCCACAACGAGGGCGGAGGCCAGGGCGACGCCGCCCGCCGCGGACAGACGGGGGGCCAGGGAGACGAAGAAGACCGCGGCCAGGGCGCTGAGGACGATGGCCAGGGTTGTGCCGGACAGCGAGAAGTCTTGCACGGAGACGGAGGCCTGCTCCGGAGACCTCTCCACGGAGAAGGAGAGGACCGCGAAGGCGAGGGCGGCGGCAGCCAGGGTCACGGTTATCGCCCGTCCCACTACCGGCCGGGTGACGGGAGCGGGGGCTTCCGCGCGTCTTGGCCAGAAGAAGATGTAGCCCAGCATCAGCATCGGCGTAACCAGCCCCACCAGCAGGTCGAACCAGAAGAAGATTGCGTAGTCGCCCTCGATCAGCTCCGTGAAGAAGGCGTGTGGCGAGACCTCTTGAGCGTACACCACCGTGAGCAACTCGGAGAACAGGAAGTAACCGAGGAGCGGAATGGCGATCAGGATGAGGCGGCCCAGAGCCGCAACCGTCTCGTCGTTGACCTGGGCCCGGAAGAGCCGCTGAGACGCGAACGAAACGAAGGTAACGAGCGCGAGGCCGGAGGCGAGGGCTGACCCCACGAACACCGGCGCGAGCAGGGCTGTATGCCACCCCGGCGTCGCCTTCGTGAGGCCCATGATCCAGGCGGTGATGGAATGCAGGAATACGGCCGCTGGTATGGAAACCCAGGCCAGGACGCGCAGAATCGCCTGGTCGCGCCGTATCGCTTCGGGCGAATCGTCCACGTAGCCGAGGGCCAGCAGCCGGTAGAGCCACGCCCGGGAGGGCATGGCGCGCATGCACTTGATGATGTCCGCCCGCGTGCTGAAGTAGCCCAGGGCGAGTGCCATCACAAGGTAGGCGTTGATGATGATGACGTCCCAGATCAGGGGCGATTGCCAGCGCCCGTAGACCATAAGGTGCCAGAGGCGGTCCGGCCGCCCCACGTCCAAACTGATAAAGATGCCGGCCATGAGGATGCAGGCGATGGCGACGACTTCGGCGATCCTGGCCACGGCCCGGTACCGTTCCATCTTCAGGGCGTGCACGAGGCTTGAGACGATGATACCGCCGGCGCTCAGGCCGACAAAGAAGACGAAGTTCACAATGTACGCGCCCCAGTACGTCGGTTGGTTCATGCCGGTGACGCCGAGGCCACTCTGAAGCTGCCGGTCGACCCAGATGAACAGCGCGACCCCCACGACCGCCAGCGCGGCGACGACCGCCAGGATGTACACGGGGCCGAAGGTAGTGAGCGGCTGGAATTCGCGCCGGCCTGTCAGTTGCATCGCCTAACCCTCCGCCAGGTAGTAGACTTGCGGGCGTGTCCCCATCTCTTCCATGAAGCGGAAGGCTCGCTTGTCCTGCGAGAGCCGAGACACTTCGCTCTCGGGGTCGTCCAGGTCCCCAAAGTGGATGGCGTGAGCGGGGCAGGTCTGGGTGCAGGCGGTAACTACGCCATCCGGCTCGCCTATCCTTTGGCCTTCCTGAACCGCCATATCGATGCGCTGGACGCAGAAGGTGCATTTCTCGACGACACCGCGAGGCCTGACCCGCACGTCGGGGTTCAAGTAGTTCCGGTGCGCATCGTTGAACTCGGGTTTGAACCAGTTGAAGGTACGCACGCCGTAGGGGCACGCGACCATGCAGTAGCGGCAGCCAATGCAGCGGTCGTAGTCCACGTCCACGATTCCGTCGCTGCGCTTGAAGGTGGCATCCACCGGGCAGACCTGGACGCAGGGCGGGTCCTCGCAGTGCATGCAGGGGCGCGGGATAAAGCGGGTGGTCGTGCGTGGATACTCGCCGTCGGTGCGGACCAGAACCCGCTGCCACTGGATGAGCCGGCCCTCCTCCGCCGCCTCCTTCCCCACGAAGGGGACGTTGTTCTCCACCATGCAGGCGACCGTGCAGGCCTGGCAGGCGGTGCAGCGGTCCAGGTCGATCACCATTCCCCATTTCGGCATGGTCTTGCTCCTCAGGCCTTTCGGACCTTCACTCGAGTCGAGAAGAAGGCCGCCAGCCCGCCCAGGTAATCCGTCTCGTTCACGAGGATTTCGTTCGGGTTGGCGCCACGGTCCGTAGCCCAGCGGCCATACGAGGTGTGTCCCTGCTCGAAGGGCATTGCCGCCACGTCCGGTGGGTTGCCGGGGTTGATCCGTACACGCGTCTTGATCCGCCCGTTCACTGACTCCACCCAGACCTCATCGCCCTCCTCGATGCCCAGCCGCCTCGCCGTTCGCGGGTTCAGCTCCACCCAGGAGTCCCAGCGGGTGCCGTTGTGCTGGAGGTGGACGCCGTGGATCTCCTGCAACCACGGCACGTTGGCGCCGCGGCCCTCGGCGTGGGTCATGAGCTTGTACGTGTTCAGGTATAGGGGGTACTCTTCCGGGTTCCCGGCGAAGCGGGGGGGCTCGTAGTGGGGCATGAACACCTTCTCGCCCCGGGCCGATATCTTGAGCGCCGCGATATCAGCCTCGGTCATCCCCAGCTCCTCGAACTTGTGCTCCAACTTCCCGAACTCGAACTCGAACTTCTTGCTGGGGGTGTCCAGCACTCGCTCCCATTCCCCGAAGGGATAAGGGGGCGCAGCCCACACCCCCTGGCGGATGAACTCCTGCCAGAAGGCGTCGAAGTCCGGGGCAACGATGCTGCCCTTCTGGGCCTCATGCACGCCCCGGTACTTGAACTTCAGGTAAGTGAGGAAGTCCCCCCAGGAGAAGGATTGCGCCATGCTGCCGCCGACGGCCTGCGCTATCTGGATTAGAGCATCCCCGGTGTTGCGCGTATCGTACAGGCGCTCGACGACGGGCTGGCGGATGCCCACCACGGGATACCCCAGACTGGGGTAGATGACATCGTCTTGCCACCGCTCCAGATAAGTATCGTCGGGCAGGATCAGGTCCGCGAACTCGGCGGTTTCGCTCATGAAGGGCGTGAAGTTGACGATGAAGGGGATCTGCTCCAGCGCCTTGCGCACCCGGCTCACGTCCGGCGTGGAGAAGGCAGGGTTCGTGTAGTAGAGGAGGAGAGCGTTCGCCTTGTACGGCCCCTCCCCGGTCGCGAACTCCGGGATGTTCTGGTAGACCTTCCCCGCCAGGGGATAGCGCTTCGTGCCCGCGTAGTCTATGCGGGGTTGAGCCACGCCGGCCTTCGCGACATCGTCCTGGACGGCATCCGGGTCCTTGGTGAGCGGAGGGCCCTTCTGCACGAGGACGCCGCCGGGGACGTCGATGCTACCAACGAGCGCATTCAGTGCGTGGATGGCCGTCCGGGTGTAAACGCCATAGGGCTGCATGCTGCTGCCCCGGGCGCCGGCGGCGATGGCTGGCTTGGACGTCGCGAACTCCCGGGCCACGCGCTCGATCGTCTCGGCTCCGACTCCGGTCTCTTCTTCAGCCCACTGGGGTGAGTACTCATCCAGCACCAGCTTGGACCACTCCTCGAACCCGTGAGTGCGGTTCTCCACGAACTCGTGGTCGTACAGGTCGTCCCTGATGATGACGTGGGCCATGGCAAGGGCCAGCGCACCATCGGTGCCCGGGCGGATCGCGATCCATTCGTCGGCTTTGGCCGCCGTCACCGAGTATCGCGTGTCTACGTGTACCAGCTTGAAACGGTTAGGCCGGCCGCGGCGCATGTGGCCATAAGAGCGGAGGAGCAGCGTAGTCGGCCGCCAGGCCTCGAGGAAGGAGCCGCCAAAGCTGACGACGTAGTTGGTGTTCACCCAGTCGTAGCCGGCGTAGGCCTTGAACCCTTGGGTCAAGTAGTGGGCCTGGGGCGAGCCGTCCTCGCAGATGCTGGAGTGGCCAGCGTGGTTGGGCGAGCCGTAGGCCGCCATGAAGCGGTCGATGAAGCCGCCCATCTGCCCCCGGTTGCGGCCGCTCATGAAGACCAGCGTGTGGGCCTCGCCCCGGTCGCGGATCTCCTTGAGCTTCGCCGCCACCTCGGCTATCGCTGCCTCCCAGGTTATCGGCTCCCATTGGCCGGACCCACGCTCGCCGGCGCGGCGCAGGGGGGTCTTTATGCGATCAGGATCGTAGAGGAACTGCAGGCCAGCCTGTCCTTTAGGGCAGAGGCGTCCCTCGTTGATGGGGTGCAGCGGATTGCCGTCGATCTTAACGGCGCGGCCGTTCACTACCCGCACCCGAATGCCGCAGCCGGCAGGACACTGGAGGCAGACGCTGGGCACCCACTTTTCCTCCAGGACCTGAGCCGTCGCTTCTGTCTGACCGTCCTCGAAGAGCGGCGCCAGAAGAGGCGGGGTGACGCTCGCAAGGGCGACCGTCGCGCCCGTAGCGCCGCTCGCCTTCAAGAAGGTACGCCGGCTAATGGTCATCGACAGGCCTCCCGTTTCCCTGGGTTCCCGCTGCGGGAGGAGCTTGCCACCGAAAGGAGCTGCGGGGAATCGTCCTCGAATCGTGAAAAGTGATGATTGTGGAGACGAAAAACCACTATACGCGGATAGCACTTGGTGCTCCTGTCCGGCCGACCGGCTTGACCTCACATGCGGCAGTGGGTAAAGTATATGCAGAATCAGGCATATGCTCCGCCGATGAAGCAGGCTGCTGATCTACTAAGAGCGCTCGCCGACGAAGAGCGTCTCCGCATACTTAACCTGCTGAGTGATGAACCAGAAGGGGCGTGTGTCTGCGAACTCGTGGACGCGCTGCGACTGCCCCAGTACCAGGTATCCCGGCAGTTGGGGATGCTGCGACAGGCGGGTCTTGTAGAGGCCCACAAACGTGGGAATTGGGTCTACTACAGCATTCGCCTTGACCTGCCTCCTCTGGCCGCCGTCATGCTTGAAGACCTGGCGGCGCATCTCCAGAGCGAAGGCGGGAGCGAGGACCGGGAACGGTTCGCCAGGCGTCTTCGGCTTCGTGAAGGCGGTGTGTGCTCCGTGGGCTATCCTCCGGAAATGCCATATCGCGAGGTGATACCGGTTAGGGGTGGGGGATAGGAAACGATTGGCCTTTCTTCGGTCGCACGGCGGCCCTGAAGCAGTAGAGCGATGAAGACGGTGCTCTTCGTCTGCACCCACAACTCCGCCCGGAGTCAGATGGCGGAAGGGTTGCTGCGGCACTATGCGGGTGATCGCTTCGAGGCGTTCAGCGGCGGCACGGAACCGGGCTCCCTTCACCCGCTGGCCGTTCGCGCCATGGCTGAGATCGGTATCGACATCAGCGAACAGCGCTCGAAGTCCGTGGACGCGTTCGTCGGGCAGCAGTTCGACTTCGTGATCACCGTCTGCGACCAGGCGAGGGAGACCTGCCCGGTATTTCCAGGCGCGACGCAGCAACTGCACTGGAGCTTTAGCGATCCTGCGGCGGTCGAGGGCAGCGAGCACGACAGGCTGGACGCCTTCCGGCGGGTCAGGGAAGAGATCGCGGTCCGTATCCGGCGGTTCATCTCGGAACAGGCTGTGGGAGAGGCAGAGGAGTCGCGTTCATGAGGATTCTCCACTACCTGCACGACTTCAGGACGCTGCCCTTCTTCGTCGTCTTCAGCATGGCGCTGGGCATCGGCATCGGGAAGGCGTTCGGCATCTCCAACTACGAGCTGACTCCGCCTATCGACGCCATTAAGGACATCTTCCGGGGCCAGTACGAGTTCACCATCGGCAACACCCTCGCCCTTGGCGTCGTCGTCGGCCTCTTCCTCATGATCTACCCCGCCATGACCAACATCCGCGTCGACGACCTGGGCGCGGCAACCCGTTCGCCCAAACAGTTGCTCATCGTCGCCATCGCCAACTACGCGATCGCGCCCTTCTTCATGTTCGCGCTGGCCGAAGTGTTCCTGAGAGGGGACGACGACCTGCACACCGGGCTGGTGCTGTACGGCATCGCTCCCTGCATCGCCATGGTTATCGTCTTCACCTTCCTCGCGCTGGGCAACACGCCCCTCGCCCTGGTCCTAGTGGCGTTCAACTCCGTCGTCCAAATGATCTTGTTGCCCGTGTACGCGAAGCTCCTCATCGGCAATGTCGATTTCGACGTGCTGGTGGTAGGCGAAAGCGTGGTCCTCTACCTGGGCCTGCCTCTCGTGCTGGGTCTTCTGACCAGGCGGGTCGGCGTGACCCGTATGGGCGAGGTGGGCTTCGAGCGGTTCCGGGAGGCCCTCAACACGCTGTCGGTTATCGGCCTGCTTTTCACCCTGGTCGTCATGTTCGGCCTCAAGGGCGATCTCATCGTCAACGACCCCATGATCGTGCTGCGCATGGCCGTACCCATGGCCATCTTCTTCTTCGTCATGTTTAACGCCGTATACCTGGCGGGGTGGCGGCTCGGGTTCAACTACGAGGACGCGGTCGCGGTGGCCTTCAACAGCACCGGCCGCGACTTCGAGATCGCCATAGCCATCGCCATCACGGCGTTCTCCCCCGCGGTTGCGGTCGCGACGGTCGTCGGTCCGCTGATCGAGGTGCCGGTCATGCTGACTTTGGTCTGGATAGCGATGCGGACCGGGCAGAGGTTGTTCGCCCGCGCCGCGGCGCCGGAGGCCGTCCCCCAACCAAATGTGGTGCCGAGCGGGCCGATGTCTCAACCCATGGCAGCAGAGAGAGGAGAAGAGTTATGAGGTGCTACCACTGCGCGAAGATCGACTACGAGCCGTGGCGGTTCAACTACCAGATCGCGGAGGCAGTCGGTGTGTGCCAGCAGTGCGGCGAGGCCGTTTGCGTCAAGCACGCGGTGAAGTCCGATGTTCCGCTGCCGGGCGACGAGCACGCCGCCCTGGAGCGGGCGCACCCCGTGCTGCTGCCTCTGCTCTGCGCCGACTGCTACGAGGCCGTGAAGGAGGCGGCTGCGGCGACGGTGTAGACTCTACCGCTGGCCCGCCCCTACTGCTGCCCTGGCCCGATCAGCCCCCGCCGGACCGCGTACTTCATCAGCTCTGAGCGCCTGTGCAGGTTGAGCTTCTCCATGATGTGCGCCCGATGGGTCTGCACGGTGCTGTTGGTAATGCCCAGCACGTCTGCTATCTCCTGGGTGGTCTGTCCCTCGCCGATGAGGCGGAGGACCTGCTTCTCGCGTTCCGAGAGAGCATCGTAACTATCTGATACTTCCCCCAGCCGGGCGCGGCGCAGGTAGTCTCGCACCAGCTTCGTGGTGAGTGGCGGGTGCAGGAAGATGTCGCCCTGATGCGCCGTCCGAATCGCCTCCAGCAGCTCCGATGG
>Ga0209751_10006031_pt1 | contig 11317 bp, 11 predicted proteins | sample RifCSP13_1_FD_184019 | JGI IMG/M metagenome (GOLD analysis project Ga0209751, IMG submission 184019) | Soil microbial communities from Rifle, Colorado - Rifle CSP2_sed 13_1 (SPAdes) (version 2) | ecosystem: Environmental > Terrestrial > Deep subsurface > Rock core/Sediment | place: Rifle...
CCAAACCCTGTTTTCACTCATTCTTCACCTGAAATACAGGGTTTCACCGTCATCTTCAGGCTTTTTCATGGTACCATGGTACCATGATACCAGTACCAAAAGGTACCATGGTACCATGGTACCGGTACCATCATGGTACCATGGTACCATGGTATTGGTACCAAAAAGTACTCTGATGGTACCAAAAAGTACTCTGATGGTACCATGGTACCAATACCAAAAAGGACAGAAGTACTGTGGGCTCGATGTGTAGACAAAGCGATACACAAATTTGCGATAGGAACTGGTACCTAGAACATAAATTGGCTCTGCGCGGCCCTTAATCCCGCATATCTTCCGTTTTCATCTTGGGATGAATACTCAACAATTTCGCGTGCATAGACCGTCGAATTGGAATTAGGTTAAAGGCTCAAGAACTCTTGCGTTTCATGGAGCTTGCTTGCAATTCGAAGAAAGTGAGAAGGTGTAATTGGAAAATAACTCCTAAATGAATCCAACATGGCTGCAATTACGACAATGAACGCTATTCCACAGTCGAGACCTAGTGTTACTGCACTAGTCCCGCTATCTGGCATTGTTGAGCTCGCCAGCCTGAAGCTCTACTGGCTTCTGATCCTTTTCATCACTTCGTCAAAGTTGTTGAGCGGTACTATCTTTACCGTGTTGAAAGCCGAAATGCCGGCTTCAATGCACATGGTCTCGATCTCGTGTGCACTTTCGGCCTCGATAATGATCACCCACTGGTGCTCAAGCACAGACAAGTAGAACCCGTGGATTTTCTTGACGTGGAACTTTTCGGTTATCGACTTGATCTTGTCGTCGATCTGTATCAGAATGTCCCTGCTCCGCTTGTTGTTCAGGGGGCACGATTCCGGGCTGTGCGTTGCAAAGACGCCAAATAGGAACATGCATTGAGAAAACAAAACAGGATATTAAAACGTAGTTGCCGGCCTACCCTTTCGACTCTGTCAGGCCGGCGCCTTCGTGCACGCGCCCGTGATGATCGCTTTCGTAGTGCCACTCGTATTCACCTTTGCGGTAAAAGGCTAGAAAGCATTTGGGACATCCAAACTAGAGTTTGTTGTTCATACTCCTCCAAGAGTCTTGGAATTATGAATAAAGTCGAGTAGGCTTATCTACTGCGAGCGTGCCTTGAGCCATTGCCCGACCTTTGGCAGCACGTTGTTTTGCGAGTAGAGGCTCGCGATGAGCCCTACGTGGCCGGTGTGGAACCGCATGAGGCGCTTGTCGGCGCTTGACACCACGTCGTTGAGGGGCGCGCTGCATTGGGGCGACACGAGGTGGTCCTCGTCTGCGATGATGTTGAGCAGCGGCACATTGATCTTCGACAGGTCGATGAGCTCATTGCCAAGTTTCATCTCGTTTTTCACGAGCAGGTTCTTCTGGTAAATGTCGCCGATCCACTGCCTGAACGTTTCGCCGGCTATGGGAGGCGTGTCGTACAGCCACTTTTCAATTCGCAAAAAATTGCCGACAAACTGGTCGTTGTCAATATTCTGGACTAGATTGAAATACTTGTTGACGCCCTGCTTGAACGGCTTGAGCGCAGAATAGCACGCATACAATTGCTCACAGGGCAAATTCCCAATGACATTCACCATCTTGTCCACGTCCATGTGCTTTGCAAGATTGCCAATGACGGTCGTGTCCTTCTCGGTGTCCACGACAGGCGCAATGACTGCGAGGTTCCTAACCTTTTCCTGGTGGAGTGTGGTATACATCGTGGACATCGTCCCGCCCATACAGTAGCCGTGCAGCGTGAGCTTGTCGACCTTGGTCTTCTTCAGCACCGCGTTGACGCAGTCGTCGATGTAGCAATTGACATAGTCGTCAAACGACACGTACTTGTCAGCAGCAGTGGGATTCTTCCAGTCTACAAGGTAGATGTCAAAGCCCTGGCTCAGCAGGCTCTTGACCCAGCTCTTGTCATGCTGGAGGTCAAGGATGTATGATCGGTTTATCAGCGCATAAACGACAAGTATGGGCGTTCTGGCAGTCTTGCTGACCATCTGCTGATAGTGCAGAAGCCTGTACGCCCTAGTCTCTGCAAGCACTTCATGGGGAGTCTGACCGACCTCTATGTCGCCGGCAGTGTGCAGGACTGCTCTCGCTTTGTCCAGCTTGCGGTACGCTTCCTTTACCTCGTCAGCTACCGACGGCTGCTTTAGTTCCTTTGGCGGCTCGCCGGGCGGCTGGACTTCTTGCTTTTGGTCAGGTCGTAGTTCTTGCTCCGTCATCTTTTATCTCCATGCTCCTTTTCAAATCGCGGACGCTCCTTTTCAATTCGGCGACGTCCTTCAGGATCTCGTCAACCTCGCTCCTTGTCGGGAGGTTGAGCGTCTTAGAGTTCTTTTCCGCAATGCCCTGAATTGACCTTGACACGTCCAGCTGGCTGCTGAACATCTTGCCGTAGACGGCAGAAAATTCCGGCGACGCAAATAGCTCGGTGAACGCGTCTTCAAACGCCTCTATGGCTGCGCGCCTGTAATTTTCAAAATCATCCTTTGTAAGCAGCTGCTTTGGAGCTCGCTCCATCGTTTCCTTCATCGCCTTGGCGTACGCGGTGCTCACAAGCGCCCAGTAGCTGTCCATGCTGGTCTTGAGCTCGGCCATCATTTTTCCTAGACTGACAAAGTCGCTGGCGTACGAGCTGACATCCTTTGAAAAAGCGTACATCGGGCCGATCGTCGGCAGCTTCATGACATCGGTCCAAAAGCTAAGCATCTTGTTCATCTGTTCCTGTGCAAACCCCTGTGAATCTTTGCTATTTTCCGCCATTAAACTTCACTTATGATAACACCTGTAAAATTCGTCGGCCGGCTATTATAGTTTCTTGGTATGGGATTTATGCTATTTCTGAATTATTATTATGAATATTACATTAATAATTGCATAACTGACATCCTTTCCTCTTAGAAAATAGGATAAAGGTTAGGCGCGGTCGACAATTGCTTACGGCCCCAAATGCAAGAGCCGCAAAACATTTTATAAAGGATCAGGTCGCCTTTCTGCTGACCATGCAAACTGCTAGCAACAGTTTCGCAAGCGGGCTCGTAGCTCAGCATGGATAGAGCGCCTGCCTTCTAAATTCTATTGAAGAGAGCCGGAAGTCGTGGGATCGAAGCCCACCGGGCCCGCTTTTCTTAACAACGCAAACGCGCCCCCCGCCGCATACGCAACTGCGATCAAGATCCTTGACAGCATCACCGCGATGTCCTGATGCGTTGCAAAGAGCGAGCCGTCGATGACTAGTGCAACAGGTATCGCGACAAGCGAAATGATGGCTACTATCAGCTGCTCGCGGTTGTCCGCATTGCTATACTTTTTGATGAGCAACCAAGTCGACAGGTTGCCAAGCCCGATCCCGAGCAGGATAAGGTACTGGTAGAGCAATGGAAAGGCCGCAATCGCGGCAAACGGCCCTGCCCAGCAGACGCCGTTGAGTGCCTTTGCCCCGGCAGACCATCTGGCGCTTGTTTTCATCCTGCCGCGGATTGCCGGCGTGGCCCTACGGAATTTGGTTGCGCCGGCGCCAAACACCGCGCCAAAACTGCCAATCCAGATTATTGCATAGTAGTAAACCGGAAGGCTGTAGAGGTATGCAATTTCGCTCAGGACAGAGGCGGCGCCAACAGCTATCGATACGCATACGAAAAGAAATCCAAAAGCCCGGCGCGTCTCGACTGCTTGGTCCTGCAACGATGCAGGTGGCTGCAAAAGCTAATTTAAATCAAAAGGGGAGAAGGACTACTTCCTGCCGATTAGCCTTGCCCACTTTGCCATCGCGCCGGCCGCAGCGATCCATTCTGTGACAGAGAAATAGACGGGGACGTTCGCGTCTTCGATGCGCTCGGATATCTTTTTCGTGAAAGGGCCGCCCATCGCACCTATCAGTATCGGCTTTTTCTTTTGCTTCTGGAACGACGCCAGCACGTCGACGATCGTTTCTTCGAGCGGGTCGTCCTGGAAGACGAACCACGGCATGACGATGTCAACGTTCGGGTCGTCCATGAACGTCTGTATTGCAAACCTATAGTCGTCTGCGTTTGCAGAGCCGGTGATATCGCAGGGGTTGCCGCTCTGGATTACGTACGTCGGCGGGTAGTGGTCCTGGAGCGTTTTCTTGCTCTGATCCGTCAGCTCTGCCACCTGCAGTCCAAGCCTCTCAAAGTGGTCAATTGCGGCAATGATTGGCCCTGCGCCGTTTGTTACCATCGCCACCCGGCCTCCCTTTGGCACTGGCTGCCACGTCAGCGCCTTGAGCGCTGCTGTCAACTCTTCATAGCTGTCTACTGAAATGATTCCCGCCTGGTCGAGCGCGCCCTTGACCACTCCGTACGAGCCGCCAAGAGAACCGGTATGCGACGCCGCCTGCTTGGCTCCCCTAGTGGACCTTCCGTTCTTGAAAACTACTATTGGCTTGCTGCGGTCCTTGATCACTCTCTTTGCAGTGTTCATGAACTTGCGGCCGTCGCCAAATCCCTCGACGTAGAGGCCGACGACCTTTGTCTGCGGGTCCTCTGACAAATACCATATCATGTCTGCTTCGTCTACGTCCGACCTGTTGCCGTATGATATCATTTTGCTCATGCCAAACGTGTCCGCGCTTTCCATGAACGCGATCCCGACGGTGCCGCTCTGCGAGAGAAACGCGACGTTGCCATTCTTGGGGCGCAGCATCCTCGCGTGCCCCTGGAACGCGCAGTCAAGGCGGTTCTCGCCGTTGAACATGCCGATGCAGTTGGGGCCGATGATCCTGATGCGCAATTGCTTTGACAGCTCTTTCATCTGCGCTTCAATGGCGGCACGCTCGCCTCCAAGCTCCTTGCCACCGCCGGAAATTACTACGAAATTGTGTATCCCTTTCTTGGCTGCCGACCTCAGCAGGTCAGGCACGAATCTCAGGTCGACCGTCACGACGACAAGCTCGACTTTCTCGGAAATGTCGTCGAGGCTCTTGTACGCCTTGATGCCCATTATTTCCGGGTAGCCTTTTGCGTTCACCGGATATACCTTGCCCTTGTAGTCGTGCTTTACCATGCTCTCAAGGACAGAGTTGCCTACCTTGCCAGGCTCCGGGGATGCGCCAATGAGCGCGATGGACTTTGCGTTAAAGAACAGGTCCATGTATTCAGAGTCTGGCTGGGACTTTGAAATGATCTCCAGATCCGGCTTTTCGCGCAGGAGGATTTTCGCGTCAACTACGACATAGTCATTTTCGTAAAATATGACCGGGTTAAAGTCGATGCTTTCGTAATAGGGCGCCATCTCGGTCCCGAACTTGCCGATGTTGACGAGTGCCGTTGTAAGCACGTCCATGTTGACTGGCGCCATTCCGCGGAAGCCCTTGAGGATCTTGTTGCCCTTCAGGTCCTCAATCATTTCGATTGCGTCTTCCTTTGTTATCGGCAGAACCCTGAACGCCACATCCTTGAAAACTTCGGTGTAGATGCCGCCAATGCCGGCCATAATGACCGGGCCGAACTGCGAGTCGTTCTGGAGGCCCACGATGAGCTCGATGCCGCCGGAAGCGGCCATTTTTTCAAGGAGCACGCCCTTTACGTTGTACTGCTTGCTCAACCTGCCGTACATGTCGTTGAAGGTCTCCTTGACAGCAGCCTCGTTCTGTAGGCCGACTTTGACTCCCTTGACATCGGTCTTGTGCAGGATCTGAGGCGACACTATCTTTGCTACAAGTGGAAAGCCCACCTCTTGCGCCTGCCTGCCGGCCTCGTCCGCGCTTTTTGCAAGCGCGTACTTGGGTACCTTTACTCCGTACTCTGCCAAAACCTGTTTAGCGAGCTCTTCGGTGATTACTTTTTCCTTGGTCGAATAAACATCATTAAAGATCTTTTGGACCTTCTCATTGGCCATATTGAGACAAAAGCTTGTTCAGCTTCCTATATAGTTACCTCAAGCTGAAAACATACAATCTTTTGTCCATCTTCATTTCAGCAGAACATTCATTCAATTCTTAATTATGAATTGTTGTGCCGCCTGACAGCAAATGGCTTGCATGTACGCGAAATTGTGCAGAACTATCATTACGAAAAAGCAAAAGTGCAGATACTATCATTACGAAAAAGCAAAATGCCGTTTTCAAGGCATTGCCCTTGAGTGGTGCATTACTTTTCACAGGTTCAGACAGCACGAACACCGCAGTAGAAAGATGATAATCGAAACCTACTCACTTCAAAATCCTGGTAAAGTTGTTGTAGACCGTCTTGCATCTTGCCAACAATTCTTCAAGGTCGCCCTCTGACGGCAGTATGCTCTCCGGCTTGACCTTTTCTGCGCTTACCTCGGCGCCGTATTCCTGCATCCATGATTCAATGAGGTGCCTGTCGACTTCAAGGTGGAACTGGATGCCGACTGCCGAGCCTATCCTGAACGCCTGCGGGTAGATATCCGAGTATGCGAGGATTTTTGTGTTCACCGGCAGGTCGTACGTGTCGCCGTGCCACTGGAAAACCCTGATCGTTTTGTCGGTGACTCCCCTGAAAATGTCGTTGCTGCTGGCCGGCGTCACGTACACAGAATGCCATCCTATCTCTTTCTTCGTGCCTCTGAAGACGCGCCCGCCGGCGGCTTGCGCGATGAGCTGCGAGCCGAGGCATACGCCGAGGACCGGAGTGTCATTCTTTATCGCGTCGCTGATGAGGTCCTGCTCGCGCTGGAGGTATGGCAAATTGTCATAGACTGCCATGGGGCCGCCGAGAATGACGATGGCGCCATAGCCCTTGGAGCTGGCAGGCACGGGATCACTCTTCGCGTTGATCGTCTCAATTTCAAACCCGTCAGACCTGAACATCTGCTCGAGCGTGCCAAGCGTCTCGCATGCAATGTTCTGCACCGACAGTATGTTAGGCTGCAACAGCTGGCATTCTCATACAGTGTATTTATTTCATATGAGGATGCATTGTTGCACGACTCATTCTTTTGTTAACGGTATTTGACCAAGCTGCATTTAGCTCACGTTGCATGTCAGCGTCTCATGGTACACTGGCCTTCGTATAACGAGTCGCTTGTCAGGCGCGGGGAAGTGGTAATGGATTTTGATGTTATCGATGGCTGGGAAGAAGAATTAGAGAAAATGAACGAAGGCAAGGTAGGCGAGCCGTACCGTACCATTACCCGGATTCCTTTGTCCAGCTGCTGGGGTACATAAGGGCGTACTTCCATCTCCCACTGCGGCAGACTGAAGGCGTAATTAAAGCACATGCCAGAAAGAAGGTGCCATCCATACCAGACTACATCACTATCAGTAGACGCATCAACAGGCTGGACATAAGAATTGACCAGCGTGTAGGCAACGACATTGTCATAGCACTGGACTGCACCGGCATCAAGGTATCCAACAGGGGAGAGTGGATGCGGCACAAGTGGAATGTCAAGAGAGGCTACCTGAAGATACACCTGGCCGTTGACATCAGGAAGAAGAAGGTTGTCTCTCTTGAAGTGACGAGTGAGGACGTACATGACGGCAGGATGCTGAAAAAGCTGGTCGAGCATGCGTCAGAAAATAACGATATCATACGTGTACTTGCAGATGGCGCTTACGATAACAGATAACAAGGCTAACTTTCGCTATTTGTCCGATAATGGGATACAGGCTGCCATCAAGGTAAGGAAGAATTCATCAAGGCTGTGCCATGGCTGCTATTCAACCATCCCAAGGAAGCTAGTCGTGCTGCAGCAGCTGTCCGATGTTGACAGGTGGAAACGCAGCGTGAGCTATGGTCATCGATGAGATAGATGGATTGCAGAAACCGTGTTCTCTGCCATAAAGAGGATGTTTGGCGAGTACGTGATGGCCAGGAAGTATCCAAACATGGCAAAGGAGATGTTACTCAAGGTATTAATGTACAACATGTTTGTTGGTATGCGGCTGGGATGAAATAGTAGCCAGATGGCGGGCATGCATCGAAAGATAGTCAATCATGCAACAATGCATATGAGGGCAAAATGTTAAATCTCACAAGCGCCAGGTACTAGCTGGGCCGATGGGCTATCAATACAACGCCAATGACAACGACACCGTTGAACGGCTGCGCAATTTTATCGGCATGCTCAATGAGGAATCGGAAAAGGGCTCTGTCATTGTAGTCGAGGGCAAGCGCGACGCAGAGGCGCTCTCAAAGGTGGGGTTCACCGGCAGTCCTGCAGTCTTCCATCACTTTAAGGGGATCGCTGACTTTCTCGACAGCCACGACAGGACCGGCAAGAAGATAATCCTGCTGCTTGACATGGACAGGACCGGCAAATACCTCACGAGCCGGCTCGTGTTGCAGCTCCAGTCACGCCGGCACAAGGTGAGCCTGTCATACAAGAGGGCGCTGGCCAGAATAACGAACGGCAAGGTGAGGCACGTCGAGGACCTTGTAACCTATGCGCCGCGCCTGTCAGGCATAACAGGTAGTCGCAAGGACTTGTACTTTTACACCTAAGCTATTTCCTCCCACGGTTCACAAAGCACTTATATTCAAGCAAAGAAAATTGTTTCACATACCAAAACTACGAGGTTATGAAAGAAATTGCCTAGCACAGGTATCGTAAAATATCACGTCAAATTAAAATTTGAAGTTGATGGTTTGGTTGAGAAGGCAGACATTATCGGCGCTATTTTTGGACAGACCGAAGGTCTCCTAGGGCCAGAGATGAATCTCAACGAACTGCAAAAAGTATCCAAGGTGGGAAGAATCGAAGTAAACGTTGACACCAAGGGCAACATGGCGAAGGGGGACGCTCTTATACCAATGAGCACCGACATCTCTACCGCGGCGCTCATTGCAGCTGCAATCGAGAGCATCGACAAGGTCGGGCCGTTCCAAGCCAAGTTCAACCTGATGGGGATCGACGACATACGGGCCATAAAGAAGAAGGTCATCGTCGACCGCGCAAAAAAAATAGTGCAGGACTGGGCCACGCGGACGATAAGCGAAGGGGAAGAGATGCTCAAGGATGTCTACGATGCAAGCAAGCCGGGCAAGCTCACCAGCTTTGGCAAGGCGCAGCTGGCATGCGGCACCGGGGTTTTCGATTCTGACTGGATAATTCTGGTGGAAGGCAGGGCTGACGTCATCAACCTGCTCCGCGCAGGATTTGACAACGCCATTGCAATAGAGGGCGCAAGGATCGACGAGACCGTGACAAAGCTCACGGACGGCAAGCGTGTCGTCGCATTCCTAGACGGCGACAGAGCAGGCGACCTTATACTGAAGGAGCTGCACGGAGTAGTCAAGCTAGACAAGGTGCTCCGGGCCCCGACAGGAAGGGAAGTGGAGGAATGCACGCCGATAGAGATAGCCGAGATCTTGAAGGACGCACTTCCATTAGCAGAAACGCCGTCCGCTCAGCCGGTGCACGTGCACCAAGATCGCGACCGGAGGCACCCCCGCAGGGAAAGAGAGCGGGAGCCGCACGAAGAATACCGCGCGCCGGCACCGCAGTACCATGAGCCCGCGCCGGCGCAGCCGTCAAAGGAAGTGATTGCCGAGGACAGCCCCGAAATACTCGCTGCGATCCGCGAAGTCTACCCGCAGATAAACGAGACCCTTGAAGCAGTATTGCTTGACGGCTCTATGAACAAGCTGCTCAAGGTGCCGGTGTCTGAAGTGATAAAAAGGCTTGACAGCGCCGAGGGCGGAAAACTGCTGGTGATTGACGGCATAGTCACCCAGAGGCTCGTAGACGCAGCCGACAAGGCCGGCATCGAATATATCGTGGGGCACAGGACGACAGACCTGAAAAAGACGGCAGATGTTCGCATCAGGACCTTTGGCGACATTGGGATAAACAACTAGCGATAATGCCCGTGATCAAGCTGCAGCACATATTGACAATCGTGGAGCTCCTTTCAAAAGGGGGCCGCCACAATTTTGTCGAAGTCACAACTACAGAGCTTGGCAAGAGCATAGGCCGGTCGCAGCAGGCTGCTTCAAAGCACCTGCTCGACCTAGAAAATTCTGGATACATCGAGCGGACAAAGAAGGGCCAGAAGTTTGCGGTAAGGGTCACGGACAAGGGCTACTCGGAGATACAGGGTCTTTTTTCTTCGCTCAGGGCTACACTCGAGTCGGCGCCGGCGACCATAGATTTTGAAGGCAGCGTCGTCTCGGGGATGGGCGAGGGCGCCTACTACATGTCGCTTGAAGGCTATAGGAAACAGTTCAAGGAAAAACTGGGATACGAGCCGTACCCCGGCACGCTCAACGTCCGGCTGACAGATCAGATATTCATGAACGCCCGGCGCGAGCTGGCTCAGCACCCGTCGATATTCCTCGACGGCTTTAGCGACGGCACGCGCACTTATGGCTGGGTAAAGTGCTATCGTGCCATAATAAACGACGGCGCAGTGAACAACGCAGCAGTGTTGGTGCTCGAGCGCACACACTATGACGACAGCATGCTTGAAGTCATTGCGCCGGCATCGATCAAGCAGGGGTCCGGCATCAAAAACGGTGACAGGGTAAAGGTACAGGTCCAGCTGGCTCACATGCCATAGATAGAGTCGCCAAGCTCCTCTTTCATCTTGCTGCTCTTTGAGCCTGGCACCGGGGTGGACAGCCTTATCACGTGCACGTTGAGGTTGCGCTTATTGCAGTTCTCGGCGATCTCTTTTTCGCTGTGCGCCTGATCGTAGCCAAGCGCTATCACGTTTGGCTTGACGTATTCAACCGTGTCGTAAAGCGTGCCCTCCCGCCCTATCAGGACAAGGTCTACAAAGTTGAGGGAAGCGACCAGCTCCTTGCGGAGGCTTTCGTCGTGGTAGATCTTTCTGTCTTTCTTTATCTTTTGCGCAGTCGACTGCCTTGCAACGATTACAACAAGTACGTCGCCTTCCGCCTTTGCGGACTTAAGCGTGTGTATGTGGCCGGGGTGGATGAGGTCAAACACTCCCCCGACTAGCACCACCTTGAGCGCGTCACGCCCGATGAACGTCAGCTTGCTCGGGTCGGAATTTTCAATGAGGCCCATCTTGGCAAGATGGCTAACCCTGGAATTGTAAAATTCCTCGCTCAGTGGCAGCCTGGCCTTGAGCCTGTCGTAGGCCGGGACTGCAGGATCCAGCGCGCTTGCATAGAGCGAAGCCAGGACTGCCTTATCCACCGGGTCCATCTCTCCACTATGAGGCAATAACGAAATCATGTGATCTACTAATGCTATAAACTATTGCCTAAGTAGCATTTACAAATCGGTTATTTCCGCCCATCGTGGGAAAGGAATGGTTCTAAGCCTCGTAGCGAGGTGCTGCGGGCGAATTTTAAGATTAGTACGGGCCATTTTGTTGTATTTA
>Ga0209751_10006034_pt1 | contig 11316 bp, 9 predicted proteins | sample RifCSP13_1_FD_184019 | JGI IMG/M metagenome (GOLD analysis project Ga0209751, IMG submission 184019) | Soil microbial communities from Rifle, Colorado - Rifle CSP2_sed 13_1 (SPAdes) (version 2) | ecosystem: Environmental > Terrestrial > Deep subsurface > Rock core/Sediment | place: Rifle...
GCGAGCGAAGCGAGCAATTAAATGGCAAAACAACCTAAACACTCCCGCCCCCAGATGCCAGGTTACGGCATCCTTCCCGAAACCGAAGGCGCAGGGCTGCTGCCCTGGTCTTTTATTGAGGAGCGCATGCGCGCTTCGCGAAATTGCTGGATCTCTAGCACGCGCGCCGATGGTCGCCCGCACGCCGCGCCTGTTTGGGGTCTATGGCATAACGGGGTTTTCTATTTCAGCACGGGGGAGGAATCGATCAAGGGACAAAACCTGGTGGCAAATCCGGAAGTTTCAGTGCATTTGGAAAGCGGAGAAGAGGTTGTAATTCTCGAAGGGGAAGTGAATGAAGTTGTTAACAAAGACATATTGAAATCCCTAGATCAGGCTTATAACAAAAAATATGGAATGGACATGCAAGGTCCTGGTTTAATCTTTTCTTTGAAGGTCGGCAAGGCTTTTGCCTGGCGCGAGGTGGATTTCCCCCAGAGCGCCACCCGTTGGATATTCAAATAACTTGCGCCACAAAATCGTCGTTCTGCTCTGGTTGCTGCCTCTGGTTTTCCTGGGGCTGTTTTACTTCTATCCCCTCGGCAATATCCTTGCCCTCAGCTTTGAGCGCGGCCAAAGCTTCCTGCAGCCTTTCGCAGATGTGATCCTGAACCGCTTTCTGCGCGGCGTCATTGGCTTTACTTTTTGGCAGGCATCGCTTTCCACTTTGCTCACCCTGGCCGTTGGATTGCCGGCTGCTAATTTGCTGGCGCGCTTCAATTTTCGCGGCAAGAGTTTGTTGCGCGCCCTCAGCGGTATTCCCTTTGTTCTGCCAACCCTGGTCGTTGCCGCGGCTTTCGACGCGTTGCTGGGTCCGCGCGGCTGGCTGAACCTCGGCTTGATGCGCTTGTTCAACCTGGACGCTGTTCCCATTCATTTCGTCAACACATTCGGCGCTATTCTTGTTGCGCACATCTTCTACAACACCACCATCGTTCTCCGTCTGGTTGGCGATTTCTGGGCGCGCCTTAGCCCGCGCGTCGAGCAAGCTGCCCGCAGCCTTGGCGCAAGTTCATGGCAAACCTTGCGCTACATCACGCTTCCGCTGATCTCACCTGCATTGGCAGCGGCCGCGTTGCTGGTCTTTATTTTTGATTTCACTTCCTTTGGCGTGATCTTGATCCTGGGCGGACCGCGGTTTGCTACCTTGGAAACGGAGATCTACTATCAGACTACTGCTTTATTTGATCTACCCACCGCCGCGGTCCTGGCGCTGATTCAACTCGTCTGCACTCTGGCGCTCACCATCATTTACGCACGGCTCACTGCCCGGCTTTCCCGCCCGATCGAGTTGCGCGCGCCGCGCTCTGTTGCTCGCCCCTTTCCATCCAGGAGCGCCCGTTTTGTAGCACTTGCTTTTCTGGTTTTGTTGGCTTTCTTTTTTGTTGCGCCTCTTGGCGGATTAGCTGCTCGCTCCATTACGCGTTTGGAAACAGAGCGCGGTCAACCCACCTCTCTCAAGCCCGGTCTCACCTTGGATTATTACACTGCCTTGGGCGAAGATCAGCGCGGGAATATATTCTTTGCTACGCCAACGGAAGCCATTCAAACTTCCCTGATCTATGCAGGCTCCACAGTCTTTCTCGCGCTAACCATCGGGCTGCTTGCTTCCTGGGTTCTCGCTCGCCGGAGTGATTCGTGGCTAAGCCACGCTCTTGATCCCCTGCTCATGCTTCCACTCGGCACATCGGCTGTTACCCTGGGTCTTGGCTTTATTGTTGCCCTCAACAGTCCACCTCTAGACCTTCGTGCTTCACCTCTGCTGGTTCCGCTGGCGCACACATTGGTTGCCTTACCTTTCGTGGTGCGCAGTCTGGCACCTGCGCTGCGAAGCGTTCGCCCGCGCCTTCGGGAGGCGGCTGCGGTCCTGGGAGCTACTCCTTCACAAGTTTTACGTTTCATCGATGTACCGCTGGTCGGCCGTGCCTTGACCGTCTCCGCGTTGTTCGCGTTCGCCATTTCGATCGGCGAATTCGGCGCCACAGCCATGATCGCCCGCCCGGAATTCCCAACCATCCCTGTACTCATCTATCGACTGCTGTCTCAACCGGGTGCCGTGAACTACGGGCAGGCGATGGCTCTGAGCACTATTTTGATGCTGCTAACTGGCGCTGGCATCCTGGCCATCGAAAAACTGCGCGTGGCAGAGATCGGGGAATTCTAGATGCTTGAAATCCGGCACCTCACCAAAACCTTTGACGGAAAGCCTGCATTGAGCGACGTGTCCTTCCAGGTGAAGACAGGAGAGATCGTAGTTTTGCTTGGTCCCAGCGGCTCCGGCAAATCTTCGCTGCTCAATATTGTGGCTGGACTGGAGTCGCCCGATGCGGGTAGGGTATTCTGGGATGGCAAGGATATTTCGCACCTGCCCGCGCACCAGCGTGGCTTTGGCCTGATGTTCCAGGATTACGCGTTGTTCCCGCACCGCGATGTGTTCCATAACGTAGCCTTTGGACTTCAAATGGCGCGTCAATCCCCGGAGAGGGTTGCCGCAAGGGTTCGCGAACTTTTCCAGTTAGTCGGCCTGCCCGCGGAATTTGAACATCGCGATGTCACCAGCCTTTCCGGAGGCGAACAGCAGCGCGTGGCTCTGGCACGCGCCTTGGCGCCTCAACCGCGCTTGCTGATGCTGGACGAGCCGCTCGGCGCCCTGGATCGCGCCCTGCGCATTCGCTTGCTGGAGGACCTCTCCTCCATCTTGCGCAAAGCGGGCCAGACCAGCCTCTACGTCACCCACGACCAGGAGGAGGCCTACGCAATCGCCGATCGAATCGTACTGTTGAACGCGGGTCGCGTTGCACAAATCGCAACGCCACAGCAGCTTTATCGCAATCCAGCCTCCGCGTTCGTGGCGCGTTTTCTTGGTTTTGAGAATCTTTTGCCCGCCCGCGTGACCCGCTCTGGCCGCAGAGTTTGGCTGGAGACGCCGATTGGCAAATTGCCATCCCAGGGTAACAGAATGAGCGGAGAAGTAACAGTATTGCTGCGTCCGGATGTAATTCAATTGGGCAAGAAGGGCGCCATCAAACTAAAAGGCAAACTGATCAAGAAACAGTTCCACGGCCAACAGTTGCAAGCGCGGATTGAAATTGGCAAGACGAAACTGGTGATGGATCTTCCCTCGGATGCTGAACTGCCACCAATCGGTAAACCGGTTGCGATCAGCTTTAACCCCAAACAGGCAATGCAGGTATTTGCGCGTGAGTGAGATCACCGTCATTAAGTGCGATCATCGTGGAGAAGAAGTCTTTCGCTGGAAGGCAGGGCTCCTTGAACGGGCCGAGACCTACATGGTTGTCGAGGCTATCTTTGGACTTGAAAACCATTTCTTGGGAGAGGTGCCTCTTGAACCCGGCGATCGTTTTGTAGAGACTTACTTTTCGGATCGCTGGTACAACCGCTACGAAGTTCATGCCCGCGTGGATGACCATCTTAAAGGCTGGTATTGCAATCTTTCCTACCCGGTTGAACTTGGAGAGGAGGTCATCACTTTTCGCGATTTGGCTCTTGATCTATTGGTTCTCCCAGACGGCACCCAGCAACTCCTGGACGAATCCGAATTCGAAGCGATGGATATTTCACCTGAAGATAGGCAGCAGGTCTTGAGGACTCTTGATGATCTCAGGAGCGAGTTCGATAAGCAGTTCGCAAAATAAAAACTCCGCAATTGCGGAGTTTGTTTTGGTTAGCGCAACAACGACCTGAAAAATTCCACGAAATAGTCGCCGGTGAACCAGGCGAGCACAAGCGCACACAAGCAGCAAAAAATTCCCAGCCCTACGATTCCCCCGAAGATCCATAGAAAGATTTTCAGGATCCTGCCTCCATCACTGCTTGTCGAATAACTGCTGGAAGAATTCTTTAGTGTCATGGCATTTCCTTGTTTAGACGATTTTCTTCCACCATTGTACGTCGTGATCGGCGTACCGCGACCCAAATGATGATCGCTAGGATCGGTAGCAGGATGATGCCCACCAGGATCGGGATGAGCACGGAAAGGAGGGATAAACCGGTGGCCACAACGTCTTCAAGCGTGCTCACCGCCACGTTTCCCAGTCCTCCGGTGGTGGTGGTCACCGCCGGGCGTAGCGCTCCGGCCTTGGCAGCGTGGACTCCGCCGGCGATCAGCAAGCCCGCGGCCAGAGCCAATACCGGGTGAATATCGCTGATCACTTTGGCGCTCGCCGCGAACAATATGGCGCCAGCCGCAGGGCGCACGAAGCTCTGGATCAGGTCATTCACATGATTGACCAGCGGGATCTTGTCCGCGAAAAATTCCACCACGCTTAGCACAACCAGCAGGATGATGATCCACTCATTGGTGAGAGCGTCCCAGGGTGCGCTCAATTTGATGAGATTCGTGAAGCGAGCCAAAAGGGCCACGATCAGCAAAGGGATATAAGCATTCAGCCCTGCACTGGCGGATAAACCAAACCCGGCAAATACTCCAGAGATCCAATCCATAACGCGGATTCTAACACTCGTGCTTTAGCGCGAGTCCATTAGGGTAAGATTCCGCCTTGGTTTTTAGCCGTGAAATCTATGATTATTCTTTCCATCGCAATTTTCTCCCTTCTACTTTCATCGTGCTCGTTTGTTTCAGCGGCGTCTACTGTATCCGCAACCCCATCTTTAACTGTGTTTGGACCGCCGGTTGAAATGTCGCTAGCGACGCCACAAAAGACCGTCGTCCCAACTTCTGCTGCCCTTCCTGATGTTATTTTCGAAAATTTCCCTGTGGATGTGGACCCGTTAACCGGGCTGCAGGTCGCGGACCCAACCATCCTGGATCGTCGCCCAGTGGCAGTGAAAATCAGTAACTTTCCGCGCACCAATCGCCCGCAATGGGGATTGTCATTGGCGGATATTGTGTACGAGTACTATCACAACAATGACCTCACTCGTTTCTATGCCATTTTCTATGGACAAAATGCGGATATGGCGGGTCCTATTCGTTCCGGCCGGCTTTTCGATTCCTATTTGACGGACATTTATCAGGACATCATCGCCTTTGCCAGCGCTGATCCTCGTGTCCTGGTCAGGCTGAACAGCGAACATCCTGCCTGGCAGTTGGTGCCGCTGCTGGATGGAGAGTGTCCTCCCCGGCCGGTCTGCCGCTTTGAACCCGAGACTAATAATTTTCTGGTGGCCAATACCGCCGCAGTCGGCGGTTATGCACTGGCGCGCGGCGGAGAAAACCAGCGTCCGGATCTCCACGGAATGGCTTTCGGCGCAAATACGCCCGAAGGCGGCCAACCTGTTACACAAGTCAACGTCTATTATTCCTATTCAGCTTACTCTTATTGGGAATACGACTCCGACCTTAGGCGTTACCTGCGCTTTGAAGACACGCGAGAGGATCTTGGTTCTCGCGAGGAAGTCTATGCGCCGCTAATGGATCGACTCACAAATCAGCAGGTGGCGACAGATAATGTCGTCGTGTTGTATGTGGATCACTTCCATTATTTCTATCGCCCAGCCACTGATATTGTTCCAGCTGTAGAGATCGTGGACATGAATTTCACCGGGCGCGGTCCGGCTTACGCATTTCGTGATGGTCAAGCTTATTCTCTGGGATGGGTACGCGAAGAAGGTCAGCTTTTGTATTTGGTGGATTCTAACGGGCAGCGTTACCCTTTCAAACCAGGCACCACTTGGTTTGAAGTGATCAATGACGACAGCCGCCTCACCATTGACGAGGCGGCCTGGCGTTTCGAATTTATTTTTCGCAGACCTTGAGAACTAATCCCACTTCCAATCGGAAATTTCTGCCATCAGGTTGTACGCGGTCATATCCAGTTGGACGGGCGTGATGGACACAAATCCATCATTCAGCGCACCCACGTCCGTGCCTTCTTCAGGAACGCTAGTGGGCGCTTCACCCCCAATCCAGTAATAGGGATTTCCCTGTGGGTCGACACGTTTAACCAATTCATCGCGGTACACACGCAAGCCCAGGCGCGTCAGGCGTATGCCTTTGATTTTGTCTTTCGGCAGGTAAGGTACATTCACATTTAGCAGAGTATTGCGCGGCAAGCCTTCCTCTGCCGCGCGCGTCGCCACCTGGACGGCAATGGCCGCTGCAGCGCTGAAATCCTTTTCGCCCTCCATATTGGCGGGCGAATCCAGCGAAAAAGCCACTCCGGGCACTCCGCCAATGGCCGCCTCCATGGCGGCAGTCACTGTTCCCGAATAAGTCAGGTCGTCGCCAATGTTGGCGTAGGGATTGATCCCGGAAACCACCAGGTCGATCTTCTTTTCCAGGTATCCCAGCAAAGCCAGCGCTACGCAATCCGAAGGCGCGCCGTCGCTCATGAAAGCGGGGGTGCCATCGGGCAGCTTGGTTGGGCGCACCCGCAAGGGTCGATGCAGGGTTTTTACGTGTCCGGAAGCAGACCAGTTGTGGTCTGGCGCCAGAACGCTGATGTCGCCAACCTTTTTCATGCTGGCAGCCAGGGCTAACAAACCTGGATGGTTGATTCCGTCGTCGTTGGTGACCAAAATGTGCATAAAAAGGGGGAGCTTTCCGGGGGTAGCGGGTTGTTAGTATAATACTCACCCTTACCTAAGCGAGGTTTCCGCCTATGCAAGTTACCAAAGCAGCCCCCTTTTCAAAAAACCCCACGCATGCGTGGCTGAAGACCATCGAGGTTTCCTTCGTGCCCGGTCCCATGTCCGCCATGTTGGAAGAATTGGTGGACGGTATCCTGAGCCGTTTCCGCGACCTGGGGCATAAGGTCGTCGATACCCCTACGGATTCCACCAAGGTTCTTTTCACCACCGCACCTTTTGGCGAACCGCTTCCCTGGCGCCAATCGCTGTTCTTCACCGCCCGGCATAGATTTGGACTCAAGCATTCCCCGGATCTGTACACCATCATCCAGATCACGACCAAAGAATTTGATAAATGGATCTCCAAGTTCAAGAACGCATTAGCCAAGAATCCCCCTGACGAAAAAGAATTTCTATTAGACGGTTTGTCGCCCACGGCGCCACGTGTGCTAATCGACCAGGGTGCTCGGGGTGGTCCCATCCTCTCCATGTCACGGATGATGCAGGCGCAATCCAAGAGCATCCGCGTATTGCTGGTCGTGGGCGATGATCACCCGGAGCGCGTGTATCACTTCGATCTGGTAGGCGCATATCCCGTGAGCCTCAACACCGACCCAACCGCGTTCTATAGCGACATTGCTCTGCGCATTGTTACCACTGAGAGCACCAAAGAGGTGACCAATCACCAGATCGTGGAGCCCATGGCCACCCGTGAAGAATGGTTAAGCATGACCACGCCGGAAGCCATGCATCGCGCCGGCCAGGAATTGGGCGAGCGCGGCTTCTTCACCGACATGGTGCGCATCGAAGACCTGGTGCAGGTGCCCGCGGTCAACGAAGGCGTGGCGCGCCAATATAGCGAAGGCTGCTTTGCCACCTGGGATCCCAGTATCAATGCCTTGGTTGCCACCGTCACCGGCAGCGCGCGCCCCGTGCATAAGGGCAAACTCACCGATGATGACCTGGCGCTGATCACTGCAGTGAAACCAGATGGTTCTGGCGCGGTCGTGCGCCAGGTGGAAGGCAAGCGCAATGACCCGCCTTCCTCCGAAGCCGTCGAGATGATGGACATGGACACGCTGCTCCCGCACACCAAGCAAGATGGTGTGAAGGGCGATATACCAGTCATCCGTTCCAAGCTGCATGGGCACCGCGGCGTTAAAGCCTTCAATCCGAAATTTGTGGAATACGTTCCGCTCGACCCGCCTTACTATCACTACCTGGTGTCCTGCGCCACCGAAGCCCAGGCGCGCGGTATCAAATCCGCCTTCAGCCGCTCCCAAACTTTCTTGAATCCGGATGACCCGCGCCAGATCGCCTTCACGGTTCTTCCCGGTCACGGTGTGGTGATGGCAGAGAAATGGAAAGCTGGCAAGGTTCCCTTTCAGACGATCTGGGAGGCGATGGATTCCGGCGACCTGGAGATCGATCCTCACGTACCACAAGGTGAGATGAGTTATGTCTCCGCCTCGGATGGCAGGCTCAGCTTGAACGAAAATTCCAAGATCTAAAACAAAATGTTCGCCTTTCGGCGAGCATTTTTATTAATCCTTTGGCCGTCGCGGCCACATAAATGGTGTTTTCGCGCGGTATTTCAGATACGATTTGCCCAAACGGATCTCTAGTTCGCGCTCCTCATAGACCTTGAGGAAGAAAACGAACGCGGGAGCCAGCCAGAGCAACACCCACAACACAAACAGAGCCGATTGCAGCCACAATCCCAGAGCCACAAAAAATGCCAGCGTGGATAGAACCATCGGATTGCGCGTCCAGGCGTACATCCAATCGGTGGCCAAACGCCGAGTCAGCGCGATAGCGAACGGCGCACCCCGGCCGCGCAGCGCCAGATTGATCACCGTTGCAAAGGCGATCAGGCTGGTGATCACCATTAACCCATAACTGAAATTTTTATCCAGTGGAAAGACCCATCCTCGCCAGTCATTCGCCGTGGTGATCGCCGTAATGATTCCGGTGCCCAGGCACAAGAGCAATAGAAAATGGACACCGGTTGTCACCCACTGCATTCGTTCCTTTGTGGGCTTGGCATCTAGTAGCCTGCGCCCCAGACAAACGATAGGGTAGCTGGCTCCCACTACAAGGATGACGCAAACGAATGTCGTTGTGGTATCCAGACGCGCCTGCGCCAGCCAAAACCAATAGGGGATGGTAGCCCCAAACAGTAGAACTCGGACGATGGCTAATGGAATAGACGTCATGTCTCCTCCGCTATTCACACTAAGAGGAGCAGAGAGGTTGCAAAAGGGAAACCTATCCTAATAATGGGATGACAAACTTCCTCTTCGTGAAATAAAAAGCCCCCACGTGCGGGGCTTTAAGAGCTTATTATGCGGCAAGCTGCCTTAAGACGGCTTGCAGAATTCCTCCTTGCTTATACACCTCGATATCTATCGGGGTATCCAGGCGGGTTTTCACCCAGAAGGTGGTTTCTTTGCCGTCTTTGCCTAAAGCCGTTAACTGAATATCCTGATTCGGCTTGGCAATGCCTTCGTTCAGTCCCGCGATTTCAAAACTTTCGCGCCCGGTCAGGCCCAGGCTGATGGCCATCTCGCCCGCTTTGTATTGCAGAGGCAGAATGCCCATGCCCACCAGGTTGGTGCGGTGAATACGCTCGAAGCTCTCGGCGATCACCGCTTTCACGCCCAGCAGCAGCGGGCCTTTGGCAGCCCAGTCGCGGCTGGAACCAGAGCCGTATTCTTTGCCCGCCAGCACGATCAGCGGTGTGCCTTCCGCCTTGTACCTCAGCGCCGCGTCATAAATGCTCATCTGTTCGCCGTCAGGCAGATGTACTGTGAATCCGCCTTCCACTCCGGGCACCAGCAGATTCTTCAGCCGGATATTGCCAAAGGTTCCACGGGTCAGCACGCGGTCGTTTCCGCGCCGAGATCCATAAGAGTTGAAGTTGGGTACAGTGACGCCGTTATCCAGCAAATATTTACCTGCCGGGCTGTCTGCCGGGATGGCGCCTGCCGGCGAGATGTGGTCCGTGGTTACCGAATCGCCGAGAGAAGCCAGCACTCGTGCATTATGCAGATCCTCGATCGGCTCAGGTTCCAGGGTTAGCCCTTCAAAGAAGGGCGGCTCCTGCACGTAAGTGGAATCTTTGTCCCATTCATAAAGTTCGCCGCCGTGAGCCTTGATGTTGTTCCAGGTTTCATTGCCGGTGAATACATTGGAATAACGCGTGGCGAACATCTCCGGCTTCACATTGGCTTCGATTGCCGCGCGCACTTCTTCGCGGCTCGGCCAGATGTCTTTCAGATAAACCGGGTCGCCTTGTTTCCCAATCCCGAGTGGTTCCTTGGTCAGATCAATATCCACGGTTCCCGCCAGCGCGTAGGCAACTACCAGCGGAGGAGAAGCCAAATAATTTGCCAAGGCGTAAGGATGTATGCGCCCTTCGAAGTTGCGATTGCCTGAGAGCACCGCCGCCGCGACCAGGTCGCCACCGGTGACGGCCTTCACCACTTCCCCGGCTAAAGGTCCTGAATTTCCGATGCAGGTGGTGCAGCCATAACCCACGAGATTGAAACCCAACTCAGAGAGCGGATCCATGAGTCCGGCTTTCTCCAAATATTCCGTTACTACGCGCGAACCTGGTGCCAGGCTGGTTTTCACAAATGGCTTAACCTTCAATCCGCGCTCGACAGCTTTCTTCGCCAGCAGACCAGCCCCGAGCATTACCGCGGGATTGGATGTATTTGTGCATGACGTGATCGCCGCAATGACCAACGACCCATGCCCCATTTCGGCTCTGGAACCGTTGGTGCCAAAACTGACTTTCTTGCCCAATGCGCTGGCATCCAGCGCGAAGCCGCGCTCGCTCTTGGGCGACATCAGCGCTTTGCGGAATTCAGTCTTCATCTGCTCTACAGTGACGCGGTCTTGTGGGCGTTTGGGTCCCGCAAGGCTGGGTTCTACAGAGGCCAGATCTAATTCGAGAGTGTCTGTGAATTCGGGATCGGGCGTGTTCGTGTCTCGGAACAATTTCTGCTCTTTGCAATACGCTTCGACTAGTGCGATCTGTGATTCGTCCCGTGCCGTCAATCGCAAATAGCGCAGCGTTTCCTCGTCCACCGGGAAATAAGTGATCGTGGCGCCGTTTTCCGGCGACATGTTCCCGATCATGGCGCGGTCTGCCAGGCTAATGGTGTCGAGCCCCGGTCCATAGAATTCAACGAACTTATCCACCACGCCTTTCTTGCGCAGCATTTGTGTGATGGTCAGTGTCAGGTCTGTCGGCGTGACGCCTTCTTTCAATCTGCCGTGTAGTTTGAATCCGAAAATATTGGGCGTCAGCATGTCGATGGCGCGCCCCAGCATCGCGGCTTCGGCTTCGATGCCGCCAACGCCCCAACCGAGGACGCCGAGGCCGTTGATCATGGTGGTGTGGGAGTCGGTGCCGACGAGGGTGTCCGGGAAGGCGGTGAGGTCGCCATAGGTCGACATCGGTCTGGCGCTCACGACGTCGGCCAGGTACTCGAGGTTGACCTGGTGCACGATCCCGGTCCCGGGTGGGACCACGCGGAAATCGGCGAACGCCTGCTGCGCCCAGCGCAGGAGAGCGTAGCGCTCGCCGTTGCGCTCGTACTCGCGCTCGACGTTGATTCCGAAGGCGGCATCGGTGCCGAACTGGTCGACCTGCACCGAGTGATCGATCACAAGGTCGGCCGGCACCAGCGGGTTGATGCGCCCCGGGTCGCCGCA
>Ga0209751_10006036_pt1 | contig 11315 bp, 14 predicted proteins | sample RifCSP13_1_FD_184019 | JGI IMG/M metagenome (GOLD analysis project Ga0209751, IMG submission 184019) | Soil microbial communities from Rifle, Colorado - Rifle CSP2_sed 13_1 (SPAdes) (version 2) | ecosystem: Environmental > Terrestrial > Deep subsurface > Rock core/Sediment | place: Rifle...
GTCCGCCGGACCGGAGCCAGCGTGGTCGCCACCGCTAATCCTGGCTGCATGGCGCAACTTGAAGCAGGCGCTCGCCGCTTCAGAGTCCCGGTCAGAGTGGTCCACGCCATCGAACTGCTGGACGAAGCTTACCGCTCTCCGGGGCCTTCCGGCGGGCGCTAAGTAACGGCGGGCGGCGGCCCGTCTTCGCATTCTTTCACCTCGTTTTCACCCCTCGCGGATAGGCGTTAACTGTAACTCAACCGCGCCAGTGGAATACTGAACTCAGGGGAATGAACATAGCGGCCCTCACGATCGCTGGGGAAGTTGAGACAAGCGAAGGGCCGAAACCGGGGCATAAAGATAAACGAAAGATTCCTTATTGAGACATGTAACACGGCACTTGCGTCGGCGTCTATTACTCGTTCGGCCGACCGGGAGATTGCCGTAATCTCCCCCAAACCCCGTATCGCACGGGGACCAAAAGGAGAGGGTTCAATAATGTCGACTGTCAGGATCGCCCTGAGCGAGCCAGTTACCACCCGCGTCAGCGGCCCCACCCGCCGGCGCACAGACGACGGGACTCCAAACGATGAGATCTCCTCAGCCAGCCCCTTCGCCGGCGATTTTTCTGAACTGTACAACGAGTACTTCCCCAAGGTGTTCGCCTATGTCTACGGACGTGTCCAGGACAAGGACATATCCCTCGATATCGTATCCGACGTATTTGAAAAGGCCTTCATCAAGAAACAGTCACTCCGCTCAGCGGACTCATTCGGGTCGTGGCTGTTCACGATCGCCCGTAACGAAGTGTCCTCTCACTGGCGGAAGGAAAAGCCGGCCGCGAAGGCTGCTCAGGAAGCCGCCCGTGAGCGCGAGATACATCACCAGCCCCGCGGGCCTGAGGAAACCGTCCTCCACCGCGAACGACTGGAGGCTCTCTCCGGTCTCGTGCGTCAATTACCGCGGCGAGAGCAGGAGATCATCGCCTTGAAGTTCGACGCCGAGCTTACCAACCGCGAGATTTCCCATGTCCTGAGCACCAGTGAAGTGAACGTTCGCGTGACGATCTTCCGAGCACTCCGCAAACTGCGGGACCGAATGGCCGTGGCCGGGGCTGCCCACGCATGAATGAAGGAGAGCGGGTGGAATGGTTGACCCGCGCGATTGACAGCCTCATTCGGGGCGAACAGCCTGCGGATTCCACTGCTGGCATGGACAAAGACGGCCTGGAATCGCTGATCCAGGCGGCTCAGGCCAGACTGGAATCCTCCCTGCTGGCCGCCAAGGCCGGGCTTCAGCACGAAGGCGACGTGTGGCGTGACCTTCTAGCCCGTCTCGACGGGGAAGGGAAACCAGATGCGGCCTCCGGCCCTGACGCAGACGATGAAGAACTCAGCGGCCTAACCGAAGTCGCTCGCGCCCGGCGCGAGATGAGCGAGCAGCTGATACAGCTGGCAGAAACGCATCGTAGCGCGGTCTGGCATGAAGTGCAGACGCGTATCGCGGGTCAGGCGGCCGGCACGGGAGTTTCGTGGCTCCGAAGGCGGACACGGCGCTCACGCGACGACGCGTCCTCACTGAGTTCACCCCGGGTGACGATGCCCCCTGTTGAACTGGGTCCGCGTCTCGCTATCGGACCGATGGCGGACTCCACAGCGTACGCTGCCAGGCAGCGCGTCTGGGAGCGGGTGTCCGCCAGCGCTATCAGGGCGGATACTCTTCAGATCGCAGCAGTGTTGCAACCGCAGCGGCGTCAAATGCCGTATCGATTCGCGCTGGCGGCCGCCGGGCTGGCGATACTCGTCGCCGGGCTCGGACCTCTGCCTGCCACCGGCCTGGCTGAACACCCCGCCCGCAGGCTCGTGGCAAGCGTCGCTGATCAGTTCGGCGCGAGGGAGGCCACACCGCCGCAATTCACGAACCTTCCTGAGCCCGAGATCATCGAGGTCATGCGAGTAACGGCGGCCGAGGCATCGGTAATCATGGGAGTCCCGGTCGCGGCGCCCTCCGTGCCCGCGGAGTTTGGGTTGGTTTCCTCCGGCTACTACCCCAACTCAGTAACCGCCACCTCCGGAGGGTCGTTTGTGATGACATTCTCATCCGGAAACAGCCAGATCACGGTGATCCAGGAAGGCGCGTCTGGCGAGGACCTGGCTGCGGGTAACGCGTCGCTCAGCGCCATCGTTCTTGAGGACGGCACCCCGGCCACACTGATCAATGGATCCTGGGCAACTACCAGGGAAGGCCTGAGTTGGTCCGCTTCAGGACAGTCGCTGGTATTCGACAGGGACGGCACGCGGGCGATTATCTCGTACGAGGGGCCGGACGCGCATGTCGGCACCCTTATCGAAGTCGCCGCGAGTATGAGCGCCCGGTAAAACAGCCAGACGCTGAACGCTAGTGAACGGTCTCCCGTGCTGTGGACTCTCGGCTGGTGTCGTCGAGCCGGGCTGCGGCTATTCCAGGTCTTCGCGCACTCGTCGTTCGCGCATCATCTCGAACAGAAGGTTTTCCACCACCATCAGTAGCAGATGCACCTGGCGCTGCTGTCTGCGGGACATCCTGGCGAGCATTTGTAGCAGCTCCGGATCGATCTTCTCCGCAACAGACCCGCGATCTAAGTAATCGGCCATACTTGACAGTTTAATTGCGAGAGCGGCTGTAATCCAAGTTACGGGCCGAACGGCTACTCCGCGAACCTGAGTCACGCGTCCAAGAACCGCTCTTGCCACCAGTCTCGCTGCCTGCGGGGGCAAGCACGTGTTCCATCCCCTGGAGGACGGTCAGTAGCCTCCGCTGGCGGTCTCGCGGCAAGCGGGAAAGATAGCTTAGCAGCTCAGGGTCCACTGTCGCTTCGTAGTTCTTGTAGGTCTCACGAAGCGCGCGGACCGTCGGATAACCAGCGGCCTCAAACAGCTCGTCTCCACCCACGTGCATCGCCTGGGCTACACGCAACAGCACGGCGGCAGAGGGGTTCTTGACCTCCCCGTTCTCGAGTTGCGAAAGGTAGCCCTGGCTGACAGAGGAAGCAGAAGCAAGTTGCCCCTGGGTAAACTGCGTCTGTTCGCGGAGTTGCCGTATCTTATCGCCCAGTTTCATTGGATCCCCCGTCTGAAGTCACCGAGGTGATAGTGGCAGTGCCGTCATCGGCCCCGGCCCAGTCGTGAAAGTTCGCGTTGTTGGGAAGGTGCAGGACTCCACAGTGATGAGCTTCCGGCGGGAACGCAGCGGCTGCGTCTGGAGTCCACGGCTCGGGAGCCACCATCTCAACAACCCGGCAGACCAGACGTTCCAACAGAGAGGTCTCCCGGCGGTTCGCGGCCTTCGCCATCATGACTCCGCCTAGCTGGTCCGCCCCGCGCCGACCGCTGTTTTCCCACGTTCGATCGCCTGCATGAACCGGAGAAAGTCGGCCTGCTGATCCCGCGGGAATCGGGCGAGGAACTGCAGCAGGTCCGGATCAACGGTTACCTCGTAGCCCTCGTCGCCCTGCTCTTGAGCGCCAGCCTCCTCGTAGCCGGCCGCGCGCATCAGGACCCGCGGGTCAACGTGGAGCGCTCGGGCAAGGCCGAAGATCACGGCCGCGCTGGGATTCTGTACTTCTTCGTTTTCAAGCTGCGAGAGATATCCCTGACTAAGGCCGCCCTGCACCGACAGTTGTGCCTGGCTCATTCCCAGTTCTTCTCTCAGTTCACGTATCTTTTCACCCAATGCCATCGGAACCACCCCACCCTCTACTAGAAGTTCGTCGCGATGCGGATCATTGCCGGCCCAAGGATGACAATCAGGAAGGCCGGGAATACAAAAAGCACCAGCGGGAACATCATTTTGATAGGCGCCTCGTGCGCCGCCTTTTCAGCGCGCTGGCGCCTCTTGGTGCGCATCTGCTCAGACTGGACTCGCAGCACCTGCGCGATGCTGACACCGAGCTGCTCCGCCTGAATGATCGATGTAATGAAGTTGGTGAGCTCATCCACGCCGACTCGCTGGTGCAACTCGGTCAGGGCATCGCGGCGAAGCTTACCCATCGCCACGTCTCGCAGCATTCGCTGGAGTTCCTGGGCAAACGGGCCTTCCATCTTCTCGCCCACCCGGGCGAGAGCCGCGTCCAACCCGAGACCGGCTTCCACGCAGGTGGTGATGAGGTCCAGGGAGTCTGGCAGCGCCTTTACGACCAGTTTCTGCCGCGCCTTCACCTGGCCCTTGAGCCATGTGCGTGGCAGCATCCAGCCGAACAACAGGAACAGCGTCGCAAACCCGAGCTTCTGGAAGATGATGCCGGGCGCCACCGCAACGACGATCAGCGCCATGCCGATGCAGAAGACGAGACAGACGACCCAGAACGTGACGAACCCGTTCAGGGTCATCTTGTTCCCGGACATCTGGATCTGTTGTTCAATGCTCGCCAATACGGAATTGGGAAGAATGGAGCTAAAGGCGTGGGACATCCCCTCGAACCCCGGCCTCAGGATCCGCTCCACAAACGGGGCATCGAGATTCACCTCATCCGGCTCGAGCGTGACGGCTCGGTTCCGGAAGTCTGTTATGCGGGACTCCATCGTGGCAGCGTTCGGGCGACCAAGTAGACTCGTGACGAGGCAGAGGACCGCTCCGAAGACAACCAGGGCAATGATTATCGGCATCGTTTAGCTCCTATACCTCGATCGCCATGATCTTCTTGATCGTGAAGTAACCAAGGACCTCCAGGAAGATAGCCGTCACCAACATGCCTTTGCCCGCCACATGCGTGAAGAGCAGGCTCATATATGCCGGGTTCATGGCCATGAAGAGCGCGAACATGATTATCGGAAGCGCCCCAATGACGATGCCGGTCATACGCTGCTGAGACGTAAGCGTGGCGATCTCGCCGCGGATCCGTTCGCGCTCGCGCATGGTGAACGCCACCTGGTCAAGAATCTCCGATAGGTTGCCGCCGACGGCCCGCTGAATGTTGATCGCCGTCAAGACCATATCCAGGTCCTTGCTGTCAACACGCTCACCGAGAGCGTTTAGCGCGTCTTCTGCGCTCAAGCCGAGGTTCGCTTCACGCAGCATTCGCCGGATCTCCGTGGGAAGGGGCCCGTCCATTTGCCGGGAAGAGAACTCAAAGCTCTGCATTAGCCCGTAACCGGACTTCAGCGAGTTCGAGACGAGGCCTAACATATCCACGAGCTGGCCATTTATCCGGTTCATCCGTGTCTTGCGCTTGGAGCCTACGTAGAAGGTCGGCAGCATGTAGCCAACAAAGCCCATACCCGCACAGATTCCAAAGATGAACAGCGACGGCCCAAAGACCAGGGGTATGACAAAGAAGATAGCGGCAATCCCCCAGCGGATCATGTAATACTCACCCACCCGCAAGGGAACGCCTGCCCGCTCCAGCACCAGCGCAACCTTCTCCGATCCCTTGAACTGAGAAAGGAATACGCTCAGAATCGGCAGACCGGAATAAGAGCGCTGGCGCAGCCTGGCCACCTTTTCTTCAACGGTTACGGGGCCGTGGAGGTCCGGCCGGAAGGCGCCAAGACGCTTCGACATGGCGCTGTCCTCCTCCGCCCTGGGGCCCAACAGGCCCCAGATGAGGGAGAATACGGCCAGCAATACGACCGCTGAGATTGCGATTACAAACGGATCCATGACTTACCGCCTCGCCAGGAACAGGTCTGGTGGCAGGACCACGCCGGCTGACTCGAACCGCTCGCTGAACGTCGGGCGGATGCCCGTCGCAATGATGCCGCCGAGAATCTTGCCGTCTTCGCTGACACCGGTCTGTTCGAACTTAAACAGGTCCTGGAGGGTGACAATCTGACCCTCCATGCCCGTTACCTCGGTAACATGAGTGACGCGGCGCACGCCATCCTTCATACGGGAGAGCTGGATGATCAGGTGCAAGGCGGATGCCGTCTGCTCGCGGATCGCGCGGTCAGGGAGCTCCAGCCCGGCCGTGAGAACCATGTTCTCGATACGGGCGAGGGCGTCTCGCGGGGTGTTCGCGTGCACTGTGCAGAGTGACCCCTCGTGACCCGTGTTCATGGCGTTGAGCATGTCGAACGCCTCGGCGCCACGGACCTCACCGATGATGATACGGTCGGGGCGCATGCGCAGGGTGTTGCGCAGCAGGTCTCGCTGGGCTATCTCACCTTTGCCGTCGATGTTTGCCGGTCGCGCCTCAAGCGTAACCACGTGCGGCTGCTGGAGCTTCATTTCCACCGGGTCCTCGATCGTCACGATGCGCTCGTCCTCGGGCAGGAAGAATGAGAGCGCGTTGAGAAACGTCGTCTTACCGGTTCCAGTGCCGCCTGAGATCAAGATGTTCAGCTTCTGCTCTACGCAGGCCTTCAGGAACTCCACCATCGCCGGCGTTACGGTGCCGGTGTTGACCAGATCGTCCATCTTCATCTTGTCGGAGCGGAACTTTCGGATGGTGATCGTCGGGCTCTTGGGCGAGACCGGCGGGATGATCACGTTAACACGCGAGCCGTCGGGCAAGCGGGCGTCCACCATCGGTTGTGACTCGTCCACGCGCCGTCCTATAGGCGCCACGATGCGCTCAATGACGCGCTGGATGTGCGAGAAGTCACGGAAGCGAACATCACTCAGGTAAAGGATGCCTTCGCGCTCGAAGAACACCTCTTCCGGAGCGTTCACCATGACTTCCGAAATCGAAGGGTCACGCATCAGGGCATCGATGGGGCCGAGACCAACGACCTCGTCCACAACCCGGGAGACGATCTGGTCGCGGGTGATACCGCCGACGCTGGGCATCTCGCGGCGCAGGACCGTCTCCGCTGCTTGCTCGACGATCTTCCGGCGCTCGTCTTGCGGCATCGCGCTGATCTGGTCCGCATCCAGCTCGTCGATGAGCATCTGGTGCATGCGGAAGATCAGCTGCTCCATATCCTCGTTGTAGCGGCCGGGCGTGGTGCGCGGAGCACCGGTGGGGCCGTTTCCGCCCCGGTTTGCGATCGTTGAGGGCCTGCCTGGTTGCCAGCTTGTCATAGTCTTACTCCACACCTACTTCAGTCTTCTCTTCGGAGGCGCCCAGGAACCGGCTCAAGAGTCCGCCCTTCTGGACCACCTCTTTGGGCTTCACCTGTTGGTTCTGGCGGACGCCGCTCAGGGCCTGCGCCATCTCGACTATGCTCTCGGATGCCTTGGACTGCGGCTTGGCGACGACGACGGGCATACCGAGCTGCGTCGCCGCGCTGATGTTCCTGTCGTAAGGGATGGACCAGAAGACGTCCCGCCCGAGCATTCGCTTTACTTCGTTAGGCTGGACGTTGGTCGCGTCGTTCGTGGCGTTAATCACGAGCTTGATCTTCTCTTGAGGGAAGTTCCACGACCGCAGCATGTCGATGGCCAGGAGCGTGTCCTTGAGAGCCGCCATGTCCACCGTCGCCACCAGGACGACCATCGTGGCCAGTTCGAGCGCGCGCGCAACGATATCATTGAACGTGCCGGGGGTATCGAGAATGACGTAGTCGTGCGTTTGGCAGAGCAGATTGACGATCCGCTCGATATGGCCAGCGTGGACGCTGCGCCAGTCCGTGGGCCGGATCGGTGCCGGGAGTATCGCCACGCCGGTGTTGTGCGTGTAGATACACTCCTCCAGAAATTCCCGGCCTATTTCATCTTCCGGGATCGCCAGGTCAGCGATGCTGCGCTCCACGGGAATGTCCATCAGGATCGCCACGTCGCCGAAGCGGGTGTCAAGGTCCAGGACAACGACCGATTGGTTAGTCTTCTGCACGAGTGCGGTCGCCAGGTTCGTTGCTATCGTCGTCTTTCCGATGCCGCCCTTGGCCCCGAATACCGTGATCACAGTACCGGCGGCGACGGGTTCGTCCATCTCACCAGAGATTCGGGCCTGTCGCCGCTCCTCTTGCGCGAGGACCGTGTGGATGGAGTTAATCAGGTCCTCTTCCTTCACCGGCGCGGTCAGGTAGTCCTTGACGCCGGCCAGCATTGCCTTGCGCATGGAGTTCGGGTCGCGCACGCTGGAGTAGCCGATGACGGGGGACTTCGGCAGAAGGTCCACCATCGCCTCCACTGTCTGAAGGGCGCGGATCAGCGGGTCCTCGATGGCGATCACCACGACGTCAGGCTCTGTTTGCCTGGCAAGAGTCATCGCCTCCATGCCGTACCCGGCCTCGCCCAGAACAGCGAACCCGGAGAGGGCCAGCATCTTCTGGACCTCCGCCCTGGCGTTCGGCTCCTGGCCGATGACCACTACTCTGGGATTCCGTGTCATCTCCCTACCTTCGCTTCCTTCTAAATCGATCTCAGGCGTGATTACGGCAGGAACTGTAGACCGAACAAGCTCGCGCAATCGGGAGCCGGCCCGCCGGCCGGCCACTCGGTGCGAGACGAGAACAGGCTGTCATCGCCGTACCGACGGACGCCAAGGGCCAACCTGCCGTCGAAGTTCAGGCGGCAAGCGTCCGCCAGGGCCAGCACTTCACCCTGCGAGGGCGTGGCCAGCAAGGTGACTGAGGTCGCCTTCTCGTCGTTGGACTTCTGGTCGTCAGGCGCGTCCGCGCGGCTCGTCGTGACCGACTGATCGATTGCCAGGACCTGCAGGTTCTGGAGGACCGTAGCCGCGATCTGGTTCCGCTTTCCTTCTCCCGCTTCGACTTTCACCGTCAGGATGACGTCCACGTAGTCACCGGGACGCAGATTGCCGCCGGCGCCGACGATGCTATTGACCTCAATCGCCACGCCGCGGAAGCCTTCCGTGACGATCAGCGCCAACGGCGGGTTGCCGTCGAAAGCTTCCAGGTTGTCACCGGTGGCGGTGATCTTATCGGCGATCACCTGCTCGCCTGCTATCACGCGGGTGGTGGTGATCTGATCCACCACGTCGTCCGTCGTTGGGAAGGCGCCGGTCAGCACCGCATCCTCCGGGAACTCCTTTATCGTCAGCATCTCGGCCGTGATCTTCGTGCCAGCCTGGATTTCGACGTTGGCAACCACAACGGGAACGCCCGAGCCGCCGACGGTGCCGCCACCGCTGTCGCTCTTGGCGCCCGTGAGGTACACGGCGATAAGGACCGCGGCAACAATACCGAGGCCGATACCGAGAACCAGTGAGAACCGACTGCCGCCCTTGAGGGCCATACCTTTAATCATGCTTCACCTCTGCACGGACGCCTTAAGGCGCCGAACTAAAACGTGACTGTTGATCCCTCGAGCCGTGCCGGTAAGGCCCGGCCCGTTGTCCTTCTGTAAAGGACGGTCAAATCAATAGATGCGCTCTTTCCTAGCGCCGTTACAATGAAAAGCCATTGCTTTGACGAATTGTTTAGAAGCAGTTTGCGGCACCGCCCCGGAGATCAGGGGCGATGCCGCAATTACGGCTGCTTGACTTGTTCCGGACTCTTACTCAACCAGCCTCCGGCCGGTGATGCCGAACGGGTTGTAAGCGCCGAGGTAGCCCTCCACCTGCGAGTAGCTGGCGTTGACCATCTGCACCGTTACTTCCCAGTGGCCCTGGGCCGTGTTGCAGTTGGCCTGTTTGCCGCCGCCGCCGGGCCCGCCGTTGTTGGGCACGCAGGCGTACGACTTGAGGTACGCCAGCGTCCAGCCGATGATCCGCACTTCCAGCACGGGCACGCTGTCGAAAGCGACGATCGGGATGATGATAGCCCGGGGGCTGTCCGGGCAGACTACGATGTAGTCGCTGACGCCGGTCCGGTCGGGCTGGAAGACCTCTTCGAAGTCGTCTGTACCGTTGCCGTTGCCGTCGCAAGCGGGGCCGGTGGCGAGTCGTTCCGCAATCCCCGAGCCCGTGCCGGCTACTTTGTTGCCATCCAGGCTGCCAACCGTGGTGTTGCCCGGGCACGGATCAACGAAGCTGCCCTCGGCGCAGTAGATCGTTTCTGTGGTCCCATCGACGATATTCGCATCGTATTCGTTGTTACCACCGCCGTTGCCGTCGTAGTCCAACGCGCCGAACCAGCCGGTGAGGGCGCTGCCGGCGCCAACTTTGACCACGCAGTCGGCGTTCCAGATCGCCATGCCGCTGGCGTCCAGGCAGGCGGAATCGCCCTGGAGCACCGCCCAGGGCATCATCTCGTTGTTGCCTTCGACCGAGCCAACGCGCGCCTTCGCGTGCGCGTCTACGTTGCTCTTATTCAGCCCCAGCACGCGCGCGAATATCCAGCCGAAATCGTCGTCCACCTCAACTCGAATCGTGTCGTTGGCGACGAACGTGGACTCCACCGTGATGCTCGTGATCTGTGCGAGTTGGATATTGTTCTTGCCCAACCACTCCCTTGCCTTCAGTTTCGCCAGGTCCGGGTTCAGCGGCAGGTGCTGTGAGCCTGCCAGCGCCGCGGCGTCGGCATCGTTCTGAAGGTCGCGCCGGTCATGGTAGACGAGTCCGACATCGATGGCCATAGCGGTGAAACCGAGAACGACGGCCATGGAAAGGGCCGCCGTAAGCAACATCTGGCCGCGCTGGCCGCGTCCGTTTATCTTCCTCTTAATCAAGAGTCCCACCTCCTCCTTAACTCACAACTATTCCAGCCTCATATCGGCTGTTGACGAGAATGTGACCGATGGACCTACGGAGCCTCCGCTGATTATGCCCAGGATGTTGTCCAGGGGAGTTATCAGCGTGTAGTCGTAGTCCACATCGACAATCACCGACGAACCGGGCGTACCCTGCGCGTTCGTCACGGTAATCGTCATGTTGGACTGGTCCAGGGAATCGGACGTGTCCTGCACGCGGGTAACGATCTGAGCCTGCGTGCCGCGGACTGCCCCCAGGCGGGCGCCTTCACGGGCAGAGTTCGTGACCGTCAGCCAGGCGTGGAACCCCATGCCGAAGTCTATGATTGCGAAAAGGAGAAGCAGGAAAATGGGCAGGACGAGAACAAACTCGACCATGCCCTGACCCCGCTCCCCACGGGAGTCCTTGCGATTCAGTCGCTTAAACACTTGAGTGCCCTTTCCTGATCCTCGTCTCCCGGCCGCATCCGCGACCGAGAAAGCAAGCTCGGGGGCCGCGTCCCAGACGGGCCGCGACCCCCCAGCTACTTCACATTAACAACAGAGATCTGCTGCCAACGCGTTGGCCGCCCAGGGGCGACCCCAGCACCCTCTAGAGGGAGCCGGTGATGCTGCCCAGGGTACCGGCAATCGCCAGACCAAGAGCACCGAGAGCGGCCAGGCAGGCAACCGCGATAAGGGCAAGCAGAAGACCATACTCGGCCAGGGCCTGACCGTCTTCACGCTCGAACCGGCTCACGAAAGCCACCAGAACCTCGTTCATCTTGGAGAACATTACTTCTCCTCCTTTCGGATATTTTGACCGCTAGTTGATGGGCGAG
>Ga0209751_10006038_pt1 | contig 11313 bp, 10 predicted proteins | sample RifCSP13_1_FD_184019 | JGI IMG/M metagenome (GOLD analysis project Ga0209751, IMG submission 184019) | Soil microbial communities from Rifle, Colorado - Rifle CSP2_sed 13_1 (SPAdes) (version 2) | ecosystem: Environmental > Terrestrial > Deep subsurface > Rock core/Sediment | place: Rifle...
ATTCTTCCGAAGAGTGTTGCGATTTGTCGCTGTGCGCACAGCCGGAGTGATCGGTTGCGCAGTCCGCGCTTGAATCCGGAAACTTCCTTCAAGACCCCATGGCATCTCAACGTTCGAAAAGAAGTTGAACTTGTGTCGAATGTCTCGATCCGACAGCGAGTAATCGAGACTCAGGTTGTTGATGTCAAAGGAGCGATCTGTAAACGGATCGCGCTCGTTCGAATCATCGTCCATGTCTTTCGCTAGCACGTAATTCCACTCAAACTGATATCGCCTGCTCAAGCGCTTGCGCATTCCCACTGTAAACCCGCGGTAAAGTGATTTTCCCACGGCGCTGGTGACGAAGACATCACCAAGCGTGGGGAAGAGTCCGGTGCGGGCATAGTTCAGAAAACGCGTTAAATGAACTCCTTTTGCATGAGTGAAATCAAAATAGAGTGAAAGGTCGGTTGCCAACTCTTGTTCGAACTGGACGTTGGAGGTGTAGATGCGCGGGTTGGCATAGTCCTTACTGAAGACGCGCACTGAAGCTCCAAACGGAATGCCACCACCGGGCGCAACGGGAACTATGTTGGGCCAGGTCGGTGGTGCGCTTGCCGCTCCGAAACAAGTAAAAGCAAAGGTTGTGGCACAGACAATCCCAAACTGCTGAGCACCGTTGTCTGTGATCGAGCCGACCTGAGTCAGCATGTTCTGCCGACCATAAAAGATGCCAAAGCTCCCCCTCAGCACCGACGTACCTTTCTCTGAAATGTCCCAGGCGAACCCAACGCGCGGCTGAAACTGTTTTTTCGGACTGTGCAGCGTACCGTCCGAGGGGAAGGCCGGGTTACTCAGTAAAGGACCGTAAGCGGTCTCTGACGGCGGAATAACCGGATCGGGAAAGATCTGAGCCTCCCAACGGAGACCCAGGCTAAACGTCAGGTTAGATCTTACTTGCCACTTATCCTGAATGAACAGCCCGTAATCATTGTTTGTGATTGTGGATGCACCGGGGGCTGGAACTCCGGAGATTCCGGTAGAAATTCCATTCTGCAAATACAGGAGTAATGGCCCAGCTACACTTGTATCGACCGGGCAAGTCTCACCCAGACCCTCAGTTCGCCAGGTGATGACTCCAGTATCACTGACGCACTCCAGAACGGTCGGACCAAAGCCACCAGGCGCCTGCGGTGATGCGTAGCGCAGGAAACCGGCAACAGAATCGAATAGGTATCGTCCGGTGAAGAACCCGCGAAAGACCTGATCGTTCAGGGAGTGCATCCACTCCCCGCCAAACTTGATTGTGTGATTGCCGGACACAATCGAGAAATTGTCCTTTAGGTGAGTACGCCACAACAGTTCATCGATTGCCGGTTGCAGGAAGAAGGGGTTTCCGAACCGGAAACTGGGTACGAACCCTACTCCCGTGTCAGCGGGCACATTCGAAGGGATGGCGTTACGAGGTCGGTTTTCACGCGAGTACGAAAAGTGTGCCTCATTCACCTTTGTTGGTGAGACGGTACTAAAAAGGTTCATGTTGAGGACGTTGATTTTGGATGGTCCCTCGATGCCATTCGCCGAGTTGCCATACGTCTCAACGTCAAAGGTCTGGTTTGTGTTCTTTGAATAGTCGAAGTTATACGAGAGGGCAAAATGGTTTGCCGTGTTCAAGTGCCAATCCGCTTTGCCGAGGAAGGCGTAGTTCCGAATCGGACGTGGCACCGGCAGCCCCTCTTCCTGATTTCGCGTTGTGCGAATGAAGTTGGTCAGCGCCAGCCGTTGGCAATCTGAGTTGCTGTTAATCAGGGATTCGTTAGCAATTATGGTCGGCGCCTGGATCGGGCACGCTGTATCACCAATTTGTTGGCTTAAATTTGGGCGCGTCAATCGTTCACGAATCCCCTCAAACGCGAAAAAGTAGAACGCCTTGTCTCTGCTGATTGGACCTCCTATAGTGCCGCCAAACTGTTCCCGGCGAAAATCCTCGAGTGGTTTCCCGTCTGAAGTGTCGGCGGTGAGCGCTTCAAGCCGCTGAAAATGAAAGAGGCTGCCATGAACATCGTTGGTTCCAGACTTGGTAATTACATTAATTACGCCGCCGGCGGTACGTCCGAATTCAGCTGTGGCGCCAGTGGCTACGACTTGGAACTCTTTGACGGCCTCGAGTGTGATGTCGATAGCGGCTCGCTGCCCACCCAACTGCTCGCCAAAGAAGCCGTTGTTGTAATCACCGCCGTCGAGACTGACGTTGTTGAAGACTCCTCGCTGTCCAGCAAAAGTGATCTCGTCACCGTCAGGGCCCTGCACCACGCTCACTCCGGGAGTAAGGGTGAGCAGGTCTTCAAACTTGCGACCCAAAATGGGGGTTGATGAAACGGCAGTCGAATTTAGAGTTGTGCTGGATTCTGTTTTCAGAGTGTCAACAGTGGGGGTGGTTTGAATGGTGACCCGTTCTTCAACCTCAGAAACCCTCACCGAGATTGGCAGATTCAACGCTTGTCCGACGGTCAGTGCCGCTCGTTCGACGACTGTTGTCGCAAACCCTGACTTCGTTACCGTAATGCTGTACGCACCTGACGGAAGTTGTAGCGCTACGAAACGCCCGTCCTCGTCAGTCGACACATTTCGGCTCACATTCGTTTCGAGGTTCTTGATTTCGACGGAGGCACCGGGTACCGCCGCACCATTTGCGTCTAGCACCGTCCCTTGGATCGTTCCGGTAGTGATTTGTGTTTGGCCTATCGCACCTACAGAACATATAAGTAGTGTGATCAGACAAATCGCAAGTCCTTTGACGCGCACGGCAAAGGCACAAAGCAGAGCGTTACGCATAATTTCTCCTATCGCTGATTTGGGGTGCAAGAGCTGCAAAGAGTCCGCTTAACCACAGCTTTTCTTGAGTTGCGTTTTAGGTACTTATGACAAATGTCTGAAATGCGCAGATGAGCCCTTTTTTAACGGATGAATGGAGCTAAGTGTTCGCCCGCGAGGCGGCCTCATCTTATGTAGGAGGCGGTTACCTGTCAACGGTTGAATTACACCCCCTCAGTCCGTTCGGGGTTACGAATTTTCGTCCCCGAAATTTTCGTGTAAATTGCAGCCATCACGGCTTCTAAATCGATGAAACTAGTATTTCTCTATGGCATGCCGGCCGTCGGCAAACTTACAGTGGCCCGTGAATTATCTTCTCTGACCGGGCTCCCACTGTTTCACAACCACCTCGCCGTGGATGCCGCCCTGGCGTTATTCGACTTTGGTACTAAACCCTTTGTTGAATTGCGAGAATCAATCTGGCTGTCCAGTTTTCAACACGCAGTTGAAGAACAACTGCCCGGGTTGATCTTTACTTTCGCGTTTGACCGAACCGTTGGGCCCAACTTCATCGACCGCACTCTCAAGATCGTGGGGGACGGCCGAGGAGAGGTCATCTTCGTTGAACTGAAGTGTTCTGAAGCAGAATTGGAAAGACGACTCACCGATCCCTCTAGAAACGCATTTGGAAAGCTCAGTTCCCTGAGTCTGTTTCACGAACTTCGGTCCTCGGGAGCTTTTGCCGGACCGGCGATGCCGCCGCCGAGCTTAAGCGTCGAAATCTCGGAACGCTCAGCAGTCGAAACAGCCAGACTCATCGCACAAGAGCTAGGACTTGAAGTTAAAAAAGAGCAGGTCAGCTCGGACATGCCCGCGCAGACTGCATATGATGAATGGGCGGCCAGCTACGACGCGGATCTCAATCGAACTCGTGATCTCGACGCATTAGTTATGAAGCAGCTGCTCAGTGAACGGAGATTCTCAACAGTTGTTGAGCTTGGCTGTGGTACGGGAAAGAACACGGCGTTGCTGGCGCCACTGACCCAAAACCTCATCGGACTGGATTTCTCTGAGGCAATGCTGGCTCAAGCTCGAAAGAAGCTGGAAGCGTGGGCAGTCAGAAACGTCACGCTTCACGTAACGGATATCACCAAAACCTGGCCCGTGGCAGATCGCATCGCCGACTTGATCGTTTGCAATCTGGTGTTAGAGCACGTGCGCGATATTTCAGTCGTGTTCCGTGAAGTGTCTCGGTGCTTGGCTTTTGAAGGACAGTTCTTGATGTGTGAACTGCACCCATCGCGTCAACACCAGGGCATTCAGGCAAGGTTTAACCGTTTGGGTCAGCAGTTCAAGATCGAAGCATTCAAGCACGACATTTCTGAATTCTTACTTGCTGGGGAAGAGAATGGTCTGACGATGGAACGTCTTCAGGAGTGGTGGCACGATGACGACAAAGACAAGTCACCGCGTCTCTTGTCGTTGTTATTTAGTAGGAAGGAATGACCGTAGCGCATGAGTTTCACCTTCTAGCTTATCCCGGGCAATGGTTAGTGGTTAGTGGTTCGTTGTTTGTGGTTTGTGTGTGTAGGATTTGGTTGAGTGTGTTCCAGTTGAGAGTGGTCCAAGTAAGAACATTTGGTTGAGTGTGTTCCAGTTGAGAGTGGTCCAAGTAAGAACATTTGGTTGAGTGTGTTCCAGTCGAGAGTGGTCCAAGTAAGAACATTTGGTTGAGTGTGTTCCAGTTGAGAGTGGTCCAAGTAAGAAAAAGGATCCTACACACGGCAGTGTGTAGTGCTTTTCAGATCCTACCTACTAGACGAACGCCGCCCCCCCTTTTTATCTCAACGTTACCGACTCAGAAGCTCTTTCGAAATTGCGGAGCTTCTGATTGTCACCCGTCTTCTGAGTTGGTTGAAAAAAAAGCAGGGGGGTGGCGCGTCTTTGTAGGTTGGATCTAAAAAGCACTACACACTGCCGTGTTGTAGGATTTTGTTGGTCCACGAAGATGAGAAACTCCCACGAGCTATTAACCACGAACCACGAACCACGAACCACTGCCTCGCAGATCAGTTTCGCTGACGCGCGTACTGCAATCGTGAATCCGAAGAATGGACCAAAATCCTGAGTGGCCGGCATGCTGGTAATAAATAGACCCGGTATGGAAGTTTGAAAGTGATACTACAAACATCAGAAACAGCGTACCCATCAGCTGGGTTGTTCGGCAAGAGGCAGCCTCAGTTGCGCTTCGCATCCACTTGCACATCCAGATCCAGGCAGGCGGCCAAACCTAATTCTTTGCCGGTACGACTTAAAAGCCGAGCGGAAGGCTGGGCCAAGAGTTTCTCGCCTGCTCGATTCACCAGACGCAGACGTTGCTCTCCATCGAATGCAAAGACAGCGACATCGATTTCTGACATGACGGCACGGAGCAAGGCCGTCGCTTTGCAGCGCTCGGGCAATTACCTCTTTCCCGGTTCCGTTCTCACCCGTGATGAGGACGTTGGCATCAGCGGACCGATGCGCGAGACGACCGACATAATTGCCTTCATTGAAGCTGATTCGGCGATGAGCGGGAGCTGGAATGCGGCGGGTCAATTCAGGCACCAGGGTTCCCATGCCTCGCACCTGTCGTAGCATCTGACCGCGTCGAACTGTGTCGATTACGGTTGTGCTGCGCTCAACAGATGGGGCCGGGGGTTCTAGCTTTGCCAGGGCCAACGTGATGCCGCCGATGGCCGCGACGCCAAGGAGCACGAACGTGCCCGTACGAATACGCTTTTTTAGTTTGGAGGCTTGGGGTCGCTTTATGTCCATTACTTCTCTGAAAAAGGGGTGGCTCTTTTGCTTTTCTCATGGGGAAGGGGATCAAAGAGCATGCCATCACGGGCCTAGTGCTAACCCACAGCGCAAGAGCAGTTTTTGGGAGATATTTGGGAATTGTGAGGCTTGACTGCAAACATGTTGTTTCACATTCGAAACGACAAATCCCATTTTCGACAAGGCCTTCAAACTTTCGCAGCACGATCCGAGCTTCTGTTCGATAAACTTCAGGTTTGTCGCGTTGGCTGACTCGTGCTTTGTGTGAAAATGCGCGGCTGGGTTAACTGAAAGGAGGGGCAACGACTTGACGTAGCGTCGAGGCGATGAATAAATCTCAAGCTTCCGAAGCCACGAGCCTGACAAAAGTGAAGTTCGTCGAGACAGCAGGAGTGAACTGCGATGAGTAAACAGAAGAGAGTGGGACTATTTACGCTGGGACTGGTAGTTCTTGTGTTTGGTGCGTGCAGAAGAGACCGAACGCTCAACATTCCAGCTCCGTCAAACCAGCCGACAGCGACAGCCGTGGGCGTTCGCAACTCTTACGCGGACGTGGTCAATCGTGTTTCGCCTGCCGTGGTGACAATTAGGACCCAAACGAGAGTGCGGTCGCCTCAACAGTTTCCTTTCATGGACGACCCATTCTTCCGTCGTTTCTTTGGGGACAGAGCACCGCAACAACCAGAGCAACGTACAAGCGGTCTGGGGTCAGGGGTGATTGTTACCTCCGATGGATACATACTGACGAACCATCACGTTATTGATGGCGCGGACCAGATTAGGATTGACTTCAAAGACCAACGCGGTATCGAGGCGAAGTTGGTCGGTTCCGATCCTCCCAGCGATCTCGCCTTGCTGAAGATCGATCAGAATGAACTGTCAGCATTAGCACTTGCTGATTCAGACAAAGTGCAGGTAGGCGACGTTGTGCTGGCAGTCGGTAACCCACTGGGAGTAGGGCAGACCGTCACGATGGGAATCATCAGCGCAAAGGGACGCCGCACCGGCTTAAGCAATGGAAGCTTTGAGGACTTTCTGCAGACGGACGCACCAATAAATCGAGGAAACTCCGGCGGTGCACTCGTAGATACAAATGGCGATCTGGTGGGAATCAACTCGCAGATTATGTCGCCGACCGGCCTAAGTATCGGGATCGGGTTTGCCATCCCGTCCAACATGGCTCGCGACGTTCTCGACCAGCTTGTTAAAGACGGCAAAGTGCGGCGCGGTCACCTTGGCATTGTAGTGCAGCCGGTGACTGATGACATTGCGGCGACCCTTGGGTTGAGTTCGACAAAAGGGGTAATTGTCAGTCAGGTGCAGCCGGGTAGTGCTGCGGAGCGCGCGGGGTTAAGACAAGCCGACGTCATCACAGCACTCAACGGCAATGACGTGCTCGACCCAAACAGCTTTCGCAACGACATCGCCCGTACACAGCCAGGCAGTACGGTGACACTGAAGATCATTCGCGGCGGGAGCGAACAGGAACTGAAGGCCCCTCTGGGCGAATTCGTACCGGAGAGGAGTACCGCACGAAACCAAGACAACGATTCACCGAATCCTCAGTCAGGCGATGGTGGGAGGCTGGGCTTAGCCGTTCAACCATTAACGCCGGAACTGGCCAGACAATTGGGATTAGCCAGCGACACGCAGGGAGTGGTTGTGACGCAAGTGGATCCTTCGGGCCCGGCGGCGGCGGCTGGAATCGAACGAGGCGACGTTATCGAACAGGTGAATCAGCAACCGGTCCGATCGGCGGACGAGATCAGGGCCGCACTTGAGCGTTCGGGAGATCGTCCGGTGCTGTTGTTGGTGAATAATCGCGGTACAAGACTATTTGTCACCGTACGCCCGCGTTAATAGACCAGCCACAGATCTGACAGATAGGACAGACTTTTTTTCGTTGAGCAATGACCAATGACCAACTCGCTTAGTTAAGCAGGAAATCTCATGAGTGGTGTGACAAACCCCGGCATTGTTTCGCTCCCAAATGCTGTCTTTAGTTCGCCGTGATGAAAATGCAACCCCTTTTACACCTCTAAAGTACTTGCTGCGCCTAGAATACTCAGGTCCCCCGCAGTCATTGTAATACCCCCGTTTTAACCCCCAGTTTTGGTTCCCTTACGAACAAGGAGTGCACTATGCCAAGGGGAAGAGATAGTCACGAGAAAAAACAGCAAACCACAAAACAAACACAAGGTCGCTCCTCGCAATCGATGCAGACAATGGAGAAACAAGGCGGTGAGCGACAAACTGGAATGACCCGACGCGAACAATACGCACCGCAACCCTTCGGGGGCAGCCCCTTTGCTTTCATGCGTCGCTTCACCGAAGAGATGGACAGATTGTTCGCGGACTTCGGTATGGGGCGAGGGTTCCTAACCCCATCGCTTGGCCGAACTTTCGGTGATCTCGGGAATGCAATGTGGTCACCGCAAGTCGAGCTATTTGAACGCAACAACCAACTCATTGTGCGTGCCGATTTGCCGGGGATGACCAAAGATGACATCGATGTCGACATCAGCGGTGACACCCTCGTAATTCGGGGTGAGCGACGCAGTGAGCGCGAGGAAAATGATGAGGGGTACTACCGTACGGAGCGTTCATACGGGAGCTTCTATCGCAGTATTCCACTGCCGGAAGGCGTGAACGCTGAGAATGCAAACGCGACGTTCCGAAATGGCGTGTTGGAGATCACCTTGGATGCTCCACAACGCGCTGAGCAGGGTAGCGGTCGCCGGATCGAAATCCGTGAAAGTGAAGAAAGAGAGGAGCAATCCCGAGCGCGTGCTCGGGCGGCGGGGCGTTAGTAACTTTGGAGTGCGGCGGTAAGGAGCTCTGCGAGGCGCCGCCGCTCTGTATTTCGTTGAGTGGTAGTTAAGATCGCCGACACTACCCAACGCCAGCAGCACTCAACACAACAAAAGCGGCGGTGCGGGCTGGTGCCCTTACCGCCGCACTCCAAACACGACAGGGAGGTTAAGTACAGAAGATGGCACAAGACTTAAAGGGATTAAGAGTAGCAATTCTCGTGGCGGATGGGTTTGAACAAGTCGAGCTCACCGAGCCGCGTAAAGCCCTCAAACAGGCAGGCGCTGAAACTCAAATCGTTTCGCCTGTAAAAGGAGAGGTTAAGGGTTGGAATCACTTTGACAAAGGCGATTCGTTTCCGGTGGATGTACAGCTCAAGGCTGCTGATCCTCAGAATTATGACGCACTGTTGTTGCCGGGAGGCGTGGCCAACCCGGATCAGCTGCGCATGATTCCCGAAGCAGTGTCCTTTATCAAACAGTTCTTTGAAGCCCGGAAGCCAGTGGCAGCAATCTGTCATGGTCCATGGCCACTCATCGATGCCGGAGTAGTGAAGGGTCGCAAGATCACATCATGGCCTTCGTTGAAAGCTGATCTGCGTAATGCAGGGGCCGAATGGGTTGATGAGGAGGTCGTAACCGATAACGGTTTAGTTACTAGTCGCAAGCCCGAGGACATACCCGCCTTCAATCGCAAGATGATCGAGGAGTTTGCAGAGGGCCGGCATCAACAGAAACGAACTGCGACAGGTGGATGATTGGAGCAGGAGAGAGAGGCGAAACATGGCACGATGTGAAGTGTGTGGTAATGACTACGAGCTCTCATTTGAAGTAATAATGGCAGGCGAGACTCACACATTCGATAGCTTTGAATGCGCGATTCACAAGCTGGCGCCTGTGTGCGCGCATTGCGGGTGCAAGATCGTGGGCCACGGGATTGATCCAAACAACACGATTTACTGTTGTGCGAGTTGCGCCCGCCAGGCAGGAGTAACGAATCTGTGAGACGGCCTGCTGCAAGTTCGAGAATTGGAGGTGTCAATGGATGTAACCAGAGTTACTGTTGATGAGGTTAAGGCCCGCTTGGATCGTGGAGAACAGTTTGTCTTCCTGGATTCGCGAAACCCTCAAGCGTGGTCTGCAGCCGAAACTAAGTTGCCGGGTGCGATACGCGTGCCGTCAAACGAGGTCGAAGCTCACCTCGCCGAGATCCCGCACGGGCAAGTGGTCATAACGTATTGCACTTGAGCGCACGAAGCCTCCAGCGCCCGTGTGGCGCAGATTCTGTTGGAGAAGGGTTTTAAGAATGTGCACCCTCTCTACGGAGGGTTCGACGCCTGGCAACAGGCAGATATGCCAGTTGACAAAAAGGAAGTGGATGCCCAGTAACAACCAGACGAAGGGAGTGTTGGATGGATCGAAGAGGGTTCCTGCTGCAAGCAGGATTAGCTGCCACGGCCGCAACTGTAATTCGGGCGTGCCGCGACGACGGTCCATCGCACAATGCGATTGCCAGTGGTGACGATTGGGATAAGGTTCGCAATCAATTCAATCTTTCTCGGGACGTGATCGACCTGAGCGCGATGTTCATTGCATCCCACCCAAAACCGGTGCGTGATGCGATTGAGCAACACCGTCAGGCTTTGGACGATAGCCCCACCGTATACTTGCGCTCATCCATCAGCCGTTACGAGGACGAACTATTACAATCGGCTGCTGAATACCTCGGCGCCAGCCCCAGGGACATAGCGGTCACGGACAGCACGACGATGGGACTGGGGTTGGTTTATACGGGGCTGAAGATATCCGCCGAGCAGGAGGTTCTTACCACCGCACATGGTTACTACGCGACCCGTGAGTCGTTGCGACTGGCTTCAGAACGAACGGGCGCTAGGATTCGTGAAATAGAACTCTACCAGCAACTCGAGTCGGTCACAGAAGACGAGATTGTTTACAACCTCACACAGGCCATTGCCCCAGCCACCAGAATCGTCGCTCTAACCTGGGTGCACTCAAGCACTGGCCTGAAGCTGCCGCTAGGTCGTATCAGCCAAGCTCTTACGGAAGTAAACAAAGAACGTGAGGAAGGACAGCAAGTTCTCCTTTGTGTAGATGGAGTTCACGGATTTGGTGTGGAAGATGTTGAGATGAAAGATACGGGTTGTGATTTTTTCATGGCCGGTTGTCACAAGTGGCTCTTTGGACCACGTGGTACTGGGATTATCTGGGGAAATGCGCGTGCCTGGAGCGCAGTCGTCCCGATCATTCCGACATTCATGGATGATGGTGTACGGGACGCCTGGCTGCGGGGCGAAGAGCCGGAAGGCAGGACAACGGGACCCCGCATGACGCCGGGCGGTTTTAAGCCCTTCGAGCACCAATGGGCAACAGCTGAGGCATTCAGATTTCATTTGAGCATCGGCAAAACAAAGATCGCTCGGCGGACGCATGAGCTTAGCAGCCAGTTGAAGGAGGGGCTTGCGGGTATGTCGCATGTAAAGCTCTACACACCGCGTGCGCAGAACCTCTCTTCTGGCATAGTCTGTTTTGATGTCGACGGATTGTCGCCCCGTGGTGTGGTGGACAGACTACGTCAGCGAAACATAATTGCGACCACAACTCCTTATATACCTTCCTACGCTCGGTTGAGTCCGAGCATACGGAATTCGCCACAGGAAGTTGATGCAGCACTCACGGAGATCCGCGCTCTTGCGTGACGGGCAAGCAGTTGTGTGTTCTCCTTCTTCTTTAGATTTTTAGTGTCTTGGCTTTCAAAAAAATCCGAAGATGCCACCGGCTTGCCCGGTGGTCGTTGACGTTCGTTGCTACAAAGGAGCTGGCGCATCCGACAAGACATGCCACCGGCTTGCCCGGTGGTCGTTGACGCTTG
>Ga0209751_10006039_pt1 | contig 11311 bp, 10 predicted proteins | sample RifCSP13_1_FD_184019 | JGI IMG/M metagenome (GOLD analysis project Ga0209751, IMG submission 184019) | Soil microbial communities from Rifle, Colorado - Rifle CSP2_sed 13_1 (SPAdes) (version 2) | ecosystem: Environmental > Terrestrial > Deep subsurface > Rock core/Sediment | place: Rifle...
AATGTACTCGAGATTGCTTTTGGCGGTTTCACCGGAAAGCTCCTGAGCCAGTGCTGCGATAACCGGCTCCGGCAGCAATGTGGATTGAGTTGATTGGTGTTGTTGAGCAGCGAGTGCGGAGTCTGTAACTAAGAGTAAACAGAGACAGAAGGCAATCGACTTTATCAATGAAACCTCCGTGTTAGCGAGACTCCCTGATGGCCCTGGTTAACGAGCTCTTTATAAACGATGGAACTCAGGATCCGCCGAAGAAAACTTTTCTTGAAGTGAGAAAGGAAAGTAGCTGAGGATTATGAGGCAGTCAAGAAGATCATTCTGTGGTGGTGGTGTCCTAGTTTGGCTTTCTCTGTGCGTGCTCTGCGTTCTCAGTGTCTTGGTGGTGAAGGACTGAACCAACTCCTTCAGCACCGAGTCCACAGAGACGGAGAGCACACAGAGACGAAATTAGGACACGACCATTCTGGGTTCTGTCTTCTGTCTCAGTTTCCGCGGCACAACTCGAAAGTCTCGTGTTCAATTACTTAATCTTTCCCGGTCCCCAAAGTGCTCGACCCGGTTTTGCGTTTGTATGCTCGCCATCCTTGAGTACCTGAACGCCGTTTACGAAGACGTGCTTCACTCCGACCGAATATTGATGCGGCTTCTCAAACGTCGCGCGATCGCCAATCGTCTGCGGGTCAAACACCACCACGTCAGCGAACATCCCTGTTCTGAGAAAACCTCGACGGTCAAGACCAAGGTTCGTTGCGGGCAGTCCCGTCAGACGCCGCACCGCCTCCGTGAGTGAGATGACCTTCTCCTCGCGCACGTACTTGCCTAAGAGACGGGCGAAGTTGCCATAGGAGCGCGGGTGTGTGGAAGATTTGAGAAACACTCCTTCTGGCGCCATCGATGCTCCGTCTGATCCGAGAGAGACCCATGGCTGCCTTAACTCCCTCTTGAGATTCTTTTCCGACATCAGAAAATAGACCGTGCCGACACGGGACCGGTCCTCAAGTATCAGATCCATAATCGTCTCGACCGGATCGTTTCCACGCATCCGCGCGACTTCGGCCAACGTTTTGCCTGTGAGCGGTTTCAGTTTCTCGGACTTGAAACCAACCAGCAGCACGCGATCAGGAGAACCCGCGGCGAGATATAGATTTTCCCACTTGTTACTAGGTGTGCGCACTTCCGCTGCGATCTTTTCGCGCGTTGCTTGATCTTCGAGACGTTTAAAGAGCGCTTCGTAGCCGCCGTCCATGGTCCAGGGCGGGAGACTTGCGTTTAGCCCAGTCGCGCCTGCTGTGTACATATACATGTTCGCGGTGATCTTCAGTCCTCGGCGACGAGCAGCGTTGATGAGCGCGAGCACACGATCCACTTTGTCCCAATTCTGCTTGCCGGCGGCTTTGATGTGATATATCTCGGCAGGAAGACCAGCCTCGCGGCTAATGCGAATCAACTCTTCGACGGCTTCAACCCATTCATTCCCCTCGCTGCGTAAGTGCGAAATGTATTTGCCTCTATACCGGGCGGCTACCTTGCACAGCTCAATCAACTCTTCCGTCCGCGCATAAAACGCGGGTGCGTATATTAATGAGGAGCCGACACCAAGTGCGCCCTCCTCCATTGCGTGACGCACGAGGTCTCGCATCTCCTGGAGCTGCTCGGGCGTGGGCTGCACATCGCTTTCGCCGAGGACGTATTGCCGGACCGTCGTCGCCCCGACGAAGGAGGCGACGTTCTGCGAGACACCGCGCTTCTCCAGATGCCTCAGATACTCCGCAAGAGTCGTCCACTCTACGTCGAACTTGATGTCGTCTTGTTCTGCGATTACCTGCTTCTTGAGACGCTCGTTCAGCGGCCCCATGGACCAACCTTCACCCATGATTTGCGTCGTCACGCCCTGTCGAACTTCACCTTGCGACCGGCCATCCACTATCAGAGATTCTGTTGACCACGAGAGCATGTTGATGAAGCCGGGTGCGACCGCGAGTCCCCGCGCGTCAACAATGTTGCGCGCGTTTGCACGTCTCAAGTTTCCAATAGCAACAATGCGATCTCCTTTGATCCCAACGTCTACTCGCCTGGGGACATGGCCGGTCCCGTCATAAACCATGCCATTCTTAATTAGGACATCAAATTCTTGCGTCCGAGCCGCTTGGCCAACGGCTGATAAAGGCAGCACCAGTGTTAACAGCACAGCAAAATACAGATATAGACGCATGTTTATCGATCTCCTTGTTGCCGATTAACGATTGACGATTGACGATTTCCCGATTGCCAATTTGCCGATTCTTGTAAAACCCCTCCTTGTAACAGATTCGAGTCCTTAGGAGAAGGCATCGACAAATCTCAGACAGTGGTTATGCTTAATCCTATCAACAGCAGTGTTTGCTTGATCAAACCGCCACCCTGCTTCCGATTTAGGACCTGGAACTCGCGAGAAAATACTCATTCAGTTAAGAAACTACAAGAGTAAAGCGAAGTAGCTCTGGCCAAAGACCGCGACGCCTTATTGACGTTTTGTGATTTTCCATCCGAGCATTGACCGCACATCTTTACCACGAAAGGAAATGGAGATGAAAATTGCCGTCGGTTCTGATCATGCGGGGTACAGGTATAAGGAGAGGCTTAAAGGATACCTCGGTGGACTGCGCCATGAGGTGCTGGACTTTGGAACCCATTCGGAGGAGCCGGTTGATTATCCTCTCTTCGTCCGTCCTGTAGCAGAAGCCGTCGCGCGCGGCGTTGTCGAGCGTGGCCTGGTAGTGGGCGGGTCTGGCAATGGCGAAGCAATGGCTGCAAACCGTTTCAAAGGAGTTCGCTGTGCAGTGTGTTGGAACGTATCAACTGCACGATTGGCCCGCCAACACAATGATGCCAACATGATATCGCTCGGTCAGCGTATGATGTCCTTGGCGCAGGCGCTGGAAATTGTGGGTGTGTGGCTCGAAACAGAGTTCGAGGGCGATAGGCACTTACGTAGGATTCAATTGCTTGATGTCTGGTAAAGTAGGCTTTCCCATGCTAGTTGGGCCTGAGAAAATTTGGAATGTTTCATGCCTGGAGAACCTTGAGGTGTTTCAGGCTGAATCAAGCAACCATTCCTACGCGAGACACAGTCACGGCTTTTTCCATTGGCGTTATTGACGCTGGCGTCGGTGGTACTTTCTATAAGGGTGTAATCCATCTTTCGCCGCCCGGCAGCATTGTCCTGTTGAACCCCGGTGATGTTCATACAGGATTTTCTGCAGGAAGAGTCCCACTTTCGTATCGAATGCTCTATGTAGGCTCTGATCTGATGCATCGCCTGGTTTCTGATGTAGGAGCAAAAGGCGTTGTGCATTTCACTGAACCAGTAATTCAGAACTCGCCGTTGGCTTCCCAAATTCGTCGTTTCCATTTGATGACATTGCCATGTTCCTTCTTTTAAGCATGAGGTCAAACGAGCATGAACCTGGCAATCTTCGACATTGACGGTACGCTTACGGAAACTGACCATGTCGATGAGATATGTTTCTTGAAGGCCTTGGCCGAAGCACACGCTATAAAGCGTCGTTAACTGAACACATTCAACCAAATCCTACACACGGTAGAAGCTGTGAAGAGCGTGTTTAGTTGTAGTTGAGGGTTCTGAATGTCACCCGTCTTCTGAGTTGGCATTGTTGAAGAAAAAAGAAGGGGGGTCGCGTCTTTGTGGGTTGGATCTAAAAAGCACTACACACTGCCGTGTGTAGGATCTATTTTTTTTGACACAGTAAGTAACAGTAAGTCATGAATCCCGATTCACCACCACAAATGAAAATGATATCGTGCTGCCGCGAAGTGCTAATGACAAGAGATCGATCTGAGGCTAGAGCCAGGAGCCTGCACACGGTAGGATCCGAGTGCATGCAGGAACCACTGTCTGTCGCTGCCCTCTGTGGTAAGCACGCATAAGAGACTCTTCGATACCCGGGCACTCCTTTGGCGCCTCTCAAGTCAATATCTGATAGATGTGGACCATGCGAATTGTCTACAAGCGATGTTGTGAACTGGATGGGCATAAGAAGGTGATAGTGGCTGGTTTGCTGGTGCTCGAATCTGATGGTGAGCTGCGCACGGAGATCAAAAAGTTTGGGACGATGACCGCAGACTTGCTGGCCTTGCTCGATTGGTTGCAACAAGCTGGATGCACCCATGTGGCGATGGAGAGCACCGGCGTGTATTGGTAACCCATCTACAACATTTAGGAAGGTCATTTGGAAATGGTAGCACGTAGCTAAGAACTGGATCGGAGAGGGCCTTTTACGACAATCACGCTCAAAAATCTAATCTCCCGTCTAGCATAATGTTAAGCGTTTTTCCGATCGTCCTTCGCCAAAACAAGCAGAAGAATGTACACCGCCATCACACGCAGACCCACTCAAAGCCTCAGCAATTGCGAACTCTCCTATCTTGATCGACAACCCATCGATATTGCCAAAGCAATTCGACAGCACCGAACCTACGAAGGACTACTCACCCGACTAGGTGTTCGCGTGTTGCCTTTACCTGAAGAGCCGAAATTGCCAGACGCAGTGTTTGTCGAGGACGTAGCGGTGGTAACTGATGAGGTAGCGGTGATCACGCGTTCGGGCGCCGGGAGCAGAAGGGCAGAAGCGGAAAGCGTGGCAAACGTGCTGGCCCAGTTCAGGCCGCTTCAATTTATCTTAGCGCCGGCGACACTGGACGGCGGCGACGTGATGTGCATTGGCAACACCTTCTACGTTGGTCTGACGTTACGTACAAATGCTGAGGGAATCGCACAACTGCGTAGTGCCCTGGCGCCTTATGGTTATGAAGTGAGAGGTATCCAAGTTCACGGATGTCTTCACTTCAAGAGTGCATGCACTTATATCGGACGTGGCGTTGTGCTTGGGAATCCTTCATGGGTCGATGTGGGTGTCTTCTCCGCATTCGAGTTTATTCCGGTAGCGGAAGAGGAGCCGGCGGCCGGAAACTCTCTGACGATTGATGGCACAACAATACTCCCGAGCAGCTACCCAAAGACGGGTGAGCTTGTTGCCGCAAAGGGATTCCGCGTTGAGACAATCGATGTTTCGGAATTGCAGAAAGCGGAAGCAGGCGTGACTTGTATGAGTATTATTTTTCATGACTGAATCAATTCTGATCACAATCCTATACACGGAAGGACTGTGTCAAAAACCGTTGCACGTTATCGGTTTAGCTAAACTGATGGACCAACGAAATCCTACGCACGGCAGTGTGTAGTGCTTTTTAGATCCAACCTAAACCTACGAGACTGACTCCACCCCCCCATTTCTTTTCAACGTTACCGACTCAGAAGCATCATCGAATTTGAGGACGGGTGAAGTTGAGGGTTCTGAATGTCACCCGTCTTCTGAGTTGGTATTGTTGAAAAAGAGAAGGGGGGGGTGGCACGTCCTTGTAGGTTGGATCTGAAGGAACTACACACTGCCGTGTGTAGGATTTGGTTTATCCCCACGCGATTGGATACGCGACGGACAGTCCGCGCGTCCTTAAGATTTTGGTTTCTGGAACAATTTATCATCTATCTCGACGTTATGTTTCAGCTCATCCATCATCACGGTGAGATCGAACGACTCAAACGCAAAGCGAATCTTGAAAGGCACTTTGACACCAGTGACCTCTTGATAGTCTTCGAGATGAACCTTTACGAATATGTTTCCCCGTTTCGGATTCCTCCGCACCATGTCCCAGCGTAGAAGGAGGCCATCCTTCACATCGAAAAACAATTTGTCAGACGGTCCCTTTTCAGGCTTGCCTTCAACCACGTAAACATCACGTCCGTGCAATCGTGCGTTGGGGTCCATTCGCATCGTGGCGTAAAGGTTTTTGATTTTGCCCACGCGGTAGATGTCGGCATCACGCTCGACTTCCGCCATCTGGTTGGGGCTATCATCCTCAAACGTGCCCACGGGAGTCTGCACCCAACGCGTCGTCCCATCGAAGCCCTTCCTAATCACGATAGAAGGTGTGAAGGTAACAAGGCTGGCCGTTTTGTCTGGGTCTTTACCCCACACTTCGTAGGTACCTTTTACATTGGAAAGAGAGGTCGAAAAAGTACCCTTGCCGTGGTAGCTAACGATACGTTCAATAGCCTCCCGGCCACCCACTGCCGATTGGTATCTCTCGAAAATTTCGTCAATTTTGGAAGTTGAATCGGACGAAACGGGCGTGGCAGCTTCGGGCTTTTTACTGCAACTGAACCCTACTGTTAACGCGAATGTTACCGAGATGCACAGCATCAATAATCGATGTCGGATCATGTGCTTCAACTTTATTGCCTCCTCGCATCTCAAGATGGCAAACGCGACCTTACAGCTCAATCCAGTCATAGCTGTTAGTCTCTGGGAGATTATAGGGCAACCTCACCCGTTGAGTGTGATTACTTACTCGGCTTTGGGGACGGCTGTCGGGTACGGCTCGCGTGGGGTTTTGACTACGCAGCGCAGTTCGCCTTTGCGGAACGCTGCCAGAATGGTATAAGTTTTTTTCAATAACAGTGCCTTTTCCCCTACTTGGTTCGTCGGATTTTCCTCCAGGATCAGGCCGACGTCTAGTCCCTCGATTGAATCGATTAACTGAAACTGAGCGACAACAGGAGATTAGAAGGCAACGATGCCTGATACTAATTTGAACATTCTCGACAACCCGCGATGCCCCAGCGGCATTTCAGGACTTGATAACATTCTTGGTGGTGGCCTGCCGCGCAATTGCTTTTACCTCATTCAAGGTGGTCCCGGCTCCGGCAAAACTACGCTTGGTCTTCAGTTTCTACTTGAAGGTGTGCGACAGGGCGAGAGTGTCTTCTACATCACGCTCTCGGAGACGAAAGCCGAACTGATCAGGGTGGCCCAGTCCCACGGCTGGTCACTGAGTTCGATTTCTCTATTAGAGTTGTCGGCCATTGAGTCTCTCCTTAAGCCTGACGCACAAACGACAGTGTTTCATCCATCCGAGGTCGAGTTAACAAAGATTACAAAGCTGCTGATCGATAAGGTGGAGAAGGTACGTCCATCGAGAGTCGTCTTCGACTCGCTTTCGGAAATCCGCTTAATAGCCGAGACTCCACTTCGATACCGGCGCCACTTACTAAGTCTAAAGCAGGAATTCACGAAGTACGGCAGTACCGTACTTTTGCTCGACGACCAAATGAGCAACAGCGGAATCAGCACCGACCCTCACGTGTTCAGTCTCACACATGGTGTCATTGAGCTTGAGCAGCTGTCGCCAGACTACGGAAAGGCGCGTCGAAGATTGCACGTAACAAAGCTGCGGAGCGTGCAATACCGGGAGGGCTACCACGACTTCACCATCGTGACAGGAGGGTTACAGGTTTTTCCTCGCCTGGTCGCGGCGGAACATCACGGCGAGTTTCGGCAAGAGTCTATATCGAGTGGCGTTCCCGAATTGGATCAATTGCTGCGCGGTGGTTTGGATCGCGGGACTACGACATTGATCATCGGTCCAGCGGGCTGCGGCAAATCCAGTGTAGCTGTTCAGTACGCCGTGCAGATGGCGGTAAACGATGAACCAGCGGCCATCTTTGCATTTGACGAAACTCTAGGAATCCTGACCGCGCGCGCGCATGCATTAGGTCTTCCTGTAAAACAGCAAATCGCAAACGGCAAACTTCAGGCGAGGCAAATCGATCCGGCGGAGATTTCTCCGGGTGAGTTTGCTTGGTCAGTTCGTCAGAGCGTACAGGCGGGATGCAAGTTAATCGTAATCGATAGTCTCAACGGTTATCTGAACGCGATGCCCGGCGAAAAATTTCTGAATAATCAACTGCATGAACTCACTTCCTATCTGAATCAACAGGGAGTCGTCACGATTCTAGTTATGGCGCAACACGGCACGGTCACCGCATTAGAAAGTCCAATCGATCTCAGTTACCTCTGCGATACTGTGATCAACATGCGTTACTTTGAAACCGCTGGCGAAGTGAAGCTATCGATAGCTGTCATGAAGAAACGCAGCGGCGACCACGAACGTTCCATTCGTGAGTTTGCGATCGGGCGAGAGGGAATTCGCATTGGTGAGCCGCTAAGAGAATTCGAGGGCATCCTAACGGGCGTGCCCAGGTATGAGGGAAAACGAGACCGCATTATAGACTCGAAGTGAATCGAACGATGGAAGTTTCCGCCAGGTTAAATTCATTTCCCGAGACCGAGCCGGCCGAGCTTAATACGGACGAGACGTTCGAATGGCGCGGTCGCGGAGGGAGCGACGAACGGGTTTTCATACTAGCCCCTCTTGGACAAGACGCGCGTGCCATGGCCAATGTGCTCACCACCAACGGTTTTGAAGCAGTAATCTTCGAGGATTCGCAACACGGCGCCGAGCAGATCATACATGCGGGCGCACTCGTAATGACTGAAGAAGCTCTTGAGTTCGCACAAACAGAGAATCTTCTGAATGTCCTTAAGCGCCAAGCACCATGGTCGGAGCTCCCTGTAATAATTCTTACGCGTGGAGCCTCGCGACTAGCTCAACTTCTGGACCTCGCAGCTAGAGCTGCCGGAAGTGTGACAATGCTTGAGCGTCCGATTAGCACTAACACACTACTAAGGACCATAAATGTCGCCCTGCGATCACGACGGCGCCAGTATCAGGTGCGTGACCTGCTTGAGGAGCAGTCACGCCATCAGGAGAAGTTGAAACAGAACGGCGAACAGCTCCGATTGCTTCTGGCTCGGGAGCGCGAACTGCGACGAGTTGCCGACGAAGCAAATCGTTTGAAAGACGAGTTTCTGGCGACTCTGTCTCACGAATTACGCAATCCGCTAAATGTAATCCTTGGTTATTCTGAGTTGCTACTGCGCATGGATAACATAAAGACGTCACCGCGGCTTCTGGCGATGAGCGAAGCATTACGGCGCAATGCGCTGGCGCAGTCTCACCTGATTCGAGATCTCCTCGAGCTATCGCGTCTGCGGAGTGGGAAGCTGTCACTGAGCTCGGAAACAGTGTCCCTCCTGACTGCGATTAACAACGCAATCGAAACCGTTCGGGTCGACGCCGAGGCAAAAGGGATTTCGATTGTTGTTGAGGCGCCTGAGGAACCAATGTTTGTGCAGGGTGAGTTACTTCGCCTGGAGCAGATAGTTTGGAACCTATTAAGCAACGCAGTGAAATTCACGACAGAGAGTGGCAGGGTTGGCCTTGGGCTGAGTCGCGATAACGATGAGGCTGTCTTAGTGATAGAGGACAACGGACAAGGTATTGATCCTGCATTCTTGCCGAGTGTGTTTGAGATGTTTCGGCAGGGAGATGCACGCGCAAGCAGAGAACATGCAGGTTTGGGGATTGGGCTGGCGCTGGTCCAGCAGTTGGTTAAGTTGCACAGCGGTTCGGTGACGGCCTATTCGGAAGGTGTTGGCAAGGGAGCAAGTTTCACGGTGCGATTACCGGTAAAGTCGGCGACCTGGGTAAAGACTGCCAGTAAGTCGGATGTGGCTCCCAGCTATGGTCTAAACCGGCTTACCGTGTTGGCGGTGGACGACGATGAAGATACTACTTCGCTGTTGCGAAGCTTATTGGAGATGAGTGGTGGAAAGGTGATCACGGCCAACAGCGGTAAGGAAGCGTTGGAACTAGCGAAGTGCTCAGATTTCGACATCGTCGTTTCCGACATCTCGATGCCCGGCATGGACGGGTTTGAACTTGTGCGACGCCTGCGCTCACTGCCCGATAAAGAGAACGTTCGGGCAGTTGCTCTTACCGGATTTGGCCGCCACGAAGACATCGAACAGGCTCGCAGCGAGGGGTTTGTCGCTCACCTGACAAAACCGCTGGATCTCGAAGCTTTGCTGGAGGTTCTTAGTACATTTGCTGAGAGGAACCATCCGTAGGGGTGACCCTCTCTCTGGCCACCCCCCCGGCTTGTGTTTTCCTGCCACCATTACACACTTCCAGTGTGTAGGATCGTTTTCTTACTTGGACCAACTCGACTGGAACACACTCAACCAAATCCTACACACGGCAGAGACTGTGTCAAAACAATAGATCCTACACACGGCAGAGACTGTGTCAAAACAATAGATCCTACACACGGCAGTGTGTAGTGCCCTTCAGATCCAGCCTACCAAAACGTGCCACCCCCCCCTTTTTCAACAATACCAACTCAGAAGACGGGTTACATTCAGAGCCCTCAACTTCACCCACTGTAATTTCGACGGAGCTCCTGAGTCGGGAATGTTGAAGAACAAATAGGGGGGGGCGGCGTCCGTCTAGTAGGTGGGATCTAAAAAGCACTACACACTGCCGTGTGTAGGATCTATTGTTTTGACACAGTCTCTTTAGCGTCATGGTCCTTCACCTTCGACCTACCATACGCTGAAGCGTATGGTGTTGCATCTTCATCATCCATTGTGGTTTTCTGTGTCATCCCGCATAAACAGAAGTAGACTCAGCAGCAAGCCGAGTTGCGGATTTCATTACCAACCGGCTCCCAGTAAGAACCACCGCTCGGTAGCATCGCCCTTCTTTTGTTTTTTTTACAAGACCAATTTCGTATTCGTGCTGTTTGGGGTGGTTCTTGGATCCTCCTGCTTGTCGAGGAAAACCGATCCACGAAGCAACACGAAATGTGCACGAACCACTAACAACCAACCACTAACAAATCTGCGTAATCGGCGTAATCTGTGGATTGTATTCCGACAGTAGTACGGTAAGTTACTCTACCGGCTGCCTCAGGATTTCCACCAGCGCCTGCAATCGAGTTGAGTCGGCGACACTCTCGGTCCTGGCGGCGTCTTTTTCCAGCGACGGCGCGAGATTCTTGAGCCTCGCCAACGCTCTTCGATTGAGGTGCGAACTCTCGGCCCCTTTAATCGCTTGCCGCAGGGCTGCGATTCGATCAGCCGGCAGCGCTTGCCCGCGTTCCAGCTGATCGATGTAGGCCTTTGCTACCACCAACTTTCGCGGCCACTCAATTTTCTGCTGGTTCTGCACATTCAACTCACTCACTCGAACCGTTTTGGCAGCGTCGATCTCGTTCTGCGTGAGGAATTTCGTCGGCGTCAGCTCAAAGACGTCCAGTCCGCGGGCGATCTCTGAAGCATAGATATGGCCGTTGTACCAATACGCAGACCAGTGGCCGCCGAGCGTGAGCATGTTTGAAAAAATCGGCCCTCGATCGAAATACGCAATCTCAACCGGATGCTCCGCGTCGGTGAAGTCCATTACGGAGATGCCGCCCTGGTACCAGCCTTGCGCTTTGATGTCGCGGCCAGGGATTGGAATGAGTGATCCATTGTGCGCCACACAGTTTTCGCTGTCGGCCTGGGCAGCAGGC
>Ga0209751_10006040_pt1 | contig 11308 bp, 7 predicted proteins | sample RifCSP13_1_FD_184019 | JGI IMG/M metagenome (GOLD analysis project Ga0209751, IMG submission 184019) | Soil microbial communities from Rifle, Colorado - Rifle CSP2_sed 13_1 (SPAdes) (version 2) | ecosystem: Environmental > Terrestrial > Deep subsurface > Rock core/Sediment | place: Rifle...
GCCACTTTTACCGGCACCGGGTTGTTCGTCGCCAAGGACGCGGGTTTCTGCAAACAAAAGGGCATCGACCTTGAGTTGGTTCTCGGCGGCGGTTCCGCGCCTACGGTGAGCGCGGTCGTGGGCGGGTACGTCCAGTTTGTCCAAACCTCAGCCGCGTCTCTCGTCAATGCTGCGCTGCAAGGCGCTCCAGTGGTCCTCGTGGCCAAGGTGATGGGACCGGCGCCCTACAAACTGATCGGAGGCATGCCGATCAGGAGGATCGCAGATCTCAAAGGCAAAAAGATCGGCATCAACAGATTCGGCGGCGCTCCCGACTTCCTGCTTCGATACGTGCTGGTGAAAAACGGCCTGGATGCCCAGAAGGATGTCACCATTCTCCAAACAGGCGATCCGACCGCGCGGCTCGTATCTTTGTTCACCGGTGTGACCGATGCCACCTTGCTGCTCGTTCCGGAGGAGAAGCTGGCCGTAGAGAAGGGCTATCCGGTGATCATTGATTTTGCCGCGTTGGGACTGCCCTATGTCAATATCGTGTTGGCAACCAACCGGAGGTTTCTCGAAGACCATCCCGGCGCGGCTAAGGCCTTTCTCGGCTGCTATTGGGAAGCGGTCAAGGCAGCAAAGGCGCAACCGGAGGTTGCCAAGAAAGCCTTGGCCCATTGGACCCGGACGAACGATTCTGCGTTGCTGGATTATACCTACAAATCATGGCGCGCCGATTACGCCCCGCAATCTCCTCTGATCGAGAGTAAAGAGCTTGAGCTGTTGGTGGCCTCGGCGCCGAAGAGCGCGAGCAAGAGGGACGTGTCGCAGTTTCTTGATATGCGCTTTTTACCATAACGGAACCATTTTCCTGGGAGGCTTCAGTGAATTTACCTCAAGAAGCATTCGCAACCTGCGTGGATCTGAGAGATTGGCTTGAAAAGGCGGAGCAACTGGGCGAGCTCAAGGTCGTGCGCGGAGCGACCTGGGATCTCGAGATGGGCGGCCTCGCTGAAATCGTCGCGCGCGAGGCCAAGGGCACCGCGCCGGCGCTGTTGTTCGATGACATTCCCGGTTCTCCGCGCGGTCATCGCGCCCTGTTCGGCCAGCTTGACTCGGTGCGCCGTCTCGCCTTGACACTCGGCCTCGATCTGCAAACAGCGGAAAAGCGCGCCTGCGCCCGCGCCTGCCGCGACAAGCTCAACGGCATGAAGCTCATTCCGCCGCGCAAAGTGGAGCGTGGCAAGGTGCAGGAGAACCTCGCCCAGGGCGACGATATCGATCTATTCAAGTTTCCGGTGCCGCGCCATCACGAGCAGGACGGTGGCCGCTATATCGGCACCGCTCACTGCGTGATCACGCAGGACCCAGACGACGGCTGGATCAATCTCGGCACCTATCGCTGCATGCTGATGGGCAAAGACAAGATCGGACTGCACATGAGCCCGGGCCGACATGGCCGTACCATGCGCGACAAATGTTTCGAGCGGGGTGAGCCGCTCAAAGTCGCCGTCGCCATCGGCGCCGACCCGGCGCTGTTTCTCGCCAGCACGATGGCGGTGACGAACCAGGTTTCCGAGTATGAGTTTGCCGGTGGCTTGAAAGGGAGCGCCATCGAAGTCATCGAAGCGCCCTACACCAAGCTGCCGGTGCCGGCGCACGCGGAGATCATCATCGAAGGAGAATGCCATCCCACCGAGCGCCAGGACGAAGGGCCGTTCGGCGAATGGGCGGGTTACTACGCCAATAACGGTCTCGTGCCGGTGAAGGAACCCGTGATCCATGTGAAATCGGTGCTGTTTCGCGACAACCCGATTCTCACTTGCGCCCAGCCCGCGCGCCCGCCGGGCTACCACTTCGCCTTTTCGATGTTTCGCTCGGCGATGATCTGGGACGAAATCGAGAAAGCCGGCGTGCCGGACGTGCGCGGGGTGTGGTGCCACGAAGCCGGGGCGAGCCGGCTCTTCAACGTCGTCGCCATCAAGCAGCGCTATGCCGGCCATGCGCGTCAAGCCGGCCTGATCGCATCGCAATGCGCCTCGGGGGTTTACATCGGCCGCTACACCGTAGTGGTGGACGACGACATCGATGAGACCAATCTCGGCGAGGTGATCTGGGCCATCGCCACCCGCACCGATCCGGCCACATCCATCGATTTCGCGCGCCGCTCGCGCAGCAGCTCGGCGGACCCGATGGTGTCGCCGGATCACAAAAGCACCAGCAGCAACCCTTCGGCGGTTTTCACCTCCAAGGCGGTGATCGACGCCTGCTGGCCCTATGAATGGAAAGCACACGCCTATCCGGTGGTTCAGGTAAGCGCCGAACTGCGCGGCGAACTGCTGGCGAAATGGGCGGAGGAGTTCAAGGACGTGCTTTAGACGAACGTTAGACAATTACGGAATCGGAAAAGAGATACCTCGCGCAAAGAACGCAAAGGACGCCAAGATGACGGGTTCCCAGGACTGTCATCCCGAGCGAATGCGAGGGATCTAAGAAACATTTCTCCCTTTGGTCGAAATGACAGGGCGGGGCCTTCGCGAGCTTAGCGTGCTTGGCGCAAAAAATTTTCTTTCGGAGATATTCATGGAGGCGAGGGCATGACGGAGAAGATCGTCTCATTACACGCGGGATACAACGCAAAGGGTGGGTTTATCAACGGCTTCCTCGCTCGACCCGCAGTTAGCGAAAGAAGGCCCGCTATTGTCCTGCTCTCTGCGATGTGGGGACTGAACTGGACGCAAAGGGAACTTACGCGAGATTTTGCCCGGGCGGGATTCGTGGCGTTGTCGCCGGACCTGCTTCATGGTCAACTTCCCAAAGACCGCGTGACCGCCCTGCTCGCCAAAACGTCTCTTGATGTCGATCAAACGGTAGAAGACATCGTAGCCGCTTGCCGGTATCTTCGAAAACTTCCCTGGGTTGGAGCCCAGGGCAAACTTGGAGTGGTGGGTTTTTGCCTCGGTGGCGGGCTAGCGCTGCTTGCCTTAGCGCGAACGCGGGAATTTCAGGCCGGCGTTATCTATCATCACAGTCTTTTCCCGGACCCTGAAGAATTGCGCGGCATCTCGTGTAAGATTCTCGGCCACTACGGAACCGAGGATGAGACCACTCCCCGAGAGGAAGTAGAATCTTTTAGGGAGACTCTGCAACGGTTCAAAAAAAAGCACGAGATCGTTTTCTACGAGGGAATGGGCCACGGATTTGTCGACTCACCGCTCTTGAAAGACTCCAAAGAAAGACGCAAGGCCGCAGCCGAGTCCCTGGCGAGAACCTACGAGTTTCTCCGTGAAGATCTCTTCCATAAAGGCTTCAAGAAAAAGGCAGCGCGCCGGGCGGCCGTGAAAGAACGACGGCCGCGCCCAAAATGAGAAAAGTCGGATTCACCACGAAGGCACGAAGGACACGAAGGTTTTCGTAGGGTGCGCTGCGTGCACCGGTCGGTCTCGGAATATCTCCCGCAAAGAACGCAAAGGCGCAAAGGAAAAACGAATTGTCATTTCGAACGAAGAGAGAAATTCTTGTTTCGAGCAAAGCGAGAAATCTTTTTCTCAGATCCCTCGCATTCGCTCGGGATGACAGGCGTTGGGCCTGTCACTTGGCATCTTGGCGCGATAATAATTTTTGTCATTAAAATTCAAAATTGGTGGGTGAAACCATGAATCAAACCGCATATGTCGAGCCGCCAATCTCGCAGGCCGGTGAAGACCTCTGGATTCCCAGCGTGTGCCGCGTCTGCTCCAACTGCTGCGGCATTGCCGTCCATCGCAAGGACGGCGTGGTCGTGAAAATCGCCGGGCTCGCCGGCAGTCCGCATAACGACGGCAAACTCTGCGCCAAGGGGCAGGCGGCGATCATGAGCCTTTACGATCCGGCGCGCCCGCAACAACCGCTGATCAGAACCAACCCGGAAAGAGGAGTCGGCGTCGATCCTAAATGGCGCGAAGTCAGTTGGCATGAGGCGCTGGATATGGTGGCCCGGGAACTGACCGAGGTCATCGCCGACGATCCGCGCAAGCTCGTCATTCTGCGCGGTGTCGGCGAGCCGGATTGGGTTGGCACCTGCGTCGATGCCTTCGCCAAAAGCTTCGGCACGCCGAACTTCGCCGGCGGACCGTTTTTCGCGACTCACGTCGACGCCTGTTATCTGATCAACGGCACGATGCACGTGGAGATCGACGTGCCGCGCTGCCGCTATCTATTGCTTTTCGGCGCGCAGCGCGGCGGCGCCGTCAACCACGACGCCATGCGCGCGGCAAAAGATATCGCCGAGGCGCGCAGCCGCGGCATGAAGCTCGTCGTCATCGATCCCATTTGCAGTCCCATGGCCTCCAAGGCGGACCAATGGGTGCCGATTCGCCCCGGCACGGACGGCGCGCTGGCGCTGTCGATGATCCATGTGCTCGTCAACGAGCTGGGCGTCTACGACCGGAAATTTCTCCGCACGCAAACCAATGCGGCTTATCTCATCGGGGCCGACGGGCGCTATGTGCGCGACAAAGATTCCGGCAAGCCGCTGGTTTGGGATGAGCTTGCGGGCCGCCCCTGTCCGTTCGATGAGCCGGGGACCCCGGCGCTTGAAGGAGAGGTCGAAGTCGACGGTAAATCCTGCGAGCCGGCGTTCGCCAAGCTCAAAAAACATTTGCAAAATTTCACGCCCGAATATGCGGCCAAGATCACCACCGTGCCGCCGGAAAAGATTCGCCACTTGGCCCGCGAGTTCGGCGCCGCCGCGAACATCGGCGGCACGGTGATGATGCAGGGCAAGTCGCTGCCCTACCGTCCGGTCTGCTCTTTTTGCGACAGCCGCGGGCTTTCCTCCCATCAGTTCGGCATGTGGGCTGCCATGAGCGTCCATATGCTCAATTTGATCGTCGGCGCCTTGGACGTGCCGGGCGGTTGCCTGAGCACTAACATCCTCGGCCCCGGCGAAAAACTACGCGTCGAAGAAAGCGCCGATGGTTTGGTCGTCGGGCCGGGCGATGTCCGTTCTTATCCGCCGCGCCATCCGAGCCGTCCGGAGACGGTGAACCTGCGCGAGCTGTTGCCCACTGGGCGCGCCATGGGAACGATCATGATCGGGCTCAGCATCGTGCGGCGACCCGATCTGCTCGACTACAAGCCGGAAGTATTGGTGCTCAACAACTTCAACATGATGATGTCGGGCGTGGAGCCGGCGCTGCTCGCCCAGGCGGTGAGCAAGTTCGGTCTGGTGGTCTTTCTCGGCGACAAGCTGACCGAGACCGCCGAGCTCGCCGATATCGTCCTGCCTCTGCGCCAGCACGCCCAGCGCTTCGATTTTCCGATGAACTCCATGCGCGGGTGGATCAACGGCGACCAGTGGTACTACACGCTGCGCCAACCGGTGGTCGAGCTCCCGACCGAAGCCAAGCATCCGGTGGAAATTTACATGGACTTGGCGAGGCGACTGGGCAAGCTCGCGCCGTTCATGGAGCGCTTCAACGCCGGTCTCGGCTTGAAAGGTCCGCTTCGCCTCGATGTCGAGCGGACTCATTCCGTCGAGGAGATCCTCGACCGCCATATCAAGTCGACGCTGGGCGGCGAGAGTGGGCTTAAGCAATTGCGCGAAACGGGATTCGTCTCGTTCCCGCGCACCCTGGCGGAAAAATTTCCCCGCGCCGTGAGCAAACTGCCGCGCGCCCATTTGTACTTCGAGTTTCTGCTCGACACCGGCGTCGAATTCGACAAAACCGCGGCGGAACTGAAGCTCGCGCTCGACGGCCGGTCGTTCCGCGCCTTGCCCGTCTGGCATGCCTGCGCCGCTCAAGAGCGGGCGCCCGCAGACTTCGATTTGATCGCGGTTAATTACAAGCTAGCGTTTCACAGCTACAACATGACCCAGGACAACCCCTGGCTCGCCGAGATCGCCGAGCGCCATCCCTTCGCCTACAACGTGATGATCAACACGCGCACCGCCGCCGCCAAAGGAATCGCCGACGGCGATCTGGTCCTGCTGGAAACGCCGCACGGCGCCAGCGCGCAAGGCATCGCCAAAGTCTCGCAGTGCATCCATCCCGAGGCCGCCGGCATCGCTTCCGCTTTCGGCCATTGGGCGAAGGCGCGCGTCACGGCGCGCGGCCGGGGAATTCACTTCAACTCACTGCTGCCCTACGATCTGAGCCAGATCGATGCGATGGCCGGATTGATGGACGCCTGTGTGAAAGTGAAAGTCAGCAAGCTCCCGAGCAGCGGAAGGCAGTAGGCAACACGCAACAGGCAACAGCGACAGTGAGTGCAGGAGTTAGGACTGAGGAACGAGGACAGGATTTAGAAGTTATGAGTAACGAGTCCTGAGTACTGAGGACTGAGTCGAAGAGGCGAATAAGCTCAGCACTCAGGACTCAGCACTTCGTTGGGGAGGATCGATGAAAAATCTATTTCGGCTCTTACTAATCATCGCGTTCTTGGGTGCGGGGCCAGTCGCCGAGGCGCAGCAACCAAAGAAGATCCCTCGGATAGCGTTTCTGTCCCAAGGCTCATCCTCTCCCGCTGCTTTCCCCCTCAGCGGGTTACGGCGCCAAGAACTACCCAAGCTTGGCTATGTGGAGGGTAAAACGATCGCCTTTGAGTATCGATTTGCAGAAGAGAAGCCTGAGCGACTTCCAGACCTTGCTGCTGAACTGGTTCGGCTCAAGGTAGATGTCATTGTCGCGGTTTCTCCCCCAGAGATTCGTGCTGCAAAGGAAGCAAGCAGCACGATCCCTATCGTCATGCTGGGCACCCCTGTTGATCCGGTGGCGGCTGGATTCGTCGCCAGCCTCGCAAGGCCGGGTGGCAATGTTACGGGGCTGACTAGCCTTAGCGGGGAGTTGCTCGGAAAGAGGCTGGAGCTACTCAAAGAGGTGTCTCCTCGAATTTCCCGGGTGGCTATCCTCTGGCCTGTGCCACAATACAAACAGCAAATGAAAGAAATCGAGCCTGTGGCACAAGTTCTGGGCATCCAGATCCAATCCTTGATTGTATATAGTCTGGACGATCTCGAGAGCGCCTTCTCTGCAATCAGTAAGGAACGACCTAACGCACTTTTAGTTGCAGTGTCACGTGTCATCACCACTCATCGGGCACGGATCATTGACTTTGCGACCAAGAGACGGCTGCCGGCGATGTACGATGGCAATACATTCGTAGAGGCCGGGGGGCTCATGTCCTACGGTGTGGATTGGACCGAGTTGTTCCGGCGCGCTGCCATCCACGTGGATAAGATCCTCAAGGGCACCAAGCCCGCAGACATTCCAGTCGAGCAGCCGATGAAGTTCGAACTGGTGATCAATCTGAAGACGGCAAAGCAGATCGGTTTGACGATTCCGCAATGGACGTTAATGAAGGCGGATAAGGTTATTAAATAGCAGGGAGCAAGGAGCAAAGGGCAAAGAGCAGAACGCAGCAATAACGCCGGAGGAAGTCATGAAGAAAGCATTCGTTGGCCTTGCGCTTAGCGCTGTGCTCTTGGCGCTTAGCTTTTCATCTGAGGCGCAGCAACCGGGTAAAATCCCGCGAGTAGGCTATGTGGCAGCGGGTGGCGATCCTGACAATCCCGGATCTTTAGTCGAAGCATTCCGGCAAGGGTTGCGCGAGCTGGGTTACATTGAGGGGAAAAACATTCTGGTTGAGTTTCGTTATGGTGAGGGGAAGAGGGACCACATCCTCAGCCTCGTGGCTGAACTCGTGCAACTCAGAGTCGATGTCCTTGTCGTTACGTCGCTAACATCGATCCGAGCAGCCAAGCAAGCGACCAAGACGATTCCCATTGTCATGGTGACAGTCCAGGATCCGGTCGATACCGGGATAGTCGAAAGCTTGGCGCGCCCGGGCGGGAACATCACGGGAGTCACCACTCTCGCCCGAGAGTTAAGCGGCAAACGGCTCGAATTGCTTAAGGAGGTGGTTCCGGGGATGTCGCGCGCCGGAGTTCTTTGGGATGCGAACGCATCGGGGACGATTATTGGTTTTAAGGAGTATGAAGCAGCGGCGCGCGCTCTAAAAATACAGCTTCAATCCTTAGAGGTACGAGGACCGAGCCCTGATTTGGCGGGCGCATTCCAAACTGCGGCCAAAGGGCGCGTGAGCGCGGTCATCACGATTGGGAATCCTCTGCTCGGACGTTACCAAAATCAGATCGCGGAGCTTGCCATAAAGAACCGAAAGCCATCGATGTGCGAGAGAAGTGATTACGTAGAGGCTGGTTGCCTCGTCTCCTATGCAGCCAACCAACATGAGCAGTACAGACGCGCCGCTGTCTTCGTGGACAAGATTCTCAAGGGAAGGACGCCTGCCGATCTCCCCGTTGAGCAGCCGATGAAGTTTGAGTTCATCATCAATCTCAAGACGGCGAAGCAGATCGGCTTGACGATTCCGCAGTGGACGTTAATGAAGGCGGATAAGGTGATTAAGTGAAAACAGGCAATAGGCACGAGGCAATAGGCAACAGAAAAGAATATTGGATTGCTGATGGTTCGACATCGCTCACCACAGGTTTTGGATTGGGAAAAATGAGTAAGACAAATTCGGAGATTTTGAACATGCCGTTGCGGAGAAGAGACTAGCGCCCGAGGACGATATCGATGCCTGCGAGAATTAACTCTAGCTGGCGTTTCGACCCTTCGACTCCAGCCTGGGCCTTGGCCGGGGGCGCTCGCTCAGGATTTCGCCCCACGGGCGTAGTGAAAGGTGCCACGGGCTTGCCAGTGGGGCTCCACAGCTATCCAACTTCTTCGGTGAGCAACTCACGATCGAGAGTTATGATCTGGGAGGCGTTCGCAACGGAGTCCTTGGGAAGACCCGTGGCACGAGCCGGAAGAAGTCAACGTAGGGGCAGACCTGTGTGTCTGCCCTCTCGGACGGGCGACCACATAGGGTCGCCCCTACAATTCTTTTGTGAAACCAAACCACTGCTAGTCAAGGGAATGCAGACTGTTCTTATGCGGCTACGGTTAAGCGCGTCTCCTTGGACAACTAACACCGGCCTGCGAAAGCCGGGACCGGAGCCGGTTGGCTCTGGCAGGTCCGCCCAATACACATGGCCTTGGGAGATTACCATTCAACGCCTTCAAGCGTGCGTCGCGCCGCCGCTGAAATGGCGGGATCGGGCCGAGTGTCCATTGCATCGCAGACTCGATTCATCGCATCGGTCACGGCTTCAGGATCGTGACAAGCGATATACTCGGTTACGGCTTCGGTATAAACCTGGCTTCGTGACTTCTTTAGTCGACGGGATAACCGCTCGGCATCACGGTAAATCTTGTCAGGAATGGAGATCGCAGTTTTCATAGCCAAAGTATAACCAGGTGGCTGCGAGCGCGCAACCAACTATATCGATGCGGATAAGGTGATTAAGTGACGTTTTTTGGGCGGTACTAAACGCAAGTACTATTGCGTATAGTGCGACTCTTGGCTGGGGTGCCGTCCGATGGTCAATAGGCATTATTGGATCGACCGGAAGGAGGGAGTGTCATGACGGAGCCGAAAGAGATAGGAACAGGAACTTTTAGCGATTTGACCACCTACGAGAAGTGGGTTCGAGGGGAAGGGATCCCCATCTACACGGGGTTCTTTGTGGAGGATTTGAGAACTCTTGCTGTGGAGCCTTGGGAGCGCAAAGGGGGGCTTGGAGCCTTTATCAATTTAGAGGGGACCGGTCAGACCAACGACGCCTATGTGTGTGAGATCCCGCCGGGCGGCAGCTTGAAGCCGCAGCGCCAACTGTTCGAAGAACTCATCTACGTCCTCAGCGGTCGGGGAGCCACCACGGTGTGGCACGAAGGGGGAAAGAAGTTGACCCTCGAATGGCAGGCCGGGAGCCTTTTCTCGCCGCCGCTCAACACCTGGCATCAGCATTTTAACGGCCAAGGGGATCAGCCCGCCCGCTACGTGGCCGTAACCACCGCTCCCACTATGATCAACCTCATCCACAACCTGGATTTTATCTTCGCCAACCCCTACCAGTTTACGGATCGGTTCAGCGGCGACAAGGACTTCTTTAGCGGCGACGGTGTGTCCTACGCAGGCCGAGTGTGGGACACGAACTTCGTCGCCGACGTGACGAATTTCAAACTCTCGACCTGGGAAGCCAGAGGCGCGGGAGGCTCCAACGTGATGTTCGAACTGGCCAACAACACCATGGCGGCCCACATCTCCGAGTTTCCGGTGGGAACTTACAAGAAAGCGCACCGGCATGGGCCTGGCGCCCACGTTTTCATCATCAGCGGCAACGGCTACTCCCTGTTGTGGCCGGAAGGGAAGGAGATGATCCACGTCGACTGGCATGTGGGCAGCGTGTTCGTGCCCCCCGAGCGCTGGTTTCACCAGCACTTTAATTCGGGGGCGGAGCCCGCTCGCTACCTTGCCCTGCGCTGGGGCAGCCGGAAATTCCGGCGCGGGGAAGAGCTTGCTCGCGGACGGGACGTGACCACGGCGGGCAAGAGCGAGACCAGCGTCAAACTAGGAGGGGATCAGCTCGAGTACGAAGACGAAGACCCTCGGATTCTGCAAATGTTTAAAGACGCCTGCGCGAAGTCCGGGGCCGAGGTGCGAATGGACCGGTTTTTCCAGAAAAAGTAGCAGGCGAGCGGGGAAGGCATGAGGCAGTAGGCATGTTAGGGGTAAGGAGTGAGGAGTTAGGAGTGAGGCGACAGGGACGGAAAAACTCAGGACTCATTACTCAGCACTTGCTCACTCAGCCACAGTCGTCAGCAAATGAAAGGAGCAAAGACTATGAGCAGAAAAATTATTTGCCTTGCGCTTGGCGCTGTGCTCTTGGCGCTTTGCGTTTCAGCTCAGACGGAGGCGGGGCAGAGGGAATTGCAAAGGCTAACGGTTGGCTTCACCCCGATCTCGGGCGCTGCGCTGCCGTTCTTCATCGCCGTGGAAGAAAAACTCTTTCAGAAGTACGGCATCGAGGTTTCGCCTGTATTTATGGGAGGCTCGCCGCTGATCAATTCGGCGATACTCGCCGGGGAGTTTCCCATCGGTTACACGGCCGGCGGCGCGGTCCTGTCGAGCCGTCTCAGCGGCAGCGATCTCATTGTGATCGGATCGCCCTTGCCGGTTTTGGCCATTGACGCTTGGGCAAGGCCTGACATCAAGTCGGTCAGCGATGTCAAAGGCAAGAGAATCGGCGTCACCCGATTTGGCGCATCGACCCATTTCAGCGGGCTCACGATGTTGGACTCCGCCGGGATTAAACCCAACGAAGTTGTTTTCATCCAAAACGGCGGCGTTGGCGAGTCGCTGGCAGCGCTGCTGGGCGGCAGGGTCGATGTGTCGATGCTTGGATATCCATTTGGCTTGAACGCCAGGAAGGCGGGCTTCA
>Ga0209751_10006042_pt1 | contig 11304 bp, 8 predicted proteins | sample RifCSP13_1_FD_184019 | JGI IMG/M metagenome (GOLD analysis project Ga0209751, IMG submission 184019) | Soil microbial communities from Rifle, Colorado - Rifle CSP2_sed 13_1 (SPAdes) (version 2) | ecosystem: Environmental > Terrestrial > Deep subsurface > Rock core/Sediment | place: Rifle...
GCCGGCGGCTCCGCGGATCGACTCGCTCGCCGCAACGCTGCGCCGGGGTTTGTGGCGCCGGGGCCTGCTGCCCGGCGGTCTCTTAGTGCTCGTCGGGCTCGCGCTGGTTCCGGGTCTGCGCTCCCAGCTGGGGTTCGACCCGGCGATCGTGCCGATGCTCTATGGCGCAGTCGCGATCGGCTATCCCACCGTGCTCATCATGCTCGACCGGCGCCGTCTGACGGCCGGTACCCTCGTCATGATCGCGATCGTGGGGTCAGCCTACGTCGGCGAATATCTGGCGGCCGCGGTCGTCGCTTTCATGATGCTGGCGGGGGAGTTCCTGGAAGAGCTCACCCTGCAGCGCACACGCAACGCCGTCCGGGAACTCGTCCGCCTGGCCCCTGAGGTCGCCTGGATTGAGCGCGGTGGCGCCTGGGTTGACGTGGCGCTGCGGGAGGTCCAGCCCGGCGACCGGGTCCTGATCCGGCCGGGTGAGCGGGTCCCGGTGGACGGCACGGTGATCTCCGGTGAGGCGGCCGTGAACGAGGCCTCGATCACGGGCGAGGCCATGCCGGTGGACAAGACCGCCGGTGCGCGTGTGTTCGCCGGCACCACGAGCCACAGCGGCGCCCTCGTGGTTCACACCGACCGCGTCGGGCGCGAGACGACCCTGGGCCGCATCATCCAGGTCGTACGGGCCGCGCAAGAGCAGAAGGGCGCGACCCAGAGGATCGCCGACAGGTTTGCTGCCGTGTTCACACCGGTGATCCTGAGTGTCGGCGCGGTGGTCTGGCTGCTGACCCACGATCTGCTGCGCGTGATGGCGGTGTTCGTGATCGCCTGCCCGTGCGCGCTCGTGCTTGCGACGCCGACCGCCGTGGTCGCGACCGTGGGCAACGCCGCGCGCCGCGGCGGCCTGATCAAGGGCGGCATCGCGCTGGAAGCCGCGGGCCGCGTCACAGCCGTGGCGCTCGACAAGACGGGGACGCTGACCGTTGGGACGCCGACCGTTGTGGCGGTCGACCCGATCGGCGGCCGATCGGCGCGCGAGGTGCTGCGATGGGCGGCCATCGCGGAGAGCCGGTCTGAGCACCCGCTCGGTCGCGCCATCGTCGAGCATGCCCGGGCCGCGGGGCTCCCGCCTGCCGACCCCGACGCGTTCACCGTGACGTTCGGCCGTGGCGTGGAAGCCCGCTCGGCCGGCCACCGCATCGAGGTCGGCAACCATCGGCAGCTGGCGGCGACGCCCTCCGGGGAGATGCTGGCGACGGAGATGCTCGCCGCGTATGAACGGAAGGGGTGTACGTCGCTGGTGGTGCAGGTGGACGGCGAGCCGTGGGGTGTCATCGCGCTGGCGGATGTGCTGCGGCCGCACGTCGAGCGTGTGATGGAGCGGCTGCGCGCGATGGGCGTCAGCCGGGTCATCATGCTGACTGGGGACAACGCCGTGACCGCGGAGGCGATCGCCCGGCAGGCCGGCATCACCGAGGTGCGCGCAGGTCTGCTCCCTGAAGAGAAGCTCGCCGTGATACGCGAGCTCCAAACCGCGGGTGAGGTCGTGGCCATGGTGGGTGATGGTGTCAACGACGCGCCCGCCCTCACGCTGGCCGACGTCGGGATCGCGATGGGTGCGGCCGGCACCGATGTGGCCCTGGAGTCGGCTGACGTCGCCCTGATGGGCGACGACCTGACCCTGGTGCCCGAAGTGCTGGCGCTCTCCCGGCGGGCCCTGGGCATCATCCGGCAGAACATCTGGGGGTTCGCGGTCGCGGTGAACCTGGTCGGGATCCTCCTGGCCGGCAGCGGGTTGCTCTCGCCGATCGGCGCCGCCCTCGTGCACAACGTTTCGTCGCTCTTTGTGGTGGTCAACTCGAGCCGGCTGCTCTCCTTTCGGGCGGCACCGGCGCCCGCGTCAGCCCGCCCACGCCTCCGCGAGCGGGCGGCCTGATGGGACGTCCACGCCGCGGGCCAATCGGGTATACTAGCAGCCAGGGGGCGTCAACATGCGTGCTGTGCCGGCATGGGTAGCCGTCGTCGTGGTTCTGGCGCTCGTGCCCGCGTGGCATCATCCCGCTGCGGCCCAGAGTCGGGACCTCTCCCGTGTCCGCATCCTGGCCGTAGCGCCCTTTGGGGACGAGAACCCGCTGTCTCGGCCGCTCGCGGAGTCAGGGGCGGCACGCCTGAGCACACTCCTCCGCGGCGGGCGGTTCCAGATCATCGACGCCGGGCGGACCGCCGAGCAGATGCGGCAGCAGGGTGTCAAGGCGACGGACCTGATCAGTCCCTCCCGCACGGTCGCGCTCGGGAGCGCGCTCGGCGCGGACGCCGTGCTCACTGGGCGGGTCGTGCAGATCTTCCAGGAGTTCATCCGAGAACAGGACAGGGGCGTCGCCGTCGAAGGGCGAGCCGTCGTGGATCTACGGATCCTCGAAGTCGGGACGCGGTTGATCCTCTGGCAGGAGGAGATGGCGTGCTCGGTGGCATCGGTCGCCGCGTTGGCGATGGAGTGTCTGGTTCGTCAGGTCGCGGCTCGCGTCGCCGCGCTGGCCGCCATCAGCGTTCCGGGCCCGCTGGCGGCCGGCCGCGATTGACACTCAGGCGGCGGCTGCTATAATCAGGCGTGGAGTTGTCAGGCCGCAGGGTCTTTTTTTTTGTCGGCGAAGTTCCACGAGGAGCCGTCATGGCACGCACCACAGAGGTGAAGCTCGCGCCGCGGCCTCCACAGCGGCCGGTCAAGGTCCAGGCGCCGCGGCAGTGGCCGCCCGTGATCGAGCGGGTGGTCCGGTACTTCCGCGAGGTCTGGGTGGAGTTGAACCGCGTGGAGTGGTCCTCCCGACGGGACCTGGCCAGGATGACCATCGTCGTGTTGGCGGTGCTCGTGATCACCATGATCTACCTGGGCGCGCTCGACTACGCCGCCAGCGTCCTCATCAAGGAGTGGCTGCTGCGGCAGCCCCGCCCGTAGGCGTCGATGGCCAGGACCGAGGATCCCATCAAGGACCCGATCAAGGGACTGTTCGCGGACGAGCCGATCGTCGAGGAGGAGGCCCCCGAGGCGGACGAGGCGACCGCGGTCAAGGATCCGCGCCTCAAGTGGTTTGTCATCCACACCTACTCCGGCTACGAAGCCAAGGTCAAGTCGAATCTTGAGCGACGCATCGCGTCAATGAACATGAAGGACAAGATCTTTCAGGTCCTGATCCCCACCGAGAAGGAGAAGGAGATCAAGGGCGGCAAGCGGCGCGAGATCGACCGGAAGATCTTCCCCGGCTATGTGCTCGTGGAGGTCAAGGTCGACGAGCGGGGCGAGTTGGAGAACGACGCCTGGTACGTGATCCGGAACACACCCGGCGTCACCGGGTTCGTGGGCTCGGGCACGAGGCCGATTCCGCTGGAGGACCGCGAGGTGCGGGCCCTCTTGCGGCAACTCCGCGACGAGACGCCGAAGTACCGTATCACGTATCAGAAGGGATCTCCGGTCCGGATCACCTCCGGGCCGTTCATGGACTTCACGGGGCTCGTGGACGAGATCATGGTGGAGAAGGAGAAAGTGCGCGTGCTCGTGTCGATCTTCGGCCGCGAGACCCCGGTCGAGCTCGACTTCGGGCAGGTGGAGAAGCTGTAGGAGGCAGGCATGGCCAAGAAGATCGCCGCAGTGGTCAAGTTGCAGATCCCGGCCGGGAAGGCCACACCGGCGCCGCCGGTCGGGCCCGCGTTGGGCCAGCACGGCGTGAACATCATGGAGTTCTGCAAGTCGTACAACGAGCGGACGGCAAAGCTCGCCGGGACCATTGTGCCCGTCGAGATCACCGTCTACGCTGATCGCACCTTCACGTTTGTCACCAAGACCCCGCCGGCCTCGGTGCTGCTCCGCCAGGCTGCCGGTCTGGAGAAGGGCTCGGGCGAGCCCAACAAGACCAAGGTCGGCTCCGTCACGCGCAAGCAGGTGCGCGAGATTGCCGAACGCAAGATGCCCGACCTCAATGCCGCCACCGTGGACGCCGCGATGCGCATGATCGAGGGTACCGCGCGCTCCATGGGCATCGAGGTCGTGGGATAGCGAGGTAAGACACGCGGGAGGGGGTACAGGCCCCCGATCGGACCGCGAGGAGGCAGCGTGATGGGACGCCACGGCAAACGGTACCTCACCGCGGTCAAGCAGGTGGTCGCCCGGCAGCAGTATGCGCCCGAAGAGGCCGTGCGGCTCGTCCAGGTCACCGCGTCCGCCAAGTTCAACGAGACGATCGAGGCTCACGTCCGCCTGGGTGTCGATCCCAAGCAGGCCGATCAGCAGGTCCGCGGGACGGTCGTGTTGCCTCACGGCACCGGCAAATCCGTTCGTGTGCTTGCGTTTGCCAAGGGCGACAAGGCGAGAGAGGCGGAGACCGCCGGCGCCGACTTCGTGGGCGTCGAGGACATGATTGAGAAGATCCAGGGCGGCTGGATGGACTTCGACATCGCCGTCGCCACCCCCGATGTGATGAACCTGGTCGGCCGGCTGGGCCGTGTGCTCGGCCCCCGCGGCCTGATGCCAAACCCCAAGGCCGGGACCGTGACGATGGATCTGGCGCGCGCCGTCCGCGAGATCAAGGCGGGCAAGATCGAGTTCCGACTAGACAAGGCCGGTATCATCCATGTGCCGCTTGGCAAGGCCAAGTTCACGCACGAGCAGCTGGTGGAGAACCTCACGACGCTCGTGGACGCCATCGCCCGAGCCCGGCCGGCCGCCGCGAAGGGCCAGTACGTGCGATCGCTGGTCATCTCGTCCACGATGGGCCCAGGGATCCACGTCGATCCAGCGAAGGCGCAGGGCGCGGCGCGGGCGTAGCGCGGGCGTAGGAGTGCCGCCACTCGGCGGTTTGACCCGCCGATGGCGGAATGGTAAAATGATCGACGCGCGCGGAGATAGCGCGCGATGACTTGAGCCGCCGATCTGGCGGCGACGCGCCGTAGACAGCAGGTGCCCGCGAGCGCGGGCACAATGACCCGGGAGACACCCCGAGTCGCCTGCCGAGGAGCGGACCGGGTGAGGACCCGTCTGCTGGCGGCGGGTCCATTTCGTTTGCGAGGGGACTCTGTCAATGCCTCGACCCGAGAAGGTCACCGAGGTCGAACAACTGGAAACCCGGTTGCGGCGCGCCGCAGGGGTGATCCTGACGGACTTCCGCGGGCTCACCGTCGCGGAGATCTCCGCACTGCGCGGCAAACTGCGCGGCGCCGGTGCCGAGTACCGGGTCGTGAAGAACCGCTTGTTTGGCATTGCCAGCAAGGCGTTGGGGATCGAAGGGCTGGGGCCGTATCTGGAGGGTCCGACGGCCGCGGCGTTTGCCTCGCGCGACCCCGTGGCCGCGGCCAAGGTGATCCAGGAGTTCATCCGGCAGACCCGCAAGCTCGTTGTCAAGGGCAGCGTCGTTGCCGGTCGGGTGTATGACGAAACGCAGACAAAGACGCTTGCCGAGCTGCCGGGCCGGCAGGAACTGCTCGCCCGGGTCGTCGGCGGCGTGGCAGCGCCGCTGGCAGGTTTGGCCGTCGTGCTGGCGGGCGTGCCGCGCAAGCTCGTCTATGCGTTGGATCAGATTCGACAGCAGCGGAGCGCCGCCTGATCGAGGCGCACCGACCAGACGCACGCACTCTGAAGGGGAGGGACTAGTGTGGCCACCAAGTTGAGCAAGGACGACATCGTCGAAGCGATCAGCGGCCTCACGGTGCTGGAACTCGCCGATCTCGTCAAGACGCTGGAAGAGAAGTTTGGCGTCACCGCCGCCGCGCCCATGGCGATGGCGGCGATGTCCGGTGCCGGCCCCGCGGCCGCGGCCGTCGTCGAGGAGCAGACCGAGTTCGACGCGATCCTGAGCGCCGTGGGTGAGAAGAAGATACAGGTGATCAAGGTCGTCCGCGAGCTGACCGGTCTGGGTCTCAAGGAGGCAAAGGACCTGGTGGACGGGGCGCCGAAACCTGTAAAGGAACGGGTGAGCCGCCAGGAGGCCGACACGATCAAGACCAAGCTCGAGGCCGAGGGCGCGACCGTCACCATAAAGTAGCCGGGCTACCGGCACCGTTGCGCGACCCTTGACAGCGAAGGGGTTGCAGAAGTATCTTTGTGTGTACGGGTTGTCATCGGCTGCCGCGTGCGGGTGAGCAAGCGAATCCGAGATAACAGAAGAGTTGTATCGGCGAGGCAGGATACCGTCTTGGCGGACCGGCCCCGCTTTCGTCTTTGTGTGAGTGCACCCGCGCACGCGGACGCAGACGGACCCTCTCGAGTGGACATCCCACCATCACGACGTTACTAGCGGCACGCTGAGCTGTAGCACGACCATCGCGCCAGCCCGGTGCGGTGTCGATTCCTCGCGGAGGTGACGCCCTCTACCGTGAAGACCAAGACGAGGCTGGAGGCAACCAGGCCAACCCGGGGGCGCCCCAGCATCCCAGAGGCGCGGACCATGCACCGCGGCCGGCGGTCGCGCGTGAGCTTTGCCAAGATTCCCGAGCTCCTCGACATGCCGGATCTGATCGAGGTGCAGCGCCTGTCCTTCGACTGGTTCCTGCGGGAGGGCGTTCGCGAGGTGTTCGACGAGATCTCGCCGATCCAGGACTTCACCGGCAACCTCGAGCTGCATTTCGCGGTGGAGAGCGGCCGGCGGAAGACCCCGCCCGGCAGCGTCTTCGACGGCGCGGAGATCCTCGATTTCGGCGGCTACCGTCTCGAACGACTCAAGTACACCGAGGAAGAGTGCCGCGATCGCGACTACAACTACAGCGCGGCGCTGAAGGTCAAGGTGCGCCTGGTCATCAAGGAGACCGGTGAGATCAAGGAGCAGGAAGTCTTCATGGGCGACTTCCCGCTCATGACCGGGCGCGGGACGTTCATCATCAACGGGGCCGAGCGGGTCGTGGTCAGTCAGCTCGTCCGGTCGCCCGGCGCCTACTACAGCTTTGCACCGGACACGTCGGGCCGACCGCTGCCCACCGCGGTCGTGATTCCCCATCGCGGCGCCTGGTTGGAGCTGGAGGTCGATGCCAGCGGGGTCGTCTACGCGCGCATCGACCGCACCCGGAAGCTGCCGGCCACCGCGCTGCTGCGCGCCGTGGGCTACGAGACCAATGAGAAGCTCGAGAAGCTTTATGGGGATGACAAGTATTTCCGGGCCACCCTCGACAAGGACCCCACAAAGAGCCGCGAAGAGGCGCTGATCGAGATCTACCGCCGGCTGCGGCCCGGCGATCCGCCGACCGTGGACAGCGCCCGGACCTTGCTCCAGACACTCTTCTTCGAGCCGCGTCGCTACGATCTGGGGCGCGTGGGCCGCCACAAGCTCAACCGAAAGCTGGGCCTGCGTATCGATCCCGACCAGCGCATCCTCACCAAGGAAGACATCGTCGAGATCGTGCGGTACCTCATGCACCTCGCGGGCGGCGGCGAAGCCGCGGTGGACGACATTGACCACCTGGGCAACCGCCGGGTGCGCTCCGTCGGCGAGTTACTCCAGAACCAGTTCCGGATCGGCATGCTGCGCATGGAACGTGTCATCCGCGAGCGCATGACGATTCAGGAGCCGGGACAGGTCACCGCGCAGCAGCTCATCAACATCCGGCCGGTCGTCGCGGCCATCAAAGAGTTCTTTGGGTCCAGCCAGCTGTCGCAGTTCATGGACCAGACCAACCCGCTGGCGGAGTTGACGCACAAGCGCCGCCTCTCGGCGCTGGGGCCCGGCGGGCTGTCGCGCGAGCGCGCGGGCTTCGAGGTGCGCGACGTCCATACCTCGCACTACGGCCGCATGTGCCCGATCGAGACACCAGAAGGGCCAAACATCGGCCTGATTTCGTCGCTTGCGACCTTCGCCCGGGTCAACCCGCTCGGCTTCATCGAGACCCCTTACCGTGAGGTCAAAGACGCCGTCGTCAGCCGACGGATCCGATTCCTGACCGCCGACGAAGAGGACCTGTACACCGTCGCCCAGGCGAACGCGGTGATCGATGAGCGAGGGCACCTGGTCGGTCCGCGCGTGACGGCCCGGCACGGGCATGAGATCAAGCTCGTGCGGCCCGACGAAGTCGACTTTATGGATGTGTCGCCAAAGCAGATCGTCTCGGTGGCGACGGCGTTGATCCCCTTCCTCGAGCACGATGACGCGAACCGCGCGCTGATGGGATCGAACATGCAGCGCCAGGCGGTGCCGCTCCTGCAGAACGAGGCGCCCCGTGTCGGCACGGGCGTGGAGCACCGGTCCGCCGTGGACAGCGGCGCCGTGGTCGTCGCGCGGCGCGACGGCGTCGTGGAAGAAGTCACCGGGGATCGGGTCGTCGTCCGGTCGGGCCGCCACGAAGACGTGTATCCACTCATCAAGTACCAGCGGAGCAACCAGGGCACGTGCATGAACCAGGTGCCGGTGGTGCGCTCCGATGAAGAGGTGCGCGAGGGCGACATCTTGGCCGATGGTCCCTCCACGGACCAGGGTGAGCTGGCGTTGGGCCGCAACGTCGTGGTGGCCTTCATGCCGTGGGAGGGATACAACTACGAGGACGCCATCGTCATCAGCGAGCGTCTGGTCCGCGAGGACCTCTTCACCTCGATCCACATCGAGGAGTACGAGGTGGAGGCGCGCGACACCAAGCTGGGCCCCGAGGACATTACCCGCGACATCCCCAACATCGGCGAGGAGGCGCTGCGTGACCTCGACGAGCGCGGCATCATCCGGATTGGCGCCGAGGTCCGTGCCGGCGACATCCTGGTGGGCAAGGTCACCCCAAAGGGCGAGACCGAACTGACCGCCGAGGAACGGCTCCTGCGCGCGATCTTCGGCGAGAAGGCCCGCGAGGTGCGGGATACGTCCCTCAAGGTGCCGCACGGTGAGCGCGGCAAAGTGGTCTCGGTCAAGATGTTCACCCGCGAGAAGGGCGACCGCGACGAGGGGGACGAGTTGCCCCCTGGGGTCAACAGCCTGGTGCGGGTCTACGTGGCCCAGAAGCGGAAGCTCGCAGTCGGCGACAAGATGGCCGGGCGCCACGGCAACAAGGGCGTGATCTCGGTCATCCTGCCCGATGAAGACATGCCCTACCTGCCGGACGGGACGCCGGTGGACATTATCTTGAACCCGCTGGGCGTGCCGTCGCGGATGAACGTGGGGCAGGTCCTCGAGACGCACCTGGGCTGGGCCATGGAGAAACTTGGGCTGTGGGCCGAGACCCCGGTCTTCGACGGCCCACGGGAAGGCGAGATCCGAAGCGTGTTGGAGCTGGCCGAGCTCCCGTCGACCGGGAAAGTCAAGCTGCACGACGGGCGCGACGGCGTGCCGTTCGACCTGGCGGTCACCGTGGGCTCCATCTACATGATGAAGCTCCTGCACCTGGTCGAAGACAAGATCCACGCCCGCAGCACCGGGCCCTACAGCCTGATCACCCAGCAACCGCTCGGCGGCAAGGCCCAGTTCGGAGGCCAGCGCTTCGGCGAGATGGAGGTCTGGGCCCTGGAAGCGTACGGCGCCGCCTCGACCCTGCAGGAGTTGCTCACCGTCAAGTCCGACGACGTGGTGGGCCGGGTCAAGACCTATGAGGCGATCGTCAAGGGCGAGAACATCCAGGAGCCCGGCGTGCCAGAGTCGTTCAAGGTCCTCCTCAAGGAGCTGCAGGCCCTCTGTCTCGACGTGAAGGTCCTCAGCGAGGACAAGAAGGAGATCGAGCTCAAGGAGATCGAGGAAGACCTCGCCGAGACCGCGCGCGCGCTTGGGATCAACCTGGAAGGCGAAGAAGCCCTCGTGGAGGACTACTAGCCGATGCAGGACGTCAACAACTTCGACGCCGTCAAGATCGGGCTGGCCTCGCCCGAGGTGATCCGTGCATGGTCGCACGGTGAGGTCAAGAAGCCGGAGACCATCAACTACCGCACCCTGAAACCGGAGCGGGACGGCCTGTTCTGCGAGCGCATCTTTGGGCCCACCAAAGACTGGGAGTGCCACTGCGGCAAGTACAAGCGCATCCGGTTCAAGGGCATCGTCTGCGACCGGTGCGGTGTGGAGGTCACCCGCGCCAAGGTCCGCCGGGAGCGCATGGGGCACATTGAGCTCGCCGCTCCGGTCTGCCATATCTGGTACCTGAAGGGCGTTCCCAGCCGCATCGGGCTGCTGTTGGACATGTCCCCACGCGCGTTGGAGCGTGTCGTCTACTTTGCCTCGTACGTCGTCGTGGACCCGGGCACGAGCCCGCTCCAGAAGCGTCAGCTGCTCTCGGAGAACGAGTACCGCGAGATGCGCGAAAAGTATGGGCAGGCGTTCCGGGCCGGCATGGGCGCGGAGGCGGTCAACGAGCTGCTCAACGAGATGGACCTGGACAAGCAGAGCCGCCAGCTCCGGGCGGACCTGAAGACCGCGACCGGGCAAAAGCGGATGAAGGTACTCAAGCGCCTGGAGGTCGTCGAGGCGTTCCGCAAGAGCGGCAACCAGCCCGACTGGATGATCCTGGGTGTCATCCCCGTTATCCCGCCCGACCTGCGGCCCATGGTCCAACTCGACGGCGGCCGGTTCGCGACCAGCGACCTCAACGATCTCTATCGCCGGGTGATCAACCGGAACAACCGCCTCAAGCGACTGCTCGACCTTGGCGCGCCCGAGATCATCGTGCGCAACGAAAAGCGCATGTTGCAGGAGGCCGTGGACGCCTTGATCGACAACGGCCGGCGCGGCCGGCCGGTCACCGGGCCCAACAACCGGCCGCTCAAATCGCTGTCCGACATGCTCAAGGGAAAGCAGGGCCGATTCCGGCAGAACCTGCTGGGGAAGCGCGTCGACTACTCGGGCCGTTCGGTCATTGTCGTCGGGCCCCGCCTGCGCCTCTACCAGTGCGGCCTGCCCAAGGAAATGGCGCTCGAGCTCTTCAAGCCGTTCGTCATGAAGAAGCTCGTGGACCGCAACCTCTCCCAGAACATCAAGAGCGCCAAGCGCATGGTCGAGCGAGCGCGCCCCGAAGTGTGGGACGTGCTCGAAGAGGTAGTGCGGGATCACCCCGTGTTGCTGAACCGGGCGCCGACGCTCCATCGCCTGGGGATCCAGGCGTTCGAGCCCGTGCTGATCGAGGGAAAGGCCATTCAGGTGCACCCGCTGGTCTGCACGGCGTACAACGCCGACTTCGACGGCGACCAGATGGCTGTGCACGTCCCGCTATCGACCGCGGCCCAGGCTGAGGCACGCCTGTTGATGCTCTCGGCGTACAATATCCTGTCGCCCGCGTATGGCAAGGCGATCACCAGTCCGACACGCGACATCGTCTTCGGCTGCTACTACTTGACACAAGAAGACCCACGCGAGAAGGACCGGGCCGAGAGCATCA
>Ga0209751_10006043_pt1 | contig 11304 bp, 9 predicted proteins | sample RifCSP13_1_FD_184019 | JGI IMG/M metagenome (GOLD analysis project Ga0209751, IMG submission 184019) | Soil microbial communities from Rifle, Colorado - Rifle CSP2_sed 13_1 (SPAdes) (version 2) | ecosystem: Environmental > Terrestrial > Deep subsurface > Rock core/Sediment | place: Rifle...
CGCCGGTGGAGGTGGTGGATATGCGCCGCGAGCTGAAGACCGGCAACCGATCCATCTTCAGCCGCAGCCTACAGGCGGGTTTAGAGGAAATCCTAGAGAACGGTCAGCAAGCGATCCTATTCCTCAACCGCCGCGGTTCGGCCACTTATGTCTTTTGCCGCGACTGCGGTTTTGTGCTGCGCTGCCCCAACTGCGATAACCCCCTAACCCAACACCTGGACCAAAGCCGCGAAGTTTTGGTATGCCATCACTGTGGATATAGCCGCCAGACGCCGAAGACCTGTCCAAACTGCGGCAGTCGCCAGATCCGCCACTATGGCACCGGGACCGAAACCGTGGAAGCTGCCGTGCATGAGCTATTTCCAGGGGCACGCACTTTGCGCTGGGACCGCAGCAGCACGCGCACCAAGGGGGCTCACGAGCGCATACTGCAGGTGTTCAGCCAGCAGCAAGCCGATGTGCTGGTGGGCACTCAGATGCTAGCCAAGGGGCTGGACCTGCCGCTGGTAACGTTGGTGGGGGTAGTGTTGGCCGATGTGGGGCTGAACCTGCCCGATTACCGCGCCGCCGAGCGCGGGTTTCAGGTGCTCACCCAGGTCGCCGGCCGCGCCGGGCGCAGCCCGCTGGGCGGCCGAGTGGTATTGCAAACGTTCCAGCCCGAGCATTACGCCATCCAAGCCGCCTCCAAGCACGATTACGCCGCCTTCTACGCCGAGGAAAGCGCCCAGCGCCGCAAGCTACGCTATCCCCCATTTGCACAACTGCTGCGCCTGGAATACCGCCACGCGGATGCGCACAAAGCTGAAGAGCATGCCCGCCTTATGGGGGCGCTTATCGAGCAGTTGCTGGAAAAAGGAGAGCGGCGGGGCACCGAAATGGTGGGACCAGTCCCTTCCTTTTATCCCCGCCTGCGGCGGGAATATCGCTGGCAAATCCTTTTACGCGGCCCGGACCCAGCTTCGCTGATCCGCGGCGTCAAGCTGATCGGCTGGCGAGTGGAAGTGAACCCACCGAACGTGTTGTAGCGAACCCTCCATTCTCAATGGGGTCATATGCAGATTTCGAAAGCAGTTATACAATGCTAATTACCAAAGAGGAAACCATGGTTTTACGCAGAGAACTGGTGACTTGGAATGAAGTCACCCGATTAATCGATCATCTCATCGCGCAGTTCGAGCACGAATTCCACGCCATGCTGGTCATCACCCGCGGCGGCATCATCCCCGGCGGCATGCTGGCTGAGCGCATGGGCTTGCAGGAGATTCTGACGGCCGCGGTCAACTTCCCCGCCATGCTGGATAACCCGCGCGACAACATGCTGGTCTGGCCGCAATTCCTGCAATTTCCCGAAGACAGCCTGCTACGTGGTCGCCGCATCCTGGTGGTGGATGATGTATGGGGTTCCGGGCGCACCAGCACGGCGGTGAAGAACCGCGTCTCGGCGGGTGGCGGCATCCCCTTCACCAGTGTGTTGCACTTCAACCCTCACCGCAACCTGTTCGGCACAGCGCGTCCAGATTACTTCGCAGCCAGCACGGATGCCTATATCGTTTATCCCTGGGAGCAGGAGCCAACGGCGGGATGGGCGAGAAGGGATTATTAGACAGTAGACGGTTGGCAGTAGACAGTAAACAGTATGACGAGACTTCTCCGGGCTTCGTCATCAGAACGACGCCAGAAGAATTTACTTTCGTACCAACTCTGCAAATTCTTTGCGCAATTTCGCCACTTTGGGGGAAATGATCACCTGGCAATAGCCGGCATGAGGATTCTTCTTGAAATAATCGTGGTGGTATTCCTCGGCTTCATAAAAATCGATTAGCGGCTGCAGTTCGGTCACGATGCGCCCATCAAACTGCGGGTTAATCCTGGCAATAAAATCTTGGGCCGCTTTCTTCTGCGCTTCATCGGCATATAAGATGATCGAGCGGTATTGGCTGCCGATATCGTTGCCTTGCCGGTTTAGCGTGGTGGGGTCGTGCACGGTAAAAAAGACTTTGAGCAGGTCCTCGAAGGAGATTACGTCCGAATCGAAGTCCACTTTCACCACTTCGGCGTGGCCTGTGGCGCCCGTGGTGACCTGCTGGTAACTGGGCTGCGGCAGCTGGCCGCCGGCGTAGCCGGGCAGAGCGCGGGCAACCCCTTTGAGGTCCTGGAAGGCGGCTTCGGTGCACCAAAAACAGCCGCCACCGAATACTGCGGTTTGGGTGGACATAGGCATATTATTTCCTCTTACTGTCAGTGCGAAGGATAGCCGTCTATTCCATGGTGGAGATTGCCACGCCCGCAAGCGGGCTCGCAATGATAAAGAACATGGCTCCCAAAAGAGCCGTGTTCTTTGTCAGGCCTTTACCATCTGCGCGAAGCGTTCATCTTCCTTCAAGGTGAGTTTCAATCCATCTACCAGGGTCGTGCGCGGCTTGAAACCCAACATCTTGGCGGTCAATTCTGTGTCTGCGCACATGCGCGAGGCCCCAGTATCATTACGTGGGGCGTATAAAATTTCGGCTTCGCTGCCGGTCACATCCAAAATCAACTGGGCCAGGTCGCGCATGCTGGTCTCCTGGCCGCTGCCCACATTGAGCACCAATTGGTTCACGTCCGGGGCGGTAGCCGCACCCACCAGAGCGCGCACCACATCCTGCACGTAAATAAAATCGCGGGTTTGCTTGCCGTCGCCATGCACCACCAGCGAGCCGCCGCGTACCGCCTGACGCAGCCAATTGGGCACCACCGGCGGATGAGAAGGCGGCAAGTGCTGGCCAGGACCGTAGGCATTGAAGATGCGCAGGCAAACGGTTTCGATGCCCCATAACGAGCCAATGGTGCGCACATAATATTCGGCGGCCAGCTTGGATACGGCATAAGGAGAGCGCGGGTTCGGCGGAGAATCTTCGCTCAAGGGCTGCTCCTGCTGGTCGCCATATACCGCGCCGGAGGAAGCAAACACGACGCGGCGCACGCCCACATCGCGCATGCCCTCCATCAAGCTCACCGTGCCGCCGACGTTGACTTCGGTGTATTCACGCGGATAGAGCATGGATTCAGCCACCAGGACGCGCGCCGCCAGATGGTAGACGCAGTCCACATCCTGAAGCAGGGTCCAAAGTTTGGGCCGATCGTTAACATCCCCGCGGGTGAAATGCACGTCCTCAAAGAGCGCCTGGGGTTCGCCGCTGGAAAGATTATCCAGACCTCGCACCAGGTGCCCTTCGCGTGACAACTGGTTCGCTAAAGCCGAACCCAGGAAACCGGCTGCGCCTGTGATGAGAAAATTCATGAACCGCGATTATAGCATTCGGCCGATGTTCATTTGACGCTGGGCTTGCCAGCCAGTTATGATGCCTAGCATGCGCCGCATAGGCCCAGTGCTGTTTCTGTTGCTGCTTAGCCAATGCCTGAATGGGGCCAGCACCCGCGGCCCGGGAGCGGAAGCCGGGGCACACGCCTACACCTGGGACCTGGAATTTGATTACGTGACCTGGCTGGCGGACGCCTCGCTGCTCAAGCTGGGCCAGGCCGCCCTGGGAGCGGAGCGCTACATGGATGAGGCGGCGCAGCGCGAACTTGTGCTGGAAACGGTGGCCTTGATCCAGGAGATCCAAAACGCGGAAGGCCAACTCAGCGCCTTGCACGCCGATCCTGATCAACAACGCGTTGCCGCGCAGATAGCGGAAATAAACGCCCATTTGAATGAGCTCTACCGGCAACGCAGCCGTCTGGGGCCTTTGGCGGAAAGCATCTTGCAGACCCAGATCAGCGCAGTACTAGCCGACCAAGGATTCACCGTTTTAGGTCAACCCCTACCTCCACTGCTCTTTCACAGCACACCCTTGCCCTGGGCGCTGATCGCCTCGCCGCGCGACCACATCGCCCAGGCGGCCAATATCTCCCTGCGCACCGAGCTGACCTTGGAAGAGCACATCGCCCTCGAGGACGAAGTGGCCAAGGGGCTGAACCTGTCCACGCTGGTGGTGCCGGTTGGCGGCATTGGTGTCTATCCCACCATGGTGGCGCAAAGCAGCAACCTGAATTGGTTGATCGAAGTGAGCGCACATGAATGGGCGCACAATTACCTCACCCTGCGGCCCTTGGGATTGCTGTATTTCCAAAACCAGGACCTGACCACCATGAACGAGACCACGGCCAACATTGTAGGCAAGGAAATGAGCGAAGCCGTGATCGGGCGTTATTACCCGGAACTGCTGCCGCCCCCTCCAGCGCCAGTCTCTGTCGAAGCGCCGGACGCTGCCGGCCCGCCTGTGGCACCAGTGTTCGACTTTCGCAGCGAAATGCATGCCACGCGCGTGCGGGTAGATGCCTTGCTAGCGGAAGGCAACATCGACGAGGCTGAAGCTTACATGGAAGCCCAGCGCCTTTTTTTTTGGGATCAGGGTTATGCGATCCGCAAGCTCAACCAGGCCTATTTCGCTTTTTACGGAAGCTATGCCGACACACCGCTTGGCCCGGCCGGCGAAGACCCCGTGGGAGCTTCGGTTCGTGAGCTACGTGCCCGCTCCGCGTCCCTCATTGACTTCGTAAACCGCATGGCCTGGCTGACTTCGTTTGAAGATCTGCAAAAAGTGTTGGCGGAAGAGCAAGTGAATAGTGATTAGTAATTAGTGATTGGGAACAACATTTAAATTTACCGAAGCTTGGTCTTTTCCCGTTCACTGTTCACGATTCACAAATCACATTCTTTCCCTTGATACAATACCGCTCTATGCGCGCCATTAACTTCTCGCTGATCGTGCTCTTGCTTGCAGCCTGCTCCCCGGCCAGTCCGGTGGTGCCCACTTCTATTGTGGTCGGGCCCATTCTGGAAAGCGCCACCTTGCCAGCTTCGAGTTGCACCGCGGTAAGCAGTTCCGCGCAGCGAGCGGACTACATTGCCAGCCTGCCCTTTGGCGAAGTGGGTGAAACGGAATGGCAGCGCGGCCCAGGCACTGCGCAAGTCACACTGATCGAATACAGCGACTTCCAATGCCCTTATTGCGCCCAGCTAAGCGGGGTGTTAGCCGAACTCGAAGCGCGCTATCCCAATAATCTGCGCGTGGTCTATCGCCATTTCCCGCTGATCGGCTCACCTGAACAGCCGGTGCACGATAAAGCCGCACTGGCCATGCAAGCGGCCGAAGCGGCAGGCAAGCAAGGAAAGTTTTGGGAATTGCACGACGAGCTCTTCGCTCACCAAGCAGAATGGACTGGATTGAACATGGCTGAGTTCGAAGCCTGGCTGGAGGATACAGCCGAACAGCTGGGATTGGACCTGGTCCAGTTCAGCGGAGATATGCACAGCGAGGAATTGGCAGCGCAAGCTCAAGCCGCCTGGGAAAATGGGCAAGCCCAGCAAATAAGCGGCACGCCCTTTGTGCTCATCAACGGTCTTCCCTATACCGGCCCCGTGGACAGAGTCAGCCTCGACACGATCCTCCAACTCGAGTTCCTGCGCGAGCGCCAATTCGAAGAATGCCCGGCGATGAACCTGGAACCGGGGACCAGCTATACCGCCACCCTGCACACCGAGAAAGGCGAAATCGTCATCGAGTTATTCCCGGATGTGGCCCCCATGGCGGTAAACAGCTTTATCTTCCTCGCTGAACACAACTGGTTTGACAACGTCACCTTCCACCGCGTGCTGCCCGGGTTCATTGCCCAGGCAGGCGACCCCACCGGCAGCGGATATGGGAGCCCGGGTTATGCCTTTGCCATTGAAACCGACCCCAGCCTCACCTTCGACCGTGCCGGGCTGCTTGCCATGGCCAATTCGGGACCCACATCCAACGGCAGCCAATTCTTCATCACCCTTGGGCCTGCCGAACACCTCAACGAACAGTTCACCATCTTCGGCGAAGTCATCCAGGGGTTGGACGTTGTGGAAAGCCTCACCCCGCGCGATCCGGCTCAAAGCGCCGACCTGCCTCCCGGTGACCTCATCCTCGACGTCACCATCGAGGTGCATTGAGCCCCAGGCGCGCTACAAAACCGAAGCCAGCTTCCCCGGATTGGCTAACTTTCCTCCAATTCGGGTTGGGCGCGCTGGGTATTGCACTGGCCTGGATGCTAGCCCTGGCTGTTTTGCTGGGCAGCATGATGCAAGCAGTTCAAAACGGCCTGCAACTATTTTCTTCCCTCGTCGAACTTGTCCCGATCGCAGTCATCTTCCTGATCGGCATGCTGCTGCTCCCTTCAACGATCTACTCCTTTCGCCGTATCCTGGGCAAAGAACCGGTACCGTTCAAAATTTCCCACCGCTGGGGGTTGACTATCTTCTTTTTCCCACCCATGCTTGCCGCAGGCGGCTGGGCAGTGGCGAACGGCCCGGGTTGGCTGGCCCTGTCCGCTCTTTTGCTGGGAACCTTGCTGCTGGTTGCCTGGTTGCTGTGGATCGCTTTACGCGACCTTCAACCCGGTTCAGCCCAACGCGCCTGGGGCGCTTTCGGCAGCGGCCTGGCAGCGACCCCGGCCCTGGCTTTTATCCTGGAAGCTATTGGCCTGGTTGCGGTCATCTTGCTGCTTACTGTGTATGTCGAGGTCAACCCTGCCCTGGCGGATGCAGTTAACGCTTTGCAAAACGTCAGCGCAGAAAACCCCGATCAGTTGGTGCAAAGCCTGGCGCCATTTTTTAACGATCCTTTCGTTCTGTTTTCGATACTGATCAGCCTTAGTTTCTTTGTACCCCTCATCGAGGAGTTGTTGAAACCCCTTGCCGTCTACCTGCTCATGGGCAGGAAACTTAGCGAAGCACAGGGGTTTGCCCTGGGAGCGCTAAGCGGAGCGGGCTATGCCCTGGTGGAGAATTTAACCCTCAACACGCAGCCCGAGACCTTGTTCCTGGTGGCGGTTGCGCGCATTGGGGCCAGCGCCATGCATATTTTCACCGCGGCGCTCAGCGGCTACGCGCTGGTGCGCGCCAAAAACACCAAACGCATCCTGCCGCTGCTGGGGATTTTGGCGCTCAACATTACCCTGCACGGGCTGTGGAACGGCATGGTGTTGCTCTCTGCTGCCTCCGAGAGCGGTGGAGGTGGCCCAGTGGTGGCTGCGATTAGCTCTTTTGCCGTCCCAGTTATGTTGAGCGTAACGTTAGGTTCGCTGATCTTCATGTATATTATGAATCGCAGCATGCATCGCACCCCTGCAGGTAAAATCGTCACCCGATAAGGAGCAAGCCTTATTTATGGATCTAATTCTTTCATTCATTGATTTCTTTTTGCATCTGGATACCCACCTGGCCGAGATCATCGGCCAGTACGGTGTTTGGACCTATTTAATTCTGTTTGCCATCATTTTCGCCGAAACCGGATTCGTGGTCACTCCCTTCCTGCCCGGCGACTCGCTGATCTTTGCGGCTGCAGCGCTAGCGGGCTTGCATCCCGAGGTGCTCAATCCCCTGGCTATCTTCCTACTGCTCAGCTTCGCGGGCATCCTGGGAGACAGCGTTAACTATGCAATCGGACACGCCATCGGGCCGCGGGTATTCCGTGAAGACGTGCGCTTCCTGAAGCGGGAATACTTGGACCGCACGCATGAGTTCTTCGAAAAGTACGGCGGCAAAACCATCATCCTGGCGCGTTTCATGCCCATCATCCGCACCTTCGCGCCCTTCGTAGCCGGGGTGGGCGCGATGACCTATGGCAAGTTCCTGCTCTACAACGTGATCGGCGGCATGCTGTGGGTGGGCCTGTTCACCATTTTGGGTTATTTCTTCGGAAATATCCCCGCCGTGGAAGAGAACTTCACCCTGGTGATCATCGCCATTGTAGTTCTGTCTGTGCTACCGCCTATCTACGAAGTGCTGCGGACACGCAAGAAGCCAAAGAGCGCGGTAGCAGAATAGTTAGGCTGGACAATAATCAGCCAAGTTTTTTGTAAACATTCCGCTTGGCGTGCAGAATACGGTTATTCGGAAAAGAAGGTTATAAGAATTCCTCGCTTTCCTGAATCTCTAGCGGATTGTAATGTCCATACACCGCTCGGAATGACAAATAGGCTGAAAAGAGCCCGCTTAGTCAGCGGGCTCTTTGTTTCTCTAGGGCACCAGGCGCAAGTGCGACTCGGCATCCGCCTGGATGGCTTCCAACTCCCAGTGCATCGGCAGGTACTCCACCGCTGCCCAGGGTTCGGCCATGTCGATGTAGTGCGGGTGATAAGCATGGCCGGATTGGCCGGTGGTGTTGATCTGTAAGGAATTCTCCCAGTCGCTCAGGTCCATGATGCTACGTTTGGAAGGCAGGCTGGTCACCGAAAAGCCGCCGGTGGCCGCATCCCAGTTAGTGGCATTCACGATGGAACTGCCCCCCGAAACGGAGAAGGGCCCGCGATTGAACAGGCCGCCGATGATGGGGAAGTTATCCATGGTCTGATGCACGAAGGTAATCTGATGCAGGTCGCCCCAGGCCCACTTGGCCGAGTCGCTGCCCAACTGGCGCTTGGTTTCAGCCACCCCCGCGGTAAAGGCGGAGCGTAGGATCTCGTCGCGGGTCTCCACCAAATCAGTGGTTATGTCGTCCCACCAAAGAGATTGCGGGTCTGCTAGCAATTGGCTGGTGACTGCATACCAGGTGGAGTTGCCGCCAGGCCAATAGGCCTCGGGCAGTTCATCGTGGAAGGTAGCCTTGAGCAGCTCAATCCAGAACATATTGAAGAGCGCGGCCATGTTGGAATCCTGGGTCTGGCTGCCGTCCCAGGCCAAGAGCTGATCACGCAGCCCGGCCAGCTCGGCGTCCTGGAACTCTAAGGTTGCAAGGGAAGGAATCAGGTCCAGGGCACCCAAGTTGACTGTATCGGCTTGCATGCGCTGGTAGTAGGGGATGTCCATCGGCACGTCCGCGGCCTGCAGCAAATCGACGACGCGCTGGGCACGGTAGCCATAGTCCCATTGGTCGGCGATCCAATGGGGATAATCGCCGGCCACCACGGCGTTATTGGCGGCCACAATGAACCCAGAATCCGGATTGTAGGCGTAGGGCAGTTGATCGAATTCGATATAGCCAAGCCAATCGTAATCATCCACCCAGCCGGGGACCGGGTAGCGGCCATCGGCGAGCGGGCGCAAGGGAATACGGCCAGGCAATTGGTAGCCGATGTTTCCGTCCACGTCGGCATACAGCAGGCTCTGCGAGGGCACGATGAAGAGGCGGGCGGCAGCGCGAAACTCTTCAAAGTTTTGGGCGCGGTTGATGTTCAGGATAGATTGAAACGTAGTGCCCGGTTCCAAGGCAGTCCAGCGTAAGGCAATTTCATAGTTCTCGGGCAAGCCCAAACCGGAAGTTTGGTCGAAGTCATCCAGATCGCCATATACATCGGAGATGATGGGGCCGAATTGGGTGAGGCGCACCGGCAACTTCACCGTTTCCCCACCGGCCACTTCGATTTCTTCTTCGACAATTTGCATATCCACCCAAGCCCCGTTCATTTCATACTGGTTAGGATCCTGGGGATTGACCAGGATGACATACAGATCCATGACATCGGCGCCTACGTTGGTAAGCCCCCAAGCGATGCGGTCGTTGTGGCCGATGACGACACCTGGCGTGCCCACGAAGGAAACGCCAACGGTCTCATAGGAGCAATCCGGCCCCTTGGGCAAGCAATGCAGGCCAATCTGGTACCAGATGGAAGGCAGGCTGGCGTCCAGGTGCGGGTCGTTGGCCAGCAGCGGTGCGCCGGTGCTGGAGAGGTCTGGGGAGATGACCCAACTGTTGGAACCGAGCTCTGCGAAGGGATCGCCACCCAGCAATTCATCGGCGGCAGCGACACGTACGGAAAGGGAGCGCATCAGATCGGCAAGCAACTGGGAATAGTCAAAGTCGGCGTCCAGGTTTTGCACGCTGAGAGCAGGCGGGGCAAAATCCGGAACGATGACCGGTTTGGTCTCATCGTAGCCGGGGAATAATTGGGCAATGCGGTCGGCGGGCAGGTCTGCCAAGAGGATGGAGCGCTCAATCTCGGCATCCATGTTGTCGCGCAAGTCCCAGGCCATGGCCTTGGCCCAGGTGAGGGTATTGAGCGGTTCCCAGGCGGCCGGCTGGTAGCCGCGGTTGATCAGCCCGAGGAAAAGATATTCCAGGCTGAGCTGCGTGCCCTCATGGTCCGCCAGATAGGCGTTGACCCCAGCGGCGTAAGACTGCAAGGCGGCCAGACTTTTAGCATCCAGCAAGTCCAGCTCGGCGCGGGCGACACGTTCCCAGCCCACGCTGCGCAAGAAGAGGTCGGTATCCAGGGTGGCGGAGCCCAGCAGTTCAGAGAGGCGCCCGGCACCTACGTGGCGTTGGAAGTCCATTTGCCAGAAGCGATCCTGGGCGTGCACATACCCCTGAGCGAAGAAGAGGTCGTGTTCGGTGGTGGCGAAGATGTGGGGGATGCCGGCCTGGTCGCGGTAAATATCTACAGGGCCGTCCAAGCCTTGCACCTGAAGTTCCCCATCGGTCTGAGGGAAGGAATCGTCGATAGCCAGATAAATATAGGCCGAGACCGCAATGAGCAGGACGGCAATAAGGGCAAGCAAGCCGAGCAGGACGAGACGAATTATGCGCACGGGACTCCAGAGAGGTTATAAGGTGTTTGGGAATGCGGATTATAAACCTGCTTTCCAACCAAGATAGGACGCCTAGTTTATACACATGTAACATGTAATATGTAATATCCGCTCCGCACAGGGTTGTTACACATGGTGGACCATTCGGGCAGCGGATCGGGCTCGTGACCGAATTGGATTACCTGGCTGAGGATGCGGGCGGCGCAGGGATTGGGTGGCATAAAACCCCCTTTTTTAATTGCTGATTGCCAAGTTCTGATTTCTGAATGCTGATTAAAACAGGAGCGGGGCCAGTTGGGGGCTAGAGAGCAGCGGTGTCAAGGGGTTGGACAGCGGATCTACAAAGGGCAATGGGGTCTTATGTGAAGTAGCGGATTGCCACCCATTCGCTTCGCTCAAGGCAGGCTCCGGCCTTCGGCCTGCTCGCAATGACGAAAAAGAAGAAGGGTTCAGTGATTCTTCGCGTCGACAAGGCAGCCTACGATTAACCCTCTCGTTCAAAAAGACACGGGGTTTCGCAGCGCATAAATTTTTTAAAGCAGCAGGGGGATTGCTGCGCTTCGTTTGCAATGACGGAAGTGTGGAGAGTTTACGTCGCTCACTGCGTTCGCGCGCAATGACGGAAGCGTGGGAAAAGTTTTTGCGGTGCAAAGTATTCTAACGTAGCAGGGAGATTGCTTCGCGGAGTTTACACTGAGCGAAGCGAAGTGCTCGCAATGACGGAAGTGTGAAGGGATCACGCACCCGCAATAGCGGGCTCGCAT
>Ga0209751_10006045_pt1 | contig 11303 bp, 4 predicted proteins | sample RifCSP13_1_FD_184019 | JGI IMG/M metagenome (GOLD analysis project Ga0209751, IMG submission 184019) | Soil microbial communities from Rifle, Colorado - Rifle CSP2_sed 13_1 (SPAdes) (version 2) | ecosystem: Environmental > Terrestrial > Deep subsurface > Rock core/Sediment | place: Rifle...
CCCTCGCTGGTTTTTCGCTCGTCTCACAATGCTGCCTCCGCACGGAACTCAGGACACAAGATAAGTGCTGATTGTACTCCGTGCGAGGCTTGTAGGTGAGTTTTGCGGCTGCTGATTTATATCCCGGAATAGACTTAGAGATTACTGGAAAGCATGGACAATGGGTGTGGCGTTTGGTGTTGAAAGAAAACACCGGCTTGGGAAACATCGAGGCGTCCCCCCTCCGAAATGTGCGCCTGCACGCAGAAGGCGCGGACGCGCTGGTGCTGGGTGGCGGTCGGCTGCATCTCACAACAGCCGTAGGCCAATTTACATTACCCCTGCTGGAGGTCGTCGGGCCAGATGGGGTCAATCTGGGCCAAGACGCTCTGCGCGCGGCTGGAGCAGGTGACCCGAGGCTCGACGAGAACGAGGTGACAGCGCCATTCGCGAGTCTGTCGGACGTGGGGCAACATCGGCGGACACCTGGGTTGCAGGCGCTTGTCAATTCGGCCCTCACTGCCCCAACTCAACAGACTGGTAATGGCTCGGATTTGCTCTATTCCACCTTCTTGGGCGGCAGCGGCGATGACTATGGCAATAGCATTGCGGTGGATACGAACGGGGTAGCCTATGTGGCGGGTTCAACCACGTCAACCGGCTTTCCTACGACTCCGGGCGTGTTCGATACGACCTCAAACGGACTGGAGGATGTGTTTGTAACCAAGCTGAATGCAGCGGGTAGCGGACTGATCTATTCCACTTACTTGGGGGGAACAGGCGATGAAGGCGCCGATGGTATTGCTGTAGATACAAGCGGAGTGGTTTACCTCGCTGGTACTACCTGGTCATCTGACTTCCCTACGTTGAATGCGGTTGACACGACCCTGGGCGGCTCATCCGACGCCTTCGTAACGAAGTTGAACTCAAGTGGCAGTGCTTTGGTGTACTCCACGTACCTGGGTGGAAGCGATTATGAGCTTGGTGGTTCTAACCTGGGGGTGGACGCGAGTGGGGCAGCTTACGTGACTGGTCAGACTGACTCGTATGACTTCCCCACCACCTCCGGCGCGTTTGACACGACCTGTGGGGCGATCTTTTTTTGTACAGATGGTTACGTGACCAAGTTTGACTCGACCGGGAGTCTTGTTTACTCCACCTACCTCGGCGGTGGTAGCCACGACGTCAGTCTCGCTATAGCGGTGGACGCGAGCGGGGCAGCTTATGTGACCGGTTATACTGGCTCGTCTGACTTCCCCACCACTTCAGGTGCATACGACACAACCGCTAATGGCGGCAGTGATGTCTTTATAACGAAGCTAAACTCAAGCGGCAGCGGGTTGCTATATTCCACTTATCTCGGAGGCAGTGGTACCGAATCTGCCTGGGGTATTGCAGTAGATGTGAACGGGGCGGCCTATGTCACTGGTCGAGCCTATGGAGGTTTTCCAACCACCTCAGGAGCATTTCAAACGACCTATGCTGGAGGGCAAGACGCCTTTGTAACCAAGCTGAATACAACCGGTAGTGAGTTGATCTATTCTACTTACCTGGGGGGGAGTTACATTGACCACGGTCATAGCATTGCAGTGGATGCGAGCGGGGCAGCCTATGTGACTGGTTATACTTACTCGTCTGACTTCCCCACCACTTCAGGTGCATTCGACACAACCTGTGGCGGCTGCTCTTCCTCCAATGACGCCTTCCTGACCAAGCTGAGCCCAAGCGGCAGTGGGCTGCTGTATTCCACATATCTTGGCGGGGGAGCCAGTGACGTCGGCTATGGGGTTACATTGGATAGGAGAGGGTCGGCCTACGTCACAGGCGTGACGAGTTCATCCGGCTTTCCGACTACGCTCGGAGCGTTCGACACAACTAAGAACGGTCAGTCTGACGTTTTCGTGACGGTGTTCTCGGGATTTGCCCTCCTCGATAAGATGGTGCTCTCCACCCGCCTGTTGAAATTCGGGAGTGGGAATGGAGACCAGCGCGAAGATGCAATAACGGCCTGTGACTGCTCGCAGGGCTATGCCGGCGACCCGATTAATACGCGCACGGGCGGGTTCGACTTCAGCGCCGTGGACCTTTCCATTCCAACCACGGCCGGGCCGCTCGTCTTCGAACGCGCGTACGCTTCGCCAGCCACCAACCTGTATAGCGACACACTTGGTTCTGGCTGGACACACAACCAGGATACCCGGCTGATCTTCCCCACCGACCCCGGCGGCGAGCCGGGCGTGGTGTGGTTCAAAGCCCATTCGGCCAACCAATACCGCTTCGACATCGTCACCGGCACGACGACCACGTATCTGCCCTATCCTGGCGTACTGGCCGCCCTCACCTATATCTCGCCCACTTACGTCCTGACCGACTCCGCCCAGGCGGTGTATACCTTCGACCAATCCGGCAAACTGCTGAGTTGGAAAGACCCCCAGGGCCACACCTTCAACTATCAGTACACCGCCGGGCGGCTGATCACCATCACCGAGCCGCTCAGCCAGCGCTATCTTACCCTGACCTACGATGGACAAGGCCGTATCACCTCGGTCGCAGACCATACCGGTCGCCACGTGGACTACGGGTACAGCCCGACGACCGGCGACCTGATCACCGTGACCGACGTCCTGAACCAGAACTGGACGTACGTCTATTCCGGCACGACCCACCTGCTGACGGAGGTGAAAGATCCGCGCTCGGTCGCCGTCGTTCACACCGACTACGACAGCCAGGGCCGCGCCTGGCGGCAGTACGACGGCGTGAATCCGAACCCAAGCGTGCAGGTGGCCTACGATCTTGGCGGCACGAGCGTCATCACCGACGCGCGGGGCATCACTCAAACCCACGCCTACAACAGTCTTAATACGTTGACGGGCGAATCTGCGCCGCTGGGTAGCGTGACGACCAAGACCTACGACGCCAGTTTCCGTCCGGCGAGCGTGACCGACCCGCTGAGCCACACGACGGCGCTGCTGTGGAGTGGTGATGGGGCCAACCTGACCCAGGTGGCGGACGCGTTGAGCCAGACCACGCGCCTGGTCTACGACGCGCTCAACAACCCGACGGTGATCACCGACGCCCGCGGCCTGACGACGACCTATACCTACTCCGGCACGCTCTTGCTGTCCAGCACCGACGCGCTGGGGAACAAGACGACGTACACCTACACGACTGCCGCTGACGGCGCGCCGCCCGGTTTGCTCAAGGCAGTGACCGACGCGCTGGGGCGCGCGACGGCGTATCAGTACGACACGCTGGGCCAGCGCGTCCTGATGACCGATTCAGCGCAGGTGGTGACAAAGTACGAGTATGACACGTTGGGGCGCGTGGTGACGACGACCACCGCCCTGGGCACGCCGCAGCAGCAGGTGACGCTACAGCAGTACGACGCCGCCGGGCGCGTGATCCAAACCACGCGCAACTACCTGGCCGGACAAGGCCCGAACTACCTCAGTCAGTACAACTTGGTCACGGCCTACGGCTACGACTTTGCCGGGCGGGCAGTGACAACGACCGTGAACGTGGGCACGCCGCTGGAGCAAATCACGCTGAACGCCTACGACGACGCCGGGCGTCCGGTCCAGACGACGGGCAACTACACGACGACCAGCTCAGCCCAGAATTACCTGGGGCGGTACAACCTGATCACTCAGTACGGCTACGATGTGGCCGGGAACCCGACGCTGATCACCGATACGCTGGGCAACGTCACGCGCACCGATTACGACGCGCTCAATCGCCCGGTGACGGTGACGACGAATTACAAGAACGGCGTCTTCGACTCCACCAGGCCCGACGAAGACATCGTCACGCTCACCGGGTACGACAGCACCGGCAACGTGATCTCCACCACGCAGTTCTCCGGCGTCAGTGGATTGGCGCGCACGACGCTGGCGCGCTACGACCCGCTCAACCGCCCGATCTCGACGACGACCAACTACGTGGACGGCGTGTTCAGCGCGGCTGAGCCAGACCAAGACCTCACCACGCTCACGCGCTACGACGAAGTGGGCAATGTCATCTCGACGACGCAGTTCTCCGGCGTCAGTGGATTGGCGCGCACGACGCTGGCGCGGTACGACCCACTCAACCGGCCCATCTCGACGACGACCAACTACGTGGATGGCGGCTTCAGCGCCGCCGAGCCGGACAAGGACATCACCACGCTCGCCGGGTACGACAAAGTGGGGAACGTCATCTCGACCACACAGTTCTACGGCGTTAGTGGATTGGCCCGCACGACGCTCACGCGCTACGACGCACTTAACCGCCCGATCTCGACGACGGTGAACTACGATCCTGGTGTGAGCGGCTTCGACCGGAACCTCACCGCCTTAACGCGCTACGACGCGGCGGGCAATGTGATCTCCACCACGCAGTTCTATGGGACAACCTTAGCCCGCACGACCGTGACCGCCTACGACTCCGCCCAGCGCCCGGTGACGGTGACGACCAACTACGTGGACGGCGCGTTCAACCCGAATGAACCCGACCGCGACCTGCTTCAGGTCACGGTCTACGGCTCGGCGGCGGGCGAACGCGCGGCGACCGCCGAACAACGCGGCGGGCCGGGGCTGACGACCGCCTGGATCACGACGACCTTCGCCTACGACAACCTGGGCCGCGTCCTCACCACCACCTGGCCGGTGACAGGCACGCTGGTCGCGTCCACGACTGCGACCTACGACCCACTGGGCCGGGTGACGGATCAAACCGATCCGTTGGGCCACGTGACGCACAGCGACTACGACGCGCTCGGTCGCCCGCTGACGGTGACGGCGGACTACGGCGGGCTGAACCTGAAGACCGTGACGCAGTACGACGCGGCGGGGAATCAGGTGAAGGTGACCGACCCGAAGCCCAACGCGACGCAGTTCCAGTACGACCTGCTCAACCGGTTGATCCGTGTGACTGACGCGCTGACGGGCACGACGCGCTACGGCTACGACGCGGCGGGGAATATGCTCGCCATCACCGATGCGCTGACCCACACGACGACGTTCGTCTACGACCTGCTCAACCGGCAGGTGCGGATGAGTGATCCGCTCACGCACACGACCGTGTACACCTACGATGCAGCCAGCAACCGCACCGGCCTGCTGGATGCCAACGGCAAGACGACGACGTATGCCTATGACTTGCTCAATCGCCCGGTGACGATTGACTATCCCAGTCCCAACGCCGACGTCTTCCTGGCCTACGACGTAGTGGGCCAGCGCACGGTCATGACCGACAGCGTGGGGGTGACCCGGTGGGGCTACGACCTGCTCAGCCGCCCGCTGACGATCACCGACCCCTTCACCGGGACAGTGCTGTACACTTACGACTCGGCGGGCAACCGCCTGGCGCTCAAGTACCCGGACGGCAAGACCGTCACGAACACCTACGATCTGGCGTCTCGGCTGGTCACGGTGAAAGACTGGCAGGCGCAGACGACGAGTTACGCGTACGACGCCGCCAATCGGCTGACGACCGTCGGGCTGCCGAATGGCGTCACGTCAGCCTACGGCTACGACACCGCCGACCGGCTGCTCAACCTCACTCATCAAGCCGTCGCCCAGACGCTCGCGGCCTACACCTACACCGTAGACGCGGTCGGCAGCCGCACGGCGGTGACAGAAACCCTGCAGTCGCCTGACCCGGCGGATCGGATCTTTGCCGACGGTTTTGAGTCGGGCAACTTCTCCGCCTGGACGAGCAGTGTCACGGACGCTGGCGATCTCAGCGTGACGACGGCCGCTGCGCTCGTGGGCAGCCAGGGGATGCAAGCCGTTTTGGATGACAACAACGCGATTTACGTGCAGGACGATACCCCCAACGCCGAAGCGCGCTACCGGGCGCGGTTCTATTTTGACCCGAACAGCATCCCCATGAGCAATGGCAATGCGCACTATCTGTTCTACGGCTACAGCGGGACCTCCACGCAGGTCTTGCGCGTGGAGTTTGGCCGGAACAGCAGTCAGTACCAGCTCCGGGCCGGGCTGCGCAACGACGCCAACAGTTGGACGACCAGCAGTTGGTTCACCATCAGTGATGCGCCGCACTTCGTCGAGTTGGACTGGAAAGCCAGCGGCGGGGCGGGGCAGAACAACGGCTACCTGACGCTGTGGATGGACGCTGCCCAGCAAGCGAACCTGACGGGGATAGACAACGACACGCGGCGGATAGACAAAGTGCAACTCGGCGCGGTGGCGGGGGTGGATAGTGGCACGCGCGGCACGGACTACTTTGACGCTTTCGAGTCGCGGCGGACGACGTACATTGGCCCGGTCGCGCCGCCCGAGATCGTCACGACCACGATTACCTATGCTTATGACGCGCTGTATCGCCTGACGAGCGCGAATTACAGTGATGGGAAGGTATTCACCTACACCTACAACGCCGTCGGCAACCGCCTGACACAGCAGACGCTCACACAGACCACTGTCTACACCTACGACAACGCCAACCGCCTGACGAATGTTGGCCTGCTAGCGTATAGCTGGGACAACAACGGCAACCTGCTGAACGATGGGGTGTACACCTACACGTATGACGCCGCCAACCGGCTGATCACGATCACGCAGGGTGCGAACGTCTATGCTTTTCGCTATAATGGCCTGGGCGACCGTTTGAAGCAGACGGCCAACAGTGCGGTCACGACCTACACGCTGGACTTGAATGCCGGGCTGACCCAAGTTCTCGCGGACGGAACCAACGTCTACCTGTATGGCCTGAGCCGCATTGGGGAGCAGCAGCCGGGCGGCTTTGCCTATCACTTGCCGGATGCGTTGGGGAGTGTACGGCAACTGGCGAATGCGAATGCCAATGTAACGCTGGCCCAATCCTACGAGCCGTTTGGCTCGGTGATGACGACGGCAGGAAGTGGGAGCAGTATCTTTGGCTGGGCCGGCGAGGCGCGCGATGCGACCGGGTTAGTTTTCTTGCGGGCGCGGTATCTTTCGACAGCGCAGGGACGCTTCATCACGGCTGACACTTTTCCGGGGGACTATTGGCACCCCTTGACGCTGGACAAATGGCTGTACTCCCTCTCTAATCCAGTCAATTATACCGATCCAAGCGGGCATACTGTCTGTCTATATGGTTATAATCCTGAGGCTAAGGCGTGTAACCCTGGCCCATTCAATGCTCTGTTACCTCCGTGGCTAGCAACTGTAGCTACCCAATCATCTGGCACACCCCAATCAGCCATTGTTGGCGGTGTCATTATAGTGGGGAGCATTTGTGCCTACGTGATTGGCGAAGCGGTGAAGGCTGTCGCACAATCTCAAACAAAGCCCGTGACTTGGGTCGACGTCAATCCACAGCCGAATCCCAAGCCAACAGTTGTCATCGTCCCGCTCCCAACGCCGTCACGGGAGCCTAAGCACGAGTTCTATTTCAATGATGTTGGTCCATATACGCCGCGAGATACCAGTCAGATTATCTCTGACTTACAGTCGTATGGAATAGAAGGTATGGCTCAGTCCATTACTCAGTTGAAGACTGCTCAAGAACAGTATGACAAGGGTAACACCTGGATGATCGATATTCTGACCGGGCGCAAATTCGAAGCAGAGCGAGCTATATTCTTTGCAGGCCGCAACGCGTTGGTTGAAATGGATGTTTTTGCTGAGCACTACGACCTTATAGTTAGGAATTTCAGGGGGATCAGCTTTGTCGAAGTAAAATGGTCCAGAGGCCCAATGCCAGCGACTACGATAGCCGACGTGGTGGCCTCGGCAAGGCAACATCCATCTGGTACTTATCTGGTGGAGTCCAACAATATAGATGAAACGGCACGCAAAGCACTTGCGAAAGAAGGCGGCATTCAACTACCCTATCCTTATCCCTAAATCCGTGTGGAAAGGCACTACAATATGAGCACCGCTGCTTTCATTGAAACAAATGTTGGTAAATCCTTCCGAGTACAGGACGCCGAGGGTCGCCAAGCTGGAAAAGCACTTGCTCCATTTCTCCTGGCCCTCGCGACATATTGTTCAGCCAACAATGTATCCACTGAGATTCAAAGATGGTTCTCGAAGTTGCAGGCACAGAGTGTGGAGCCTGCCTCTTTTTGTGCCTTGGCTAAAGCATTTTATAGCGGGGACTGGAACTACAGTGAGGATGAATACAATGAGTTTGTTCGCAACTCGCCGGGGTTACCCCTTAGCCATGATGAGTTCGTGAAAACGCTCCGACAAGTCGCTCAAATATGGGTGGATATTGAATCCCTTCACTCGATTGTGAACGAGTTCATACGATTGTTGCAGGAGATACGTCTGGAAAGTGCTTTGTGGTATGACCCCCAATGGACGTTGCTTAATTTCCAAGCGCTATCACAGACTTTGTCCAAAGCGCGAGAACACGGGGCTAATCGAGTCAGGATAAAGTTCGTGTAGGGCACGGTGTCTGACGAAGGAATTTTGGTTGAACCGCTTCATTACGCGGGAGCGCCTTCGCCGGAGGCCGGGGTCCCCGTCAAGGGGTTGAGCCTGCTATCGCGCCCTTGAGGCGGAGCGGGCGGCGCCAGCCCGCTCCCCTTGACGGGGTGGCCGGAGGCGAAATAATCGCGCCGCGTGAAGCGGTTCGGCGAATCCCAATGCCGTAGCTGGCCCGGGCCCGCTTGGAGCCAGCCCCATCTTTCTCGCTCAGTTGTTCACTGCAGCGAGTGCCAGTTACTTCTTCACACGTGGCCCGCGCTTTACGCCCTTATCTGAGAGTGGCTGGCGGGGCTTCGTTCGCTTGGCAGCCAGGGCCTCACGTTTCGCCGCAGCATCGGCTAGTGCTGTGGAGCGCAAATTCTGCAAGAAATTCGTTGCCAGCCTAGCGGGTTCGTGGTAGCGTTGGCAATCCGCCTGTTAAGGAGCGAAGCCATGCGCGGCCGCAAACCCAAACCGTTGAAGCTGAAACGCCAGGAGGTCACGGAACTCCAAAGCCTCCTGCGGGATGGTCACACGCCACAACGCGTGGCCCTGCGCGCCCGAATTCTTTTGGCCCGCGCGAACGGCGAGCGTGTGGAGCAAGTCGCCGCCAAAGTTGAGCAGGATCCGGCGACGATCTGGCGGGTGTGTGAGCGCTACGATCTGGGCGGATTGCCAGCGGCCTTGTACGATGCCACTCGTTCTGGTCGGCCGCGTACTTTTTTCCAGCCGCCAACGCAAGCAGATTGAGCGCTTGGCGGTGCGCACGCCAATGAATGTCGGTTGGGAACTGACGCATTGGTCGACCCGCAGTCTGGCGCAAGCGGCGGTTGAGCGAGAGATTGTGGCTGACATTCACGCTACGACTGTAGGCGCAATTCTGCGGGTGGCCAAGCTGCAGCCGCATCGGTTCCGCTATTGGAAGACGACCGACTGGACGGACGAAGCCATCGAACGCGCCCTCAAAATCCTCTGGATTTACGAGCGAATCGAATGGCTCTGGCAAAAGCGCGAAGTGGTGCTGGCGCTGGACGAAAAGCCGAGTGTGCAAGTGCTGGAACGTGCAGCCCTGACCCAACCGATGCAGGCGGGGCAGATTGAGCGGCAGGAGTTTGAGTATATCCGGCATGGCACGCTCAATCTGCTGGCAGGCCTGAACGTCTACAATGGGCACATGTGGGCCGAGTGCTTGGACCGGAATGATAGTGCCCACTTTCAGCCGGCGCTGCGGCGCTTCCTGCATCCTTATGGCTGGGCCAAGCAGATCCATCTCATTCTGGATGAAGGCCCCAGCCACGTGAGTGCGTCGACCCGCGCCATACTGGGCGAGTTGGCGCCGCGAGTCCGAGTGTTGCTCACTCCGGTGGATGCGTCTTGGCTCAACCAAGCCGAACTGCTGTTGGAGGCTTTCAGTGTCCACTACTTGACGCGCGGTGATTGGGCGACCCGTACGGCGATGATTAACCACATCGGCCGCAGTTGTGTCGAATACAACGACTGCTTTGCTCATCCGTTTGATTGGCAGTGGACCCGGCGCGCTTTCCGGCTGTGGCTCTACAACACCCCGGGCCTAATTTCTTGCAATACTTGCGCTACGCGCCACTAGTGTTTAACGGGATCAGGTATACCCAATCCGTCTAGGCACATCACAACTGCCCGGTGAACCTGAGCACCAATGGTTTCATCCGTCTGTAGGGCTGGGCTTATGGCGTGCCCTGTCGCTTCGCCTTCTTCCTCTTCCGCCTCGCCGTTTTGATAGCCCGGCTGGCCCCGCTGCGGTCGGCGTAGCCAAGTTCTTTGGCGATTTGGGAGAGCGTCAGGCCCTGCTCTTTGAGTTCCAGGGCTTTGGCCTGCCGGTCGTCGGTCGTTTTGATCTTCGTCACCCGGCGCCCAGGCGGCGGCATAGTTTTCATGATCTCGCGCATCTCGTTGAGTTCTCTTTGCGTGAAAACCAGTGCCTTGCCAACGGTCTTGCCTGTTCCGGCGAAGTAGCTGCTTGTGTAGATATGATATTTGACGGTTTGTGGGTGGAGATCGAGTTCTCTGGCGACCTCGGCGAGGCTGTACGGCTCAGACATGACGGCAATCCCTCTGCCGTCAATTATAGGACGATTTAGCAGCAGGGGAAGTTCGCCTTTGGTTTACGGCCAGACCGTTAGGGTCTTCGAGACCCTATCGGGGTGGTTTTGTTTTGCGTGACCTGTAACATTTCCCTCTCTCGTGTGTTAATATGGAAAGCAGACGCTGCCTATGCCTGCTGTCCCCTTCTCGGATGCTCAGCCGCCCCTCATCCTGGCCCTTGACCTCGGCTCGTCCTCCCTCCGCGCAGTCCTCTTCGACGCCCAGGCCCGCCTGATCGAAGGCCACATTGCTTCCCAGCCGCACGCCTTCCGCACGGCGACCGACGGCGCAGCCGAAGATGATGCGAATGCCGTCTTCGAGGGCGTCGTCCATATGATTGACGGGATTCTAAATCAGATCGGTCGGCGCTCCGGCGAGGTCGGGGGCGTGGCGCTGGACACTTACGTGACCAACGTGCTGGGCGTGGGCGACGACGGCCTCCCTGTGACCCCGGTCTATACCTACGCCGACACGCGCGCGGCCGCCGAGGCGGCGCAGCTGCGGCGGCAGTTCTCCGAGGCCGAAGTCCTCGACCGCACCGGCTGCCTGCTCCGCGCCAGTTACCTCCCCGCGCGCTTCGCCTGGCTCCGGCGCGCCCGCCCGGACGAACTGCGCCGCGCCCGGCGCTGGATCGGCCTCGGCGAACATATTTTCGACCGTCTGCTGGGGCAGGCCGTTCTGAGCGTTTCGGCGGCGGCCTGGACGGGCCTGCTGAACCGCCGCTCGCTGGAATGGGATACCGGGTGGCTGAACGCGCTCGGCCTCGGCGTTGACCAACTCCCCCGCGTGGTGGACGCGGGCCAG
>Ga0209751_10006054_pt1 | contig 11296 bp, 8 predicted proteins | sample RifCSP13_1_FD_184019 | JGI IMG/M metagenome (GOLD analysis project Ga0209751, IMG submission 184019) | Soil microbial communities from Rifle, Colorado - Rifle CSP2_sed 13_1 (SPAdes) (version 2) | ecosystem: Environmental > Terrestrial > Deep subsurface > Rock core/Sediment | place: Rifle...
ATAGTCTAGCGCCGACAATACCTCGGCGGCCTCTGAAATGAACTCGGCCCTTTGTCCCTCGGGCAGTCTTTCCAGCGCGCTTTGATTAATGTCTTTCTGGAGAAATCGCTCTGACAACTCTTCGAGGCTAAACCAGTTCTTGCCCTTCTGCACCTGGTGACTCATCAGCGATGTCTTCTCTCGGCCAATAAACTCGCGAACGGCCATTCGAAACTTTTGATTCGCTCGCCAGTCGAGCTGAAGGAAGTCGTACAGCCTGGCAATCGTCTCCTTGGGTTTGTCAACCAGATCCTCATATCTCACCAGGATACTGTTGCTGTCGCCTGACTGACGGAACATTTCCTTCACCAACACCCTATACTTGGCACCTGCTTCAGTCGCCGAAAAGGCCCGCCCGTGCCTTAGATTGCTCTCGCAGATTGCAAGACCGTGCCGGACGATCGAGACGAATTGGGCACCTGAAAATAGGTCTTCGAAAAACCCCCGGAGAAAGCAGCATCCCTCAAGGTTCTTGGCGGTTAGTCGCGTGTTCTGGATCTCTTGGGGAGTGTATTGATCCTGAGGGGCCCTGAAGTCCTCTTTATCAAACCGTGGATTGGTTCCGTGATCGAGCTTCAATTCTTCAAGTCTCTGGACTACCGCCGATCGAAACCCTCGGTCTTGGATAAGCGCACCGTCGCGCGGCAGAACATTCTCCATATCGAAGACATGGAACTTTCGAGGATCGAACCGGTACCGAATGCTCAGCCGAATGAGTTCTAGCATGTTGATAAGCTGAGCCCCTTGTCTCCTTACCAAGAACTTTGCGAAGTCGAGGGAACTACACTGGAAGATCTCGTTCGTCTCGAATCTTGGACCAAGGCACTCCGCGTGCGAGGTTATGATATTCCAGAAGATTCCGGTGCCACCCCCTTGCAGTCCATGGATGAAGATCGGCCGGTCAAAATTCATTTCGCACCTCGACTGATTTTTTCTCGGCGATCGGTGACCGAGTTCATTTTACGAACAAATCCGCACTGACGCCAAAGTTCAACACTTGGTTGAACAGCAAAGGGACCAGTCAGTAGTATGTAAGAGAACTTCCTTGGCAAATCGGGCAAGCATGCAGATAGTTGAGAAGCGAGGCTTGAACACCGGAGCGGTACCACATTTCGGAATATGATTGAGTGACATTTGAATCGTTCGAAATTAGCCACTCAATTACCGTGAGCATGACCCTTCAGCGGTCGCCTTTTCACCGATCTTTCTTAGCAGGCTTCCATCTAGTGTCCGCCCCGGAAACCGGTTGTTCCATAGAGGAATGCTTTGAGCCCTTCCATAGCGCAGATAATCCAATACATTTCTTCACAGACGAAAGGCTTTTGAGGAGGACTTCATATTCTTCCACATCAAAGAACTTAACAAGTATCAGCGACAACGGGAAAGCGAGGATCAACATTGTATTAAAACTCACTAGGACGAAGGCTGACGACTCGTGAACAAACAGGCTCATACAATACAAAATCAAACCAGCGGAGCACAATTTGATCAGTCTTCCGTATTCATAGGCAATCGGATACACAGTGTTGGAAAACAAAAATGTAAAGCTTGCCAAGAGTGCAAAAGAGATCATAGTCGCCCATGCAGCGCCCATCATTCCAAAATGTGGAATCATAAGAATATTCAGAAGAATGTTTATTACACTAGCCCCAACTATCAATAGAGGTAAATATCTGGTGTTTCCGCTGAGATGCATTCCCGGCGACACACAAAAATAGATGCCGTTGAACAGGTATGACAACGCTATCAGAGGAACAACCCTATAGGCGCCGATGTAGTTGTGATGGACTATTAACTGAAGTAAAGAACGCCCCATCAGAGACAACATTAACACAGCACAAATCAAAATCGCAGATAAGTATGTCAACGCGCGAGCATAGATTTGCTTGTGATTCGGTTGTGTACTTATCGAAAAAGAAAACGCCGGCCAGGCCAATTGGAAAGGCCACACTATCATAATTTCTAAAAGCCTCCCGAACTTATATCCCAGACTGTATAATCCCACCTCCGATAAGTTTCCAAAAAACCCTAGAAAATAACGATCAGACATTTCCATAACCCAGCCGGCGAGCGCTGTTGGTATCATTACAAGAGCAAAGGCCAATAGTGGCTTCACCAGGGTTTTTTGAAAGACGAGCTTCACTCTCTTTCTTAACAAGGGTATCCCTGAGAATATAATACCGGCACTCGATAGTGTGTTCCCCCAAAGAATCCCCTCTACTCCTAGCTCTAAGAATGCAACAAAGTAAATATTAAGAATCAACAAAAGCAGACATTGCGATAGAGTGAGCATGCTATATATCAAAGCTTCCTCGCGCGCTCGGAACACGGCTAACAACATGCTCGAAACACCGCTGAGCAATATCCAAGTTGCCAGAAGTTTCACAAGGTGTTGGCCCTCACTAACTCCCAGTAGTAAAGAGCTCAACCAGGTTGAGAGCCAGAATATAACAAAACAACCAACCGACAGTATTGGGACACTGAGTACAATCGCGGTGGGGAGTAAGGCTTCCTTATCGGTTTCAGAAGTACAATCGCGGTGATAACACTTCATGATTGCCGATGGTAGGCCGAGATTAAGAAGCATCAAAGAGATCAGCCCAAACGTGTTCAAGAGTTCGAGAACACCGTATTCGTGAGTGGCCAGGAATTTTGTATATAGTGGGAGTAACAGGAAACCAATCGCTTGTTGGGCCACGCCTCCAACGAGATAAATTCCAGAGGTCGAAACTAACCTTTTCAGACCTATTTCAGATTCTATGGCCATAGTTTACTTTGTCATACCACCTTTATTCATTTCTGAACGATGGTTAATAGGCACGAGATAGCATGTACTGAGTTAGTGACAGCGGTGCTCAGGCGTGGTCGCGAACTTCGATAGATATATGTTCGATGAAGTTCAAAGATTTGATCACTGCTTTAGAAACTGCATCCGTCTCAATCGATTCTAGACAATATTGCCTCGGCTGCGTACAGATAATGGGCGCTCCCTTATAACAGGGACGACATTCCAGGTCCTTCTGAATAATAGTAACGGTAGGTGATAGCGGCATGTTTTTTTCCGTTCCGGTTGGTCCAAAAATCGCCGTGATTGGGAGTCCCATTGCTGCCGCTAGATGCATCAAACCAGAATCATTACTGAGGAAAGCCCGGCATTTTCCAATAATCGCCGCCACATGGTTGATACTCTCACCGGTTACGAACTGGTGCCCAGCTTTGAGCGCCACTTTAAACTTCTCATACAGATCCATGTCATCCGGGCCCAGGAAAACCAATACCTTCGCACGTTCCTGTTCTAGAACAGCATTGATGACTTCGACAAACCTGCCAGCATCCCAACGTTTCAAAACGTTGACTCTATCGCTACCAGGATGCACGCCAACTATTGGCGTGCCGTCGGTCAGACCGCACCTCCTGAAAAACTTGGTGGCGTAAGCCCTATCTTTCTCCGTTACATGCAGGGCTAAACGGCGCTCTACATCATGGCCGGTAACTTTTATGAGCCGAAGATGGCGCTCAATCTCGTGACGACCATCATCCAAGAAAGTATAGAGATTCAAAAAGCCCCGTATTTGACTCTGTGCGTAACCGATACGGTAACGACACCGGGCGACGAAAAACCAAAAGGCAACGAACAGGGTTCCACTAAAAAAGGTGTGTAACACAAGAGAAAATGTCTGCGGTCTCAGCTCATCCCAGCCATACTTGAGCATCCTCCATTTGTTCGTATGATCGATATCATAAAAAATAAAACGGTCAGCTAGTTCACTTCCATCAACAATTCTTGCCAGCGGGGTTTCAGGCATCAATACGGTTACTTGTGCCAGAGGATAGATTTTTTTGACATTAAGTAACAACGGAGAGAGAAGTACAAGGTTTCCTAAGCCACGAACGTTGTTGCAAATCAATATATTCTTGATCTGCGCGTGCTTAAGCTGCGTCCGCAACCAAACTCGAATTGGCAGGTACACACACCAGCCCACAGCACATAGTGCGTCAGTCAACATCCCCCAGAACCTTGCCCGCTGGGAAGATCTCACGTGCGTCTCATGCAGTTATGATTTAACTATCGTTAAATAACCCGACGTTTGATCGCTTTGCTGCCAGCTACTGATCTTCTACGCACCAAGCACTGAATCCTCTTTCCATGGCTGTTCATTTCTGTAAAGCAGAATATCTCGCGAACACAGGCATAAAAGCGCTGCAAGGTGTTCTCCGTGCATTGCCTCCTGCCCTGTTTTCATTCCTTGTATTCACTGCCGCAACGGTAGACCAAGCCAGTAAAACCCAAAAGAATGTCTGAGTCAGTGGATTTGACAAGATACCGTCTACGAGGCTATGAATAGATAATGCGACTATTGCTGAGAGAATTCCTGCAGCCGGCCATCTAAGCCACTTATCTCTACTGCTCCTGATTACGAACACCGACCGTCGCAAAGCGATGACAACAAAACTGAGGAAAGCCAATAGGGATGGGATGCCGCTTTTCACCGCCATGGCTAGATACGCATTATGTGGCGTATTCGTGTCTCTACCAAAACTCGGTTCAACATCTGTTCCAACCCCGAGCCACGGATTGCCAGCGATCTTTTGAAAAAAATTAGGCCACCGCTCTTGCACACGCCATGTCATGTTGTCTGCTTTTGTAGGGGCGATTAGGTCGTGGTAATGGCTTAAGGAAGCTCCTTTGTTGAAAAAGACCACCGCAGCCAATATCGTAGTCACGCTGAACAGAGCACCTAAGAAAAGTAGCGGCAGCCTTTTCCTGCCCTCTTTTGTGTAAGCGCTAACAACGCCGAAACACAATAGCGAGACGAACCACCCTGCAATAGCCCCTCGAGACTGGCTAAACAATAACGCTCTTACGACTAGCAGAAAACATAAGCCATAGAAGATCCGCTCTTTTGAGGACGCCGGATAACAACCTAGGGCCAAGGCCAAAGATACTGGAATTAGCAAAAACCCCGCGAATTCGTTCTTGTGACCGAACGGTCCTGTCACAGCCAACCCCGAGTATCCCTGTTGTATACCCATGATCGCGACCGTAAGCGCTATTAACATGAAGACGTGCGATACGATTTTGAGCCCTTGCCTGTCTTGAAAAACTGCAAAAATCAAAGGATAGAACAGGAGCGGCTTCCAGGCATACCGGTACAGTTGAAAACTCGCGGCCACGGGCGAGCTAATCCAATCCATTTCCAAAGCGAAGCGTAAGTAGGCAATGCTCAGTATGGCACCGTAAGCAATCCACAAACCGAGTCGCGGTGTTCTAAAGAACCTACTTCGTAAGCTACGGTTCAAAGCGAGGTATAAGAGTAACGGAAGTAAGAGAACATCCGTAGAGTCGTACTGGACACCAGCTATGCTAAACGTGGATCTAAAAAAGGGGACTTGAAATATTGCGACTAACAGCCAGATTTGTGGAATGCTCAACCTGCGACGACGAACCGATAGACTACGGGCATTCCATGGCTCGCTCGACAAAGCCGGAACAGTGGTAAGTGCTGCGGGTGATTTGTAGGAGTACATTAAATGATTTCCCGTATTGTGTCTATCATAGCGTGCCGAGGGTCAAGCGAGAGGCTTATCTCACCACGAAGATTTGAAGTCGTTCAAACGTTCAAGGTTCAAAAGTTCAAAGACTCCGAAAAACTCACCACGAAGAACACGAAGGACGAATTGTCGCGCAAAGGGCGCCAAGACAACTTCCTGAAGACGTTTTCACCACAGAGGCACGGAGTTCGCAGAGGTTAGACTAGCTTGCCCCGGAGCCGCGCAGGACCGCGGGGATGGTTTTCATCAGGATTTCGAAGTCGAGCTTGAGGGACCAGTTGTCGATGTACTGGAGGTCGAGCTCCATCCAGTGCTCGAAGCTGATGTTATGACGGCCATTGACCTGCCACAGGCAGGTAAGACCCGGCTTGACGCTGAAGCGGCGCTTTTGCCACTGCTCGTCGAATCTCTCGACATCCCGAAGCGGCAGCGGGCGCGGCCCGACCAAGCTCATGTCTCCTCTTAAGACATTGAAAAATTGCGGCAGCTCATCGAGGCTGAGCTTTCTTAGAACGCACCCGACCCGTGTCACCCGCGGGTCATGGCGCATCTTGAATGCGGCGCCGCGAACTTCATTTTTGTCCTCAAGGGTTTTTAGTTGCTCCTCGGCATCCGTAACCATGGTGCGAAACTTGATCGTGCGAAACCTTTTCCGGCTAAACCCGACACGGTCCTGGACGAAAAACACGGGCCCGCGGGAATCGAGCTTGACGGCGAGTGCAATAACGGCAAAGACAGGCGTGAGCACCACTAATGCGATAGCGGCCCCCACCACGTCTATGGCCCGCTTGATGACCAGACAAAGCGCGTTTTCCTGTACTGCCCTGAGCGTCAAGAAGGCGGAGTCATCCAGGTAGTCGATGGCGGATTTGGCCAGGTGCAACTCAAACATTTCTGCCGGCATACGCACCGTCACGCCCAACTGTTCGCAGAGCATGATGATCTTGGCGATGGTCTCGTAGTAGGATTTGACCGTCAGAGCGACGAAAACCTCGTCCACTTCCTGGGTCTTGAGAATTTGCTCGAATTCCCTTAACGGGCCGAGCAGCTTTTCCTTGCCGCTGTGAACCGGACACTCGGGGGCGGCGATGTCGTCGATGTATCCCAAAATGAGATAGCCCAGGTCCGGCCTATTCCTCAGCTCTCTGCCAATCCGGGCGCCGCGCGGGCCGCAACCGACGATGATTGCATTGCGCAGATTGCGCCCCTTCTGTCTTACCTCGCCGAGAACAAAACGGAGGCCGCTCCGCATTATCACTGTAGCCGGTAGGACCACGGCAAAGAATGTGACGAGGAAAGTTCTGCCGATAGCGGACATTCTAAACAAGAGTGCCAAGGCGGCCAGCAGGAGCGTCCCCAACAGGACTGCCTTGGTCACTTCCCACCACTCCACTCTGATCAGTCCGATGCGGCGCGAGCGGTAGAGGCCCTGGGAGGTGAAGTTCAGATGCCAGATAACAGCGAAACCAATAAACAACAGAATGTTGGAAAGCTTGACCCGAATGGCAAGAAATTCTTCAAACTGCATGCTCATTCGCTCGGCGGAAGCAGCCAGGGCGATAATGAAGGCGAGGGCCATCACCACGACATCGGCGAAGCGAAAGGCGTTGAGGAGGATCTGGCGTTTGAAGTGGGGCATCAGAGTTGCAAAGCGCAAGGAGCAAAGCGCAAAACGCGAAGAACTGGGAGACTCACCACGACGGCAAACGACGCGGAGAGCACGAATGGTTCAAAATTCAAGGTTCAAGGTTTAACCGCCGGCAGAGCCGACGGAGGTTCAAGGTTCAAAAGTTCAAAGAACCTGGGATATTCACCGCGGAGACGCTGAGGGCGCGGAGAAGTTCAAAGTTCGCGGGTTCAAGACGTTCAAGACGTAAAAACAAGAATTGGGAACTTCACGCGGAGACGCGGAGGGCTAAAATCGTTCAAGACGTTCAAACCGTTCAACCGCTACGCTCCGTTCAAAACGTAAAAACAAGAACTGGGAACTTCACGCGGAGACGCGGAGAACGCGGAGAAAAGCATTTTTCTCTAAGAAATCCTCTGTGAACTCCGTGTCTCTGTGTGAAACAATCCGGAATATTCACCGTCAAGGTCAGCCGCTCTTTGACTCATCCGTAAGTAGGGAATAGGATCGAGCATAACGCGTTTTTTGATAGGTCGTTTAAGCAATGAAGATTAAATATTTTCAGGATACGGATACATTGTATATTGAGTTCCGGCCCGCTGAGGTAGCTGAAACCAAGGACCTGGATGAGAACACGCTGCTTGATGTTGACCGTGACGGCAATATCTGCGGCATTACCATTGAGCACGCGAGCGAACGGGCTGAAATTCCGAAGTTTTCCTACGAACAGATCTCACCCTGAATCGCCATTCCGAGGAAGGTTCAACGTCCTTGCCCAGGAATGGTTCCAAACGTTCAACTCGTTCAAATCGACACGAAGCGTCGTTCCCTGCTTACCGCTTACTGCTCAGGGCAGCTGACACGGTCTCTCAAGTTCACAAATCCCTCTAAATCTCCCTTTGCCAAAGGGAGACTTTCAATCGTTTCAGTCGTTCACTGCTGACTGCTTCACTCTGTGGCTATAGCTCCGCCCTAGGCGTGCAACGCCTATTTTTCTGATCCCCGGTTTGTAGCCAGCTTACGCGCTGGGCGGCCTACGATTAGGCCGACAGCTCTCGGCTGTAGGCTGTCTTCTTTCTCTGTACACAGAGCCGGGGCACTTCGACGCGCACTTGCGAAGACAGCAAATCGAGAAGAACCACAATCCGCTCGCCGGCTTTCAAATTCTTTTCAAAAAGAGCGGTGAGCCCCTGAAACGGACCTTCGACGATTTCCAATTCGTCCCCTGGACGCAGAGCCACGGGCCGCACCTCGATGACTCCGTTCACAGAGCGCTCGCGCAGAGCGTTAATAATGGCTTCGTCCACTACCACCGGTCCGTCCTCGGATGTGCTCAGGATGGTGGCAACGCCCAAGGTGCTGCGCACCTTCCCCAGCGCCGGCTCTCGGTCAAAGCGCGCAAAGAGATATCCGGGAAAGAGCGGCTCGATGACCCACTTGAATTGCCGGCGGACTTTTTTGTATTGGCGCAGCAACGGCAAATAGACCTCGTCGCACCACTCGGACAATTGCTGGGTGACCCATTTCTCTTTGTAGCGGTTGGTCTTGACGCAGAACCAGTGATTCATCTCAGTAAAAAGCCGTTCAAGTCGGAGAAACCTGTTCCAATCGTTTCAATCGTTCCAATCGTTCAAGCCGTTCAAAACGTAAAAATAAGAACTGGGAACCTCACGCGGAGGCGCGGAGGACGCGGAGAAAAGCATTTTTCTCTAAGAAATCCTCTGTGAACTCCGTGTCTCGGTGTGAAACAATCCGGAATATTCACCGCGGAGGCACGGAGGGCGTTGAGAAAACTTCTTCGCGACTTTCGCGCTAAAATCTGGTTTCTCACGTTGCCTCCGGTGCGGCAGTCGTTCGATAAAACTCACGGTGATAGTAATCGTAGTCGCCGTTGTTCATGTTCACCTGATTAAGAACGACGCCCAAGACTTTGGCCTGCGCGTAACGTAAACGCGAACAGGCTTCCTGAAGAACGTCCCGAGTCGTTTCCTGCCCCTTGACCACGAGCACAACGCCATCGACCATAGTCGACAACCGTAAAGCATCGCTGACGGCAATCAGCGGCGGCGAGTCGATAAAGATGTAGTCAAACTGTTCACGGAGGGCCGTGAGGATTTCATGCATCTTGCGCGAGCCGACGAGTTTTACCGGGTCGGGGGGGATAGCCCCGCCGGCTATCAGAGATAGGTTGTCCGTCATGGTGGGTTTGATGACTTCTTCCAAAGTTCTTTGACCGGTAAGCAGCTCGGTCAAGCCCGGTTCCTTTTCCGTCCCCAAAATCTTGTGGCAGCAGGACCTGCGCAGATCCGCGTCGATCACCAGGACCCTGGCTTCCATCTGCGCAAAGACGACCGCCGTATTGATCACCGTGGCTGTTTTTCCTTCCCCCTTCCATCCACTGGTAAAAAGCACAGCCCTCGGCGGCTCCTCGGCCTGGGAAAGTAAAATCGAGGTTTGAAGAAAACGATAGGACTCCGTAACTAGGGAAAGTGGCGGATGAGACACGACCAATACGTTGTCGTGAGATTTAGCACCGTCTGCGCTGAGCCATTTCCGTTAGCAGCGCCCGGCAAACTTGCTTTGCTTTCTTTCTCCGCCATCAAGAAATCCGGCACAACGCCGAGGGTCGGAAGGTGAACGTAGCGTTCTACGTCCTCCGGGGCCCTTACGGTTTTGTCCAGATACTCAAAGAAAAATGCCAGGGCCACGCCGCACATGGCTCCCACGAGAACACCAAAGAGAAGATAAAGCGCTGTTTTTGGCCGGGAGGGTTTGAGAGGAGCCTTTGCCTCATCGACGACAAAGATATTAGAAGCGTGAATCTCTGCCGCCATTCCTGTCTCCTTTACTCGTTGAAGTACGCTTTTATAGAGCTGGCGGTTCGTGTCCGCTTCACGGAACAGGATCGCGTATTCCACTGAAGCATCTTTAAGCTGCAAAGCCGCCCTTCTTTGTTCTCTAAATTTCTCGCCGAGTCCTTTTTCCCTCGCCTCGGCAGCGAGATAGGCCGACTCGATTCCGGCCACTACACTTTGGATTTCGGCTTGCAGGCGCTTGCGGGTTTCTTCGACCTGGGCCTTCAGTTGAGCCAGGCGAGGATAGGCGAGGTTATACTCGGCGGATAGATTGGCGTAATCGCCTTCCAGTCGCGATAATTGCTCCTTCAGCGTGTTAATAAGCTGACTGTTAATGACAGCTGGGAGGGAATCAAATGCTCTTTGACGGATCAGCTTAACTTGGGCTTCTAAAGTAATTCTCTCGGCCTCGGCTTCAGTGAACCGTTTGTTCAGGTCAGAGAGCCGCTCGACCACGACATTCTCCTTGTCATCCAAAGAGATGATCCCTTTGTCGCGACGATAGTTGTTCAGAGCGGCCTCAGATTGCTCAACCCGCTCTTTTAATTGCGCAAGTTTTTCTTCTAGAAAGTGCTGCGCTTCTTCATTGGCCCGGGCCCGGAATTTAAGACCTTGTCCGATATAAGCCTGAACATGGGCATTCGCCAGTTGGGCTGACAAATTAGGATCGGGAGTGCTAAACGCAATCTTAACCAACCGCGTTTTCTCCACCGGCTTGATCGCGAGATAGTTTAGGTAAGCGTTGGTTAGCTTTGTAAGGGTTACCCTTGGGTCGCTGATCTCAGTCCTACCAACTGAGAAAGTTCCTTTTACCCAAGGCAGAATTGCTGGCACCGGAGTCTGGCTCTCAACCCACTCCTCTAACGATGCCCAGAGTGCGGCCGCCATTCCGGTTTTCTCCTCTCCGGTAAAAACTTTGTTGTTCCCGAGGCGCTGTTCGCGAATGACTTGAGCGGCCAGAGAAAAGCTCTTGAGGATCTCGAATTGAGTCTCGTAGTAATCACGTGTTCCTGCCCCCATGGACTCCGAAAGGACCTGCTGCATGTCAATCACTTGAGGTACTTTTTGCTCAATAAGCAACGTGGACTCGGAGGTGTAAATCGGCGTCATCAGAAACGTGCCCGCGCCGACAGTCGCCACGACAGTGAAGAAGAAGAGCGCAATAAGCCGCTTACGCTTTCTGATGACCCGCCAGAAATCCCAAAAGCCGGGTTCGGGTCTG
>Ga0209751_10006055_pt1 | contig 11296 bp, 8 predicted proteins | sample RifCSP13_1_FD_184019 | JGI IMG/M metagenome (GOLD analysis project Ga0209751, IMG submission 184019) | Soil microbial communities from Rifle, Colorado - Rifle CSP2_sed 13_1 (SPAdes) (version 2) | ecosystem: Environmental > Terrestrial > Deep subsurface > Rock core/Sediment | place: Rifle...
CGCCTGCGCCGCTCCCGCCACCTCGTCCGGTGGCGTTAAGATGGAGAATGGCGTGCAGCAAGTGACCGTTATCAGCGGAACAGGGGCAGACGAGTACAAATTCCTACCGGCCGGCCTCACTCTGAGCGCGGGCAAGACCCAGATTACGTACGAAAACAGGGGAGGCCTCGTTCATGAGCTTATGCTTCTCGACAACCAGGACCCAGCCAAGATCCAGCAGTTTATTGACGCCCATATGAACGAGGATGCTTCAGGAGAAATGGCAGAAGACGCAGTCCCTGGGATTCTCGTGATTCCGGAGCTTGAAGATGTGGAGGCGGGGACGTCGCAGACCAGCGATGCCTTCGAACTTGCCCCAGGGAGCTACATGATTGCATGCATGAAGCCCGGCCACTACGAAGCGGGCATGTACAGCACTTTTACCATCACTAACTAAATACCCCAGATGGGTTCCAGCACCGGGCCTGGTTAGGTTCACGTTTTCCAGACCCGGTGCAAGAGGGGACCGGCGGGCCTGTAGTAACCGGGCAGGTACAAGGCGCCGCGTGCGTTGATGCATAACGCCTCATACCACAAGAGGCATTGGTCAGCAGCGACTTAGCAAGTAGAAAAGTGAATCCGCCAGCGTTGATCGCGGTTGCCTCCAAATACGTGAGTTAATACGGTGGGGACAACTTAGGCACTGACTGAAATGCTTTCAAGGGGCACGGGGAGGGCGGCCTGATCTTGAAGTAGGCGGCCCTGCATGGACCAAGGTCGGGTCCAGGTGACCTGCACCGGAAGGACCTGGCCGTAGCGCTCGTTCGCTCTTAGCGAACACGAGCTTATTGGTCTCGGTGCGGCCCTTCCAGCGGCCGTTCACGTTTTCCTCGAAGAGCACTTTGACGGTTTCGCCCAAGTGGCGGTCTTTTGATTAGGCGAGCGATGATAAGTTTAGTTTTGGGAAAAAACATCTCGTAACATTCGCTTGATGCCCGATACGTCTGGCTGCAAACAAACGTTTACGTTCGGTTCTTCATCCGTGCTTAGTAAAGTCTGGCCGGAAGTGACACCATCTTCCGTAATGACCTCCAAATGAAGCGGTTGAAAATCACATAGCTCTGGATCAATTGCAATTACAGCCGTCATCAGATCCCAGATCATAAATTCGTCTCTCCCCCGAAAAGACATCAACGTGTCATAGATATATGCCGCAAAATCCGGGATCCGTCCTCCTCGCTGCCATTCTTGTGTATCTTCCCTGCCGATCATAACCTGATCAGTTGCATCCAAGGGCACTAGAAATATATTCAACCCTGACTCGAAAACTTCCTTGGCTGCTTGTGGATCTGCATATATATTCCACTCGGCTGAAACATTACCGCTATTAGCAAGCAGGTCGTCGATATTCCCGCGGACGTTGATTGCACCGCCCATGATAAATACGGCAGTGATATTCTCCTTGATTGTTGGGTCAAGCCGCAAGGCTTGAGCCAGATTGGTGCATGGACCGCTAATGAAGACGGTGACCGGTTCAGGGGACTGGCTGGGGATGGATACAATCAACTCGGCGGCATCACTGACCTCATAAGTTTTTTCTGCATAGGGCAGTGGAAATCCCCAAAAGTCATTCGCGGCTTGGCGCGCTAATTCTGGGAATGAGTTATTCCCCGATAAAGGCGCTGCCTGCCCGGCGCCTAAAGCGATGTCGTGGATGCCAAAGTCATCCAAAATTCTCCCTATATGCTGAATATAAATCTCCGGATACGCCTCTCCGAATGAAATGCTTGCCGATTTGACGTATGCTTTTGGATGGGCGAGAAAATAAAGGAGGGCAGTAGTCCCGTCTGGCGATCCATCGTCATCAAATATGACCAATGTTTGTTGTGAGGACTGGGTAGGAGTTGGAGAAGGCATCTCCTTGGTTTCAAGCGGCAGGAGAGTCTCCGTCGGTGACGCCGGGGCGCAGGCGCTAAGCAGGATGAACATTATCCCGGCCAGACGCGCCAGCTTATTTGATTTCATATTTCTTAAGTAACCAGCAGGCAACGTCGCTCTGACGCTTTTGCCCCGTTGCGGGTGTTTGGTCAGGATTTTTTCTTCGGTCAATTTTCTCCCTATTTTGCTACGCGCTAACTGAGATGCTCTCCAGCGGCAGAGGGAGGGCGGCTGGATCCGGGAGCAGGCGGCCCTGCATGGACCAAGGTCCGGTCCAGGTGATCTGCACCGGGACCACTTGACCGCGCAGTTCGCGCTCGGTTTGCACGTGGACCAACTTGTTGGTTTCGGTGCGGCCTTTCCAGCGGCCTTTCACATTTTCCTCGAATAGTACTTTGACCGTTTCGCCCAAATAGCGGCTGTTGATCTGGGCGAGAACGCCCTCCTGCATGTTGTCCAATTCGTGCAGGCGGCGCATCTTTTCGTCTTCGGGCACATCGTCTGCCAGGCGGCGAGCGGCCACGGTGCCCTCGCGCTCAGAGTAGCGCGCCAAGTGCACCACATCCAGTTTCAGCTCGGCCAGCAGATCATAGGTGGCGCGGTATTGGGCTTCGCCCTCCCCGGGGAAGCCCACGATCACATCGCAGGCGATGGCCACGTTGGGGATGGCGGCGCGGATGCGGGCTACCAGCCGCCGATAGTCCTCGGCGGTGTAACCGCGTTTCATGTCTGAGAGGATTTTGTCGTCGCCGGCTTGCACTGGTACTTCGATGTGCGGCATCACCTTTGGCAGCGCCGCCACAGTTTCCAGCAATTCGTCCGTCATCCAATTGGGGTGCGAGGTCAGGAAGCGGATGCGCTCGAGCCCCTCGACTTCGTGCACTTTGCGCAATAGGTCGGACAGCGAGGGGCCATCGGCGACATCCTTGCCATAGCGGTCTACGATCTGGCCAAGCAAGGTGACCTCCTTGACGCCCTGGGCGGCCAGGGAGCGCACCTCGGATAAGATCTCGCCCAGCGGGCGGCTGCGCTCGGGGCCGCGGCGGTAGGGGATGATGCAGAAGGTACAGGCATGCGAACAGCCATAGACCACCGGAACATGCGCGGTAACCAGAGCGCCGCGTTCGGTGGTTGGCAAACGCAAGTCACCGTCCATGACTGCGAAGCGCTGCTCGGTCTCCTGCAATTCAATGAAGCGCGAGTCGTGCTGGGTGAGGTGGGCGACCAGCGGCCCGGGGTCCGAAGGCGGGGAGAACACATCTACGAAGGGCAAGAGGGTGCGCAGGCGGTCCTGGCCTTTTACGCCGACCATGCAGCCCATCAGGTTGATGGTGAGGTGGGGGTTCAGTTCCTTCAGCGGCTTGAGCGAGGTGACCCGGCCCATGGCCTTGTCTTCGGCGCTCTGGCGCACCACGCAGGTGTTGAGCACGATGACTTCGGCGTCCTCGATACGTGGCACGGCGGTGTAGCCAAGGCGCTCGAGCGCCGAGGCCACCCGCTGCGAGTCGGCCACATTCATCTGGCAGCCTTCGGTCCAGATGTGATATTTCATAGAGTGGCGATTATATCAATGGGAAGGCATGAAGGCGTATTTGATGAAAGTGACCATATGCCGAGAGGCCGTAAAATGGTTAGGTGTGGAGACGTCGGCTTTACTGGATGACTGCCGCCATCCTTGGGATGATTCTCATTGGATACGTCGGCCTGACAATCTGGCAGTTTAGTTTGTGCTACCATATCACTTACAATCTGGATTACTGTATAGCAGACTTCCTGATCCACCCGTATCCTCACTGATTAGAAAATTAGCCCTGATGCGAGACGCGGCCTATAATGGGGCGCCTTCAGCCGCCTTCGCCACGAACACCTCGCCACCTGAGAGCGATGGGGAATCCTCCCGGGGAGGTCCCTTGGCCTCGTTCTTTTCTAACTCCCCTATTAAGAGAAATCCACAGGCGCGGGTAAAATCCAGTGATGCAGCGTATTCGCCAGCGCTGGCCTCTGCTGCTTGGAGGCTTTTTCGCCTTCTCTCTCCTTATATATCAGATCCCTTGGGTCAACCTGCGGGTCAATTGGCAACTGGACGTGGCCCAGACCTTCATCCGCAGCCGCCTGGATCCCGCCGGCGCCCTGCCGCCGCCGCAGGTCGCCAGTTCGGGAGAGGCGCCCACCCGGGGGACCGGCCTCACGCCGCGCGCGCCCACGCCGACAGCGCAGTTCACGCCCACGCCGCTGCCCGCTGCGGCGCAGCTCGCCCCGGCGACGCATGAGGTGCAGGGGCCCAACAACTGCGGCCCGGCAACCCTGGCCATGTACCTGCGTTACTATGGCTGGGAAGGCGAGCAATACGACGTTTCGGACGAGATCAAGCCTGTGGTGGGGGACCGCAACGTGAACGTGGATGAGCTGGTGTACTACAGCTCCACCTGGGCCGGTTGGCTGCGCTCCATGTTCCGCGTAGGCGGGACGGTCGAGTTGGTGAAGGAGCTTGTCGCCGCCGGCATCCCGGTGATGGTGGAAAAAGGCCACCTGATCGAAATTGACTATTTCCCCAATGACGATTATTGGAATGGCCATTATGCGCTGGCCACAGGGTATGAGGATGCCACTGGTTTATTTACTTTACAGGATAGCTACAACGGGCCTGACCAGCAAATGAGCTATGCCGAATTGGATAAGTGGTGGCAACAATTCAACCGGGTCTACATCCTGGTGTTCCTGCCGGAGCAAGAGGAAACGGTGAAAGGTATTTTGGGCGCGGATTGGGATGAAGAAACTAATCGACAGAACGCGCTGGCCGGCGCCCAAGCCGAAGTGCAAGCGGACGCCGAGAACGCGTATGCCTGGTTCAACCTTGGCATGGACCAGGTCTATTTTGCGGATTACGGCGCGGCAGCGACTTCGTTCGACGAGGCGCGGCGCATCGGGCTGCCCATGCGCATGCTGCGCTACCAATTCGGGCCGTTCTGGGCCTACTACAATATCAACCGCCTTGATGACCTGGCCCAGCTGATTGATTACGCGCTACAGATCACGCCGACCTCTGAGGACGTGCTCTTGTGGAAAGGCTGGCTGCTGCTGAAGCAGGGCGACCAAAACGCGGCCATCGAGCAATTCCGCTCGGCGCAGCAGGCAAATCCGCAGTCGATCTATGTGGCGCAGGCGCTGACCTCGGTGGGCGTGACGCCCTGAGGAAAGGGGAAGCCGCTGGAGCGGGCGCTTGTCTTAACCTTTTGTCAGAATCAGGTGGCCCCGTCTGGGGTTTTCTTGACGCGCCGCGTTCCCCTTGCTACAATAATCTGTACGCCTGTTTAGCACTCTCGTATCGAGAGTGCTAAAATGCGAATTCGCTATGCAGAAACTAACCGAACGCCAAAAGTTGATCCTAGGGTTGGTGGTACAGGATTACGTGGAGGCCGCCCAGCCGGTCGGCTCGCGGCATCTGGTGGACCACTATGGCCTGGATGTTAGCTCGGCTACTGTGCGCAATGAGATGGCCGAGCTTACTGACACTGGCTTCCTGCGCCAACCCTTCACCTCGGCCGGCCGCGTGCCCACCGAAGAAGGCTTCCGTTTCTTCGTGGGTGAGTTGATGCACCGGCAGGAGTTGCCAGTGTCCATCAAGCACACCATCAGCCACCAGTTCTACCAGGCGCGCCATGATGCACAGCAATGGATGCGCCTGGCAGCCTCGGTGCTGGCCAGCCAGTCCCGGGCGGCCTCGCTGATCACGCCGCCCCAATCCCAGCAGCCGCGCTTCCAACATCTTGAACTAATCATCACCACCGGCAAGCAGGTCCTGATGGTGCTGGTACTGGAAAGCGGCCAGGTCATCCAACAGATGCTGGTTTTGAAAGAAGCCTTCGCGCAGGAGAAGTTAAGCGCCACAGCCGAGCAATTGAACGGCCTGCTGCGCGGCAAGCCGCGCATTGAGATGGCAACCCCCCCGGAAGCCATGGGGACGTTGGCCAGCGAGATCTTCAAGTTAGTGCAAACCGAGCTCGAACGGCTGAGCACCGGCTTCGGCGAGGTGTATCACGACGGCTGGACCAACGTGCTGGCCGAGCCGGAGTTCAGCGAGGGCACCGCCGCCCAGCGCGCCTTGCGCGTATTGGAAGAGCGCCCGCTGCTGGAGGATCTGCTCACCCAAGTGATGAACGAGAGCGAGATCGGCGGGGTGCAGGTGCTCATTGGCGGGGAAGGGCGCTGGGAGCAGCTCAACGATTTCTCCCTGGTGTTGGCCCGTTATGGCTCGCGCAACACGGCCAGCGGCTACCTGGGCATCCTTGGCCCCATCCGCATGGCGTACGGACGCGCCGTGTCCACGGTGGATTACGTGGCCGGGCTATTAAGCGAGATGGTAAGCGAATCGACGGGGGAGAAAATCGAAAGCGGAGATTAGTTCAAAGCCAGTGAATGGCAAAAGTGATTAGTGAATAGGATAAGAAAACAGGAAAATTGATGGACGATAAAGAAGAGATCAATGATTTTGAAAATGAAGGCGGGGCCCCGGCGATCAGAGAGCCGGATTCGGCTGCGGTCGGCGGCGAGTTGATCGCGCTGGAAGGAAGACTGGCCGAGAGCGAAGCCAAGGCCGCCGAACATCTGGACGGCTGGCAGCGCGCCCAGGCTGAGTTCGCCAACTACAAGAAACGCCTGGCCAGCCAACAGGAGCAACAGGCCGCTGAAGTGCGCGGCCGGGTGATCAAACACTACCTGGATATCGTCGACGACCTGGAGCGCGCCCTGAAAAACCATCCGAAGAAAGGCGAGGGGGCGGCTTGGGCCGAAGGCATCGAGATCATTTACAAGAAATTGCAAAGCTACCTTGGCAATGAGGGCCTGACCCGCATCGATCCCTTGGGCGAGCGCTTCGACCCGAACCTGCACGAAGCGGTCACCCAGGAAGAGGGCCAGGGCCACGAGAGCGGAGTCATTATCGAAGTGCTGCGGCCGGGCTACATGCTCGGGGAGCGCGTATTGCGCCCTGCGGCAGTAAAAGTTGCGCAATAAGAGGAGCTACGATGGCAAAAATCATTGGTATTGATCTGGGTACCACCAACTCGGTAGGCGCGGTAATGGAAGGCGGCGAACCCGTTGTCATCCCAACCGCTGAGGGCGACCGGCTGGTGCCTTCGGTGGTGGCGGTCAACAGGAATAACGAGCGCCTGGTGGGGCGCCCGGCCCGCAACCAGGCGGTGGTGAACCCGGAGAACACCATATATTCCATCAAGCGCTTCATGGGGCGCAAATTTGACGACGCGGAGACCTCCAAGGCGCTGGAGGTGGTGCCCTACAAGATCCATAAAGGACCCAACGAGGGCATTGAGGTCGAACTAGGGGGCAAGAATTACAACCCGCCGGAAATATCGGCCATGATCCTGGCCAAGATCAAGCGGGATGCCGAAGCTTACCTGGGCGAACCGGTGACCCAGGCAGTCATCACCGTGCCGGCCTACTTCAACGATGCCCAACGCAATGCCACCAAAGATGCCGGCAAGATCGCCGGCCTGGAGGTGCTGCGCATCATCAACGAACCCACGGCCTCCTCCCTGGCCTATGGCCTCGACAAGAAGAAGAACGAAGTCATCGCAGTATACGACCTGGGCGGTGGCACTTTCGACATTTCCATCCTGGATGTAGGCGACGGCGTGTTCCAGGTGCGTTCCACCTCAGGCGATACGTTCCTGGGCGGTGATGATTTCGATCAGCGCATCATCAATTACCTGGCTGACGAATTCCAAAAGACACAGGGCATCGACCTGCGTAAGGACCGCCAATCGCTGCAGCGATTGAAGGAAGGCGCCGAAAAGGCTAAGATCGAGCTCTCCACGCTGCAGCAGACTGAGATCAACCTGCCGTATGTCACCGCGGACGCTTCCGGCCCGAAGCACTTGGTCACCCCCTTCACCCGCGCCAAGCTGGAGCAGCTTACCGGCGACTTGATCGAGCGCACCCTGGGTCCTGTGCGCCAGGCGCTCAAGGATGCTGACCTGAAACCCAGCGATATCAACGAGATCGTGCTGGTGGGCGGCATGACGCGCATGCCGGCCGTGCAAGAGGCGGTCAAAGAGCTGTTCGGCAAAGAGCTGCACAAGGGCGTGAATCCCGACGAAGTTGTCGCCGTAGGCGCCGCCATCCAGGCCGGCGTTTTGGGCGGCGACGTGAAAGACATCCTGCTGCTGGACGTGACCCCGCTGACCCTGTCCATCGAGACCCTAGGCGGGGTGGCCACTCCGCTGATCGACCGCAATACCACCATCCCCACTCGCAAGAGCCAGATCTTTTCCACTGCGGCCGAAAACCAGAACCAGGTGGAAGTGAACGTGCTGCAAGGCGAACGGCCCATGGCGGTGGACAACAAGTCGCTGGGGCGCTTCGTGCTGGACGGCATCCCGCCGGCGCCGCGGGGCATTCCGCAGATCGAAGTGACCTTCGATATTGACGCCAATGGCATCCTGAACGTGACCGCGGCCGACAAGGCCACCGGGCGCAGCCAGCACATCACGATCACGGCTTCCTCGGGTTTATCCGACCAGGAAGTGGAACGCATGCGCAAGGAAGCTGAAAGCCATGCGGACGAGGATAAGAAGCGCAAAGAATTGGTGGACGCCCGTAACACGGGAGACAGCGCGGCTTACACCGCTGAGAAGACGGTGAAAGACCTGGGCGACAAGGTTTCCGCCGAGCGCAAGAAAGAGATTGAAGAGGCGGTGGCCAAGGTGCGTGGCACACTCCCCAGCGAGGACGCTACGGCCATCAAGGCTGCCACCGAAGCCCTGATGGAGATCGTACAAAAGCTGGGTGCTGAGGCCTACCAGCAAGGCGCCTCAGGCGGCCCGCAAGCCGGCCCCGAAGGCCAGGCTGGCCCGCAGCCTGGTGACGATGGCAAGGGCAAGGGCGGCGAAGACGTGGTGGAAGGGGAATTTAAGGAAGCTTAAGCAAGCGGTATTGGGTTCAGAAAATAGAGGAACCCTTTACCGCTTGCATTTGGAGTTCGCCCAAAAGGGCGAACTCCATGTTGTTTTCAGCAACTGACCAGGATTCAGATTCGCAAAATAGCTAACCTTGGCAACTAAACGCGATTATTACGACATCCTGGGCGTGCCGCGCGGCGCCCCGCCGGAAGACATTAAGTCTGCCTTCCGGCGTTTAGCGCGCCAATATCACCCCGATGTGAACAAGGCGCCCGACGCTGAGGAGCGCTTCAAGGAGATCAACGAGGCCTTCGCCGTGCTCAGCGACGACCAGAAGCGGGCAGCCTATGACCGCTTTGGCCATGCCGGCCTGGATGGCATGGGCGGCATGCCGGACTTCAGCAATATTGATCTGGGCGATATCTTCGAGGAGTTGTTCGGTTTCGGCTTTGGACGCCGCTCCGGCGGCCAGCAGCGCAACGTCCCGCGCCGGGGAGCAGATCTCCAATACAACCTGACGCTGGCTTTCGAAGAAGCCGTGTTCGGCGTCGAGAAGGAAGTGGAATTCACCCGCGACGAAGTGTGTGCGCGCTGCGACGGCGCCGGGGCCGAGCCAGGCACCACCAAATCGGCCTGCCCTACCTGCGGCGGGCGCGGCGAAGTGCGCCAGACGCGCCAGACCTTCTTCGGCAACATGGTGCAGGTGGCAACCTGCCCCAATTGCCGCGGCAAGGGCGAGATCATCGGCACGCCGTGCAAGACCTGCAACGGCCGCGGTCTGGAGCGCAAGACGGTCAAGAAGAGCGTAAAGATCCCCGGTGGCGTGGACAACGGCACCCAGGTGCGTCTGGGCAGCGAAGGGCAGCCTGGCCTCAACGGCGGGCCGCAGGGCGACCTGTACATCGCCATTAATGTGCGCGAGCACAGATATTTCAAACGCCGCGATGACGAGATCATGCTGGACCTGGACATCAACGTGGCGCAGGCCGCCCTGGGCGCCGAAGTGGAAGTGCCCACTGTGGACGGGGCGACCCTACTCAGCATCCCGCCCGGCGTGCAGACCGGCAAGGTGCTGCGCATGCGCGGCAAAGGCGTGCCGCACCTGCGCGGCGGCGGCCGCGGCGACCAGCTGGTGGTGGTGGACGTGGCCATCCCGCGCAAACTGAACGCTGAGCAGCGCAAGCTGTTCGAGCAGCTTGCCGAGACGATGGGCAACGAAGCGCAGCCGAAAGAGCACGGACTACTGGATAAACTGCGTGAGGTGCTGGGGGGATAGTTCCCGCATGTCATTTTTGAGCGGGATTCGGTGAGCCGAAGAGTCTTTATGACTTTCATCCCCAATTACCACATTCTGCAAACCCATAATATTCTCAGCTCGCAATAACGAACAAAGCGAGTGCTATACTGCGCGGCATGCCAGGGACCTGGCTGCGCATCTCACTCGAAGTCGATCCCGAACTCGCCGAAGCTGTTTCGGAGGTGTTGGCGCGCTATATCCCTGGTGGCGTGGTCATTGAGAGTACCGCGGTGGAACCGGACGCTGAACACGAAGACCGGGCTATCGGCCCCCTGCGAGTGTCAGGATACATACCCACCGAGGACCGAGACCGGGTCCGCTCCCAAATCGAAGAAGGTCTGGGCTATTTGTCCCTGATCCAGCCTATCCCGGACCCCAGCTACGAAACCATTGAAGAGCAGAATTGGATGGAGGCGTGGAAGGTACATTACCGGCCGCTGCACATTGGGCAGCGGCTGCTCATTTTGCCGGCCTGGATGCCGCATGATCCGGCTGGCGGTCCGGTGGCGGTAAGAATCGACCCGGGCATGGCCTTCGGCACGGGCGTGCATCCCACCACCCAATTGAGCTTGCAACTGCTGGAGCGCTACTTGAAGCCCGGCCAATCCGTCATCGACGTGGGCTGCGGCTCGGCCATCCTGGCTATCGCCGCCGCCAAGCTGGGCGCAGGGCGCGTGGTGGCGGTGGACATCGACGCCCAGGCGCTGGACAATGCGCGCCATAACGCCCAGCTGAACGACGTCGACATCGAAATTGGGGTGGGGTCGGTGGCGGAGCTGCTGGCGGGCAGGTTCGGCTTGCGGCAGGCCGACTTGGTGGTGGCCAACATCCTGGCGCCGGTGCTGGTGCGGCTGCTGGAGCAGGGGCTGGCCAAATTAATGGCAGAGAGCGGGGTGCTGATCCTTTCGGGGATCCTGGCTGAACAAGAAGGCGAGATGAAGCGCACCCTGGATCAAGCCGGGCTCAAGATCATAGAGGAGCGTCGCATTGAGGATTGGTTGGGGCTGGCTGCTCAAAAGTAGGGGAAATGTCTCCCCGCCCTTGCTAGGCGGCGGCCGGGCTCATAGGCTGCTAGAGTTCGATGGGATTGCCTCCGGGGTCCTTCAAATGGGCGAAGCGGCCATTGGGGTACGGCTCGGGATGCACATTGAATTCGATCCCCGCA
>Ga0209751_10006056_pt1 | contig 11291 bp, 8 predicted proteins | sample RifCSP13_1_FD_184019 | JGI IMG/M metagenome (GOLD analysis project Ga0209751, IMG submission 184019) | Soil microbial communities from Rifle, Colorado - Rifle CSP2_sed 13_1 (SPAdes) (version 2) | ecosystem: Environmental > Terrestrial > Deep subsurface > Rock core/Sediment | place: Rifle...
TCTTCTTGGAGAACATTGCCGTGAGACCTCTTCTAGGACAGTACCGCAATCCGCGCGGCCCAAACTTGACCCCCTACCCCCTTACCGCCTCCCCCCCGTGAGCAGTTCGAACCCGAACGACCTTCGGGGGGAGGGGGACGTATTTCGAAAGGGTGGGGCAGCGAAGCTGCCCCACCCTTTCGAGGATTCTTCCGCCTCTCCGCCTTTCAACCCGATGTGCAAATCGGACCGCCTGCGGAGAGGGGGTAAGGGGGTGAGGCCAACGAACCGTCGGCTCGACCTCAGAGCGCCTTCGCCATGAGTGCGGCCAGGTCGGCCGTCCGGACGGAGTAGCTCCACTCGTTGTCGTACCAGGCAACGACCTTGACCATCGTCCCGCCCATGACCATGGTCGACAGGCCGTCGACGATCGAAGAGCGGTCGTCGCCCTTGAAATCGGATGAGACGAGCGGCTCGCGGGTGATTCCGAGAATGCCCTTCATCGGCCCCTGGGCGGCCTTCTCGAACGCGGTGTTGAGCTCCTCGGCGGTCGTGCTTCGCTCCACCTCGGCCACGAAGTCGACCACCGAAACGGTCGGCGTCGGGACCCTGAGCGAGAAACCGTCGAACTTCCCTTCCAGGTCCGGAATGACCTTGGCCAGCGCCTTGGCGGCGCCCGTCGTCGTCGGGATGATGTTCAGCCCGGCCGCCCGCGCCCGGCGCAGATCCTTGTGCGCCAGATCCAGGATGCGCTGATCATTGGTGTAGGCGTGCACGGTGGTCATCACGCCGCGCTTGATGCGCACAAGGTCATGAACGACTTTGGCCGCCGGCGCCAGGCAGTTGGTCGTGCACGAGGCATTGGAGAGGATGTGGTGCTTCGTGGGATCGTATTGGGAGTCGTTGACCCCCATCACCAGCGTCAGGTCCTCGTTCTTGGCCGGGGCGGAAATGATCACCTTGCGCGCCCCGCCCTTCTCGATGTGGACCGAGGCGCCCGGCTTCTCCCCTTTGGCCTTGGCGTCGGTGAAGACACCCGTCGACTCGACGACGATCTGTACGCCGAGGTCCTTCCACGGAAGCTGGCCGGGATCCTTCTCAGCGAAGACCCGGATCGTCTTGCCGTCGATGACCAGGTTCCCCTCGCGGACCTCAACCGTCCCCCGGTAGGTCCCGTAGTTCGAGTCGTACTTGAATAGATGGGCGTTGGTGGCGGCGTCGAACAGATCGTTGACGGCCGCGACCTCCAACTCCCCGGGGTATTTCTCCAGCACCGCTTTCAGCACCTGCCGGCCGATGCGGCCGAAACCGTTGATTCCGATTCGGATCGTCATTTGTCGCTCCTCAGCGAGAGGTTTCTAGTTCAGGCGCTGGCCGGAAGGCGGAGGCTCGGCCGCCGGGAGATCGAGCGGGCCGGTTCGCTCCTCGAGCAGGCGCAGTAACGCGTCGGCCAAACGGGCCGGGTCGTGATGGCCGGGGCGATCCGGGTCGGCGACGTCGTCGGTGGCCACCGGGACGTCGAGGCCGTTGCCGGCCAGCCGCACGAGGGTGATTCCGTCCACGGCGGCGGGCGTCGGGCACTGATTGACCAGCATCAGATCCACCAGCCCGCGGCCAGAATGCTCTTCCAGGGCACGCAGGTGTCCGGCGCAGTCGTAGCCGTCGGTCTCACCCGACTGCGTAGCGATGTTGCAGATGAAGACTTTGAACGCCCGGCTGGCGCGGATGGCATCGGCGATCTCCGGGACGAGCAGGTTCGGCAGAATGCTCGTGTACAGGCTGCCCGGCCCGATGGCGATCAAGTCGGCCGCCAGCAACGCCCGGATGGTTTCGGGATAGGCCGGCGCATCGTTGGGTTCGAGGTGGACGCGCCGGACCTGGCCCGGCACGGCCGGGATCGAGCTCTCGCCTTCGACGCGGAAGGCCTGGGCGTCGAGCGCGTGCGCCTTGTCGGCCACGAGCGAGACGTCGACCAGCGTCGCCGGCAGAACCTGGCCGCGGATGGCGAGCACGCGTCCCGCCTCGAGGACGCCGCGCTCGAAGCTGCCGGTGACTCCGGCCAGCGCCGCGATCAACATGTTGCCGAAGGCGTGCCCCTCCAACTCCCCCTTGCCGCCGAAGCGGTACTGGAAGAGCTGCGTCAGCAGGTCTTCGTCATCGGACAGGGCCGCCAGACAGTTGCGCACGTCGCCCGGCGGCGGGAGTCCGAGCGTCCGCCGCAGCCGGCCGGACGAGCCGCCGTCGTCGGCAACCGTTACGATCGCTGTGAGATTCCCGGTGCGGTGTTTCATTCCCCGCAGCAGCGACGAAAGCCCCGTGCCGCCGCCTACGGCCACGACCTTCGGGCCGCGGCCCAACCGGCGATGCGCCGCCACCGCCTCCACCACCGGTCTGCCCGTCCGCAAATAGGGAGCCAGCAACGTCCGGTTGAGTCGGAACACGGCGAGGTAGATCAAGAAGACCCCGCCTACGAGCAGGGTCAGGATCCGCAGAAGATGGGGCGGGCCCCCCAGCCCCAGCAGAGAAACGAGGAGGGACTGCGGATTCGTGTTGTAGAGGTTGAGCAAAAGGAGCGCGACGGCCAGCCCGAAAAGGACCGTGCCGACCACCATGGCGAGCAGCCAGCGCTTGACCCCCAGACCCGGCTGGAGCCAGCGGCGCAGTGTGCGCCATTGACTGGCCGACCCGCCTCGGGACGACCCGCGCTCCGGCATCGCGGCCATGCGAACGACTATACCAGAGCGGTTGAGGGTGGTCAACGAAGACCGTCGCCTGATGCCACGAAAAGGCCGTTCGTTCGTCCTGCCGCCCAACGGTTTTCGACGTGTCGGGGAATCCTGGTTCTATTCGCAAGGGATCGCAGTGTGCGACCCAGGGGCAAGCTCCCTCGCATGATGTCATTCCGAGCGAGCCCTGGACCACATTCCGAGGTCCTAGGGATAAACCGAGGGGCGAGCGAGGAAATCCCTGGGCCACCGAAGAGGCATGACGCCGCGTCCGCAATGCGACTCCTGCCCACGGCCACCGGGATTCCCACCTGCACTTGGCAGGTGCGCGGCCGGCGCACGCTTGCCCTCCCGGAAGCACAATTGTCGCGGGCGGTGCCAGGGGGTGCAAGTGTCGCCCCTCAGACGGGGCTCGCAATGAAGGGAGCTGAGGGAGCGCGGCTGCTGTAGGTATAATCGCTCCGGCTCGGTCCTCCACAGCACCTCCCCTTCAAGAAGGGATCATGGCCAACCTGCCTCTCCTCTCCGAACTCAAGAAGGCCGCGGCGACCAAGATCGTTCTGCTCGTTCTGGATGGGCTTGGCGGGCTGCCGCGCGAATCCGACGGCCGAACCGAACTCGAGGCCGCCTCCACGCCCAACATGGACCGATTGGCACGCGCAGGGACGCTGGGGATGACGATCCCTCTCGGGGCCGGACTGACACCGGGCTCGGGGCCGGCGCACCTTGCGCTGTTTGGCTACGACCCCATCGCCCGGCCGGTGGGCCGCGGCGTGTTGGAGTCGATCGGCGTGGGGCTGGAGGTGCGGCCGGGCGACGTCGCCGCCCGCGGCAACTTCTGCACGATCGACGCGCAGGGCCTCATCACCGATCGCCGCGCCGGGCGGATTCCGGGAGACCTGGCGGCGCCGATCACGGAACGATTGGCCGCGATTCGGGTTGACGGCGCGTCGGTGGCCGTGCGCCACGTCCGCGAGCACCGCTTCGCCATCGTCCTGCGCGGGCCGGGGCTCGACCCGGCTCTGGAAGATACCGACCCCCAGGCGACCGGCGTACCGCCGCTGCCGGTGCGCGCGGCGCAGCCGCCGGCGGCCAAGACGGCGGCGATCGTCCAGGCCTGGGTCGATCAGGCCTTCGAGCGCCTGAGGGACGAACCGCTGGCCAACGGCCTCACCCTGCGCGGATTCTCGACCGACCCGGCCCTGCCTCCCTTCCCGAAGACATTCGGCGTGCGGGCCGGATGCATCGCCGTCTACCCGATGTACCGCGGCGTCTCAGCTCTGGCCGGGATGCAGGTCGTAGCCTTCGACGGCGAGACCCCGGGTGACGAATTCCGCGCCGCCGCCGGCGCCTGGAACGACTACGATTTTCTTTTCATCCACCTCAAGAAGCCCGATTCACGCGGCGAGGACGGCGACTTCGACGGCAAGGCCCGCGCCATCGAGGAAGTCGATCAGGCGCTGCCGGCGTTGCTCGATCTCAAGCCGGAGGTCCTGGCCATCACCGGCGACCACTCCACACCATCTCGGCTCCGCAGTCACTCGTGGCATCCGGTGCCGCTGCTGCTGTGGGCGCCCGCCACGACGCGGCGCGACGTTCAAGACCACTTCGGAGAAACGGCCTGCGCCGCCGGCGGGCTCGGGACCTTCCCGGCGTCGGATCTCATGCCGCTCTTGCTGGCTCACGCCGGACGACTCGAGAAGTACGGGGCTTGAAGAACCGTTCCGGGATTCACTCTCCCCCACCCCTGCCCCTCCCCCGAGCCACCTTCATATGCCGCAGATGAGGGTCCCCGGGGGAGGGGAGCAGGATCGAAGAGGCGGGGAGCTTTGCTCCCCGCCTCTTCGAAAGACTCCTCCACCTTGGCATTTTCAACACGCGCGATAGGCGCATTGCTCGAAGGACGTGGGACGCTTCAAAGGGGAGTGGGGCCAAAGGCCCCACTCCCCTTTGAGAAGATCTTCCCCTCCCCCTGCCCTTGGGCCATGAATCGTCTCTACCGACAAGCAGGGGGAGGGGAATAGGGGAGAGGGTCGTGAGCGCCCACGCCGGCCGAGGCATCAGCCACCGGAATCGGTAGGGGCACGGCATGCCGTGCCCCTACGATATTCTGGGAACGTGGGCTCTAGAACAGGCCGAGCACTCTCCCCGTCTTGAGGTCGAGGTCGACATCGTAGAACACCGGCCGGGTCGGCAGACCGGGCATCGTCCGCATCGCCCCGAGAAGCGGATAGAGGAAACCGGCGCCCACCGAGGCCCGAATGTCGCGGATTGGAATCCGGTATCCCTTGGGGACGCCCTTCTTCTCCGGATCATGGCTCAGGCTGAGGTGCGTCTTGGCCATGTTCATGGGCAACTTGTCGAAACCGAGGCGGGTGTAGAGCTCGATCTTCTTCTCGGCCTCCGGCGCATAGTCGACGCCGTCGGCGCCGTAGATCTCGGTGCAGATAGTCTCGATCTTCTTCTTGATCGACCAGTCGAGCGGATAAAGGAACTTGAAGGCGCTCGGCTTCTCGGCCGTCTTGACGACCAGTTCGGCCAGCTTCTTGGCGCCCTTGCCCCCGTCCATCCAGTGGGTGCAGACCACGGCGTCTTCGGCTCCGGCCTCGACCGCCGCCTTGCGCACCAGCTCGACCTCGGCCGCCGTATCACTGGCGAACGAGTTGACGGCGACGACCACGGGGACGCCGAACTTGAGGGCGTTGCGGATGTGATGCTGCATGTTCGGTAAACCGGCCCGCAGCAGCTCCAAGTTCTCGTCGGTGTAGGCCGGATCGAGCGGCTTGCCGGCCACGACCTTGGGGCCGCCGCCGTGCATCTTCAGCGCCCGCACCGTCGCCACCAGCACGACGACGTTCGGAATCAGACCCGAGGCGCGGCACTTGACGTCGAAGAACTTCTCCATGCCGATGTCGGCGCCGAACCCCGACTCGGTCACGACATAGTCGGCCAGCTTCAGGGCGATCCGATCGGCGATGATCGACGAGTTGCCGTGAGCGATGTTGGCAAACGGGCCGGCGTGGACGAAGACCGGCGTGCCTTCGAGCGACTGCATCAGCGTCGGCTTGATGGCATCGGCCATCAGCACGGTCAGGGCGCCGGCGACGCCGAGATCCTCGGCCGTCACCGCCGCGCCTTTCTTGTTCGTGCCGATGACGATTCGCCCCAGTCGTTCGCGCAGATCGGCCAAGTCGGTCGTCAGCGCCAAGATGGCCATGATCTCGCTGGCGACGGTGATATCGAAACCGGTGGCGCGGGTCATCCCCTTCTCTTCCGGCCCCTGGCCGATCGTGATGCCGCGCAGGAAGCGGTCGTTGGTATCGACGACCCGCTGCCAACTGATGCTGGCCGGGTCGATGTCGAGGCGAGCGAAGAGGCTGCGCTCCTCGGGGGTCAGCGTCTCGGGATCGGTCTTGGCGATTCCGAGCTTCTTGAGGCGGCGCAGCATCGACGGCGAAAAGCGCCGCTTGCCTTTCTTGTCTTTGGGGCAGAGCGCGTTGAAGAGCTTCTGATCGTCCGGCTGCTGCGCCTCGTGGAAGATACGCGCATCGATCGCCGCCGCCAGCAGATTGTTGGCGGCCGTGATGGCGTGGATGTCGCCGGTCAGGTGGAGGTTGAAGTCCTCCATCGGGATGACCTGGCTGTACCCGCCGCCGGCCGCCCCGCCCTTGATGCCGAAGGTCGGACCCTGGCTCGGCTGGCGGATGCAGGTGAAGACACGTTTCCCGAGGTGCGCCCCCAAGGCCTGGGTCAACCCCATCATCGTCGTGCTCTTCCCTTCGCCGAGCGGCGTCGGGGTAATGGCGGTCACGTCGATGTACTTGCCGTTGGGGGCCTTCTTAAGCCGGCTGAGGATTTCGAGCTTGACCTTGGCCTTGTAGGTGCCGTGCAGCTCGAGCTCGGAGGGCCGAATGCGGGCCTCGGAAGCCATCTCGGCGATCGGCTTGAGGCGAGCCGCCTGCGCGATGTCGATGTCGGAAGGCACCGGCCGCTTCAGGACCAGGCGGCTCGGCTTAAAGGCCGGCTTGCGGGCCGAGGGCCTGGCCCTCGACGCCGTCTTGCGGGCCCCGGACGCCGGCTTGCGCTTGGCGGACGGTTTGGCGCGTGCTTTGGGCATGGGTTGGCCTCCAGAAGGGTAGGGGAAAACGAATCGACCGCTCGGTCGGGAGCTTCAGTCTACCAGTTTCATCTCAGCCATCGACCAGGACAAGAGCCGACTCTCCGCCTCGAAGACGAGGGAGGTCACTATGGCAGCCGTGTCAGGTGGCCTGAATCGGCGGTTGCACGTGGATGGGCGACCGGCGTAGAGTGGAGTTGCCGACGAGGGAGGCGCCAGATGTCGAATACCCAGGACCAGGAGCGGCTGAAGCGTCTGCGTGATCGCCAGCTGTCCTCGCGCGATCCTCAGAAGAAGCAGCGCCAGGTGCACGGCCGGATCGCTCGGAAGCAGCGCCAGTCCGTCGAGTCCTTCTCCCTTGGACGAATCTGGTCGGAAATCCCCCACGTGTGGAAGGGAGCCTTCTACGGATTGACCGTCGGAATCCTCGGGGTCGTGCTTGTGCCGCTGGTCTGGGCATCCCCATGGGCTTTGCCCTGCTCCGCCGCAGCCGGCATGATGCTGGCGATCCTAGGACTGCTCATCGGCCGAGCCCAGGATACGCGCGACTCCCTCAAGGATCTGGTGCGGTAGCCGCCTGCGGCGGCGTTACGACCCCGCCACGCCTTTGAGGAACGCCCCTACGACATAGGCCACGGCGCCCGCCAGGCTGCCGACTGCCAGCATCTCCAGTCCGCTTCGAATGGGATTGCGCTGCGTCACGAAGACCTTGGCCGCGCCGAGGCCGAAAAGTGCGACGCCGGCCAGAACGACCGACGCCGCGAAGGCGATCTGCGGCGCAATCGGGTAGAAGAACCCGGCCACGTAGGCCACCAGGGGCAGGCTTCCGGCGATGACAAACGCCGCCAGCGTCGCCCCAGCGCTTGTCATCGGCTTGCGCTCCTCCGGCAGCATCCGCAGTTCGTCGACCATCATCGCTTTGACCCAGCGCTCGGGCTGACGCGACTGGATCTCCACCAACGTTACGGCTTCGTCGCGGGTGAAGCCGCGCTGAAAGTAGACCTCCAGCAGCTCGGCACGCTCCCCCTCCGGGAAATGCTCGACCTCCCACCGCTCGCGTTCTTCTTCGCGGTGGTAAACCTCCTGCCCGCTCTTCGTCGAGAGATAGGCCCCGCTCGCCATGGAGAACCCATCCGCCAACAGATTGGCCAAGCCCAGGATCAGGATCACCTCGGAACCGAGCGACGCGCCCACCACGCCGCTGACGACGGCGAAGGTCGTCACAACGCCGTCCAGCCCTCCATAGACCAGGTCACCGAGATATTGGTCGCCGGCGCCGCCGTGCTCCTCCTGCGCCGCCCGGGCGATCCGATCGGGATCGTGCGCGGCGGAGGCGGCGGCGCGGTCGCCGCGACGATAGCCCTGGCGCGCCTGGTCGACTCGCTTCATCAGGCTCATGAGGCTCCTCCTGCGCGGCGGGGACGCGGCCTGGCACGGCGACGGGAGGGCGCCGCCGCCGGCGGCCTCCTGGCGGCCAACGCCGCACGCACCACCCGCCCCCGAGCGCGGGTGGTGATCAAGATGGGTTGTCCATCCTGGGGCGGCGCGACCTCCACCAGCAGGCCGCTTTCGATCATCGCCTGCAGCGCGCTCTCGACGTCCGCCGGCCGCCATCCGAGGGCGGAACCGGCGTGGCGTCGATCGACGGCGACCAGGTGTTTCACGTGGCGGGCCAGAATCCGTTCGCGGGCGATGCGGGTGGGGATCGATCGCGCCTGCTCGGGGAGGCGCGGAAACCAGCGCTCGACAAGATCATAGACGAAAGCGTAGCGCCAGGCGCCGGCTTCGGCCACTCCCGTCGGCAGCACCTTCAAGTCGGCCTGAAGCTCGACCAGGGCGCGGTCGAATCGGGTCTTGGCCTGGGCCGCCGCCAGATGCGACTCCTGGCGCAGACGCACGGCGTCGAGCGGCCCATTCTCGAGCAGGGCCTCGTAGATCGCCTTGGCCTCGGCCGAGAGGCGGCCTTCCTGGTATTCGATCAAGTAGTCCTGCGGATCACCGTAGTTGCCGCTCAGCGCGTAGAATGCCGGCAGCAGATCGAGGGAAACCAGCGTCGCCCGCTTGCGGAGCAGCTTGCCGTAATACCACCAGCGCTTGTCGAGCGATTCATCCTTCCAGTTCCAGCTTCGGCCGATGGCGGGATCGTCGTACCCGGTCGACAGCGGCCGGGCGTTGCCGGCGATCGCCTGCAGCAAGTTCGGCATTTCGACGCCATGCGTAGGCCAGAAGAGGCTGAAGCCGACCTCCTTGACGAACCGGCGGGCGTCGGCCGGCGTACGCAGCCGCAGTTCGCGGCGGCGGCGCCAGATTTGATCGCGCAGGCGGAGGATCTCACGAGGGAGAGAGTTCATCTGGCGGCTATGCCGAACTGGCACGAATCACAGATGGGTGTCGTCCATTTCCGCCCCCACCCCCTGCCCCTCCCCCTGCCTTGAGAGACTTTGTTGAAGAGCGAACGTTGGCATTGGGAGGGGAGGTTATCACTGGAGGGGACGGGGGCGGCTCTGCCGCCCCCGTCCCCTCCAGATTCCCACACCTCCTCCCCCGTTCGTAATCCTGCTGGCGCGGTGTTTTCGTCGGGGGAGGGGGTCAGGGGGTGGGGCCTGGGGTTGGGTGCCAGGCAGATTCAACCCAGCCGCGGCCCGGCGGCGATGACTTCGGGCGGACAGGCATCCTCGAACTTCTTGAAGTTCTCGATGTAGCGCGCCGCCAATTGTCGGTACCTGTCCATGTAGCCGGCCGGGCTCGGCCAGGTGCCGGATGGGTTGAGGATCTCCGGCGGCACGCCGTCGCAAGACTGGGGGACATCGAAGCCGAAGATCGGATCACGCTGGTAGGCGACATCGTGAAGCGTCCCGTCCAGCACGGCGTTCAACAAGGCCCGGGTGTAGCCGATACTGATCCGCTTTCCGACGCCAAAGGGGCCTCCGATCCAACCGGTGTTGACCAGCCAGCAATGCGCGCCGTAGCGCTCGATCTTGCGCCGCAGGAGATCGGCATAGACCGACGGATGATGGACCATGAAGGGGGCCCCGAAGCAGGTGCTGAACGTCGCCTGCGGCTCGGCCCCGATTCCGACCTCGGTGCCGGCGATCTTGGAGGTATAGCCCGAGATGAATTGATACAGCGCCTGTTCGGAAGTCAGCCGGGAAAGCGGCGGCATCACCCCGGAGGCGTCGCAGGTTAGCAGCAGGACGTTCGACGGATGACCGGCCCGCTTCTCCGGGACGGCGTTGGCGATGAACTCCAGCGGGTAGGAGGCGCGCGTATTTTCGGTGATGCGGTCGTCATCCAGGTCGACGCCGCGGTTCACCGCATCGAACACGACGTTCTCCAGGATCGTCCCGAATCGGCGAGTGCAGGCGTAGATCTCCGGCTCGGCGGTCGGCGACAGCCGGATGACTTTGGCGTAGCAGCCGCCCTCGAAGTTGTAAACGCCGGCGTCGCTCCAGCCGTGTTCGTCGTCGCCGATCAGGCGACGCCTCGGATCGGCCGAGAGCGTCGTCTTGCCCGTACCGGACAGGCCGAAGAACAGGGCGACGTCGCCCTGGGCCCCGACGTTGGCCGAGCAGTGCATCGGCATCACGCCGCGCAGCGGCAGGAGGTAGTTGAGGACGGTGAAGATCGACTTCTTGATCTCGCCGGCATAGGCGGTGTTACCGATCAGGCACAGGCGGCGGGCGAAATCCACGAGGATGAAGGTGTCGCTGCGTGTGTCGTCGATCGGACTCGAGGCGCGGAAACCGGGGACGGCCAGGACGGTGAACTCCGGAACGTGGCGGCGGTAGTCGTCCGGCGACTCGGGCAGCAGGAACATGTTGCGGGCGAACAAGCTGTGCCAGGCCAGTTCGGTGACGATGCGGATCGGCATGCGGTAGTCCGGGTCGGCGCCGGCAAGGCAATCCTGGATGAAGACATCGCGCCCTTGCAGGTACCCCATCGCCCGGCCGAGCACGGTTTGGAACCGGTCGCTCGAAAAAGGCCGGTTGTAGTCGCCCCACCAGACGTGATCTTCGGAGCTCGACTCGCGCACAATGAATTTGTCCTGGGCAGCCCGGGCGGTGTGGTCGCCGGTCTCGACCACCAGCGGTCCCTGGTGGACGAGCGTGCCTTCCCGCCGGAAGATGACCTCCTCGTACAGCGCCTCGCTCGGCAGGTTCCAGTACTGCGTGCCCAGGTTGCCCAGACCCAGGGTTTCCAATCCAAACTCGCTCTTGAGGGCGCCGGCGACCCCCTGCGCCGGCGTGATGACTTGGAAGACGTCGATCATGCCCAATCCCTCACCTTCTTGCGGTCACCGATGTAAATCTCGTCGGGCGCGTTCGGATCCAGCGCCCAGCGGATGCGGGCGATCCCCTCCAACACATCCTTCGGGCTTCCGGCGTAACTCAAGCGGAGATGCCCTTCCATCCCGAACTCCTTGCCGGGGACGGTCACGACCAGCGCCGTCTCGAGCAGGAAGTGGGAGA
>Ga0209751_10006057_pt1 | contig 11290 bp, 8 predicted proteins | sample RifCSP13_1_FD_184019 | JGI IMG/M metagenome (GOLD analysis project Ga0209751, IMG submission 184019) | Soil microbial communities from Rifle, Colorado - Rifle CSP2_sed 13_1 (SPAdes) (version 2) | ecosystem: Environmental > Terrestrial > Deep subsurface > Rock core/Sediment | place: Rifle...
AGCTTCTAATCCAAAGCAAAAAAAACTTAACCCGGTATGTACAATACATACCAGGTTAAGTTTTTATAGCACGATTAAATCCTTACCCCGGAGAGGTGATTACGGAATCAGGAGCGCTCCTGTACCGGTTGAATTTAGGATCTGGATCTGTAATTCCTTCCGCCGCCGCCGCCGGAATTATTTTCTTTTTCTCTGGCCTGGTTAACGTTTACACTCCGTCCTTTAATTTCAGTGCCATTAAGATTTTCAATGGCATCATTTGCTTCCTTGTCGTTCAGCATCTCAACAAAACCAAAACCTTTGCTTCTTCCTGAATACTTGTCGGTAATAATTTTTACCGATGCCACTTCGCCGTATTCCTCAAAAGCTTTCCTTAATTCGTCTTCACTAACATTGAAATGAAGATTACCTACGTAGATGTTCATAGAATAAATAAATAAAAAAATGAATAGTTTATCAATACAAAAATAAGTTAATTTATGAGACGTCGTAATAATTTACGGTTTATTTATAGTATCCGTATCAGGGAACCATAGTTTTTTTGGAAATAATTATATATTTTTCATTTTGATCAGGTTACCATAATGTCTTTTTCCAGGGGAGATGCCAATAGCATGAGGTAATCCGGCACCGGAGTTGGGGCTTTAAAAAATTGTACAGGCCGACCATACGGGGCTTAATGTTATGCCTGCAACCTGCAGCCTACCTACTAATACAAAAAATTCAACCCGATATACAATCCACTTTCACCGTCACCCGGATCGAGTGCGCGGCCATAGTCCACCGCAATCACAAAATTCTGGTTCATTACGATATGAATACCCGCGCCTGCACCCAGGTGCAGTTTTTCATCACTGTCCTGGACCAGCTTTTGGCTAAACTCATCTGCGGGTACACCCGACTTGTCAACCTGGTAATTACCGGTAACCATCCCGCCATCCAAAAAACCACTCAGGGCCAGATAAATATTCTGGTTAAACAGGAGCGTTCGCAAAAATTTCCAGCGCAATTCCAGGTTCCCGTAAAGGAAATCATCCCCGGTAATCCGGTTCCGCATCACGCCACGTACCGTTTTCGCACCACCCAGCCCGTCGCGGGTGAGTGAGGGAGCGGTATTATAAACAAAGGGCAGCATATAATAAGGCATATCACCGCTGAGTTTGGCCTGGTAGCTTATCCGGTACGCAAAATTCAGCACCTGGGGGGCCAGGGTGAAATACTGCCTGTGCGTCAGGGCTACGCGTGTGTAAGAGAGATTGTCGTTACCCAGAAAAGAAGGTGCCATCAAAAATTGCAGATCGGTCCAGATCCCCTTCATGGGATTGGCTTCAATGTCGCGTGTATCATAAACCACACCGGCCTTTATCAGGGTAGTATGACCGCCATCGGCCTGGTCACCTGGTATCAGCCCCCAGGCAACATACCTGTCATACAAAAGGGCAGTGTCGGGCAACTGGTCTTCGGCATCCTTGCCTTTGTTCAGTTTATCGATATCTACCGTACCCAGTTTGGCATTGTTGTATTCAATGCCGGCAAACCAGCGGAACTGCTTTCCGGTTATCTTACCCTGAAAATCAGCTTTCAGACGCGTTAACTTACGCTCCTGGTTGTAAAACATCCGGGAAATATAGTCTTCACTTTCCTCATCTTCATAATCCGGGTTGTAATACGATTCATATCCGTTAAATCCATAAAAATCAAGTGATTGTTCGGTTAACAAACTTGCCTCGGCAGAAACACGGATACCAGGGATCAGATACTCTGAATCATATGTGAATTGGTTAACGCCACTTCCTTTTGTAGTACGCGACCACTCGAAATAAAGCGAGTGACGGTATTTTGGATACTGCGATCCGTCGCCATAATTAAATACATTTACCAGGGCACCGTATTTGAACCCGATGTCGGAATCATAGGCTATTACGGGTACTCCTCCGAAATTCCATCCTTTCTTGATCTTATCGGCCTTGTCAGCTGTTTTTGTTGTATCAGACTGGGCCTGTACACCGAAATGCAGAAAAGCTGCCAGTAAAACAGACATAAAAAATAATGATTTGATTTTCATATAAATAATAGTTAGGCAACTGTTGAATTGCAACTAAATTAGTATTTTTAATTTCGTAATCAACTGGCAAAATAAAAATTGTTTTACTTTTAAAGTTCATTGTACAGTTACCCATATTAAGCCTAACCCAATAGCCATGTACAAAATTCTGAAAATCTTTCTGATAGTTGTACTTATCCCTGTTTTGACGTTATTGTTCCTGATCGGTTATGCCACCGTTACCGATTACAGGCCCGATTCCGCAGAACATCTGACAAATGCGGGTACTGTTACCATTCCCATTCCCGATAGTTCGGTGATCAGTCTCCTTATCTGGAACATTGGTTATTGCGGGCTTGACAAACAGATGGATTTTTTTTATGATGGAGGAAAGGGAGTGCGGACGCCAACCGAACAATTCATGCTGAATTATGCATCGATTGACCGGTTTTTGCAGTCACAGGATGGGGTTGATATATTTCTGCTTCAGGAAGTTGATATCAGAAGCAAACGAAGCTACAGGCTTAACCAGGTGGAGAGACTCTCCGGAGAATTCGACGGCTTTATCAGCTTTTATGGTAAGAATTACGATGTTTTTTTTGTCCCCGTACCACCTGCACAGCCTATAGGTGCGGTTAATTCAGGATTGCTTACCCTGAGCAGGCTCGTTCCTTCAACCGCCATACGATATTCTTTCCCCGGCAAATATGGCTGGCCAACAAGATTGTTTATGCTCGACAGGTGCTTCCTGGTACTTCGGATCCCGGTGAGCAACGGAAAGGAATTGCTTGTAATCAATACGCACAATGAAGCTTACGACGACGGCAGTATCCGTGACCAGCAGATGGCCTACCTGAAGGAATTCCTTGTTGAGGAATACAGCCGGGGGAATTATATCCTGGTAGGTGGCGACTGGAACCAGTGTCCTCCGGGTTTCCAACCAGCCTTTTCGGGAGAAGTGTTTGATATCATTGATAATAAAAATATTGAACCCGGTTATTTGCCTGCAGATTGGCAATGGGTTTATGATAACACCCTGCCGACGAATCGACGGCTGGATATCCCGTATACCAAAGGGGAAACACGAACCACCGTGATCGATTTCTTTTTGTTGTCACCCAACATCAAACTGCAGGATTGCAGCACAATTGATCTGAAGTTTGAGAACTCAGACCATCAGCCGGTCCGGCTAAACATTGCACTTCAGTAAACCGCTAATTTTTCACGTATGAAAATCCTTAAACGTACTGTTTTCACGATCCTCATGCTGCTGATCGTACTGGTTCTGGCTGCATTATTCTTTATCCGTCACCTTTCGCACCGTTCCATTCCCGACTACAATGAAGATCTTATGCTTGAGGGATTGCATGCGCCGGTTGAGGTTTACCGTGACAACTTTGCCATACCACATGTGTATGCAACGGATGAGCACGACCTGTATATGGCAGTGGGTTACCTCCTGGCAGAGGACCGGCTCTGGCAAATGGATATGCTGCGTCATGTTACCGAAGGCAGGTTGTCTGAAATCTTTGGAAAGGATTATGTAGATACTGACCTGTTATTAAGGGCATTACGTTTCCGGGAAAAATCAGAAATGATCCTTTCACAGGCCGATCCTGCTTGTTTGGAAGCCTTAAACGCTTTTGCATCGGGAGTAAATCAGTTCATACAAAATAACGGCCGTCACCTTCCGCCCGAATTTGCTATCCTGAAATACAAGCCTGGGATATGGGAGCCATATCATTCCCTGAATATGATCGGATATATGGCCTGGGACCTGAAAGCCGGCTGGAGTGAGATCCTTCTCTCAACGCTTCAAAGCAAGGTGGATTCCATGCGTTATCTGCAATTGCTGCCCGACCTGCTGAGGAACCAACCCGTGGTATATTCCATGCCGGAACAGGAAACCGGATCCGCCTCCCTGTTGCCTGATCTGTTATTGAATTCAGCCCGGTTGCAGCAATTGGGTGCCGATGTTCTTGAAGCCAGCAATAACTGGGCTGTTTCCGGATCCAGAACTACTTCCGGCATGCCATTACTGGCCAATGATATGCACCTTAGCCTGAGTGTTCCGGGAATATGGTATCAGATGCACCAGGTGGTTGAGGGTAAATTAAATGTGACCGGCCTGGTGTTGCCGGGTGCCCCGGTAATCATTTGTGGCCATAACGACAGCATCGCGTGGGGCATGACCAATACTTATGTGGATAACATGGACTTTTACGAAGAAAAAATCAATCCCCGGGATTCATCGCAATACGAATATATGGGGGAATGGCGAAATTTTGAAATTCAAAAAACGGTTATCAAAACCAGCGATGGTGAAGAGATTGAAAAAACAATACGGTTCTCCCACAGGGGGCCTGTAGTATCCTCTTTTAAAAAAATTGCCGGAAAAGCTGTTAGTATGCACTGGGTAGGTGATGAAGCAAGTAATGAATTCCTCACCGTTATGCTTTTAAACAGGGCCGGCAACTGGAATGACTTTACAACTGCACTGGGAACATTTACCTCTATTAGTCAGAATATCGTTTATGCCGATAAGAAAGGAAATATTGGTCTGTATTGTGCTGCAGGTGTTCCCATCCGCAAACGCGATATTCCGTTTGGTGTCTTACCGGGTGATACGGATGAATACGACTGGAAAGGTTATGTCCCCTTTGAGGAATTGCCTTTCCTGTTCAACCCCTCAAGCAGCTTTGTGGCCTCAGCCAATAACCGCACGGCGCCTTCCGGATATCCCTACCATATCGGATCATGGTATTCGCTTCCGAGCCGCTTTGAAAGAATTACAGAGCTCCTTTCTGCAAACGACCTTCTCTCAGTGCAAGATTTTGCAGTTGTTCAACTCGACCAGCACTCGAAACTGGCAGAAAAATATTTGCCTGTCATTCTGGATGCGCTTGAGGGTTACGAAGGCATGAGCCCGGTAGAAAGCCGTGCCGGTGAATTGCTGAAGAACTGGGATTGTTCCATGAACAGTAAAAGTGCTGCCGCCTTGCTTTTTGAATCAATTTACCTCGGTATTATCAAATGCACCTTTGCCGATGAGATGGGTGAAGGACTGTTCGGAAGTTTTAACGGGGTAAGTTCCCTGAGCCGGATCGCCACCGATCAGCTGATCGACGGAGGGACTTCTTCGTGGTTCGACAATGTGGACACCGGTAACAAAACCGAAGACCTCCATGAAATGATCAATTGCGCTTTTTCCAATTCGGTTTCGGATCTGGAGATCAAACATGGAAGCAATCCGGATACCTGGGAATGGGGCGCACAGCATCACCTGGTTCTTTCACATCCCCTGTCCACCGTTAAGATACTCGACCGTGTATTCGGGTTAAACCGCGGCCCTTTTCCGGTGGGAGGAAGTTTTCACACAGTATCACCCTTCAGTTATGATACCAACAAGCCATTTGATGTCAACCATGGCGCTTCACACAGGCATATATTCGACCTGAGCAACTGGGACAACTCGCTGGCTGTTATACCCACGGGAAATTCAGGAATTCCGGCAAGCAGGCATTACTGTGATCAAACTGAAATGTATGTTCACGGGAAATATCATCCGGACTATTTTTCAAAAGAAAAGGTGATGGCAAACTCAGCATATCATATGAAATTTGTGACCCGGTAGGGTAACAAAATTCGGCATCTTTGCGGGAAATAATAATCCTTTTCATCCATGACATTCCAGGGAATTATCTTCGACCTCGACGGCACCCTTGCCAATACGCTGGCCGACATTGCCGGTTCCATGAACCGCGTTCTTACAGCCCGGCGGTATCCAGGTCACGGGACAGAGGATTATAAACTGCTGGTGGGAAGGGGACTGGAAAATCTGGTAATACAGGCATTGCCGGAATATGCACGGCAGCCGGCAGAAATATCCTGCTGCCTGGCAGAAATGATGGACGACTACGATCGGAATTGTTTGGTAAATACCTGTTTGTACGATGGCATCAGAGAACTGATCCATGAACTGGTGTTCCGGAAAATAATGCTGGCTGTGTTTTCTAATAAAGCTGAACCACTCACCCTGAAAATTGTTTCTCATTTATTGGGTGAAGTAAATTTTGAGCGGGTGATGGGAGCCCGCCCCGACTTCCCCAAAAAGCCGGATCCGGCGGGTGCCGTGAACATCAGTAATCAAATGGGCATTAACCCTTCGGATATCATTTATATGGGAGATTCGGATGTGGATATGATTACGGCAACAAAGGCGGGTATGTATGCGGTAGGTGTATTATGGGGGTTCAGGACGGGTGAAGAACTCAGGGCCAATGGTGCAAAATTATTGATTAACAATCCAATGGACTTGATCTCAGTGTTCCGGTAAATGCAGAAGCATTGAAAATTTTTAATATTTTGGTCATTTTTGATGGTATTGTTAACTTAGCTTTCTGGTGAACAGTAATAATTTCAAATCTAAAAAACCTTATAATGAAAAAAAGAATTTTATTTTTTGTTGTTTCCCTGGCTATGGTATTTTTGCCAACAATAAGCGCTCAGCAAGTTCCGGATTACAAGCTGCACATTATTATTATCGGCGCACATCCTGATGATCCCGATGAATATGGTTCCTCCGCATACAAATGGGCACAATTGGGACATGACGTACTTATGGTCTCCGTTACCAATGGTGATGCCGGCCATCAATCGATCAAAGCGGCCGAACTGGCAAAAATCCGCAGGGAAGAAGCCCGCAGGGCAGGAGAGGTTATCGGAATAAGGTATATTACACTTGATAATCATGATGGTCAGTTGATGCCCACCTATGAAAACAGGTTACAGATAATTAAGATAGTCCGCGAACAAAAAGCCGACATTGTAATCTATCCCCGGCCTTATGATTACCATCCCGATCACCGTTATACCGGAGTATTGGTAAATGATGCCGCCTATATGGTTACTGTCCCGACAATATTGCCCGAAGTTCCTTTTCTGGAAAAAAACCCTGTGTTTTTGTATATGGCCGACGGTTTTACCCATCCCGAACCATTTAAGCCCGATGTTTGCATTGATATTGATGATGCCATTGAAAAAAAGTTAGATATGTATCACCAGCACACTTCACAAATGTACGAATGGTTGCCTTTCAACCGGGGAGTCCTTGACCAGGTGCCTGCATCGGATTCCGAAAGACGTGCCTGGCTTGGGAAGATGTTGAAATCTAACTGGAATGCCAATCCCTTCAGGGAAAAACTCATTGAATTCTATGGAACAGAAAAAGGAGGAAGCATTAAATACTGTGAATCATTCCAGGATTCGGAATACGGTACCAGACTTACGAGTGAGAACATCCATTATTATTTCCCCTTTCTTCCAAAACCTAAGAAATAATTTTGTAACACGTTGTTATTAATAATAAACCCTTTGTGATGAAAAACACCAACCAGTTTTTTAGGCAGCAGTGTATTGTCATTATGCTATTATTCCTGCTACCCCTTAATTTTATTGCAGCACAGGATAAACTCAGTCAGATCATTCCGGCTGATGAAAAGATAAGGATCGGGAAACTTGAGAACGGACTGACTTATTATATCCGCCAGAACAAAAAACCTGAGAACCGGGTTGAAATGAGACTCGCGGTAAATGCCGGATCCGTACTGGAGGATGACGACCAGCAAGGTCTGGCCCACTTTAATGAGCATATGGCATTTAATGGAACAAAGAATTTTGCCAAGAATGACATGGTGAAATACCTGCAGTCGGTTGGCGTACAGTTTGGCCCCGAGATCAATGCTTATACATCATTTGATGAAACAGTATATATGCTTACCCTGCCAACGGATTCGGCGCACATTCTGGAAAAGGGATACCAGATCATGGAGGACTGGGCACATAATCTTACTTTTGATCATGCAGAGATTGACAAAGAGCGGGGAGTAATCGTGGAGGAATGGCGGCTGGGCCAGGGGCCGACTCAACGGATGCAGGAAAAATTTATCCCTGTACTTTTCAAAGGCTCGCAGTATGCCAACCGTCTTCCGATCGGAAAGAAAGAGATCATCGAAGGTGCTTCCTATGAAACGATAAAAAGGTTTTATAGCGACTGGTATCGTCCCGACCTCATGGCTTTCCTCGTGGTTGGGGACATCGATCCGGATGCCGTGGAAAAATCGATAAGGGAACATTTCTCACGACTGGAAATGCCGGAAAACCCCAGGCAACGTGTAAGTTTCAAAATTCCGGATCAACCCGGTACTGCAGTTGTTGTTGCGTCCGATAAGGAAAGCCCTTATACAATTATTCAGATTGCCTGTAAGACTGATCCCCCGGATCAGAAGCTCGTTAAAGATTACCGCGAAGGTTTGGTCATTCAATTGGTATCAACCATGCTGAACCAGCGTTTCGAAGAACTGAAAGAACAGGCTAATCCGCCATTACTCTATTCGATAGCGCAGTTTGGATCGTTGGGAACACGTGAGAAAAGTGCGATGCAATTGGCAGGATTGGTTCCTGAGACGGGTATTGAAGCGGGCATTCAGGCGTTGGTCACTGAAACGGAAAGGGTTGTCAGGTATGGTTTTACCGAGGGTGAACTGGAAAGGCAGAAAAAACAGTTTTACTCATCCTATGAAATTGCTTATAATGAGCGTGATAAAACTGAGTCAGAGCAGTTGGTTTCAGAGTATATCCGTAATTTTTTAACCGAGGAGCCTATCCCGGGAATTGAATATGAGTTCGGATTTGTTAAGGAATACCTGAGCGGGATCGGTCCCGATGAGGTTAACGATATTGCCCGTAGAATGCTCACCCGAGACAACCGGGTTGTCATCATCATGGGACCCCAGAAGGAAGGAATCTCTTTACCCGGTGAGGAACAGGTATTGGCTGTGATTGATCAGGCAGAAAAAAGCAACATTGAAGCCTATGTTGATAAAACAGCAGGTGAACAGTTATTGGCTGAAGAGCCGAAAAAGGGACGGATAATTCTTACCAGGAGGAATGAAACATTAGGTGTCACCGAAATGAGCCTTTCCAATGGAGCGAAAGTAATACTAAAATCCACGGATTTTAAAAACAATGAAATCCTTTTCAGGGCTTACAGTCCGGGTGGTTATTCGGTTTATGACCTGTCCGACCACCAGTCGGCAGTATATGCGGCTGATATTGTCGGGGAATGCGGATTGGCGAATTATTCTCCAAGCGACATCAATAAGTTGCTCGCAGGAAAGATAGTGTCCGTAAATTCTTTCATTAATCCTTACCAGGAAGGATTTACCGGCATGGCGGCGCCGGCAGATCTTGAGAGTATGATGCAACTGGTATATCTTGGATTTACGCAACCCCGCAAAGACAGTGCACTGTTTGAGGCTTACCTGGCCAAACAAAAGGGTGTAATAAAAAACCTGCTGTCCGATCCTCAGAACTTTTTCCTTGACCAGTATGCCCGGATCAGAACACAGAATAATCCGCGTGCTGATTTAATCCCGACTGAGGAGGATATTGACAGGATAAATTTCAACCGTGTTTTTGAGATTTACAGTGACCGGTTTTCCGATGCTTCCGGATTCACTTTTTTCTTTGTGGGTTCTTTTAAAATTGACAGCCTGAAACCACTCATTGAAACTTATCTGGCAAGCCTTCCTTCCCAGAAAAGAACCGAAAGCTGGAAAGATATGGGAATTCGTCCACCCTCTGGAAATGTGGACAAGCCTGTATATAAAGGGAATGATCCTAAAAGCCTGGTGGCCATGTATTTTGAGGCCGAAGAACCCTGGGATCCTGTTGAAAGTCATATGTTAAGTTCTCTCGGTCAGTTGCTCGACATCAGATACACAGATGTATTACGGGAACAGATGAGCGGCATATACGGCATAGGAGTTAGTGTCAAACTGGTGAAGATACCATACAATCATCTGGAGGTCAGTATAATGATTCCCTGTTCCCCCGAAAACACCGATGCACTTACAAAAGCCGCAATCGCTGAGATCGTCAGAGTTCAAAATGACGGGGTAACGGCTGATGACCTCAACAAGGTTAAAGAAGCACAGCGCAGGGAAATGGAAAACAACCTCAAGGAAAATAATTTCTGGGTTGGTCAGTTGGTGGATGTTTACCGCCTGAACTATCCGGGTCTTATCACCGAATATGGCAGTCGAATTGAATCGGTGACGTCGGAAAAACTAAAGGAAGCAGCAAAAAAGATTAATCTGGAGAAGTATGTAAGGGTGGTTTTGTATCCGGAGCAGTAGGTTAAACTTTTTTTTCGTAAGTTTGTTCCTGGTATAATGCAATACTTTAAATAAAACACTTGTAGTGGATAAAAGAACTTTTATTAAGTCATCATTTCTGGGAATTGCCGGTGTTTTTACACTTGGCTTATCCTCAAAATTGAAAGCAGCAAAATCCAGAAAAAAATGGAACGGGGAGTTTGTTCTACCTGAATTACCTTACCCTTACGATGCATTGGAACCCTTTTTTGATTCGGAAACCATGGCGTTACACCATTCAAAGCATCACGCAGCTTATACCAATAATTTTAATGCAGCTGTGAAAGCGGCAGGACTCACCGGAAAAACTGCTCATGAAATATTGTCGGAGATATCAAAGTATCCTGCTGCGATACGTAACAATGGTGGCGGATACCTGAATCACAAGATGTTCTGGAAAATGATCGCTCCCGCTACCGGCAAACAACCTTCAAAAGAGTTGGTGGATGCACTGATCAGGGATTTCGGATCATTGGATGCTTTTAAGGAGAAATTTGGGGCAGCAGCCAGGACGGTATTCGGATCTGGGTGGGCATGGCTGATTGTTGCTGAAGATAAACTTAAAATAACTTCCACTTCCAATCAGGATAGTCCCATAATGGATATTGCCACAGAAAAAGGTGTTCCCCTTCTTTGTCTTGATGTTTGGGAACATGCTTATTACCTGAAATATCAGAACCGGCGTCCGGAATTCATTGATGCTTTCTGGAATGTTGTTAACTGGGATTTTGTGTCCGATCGTTACAGCAAGCGCAAAACTACAGCAACTACCTGAGGAGGACTATTCTGTTGATTTGGACAATAAAAAGTCAATAGATTTGTCAAGCCTGGTAAGCGGTTTTCTCATTCCCGACATGGTTACGGGATTGTCACCGGTTTTGATCACAATCCTGTCCTCGTACCATTGTGTAAAGCGGGTGAAATGCGATTTTTTCCTGTAAACAAGCTTATCCTTTGTCTCACTTTCTTTAATATAATTGAGACTTTCAAATGCCTTTACAAAAACCTCCCTGTTTTCCGCAAAGGAACT
>Ga0209751_10006058_pt1 | contig 11289 bp, 10 predicted proteins | sample RifCSP13_1_FD_184019 | JGI IMG/M metagenome (GOLD analysis project Ga0209751, IMG submission 184019) | Soil microbial communities from Rifle, Colorado - Rifle CSP2_sed 13_1 (SPAdes) (version 2) | ecosystem: Environmental > Terrestrial > Deep subsurface > Rock core/Sediment | place: Rifle...
CCGGCCGTCGGGCGGGCAGCCTTCTGCGCGAAGTCCCCCGCCACCGGCCTGTGGGCGGAATCCAACATCGGCGGCCACATCGGCGCCGTGCTGCGCACGGCCGGTTTCGATGGCCTGCGGATTACGGGCGCCGCGCCCAGGCCTTCCACCCTCTGGATCCATGACGGGCAGGCCGAGATTCTGCCCGCCGGAGAACTGTGGGGCCAGGCCGACACGTACGAAACGCAAGATCGCGTTCGAGCGGCTCTCGGGGATCCTCGAATCCGGGTGGCCTGCATCGGGGCAGGCGGCGAGGCTCTACTACCGTTTGCCAGCATCCTCTGTGACAATGGCCGCGCGGCGGGGCGCACCGGGATGGGTGCGGTCATGGGGGCCAAGCGCCTGAAGGCGATCGCCATCCGCGGCCAACAGCCGATCCCGCTCGCCGCACCCGAGGCGTTTGGCCGGGCCCGCAGCCGGACCAACATCGCCCTCCGAAATGACAATCTGAGCCGCGCCGTCCGCGCCACGGGTACCTCGGGCGGCCTCGAGTATTGGTCCTACCTGGGTAATATGCCGTCCCGCTACTACAGCCGGGGAACCTTTGAGGGCTCCGGCCGCATATCGGGCTCGGCGGTCGCCGAGACGATCCTGAGCGGCGTCAGCGCGTGCCATGCATGTGTCATCGCCTGTGGACGGGTGGTCCGCCTCGCCGATGGGGCTAACCGGAAGGGCCCCGAATACGAGACGACCGTGGGCTTTGGGCCGAACCTCGGCATTGACGATATCTCGACGATCACCTTCCTGGGAGAGCAGTGCGACCGCTACGGGCTCGACACGATCTCGCTCTCGAACGTTATCGGCCTCGCCTTCTTTCTTTTCCAGGAGGGCGTCCTCAAGCCGTCGGATGCGGGCGGCCTTTCTCTCACCTGGGGAAATGCAAAGGCTGCCGAAGACCTCATCCATCTCACGGTCCGGCGCGAAGGCCTCGGGGGGCTCTTGGCGCTGGGAGCGAAAGGCTTGGCCGACCACTTCGGCGTCCCCGATACGGCGGCGCAGGTAAACGGCCTGGAGGCGGCATATCACGACCCGCGCGCTTCCTCGGGCATGGCGCTGGTCTACGCCACCTCACCGCGGGGAGCCTGCCACAATCAAAGCGACTACTTCATGGTCGATACTCTCGGGCACACCGCCGAGTCGATCGGGATCACGCTCTTCGAGCGGCAGGCAGGAGCGGAGAAGGCCGCCAATGTGGCGCGGCATCAGGACTGGCGGACTCTCGGGAACGCGCTGGTGGTGTGCCTCTTCGCCAACGTCGAGCCCTCGACCGTCCTGGAGCTGGTGAACCTGGCCACGGGCCTCGACTACCAGCTCGAGGAGCTCCTGCGGGCGGGTGAGCGAGCGTGGAACATCAAACGCGCGATCAACATCCGGCTCGGACTGACCCGCCAAAACGACCGGCTGCCCCGCCATCTCGTCCGACCCCTCGCGGACGGCGGGTCGGCGGGCTACATTCCGCCACTGGAGGAGATGCTTGGGGCCTACTATGCGTTCCGAGGTTGGGATCCTGAAAGCGGGAAGCCCACTCGGGAGCGTCTGACAAGGCTCGGGCTCCCCGGTGCGGCCGAGAGCATAGGGTCGTCGGTTGTCGACTCGGGGAGATTCAGCCCCAAGAGTGGAGGGTAGCGTGCCGAAGGTGGTGACGGTCCAGGAGATGAGGACGATCGAGAAGGCGGCCGACGCCGGCGGGCTGACCTATGATCGGATGATGGAAAACGCCGGCCGCGCCGTCGCCGAGGCTGTTCTGGAACGGATCGGCGCGCCCGGCGGAAAGCGCATCGCCATCCTCGTGGGGAGCGGCAACAATGGGGGCGATGGCCTGGTCGCCGCGCACTACCTGGCGGAAGCGGGCGCCCAGGTGTCGGCCTACATCGCCGGCGGGAGGCCGCAGAAAGACGCCAACCTGGCGCGGCTGCAGACGCATGGCTCGCTCATCGCCAATGCGGCGGATGACCAGCGGCACCGCGTGCTCCACAACCTCATGATGACCTCGGATGTGCTGATCGACGCACTCCTGGGGACGGGCTTTCGCCTGCCGCTGCGCGACGCGGCGCAGGAAGTGCTGGCGGCCGCGTCCAAGGCGCTGGAAACGCGATCGAGGCCGCTCTTCGTTGTGGGCCTCGACTGTCCCTCGGGCATGGACTGTGACACGGGCGCCATCGCAGCGGAGGCTCTGGAAGCCGATCTCACGGTCACCTTGGCGGCGGCGAAGGTGGGCCAGTTCCGGTTCCCGGGAGCGGCGGCCGTGGGAGAGCTTGTCGTCGCCGATATCGGGATCTCGGAGAAGCAGGCGGAGCTCGCCTCCATCCAGACCGAGCTTGCCGACCCGCGCACGCTGCGGCTCTGGCTTCCTCCCAGGCCCGCCGACGCGCACAAGGGCACCTTTGGCCGGGCGCTCGTCGTCGCTGGATCGGTGAATTTCCCCGGCGCGGCCGCGCTGGCGGGAATGGGCGCCTATCGCGTCGGTGCCGGACTGGTGACGCTGGCTGCGCCGTCCCCTGTCCAGGCCGTCGTGGCTCCCCAGATCCCTGAAGCCACATGGGTTCTCCTGCCCCACGAGGTCGGGGCGATCTCCGCGGAGGCCGTCGAGATCCTCAAGGGCGAGTTGGGCGCCTCACAGGCGCTTCTGCTCGGGCCTGGGTTTGGCCAGGACCCGTCGACGGGGGCTTTCATGACGCGGCTTCTCGGCGTGGGCGAAGGCTCGCCCCGAACCCACATCGGTTTCGTGCGCTCGGAGAGCCGCAGGGGAGAGTCGGCTTCGCTTCCCCCGTGCGTGGTCGATGCCGATGGGCTCAAGCTGCTGAGCAAAGTGGATCTTTGGCCGAGTCGGCTTCCCCGGCCCACGATCCTCACGCCTCATCCCGGTGAGATGGCTGTGATGACCGGAATGAGCAAGGACGAAATCCAGGCCGACCGGCTGGCGGCGGCTCGCCATTGGGCGGCCGAATGGGGGCATGTCGTCGTCTTGAAAGGAGCCTTCACCGTCGTCGCCTCGCCGGAAGGAATGGCAACCATCATCCCGATCGCCTCGCCGGCGCTCGCCAGGGCAGGGACGGGTGACGTGCTGGCGGGCGCGATCGCCGGTCTTCTGGCGCAGGGGGTGGCCCCGTACGGAGCGGCCGTCCTGGCGGCCTACCTGCACGGGCGGGCTGGCGTCCTCGCGGGAGAAGCGCATGGGACGACGGCCAGCGTCTTGGCCAGCGAGGTGGCGGATATGCTGCCCGAAGCGCTTGTCGAGCTTGCATCGGGCGCCGCGCCCGTGTGAGGCAGACCGCCCTCCGCAAACCCCTCGGGCCCGTCAATGCTGAGATCGCAGAGATCGCTGAGTTATCCTGCATGTCTCAGCGTCTTCTATGTTCTCTCTGGTAAGGCATGATCCCGCGTCTTGCCCCCGACAACCCGGCTCTTTCACCGCCGAGATCGCGGAGATCGCCGGGCTAGTGGCATGTCTCCGCGTACTCTGCGGTCTCAGCGGTGAGGCTCAAGCCCGCGGAACGGTGTTCGTGATTTCGTACGACGGGAAAACGCGAGGGGACGCCGCGGGCGTCCCCTCGAACTTCCATGCCGGATGATTGAAGACCAGGCGCCGATGGCGCGCTAGGCTTCCGTCGATTCCTCTTCGCTCGGCCGGCGGCGAGCGGCGCGCTTGCCGGCCTCGACGGCCTGCTCCAGGCGCGACTTCTGCTCTTCCAACACCATCTGGCCGCGGCGTTGAAGGTCCTCGGCCTTGGTGCGGGCATCCTGGGCGAGCCTCTCCGCTCGCGCCCGGACGTCGGTGGCCGTCTGGGTCGCCTGATCGCGCAGCTCGATGCTCTTGTCGCGAATCAGGGTGCGGGTTTCCTCGCCCGATTGCGGGGCAAGCAGCAGGGCGACTGCGGCGCCCACCAGACCGCCCACTACGAAGCCCGTGATAAATGCGCCAATATCGCTATCTCGTTCCGCCATCGTGATGCCTCCTCAGGGTATCGATCCAGGGCCTAGCGGGGCCGGCCGATCCGCAGAAGCTCCAGGACGCGGCGAAAAGCGGCCATGGAGCTATTGGCTTTGACGACCGGGTCGACCAGGTTGTTGCTCAGAAACCGCGTTGTTCCCCGCAAGGTGTTCAGGGTCTCGTTGGTTGACTGGAGGATCGGCCTCACCTCGTTCTGCAGCAGGCTGGTGAGGCGCGCGATCTGCACGATCAGGATGATCAGCGCCAGGCCGATCAAGAGCGACTCGAAGGCCATCAGGATGATGAAGATGTCGCGGAAATTGGCGGCTCGGGCCGGGTCGCGGGTGAGATAGATGAAGCCGGCGACGGCGAGGGCGATGAAGGCCACAAGGCCGAGCGCAGCCACGATGATCGTGAGGCGCTGGCGACCGGTGAGGCCGTCATTCGGGCCGGAAGACGCGGCCTTCGACTCGGATTTCCACTCCAGATCAATTTGGTCGTCGATCATGACGCGCGAATTATAGCACAGCCGCCGGCCCTGGCCTCTCGCGACGCGCGCGTGATGTCGGGGGACCTCAAGGGAACTCGGGCGGATCCTGCGGCCGCCTGGTGCGCGGCCCACGATCCCGTCGGCCTTCGGAGCCGACGAGGACATCGGCCGCCAACAGGCCGATCGCCGTCGCCAGAAGGGCGGGCAGGAGATTGAGCGGGCCAACGCGGAGGGCCTCCCAGCCCAGAAGTCCGCCGACCAGATGGCCCAGGAAGAACGACACCCACGCGCTCGCCAAGTAGAGGCCCAGGCGGGAGAGGCCTCCGCCCCGGATGAGATGATAGGCCAGCCCGCAAATGGTGGCGATGATCACGCCGAGCAAGGCGCTCTGGGTCGTCAAAGCTGGATCAGCCCCCCTCCCAGGCAGACATCCCCGTCGTAGAAGACGGCCGCCTGTCCCGGGGTGACGTCGGGGACGGCCTCCTCCAGCTCAAGCTCGACTCGCCCCTCCGACAGAGCATTCACCACCCCCGGGACTTCCCTGGCCTTGTAGCGGACGCGAACCGCCACCCGGCACGGAAAACCGGGCGCCTCGCCGCTCACCCAGTGTACTCCCCCGGCCTCGAACCGCCTCCGGCCCAGCATCTCCCGAGGACCTACGATCAGGGAATGGGTCTCCGGGACCTTCTCCAGGACATACAACGCGATAGGGGATGGCACGCCGATGCCCTTTCGCTGCCCGATCGTGTAGTTGGCGAGCCCTTCATGCATCCCGAGGCGCTCTCCCTGGCGGTCGAGGATTGCCCCCGGCGTCAAGCTGCCGGGCTCGTGGAGGCGGACAAAGGCCCGGTAGTCCAAGTCGCCGACGAAGCACAGGTCCTGGCTCTCAGGGCGGTCGGCGACGGAGAGAGAGAAGCGGGCTGCGAGGCGTCGGACCTCCGGCTTGGAATAATCACCGATTGGAAAGAGGGCGTGGGCGAGCTGCTCCTGCCCCAGGACGCTCAGGACGTAGGATTGGTCTTTTGCCCGGTCGGCAGCCCGTAGGAGACGGGTGGCGCGCCCGTTGCTCTCAAGGCGGGCGTAGTGCCCCGTGGCCAGGAAGGCGGCTTCGAGAGCCATGGCATGGCGGTAGAGGTGGCCCCAGCGGATGTGCCGGTTGCATTCCAGGCATGGATTGGGGGTCAGTCCTTGCGCATAGCCACGCAGGAAGAAGTCGACAACGGTCTGCTTGAACTCGGCCTGAGCGTCGAGGACGTAGAAGGGAATGCCAAGGGTCGTGGCAACGTCTCGGGCTTCGGCAATGTCTTGGGGGGAGCAGCAGCGGTTCGAGCCGGACCGGCCGTCGCCGGCCCAGAGGCGAAGCATGAGGCCGATCACCTCATAGCCTTGTTCGACAAGGAGCGCGGCGGCGACCGAGCTATCGACGCCGCCGCTCATGGCCACGACCACGCGCCGTGGATTCATGGCCTGGCGAGGGAGGCGGCGCGGACCCTGCGGACAATCGCCGGCAACGCCTCGAGGAAGGCCTCGATGTTCTCGGGGGTCGTCGCACGGCCCACGGTCACGCGCAGGGATCCCAGCGACCATTCGTCCGAGAAGCCGAGCGCGGTGAGGACTGCGGAAGGCTCGGGATCCCCGGTCTTGCACGCCGAGCCCGAGGAGCAGGCAAAACCGGCGATGTCGAGCGCGGCCAGGAGCGCATTGGCGTCGACGCCGCGGATCACGAAGGAGGCATGATTGGGGAGCCTCTCGCGAGGATGCCCGGTGAGCTTCGAGTCCGGAACCCCTTCCAGAACGCCGGCGACGATCCGCTCGCGAAGGAGTCGGAACCGGGCGGCTAGGGATGCCCGCTCTTCGTGGGTAATCCTCAGGGCCTCGGCGAGCCCGACGATCAAGGGAACGTTGTGTGTGCCGGCGCGCAAGCCGCGTTCCTGGCCCCCGCCCGTCTGGGAGCCTGCCAGCCGCGTTCCGTTTCGCACGTAGAGCGCGCCGATGCCCTTGGGGCCGTAGAACTTGTGCGCTCCGATCGACATCAGATCGACATTCAGTGAGTCGGCGAGGATCAGGAGCTGGCTGGCCGACTGAACGGCGTCTGTGTGGAACAGCACGCCCCGCTCGCGGCAGATGGCCCCGAGCTCTCGGATCGGGTTGATGGTGCCGATCTCATTGTTGCCATAGATCACGGAAACAACAGCCGTCTCGGGGGTAATCCGTTCCACCAGATCGCCGGGGTTCACCCGGCCGTTGTGATCAACAGGAAGGAGATCGAGGTGAAACCCGAAGCGCGACGCAAGATCCTCGGCCGTGTTCAGCACGGCGGGATGCTCCACAGGAGTTGTGAGAATGCGATTGGCGCGGCGCGATTCTCGTTCGGCGAATGCCGCGCCCCGCAGCGCCAGGTTGTCGCTCTCGGAGCCTCCCGAGGTGAAAACGATTTCCTGGGAATAGCAGCCCAGGACCTCGGCAACTCTGCGCCGGGCGCCCTCAACAGCCCCTTCGGCTTCCTGGCCCCAGGAGTGGACCGAAGATGGGTTTCCAAACTTCTCATTGAAGTATGGAACCATCGCCGTCAGCACCCGTTCGTCGAGAGGTGTGGTGGCGGCATGGTCCAGGTAGATCCGTCGTTCGATCATGGGATCATTCTAACATGCGCTCTGGGGACGCCGGGGAAAGCGCCCCCCGGAGCCGATCCGCCGCGAGGGCGGATCTGTCCGGGAAACCTCGCGGCGAAGAGGATCGGGAGGCCAGGGACGTGGCGTTGGACGACCCAAGGAATCAGGTCCCCGCGTGCCGGAAGATCTCAGTTCCGCGTGTTGGTGGCTGACGCGCGGCCGAGGGCGGGCCGGCGGCCAAGACGCCGCCCGGCGAGCTGCCTCATGGCGGTAGGCGCCGACAGGATGAAGATGACGAGGGCGCCGGAAGGGATCAGGAGGAGGAGAGCCGCCCTCAGAGAGGGTGGGGAGGCGGAGGATTCGAGCGGATAGAAGGACGCCACTTGCTCCGTGACCATCAGGAATTGACGCACGTCCCTTTGCGGCGGGTTGGCGGTCAGCCGCCTCATGCTGCGGAGGGTGTCTTCTGCGTATCGTCCCAGATTCTGATACCGGCGCATCGCCTGGTCGATATCGAGGTCCTGCGCAAACACCTCGATCGACATCCGGAGATACTCAACCCGCTGCTCTTCGCGAAGCGCATCCGACCCCAGGCCGGACGGCCGGGGCGGGCTGGCCCACCACGACCAAAGGATGCCGAGGACGATCCCCAGGGCGGCCGCGCTCGCGGGGATCTCCCAGCGCCGGCGCCGTCCCCCGGCGCCCATAGCCACCTCGCCAACGACCTGCTGGCGGACCAGCAGGAGATCCGCCAGGCCGTCCCCCATGAGATTCCAGCTGATGCCGAAAAGGAGCAGGGCCAGGGTTGCCGGGACGTAGATCCACCAGAAGACGAACGGGTTACCGCCGGGCCCGATGATCCAATCGCGGCCTATCGTGATGAGCAAGCCCCGGGGCGAGCTTGCACCCACCCCGATGAACGTGAAGGCGGCGGAGAGGATCACCATACCGCCGACGTCTCGCGCGGCGAGTACAAACGCCGGGGAAACCACGTTCGGGAGGATATGGTGAAAGACCACCCGGGTCCAACGAGCGCCCAGGGCGCGAGAGGCTTCGACGTAGTCCGCTTGCTTGAGCCTCAATGCGCTGGAGGAGATGATCCGGGCGTACGGCATCCAGGAGAACAGAATCAAGGTGAGCATGAGAGGATCGCCCTGTATGCCACCCGCAAACAGCGCGCCGGCCTCAGGCAGAAAGCTCACGACCCGCTCGATCAGGAAGAAGCCGGCCAGCGCGGGGAATGTAAGGAAACCGTCGACGGCGGCCATGGTAACCTTGTGGACCCAGCCCCCCGTATAGCCGCTCAACAGCCCGACAAGCGTTCCCAAGACGGCGGCTCCGGCCGCGACGCCCAGGCCAAAGCGTAGGGCGGCCCGCGTCCCCCAGATGATTGTGAAGTAGACGTCCCATTGGCCAGGCAGCGTCCCGAGAGGCGCGGTTGAGCTTGGGGGGCGGGGGTAGTGCGGTCGATGGCCCTTCCAGCGCGCTGGAGCCCCGGAGGAGCATCCGGGGCTCCATAATCGGGAGCCAGGGTGGGCGCGGCGATCGCCGCAGCGAAGAAGAGCCCCACCAGGAGGAGGCCCAGCAAACTCGGCCCGCTGGAAAGGAAGCGGACGACCGCCCTCATCAACTGGCCACTCCCTCGCGGATCCGCGGATCGACAACGGCTTGAATCACATCCAGGGCGAGCATGATCGGCAGGACCAGGAGCACGCTGAACACGGCAAAGCCCGTCGCAAGCCCGATGTCGGGACTGGCCGAAACCGACCGGATGACCAGCTCCGCGATGCCATTGAAGTTGAACACGACCTCGACGACGTAAATGCCCGTGACCAGTGAGGCCGCCGAGAGGGCGGTGCTGTTCAAGGAAGGCACGAGCGCGTTGCGGAATGCATGCCGCCAGACGACTCCGCTCCTCGATACGCCGCGTGCTCTCGCCGCCAGGACGTAGGCTCTCTCCATCTCTTCGAGCACGGAAGACCGAGTGAGGCGGCCAAGCGTGGCCCAGTGAGAAAGGCTCAGGGTGAGGACGGGCAGGGCGAGGTGGCGGAGGGCATCGAGGCTGATGTCGGGACTGCCGTTGAGCAGGCCATCAATCGTCAACAAGCCGGTGAAGCTGGTGAACTCGCCCGAGGACGAGACGAAAAGGCCGCTGGCCTGGCTGAGGCGCTCGGGCGGAAACCAGCGCAGTGCCACATAGAAGAGGGAGAGCAACCACAGGCCCAGGATGAACGGCGGGATGGAGGTCCCGATGAACGCGGAGAGGCGGAAGGCGGAATCGATGAGGCGGCCCCGAGAGCGAGCGGCAAGCACGCCGGAGACCAGCCCCAGGGGGATGAAGAACAGGGAGGTGTAGATCGCGAGCTCGGAGGTGGCCGGGACGCGGGCGAGCAGGCCGGGCAGGATCTCGCCGTCCAGCGCCGGGCTATACGCCCATTCTCCTTGGAGCAGGCCGGATAGCCATCGGACGTACTGGACGGGCATTGGATCGTCGAGCCCGTGATCTCGGATGATGATCTGGATGAGCCGCTGGAAATCCTCTTCCGTGAAGTTCGGGGGGAGTCGCGGCGGCAGGTAGAGCTCGGCCCTGGCCTCCGGCGGGGCGAGCATCAGGATGCCAAAGAGCGTCGCGGTGATCACGAAGAAGCTGAGAGGGATGAAAAGCGATCGTCGCAGGACAAAGCGGAGGATGGGCGGCATGATCGATGGTTGCGCGACGCGGGCTCCGTCCTATTCAATACTCGCCGGCTTGCTCTTTGGGTTCAAGCGAGGCCCAAGATGGAACGATGCCGCGGCCGCCGTGGTGGCGACGCTTCTGCCTGGGGCCCTCGTTCCGCGTGCCCAGGTATAATCGCTCTTGCTCGATCCGCTTTCGGGAGATAGGCCATCATGGAAACGACAATCGAATCCGTGTTCGCTCGTGAGGTGTTGGATTCGCGGGGCAACCCCACGGTGGAGGTTGAGGTGACCCTTTATGGCGGCGCCTGGGGCCGGGCGATCGTGCCCTCGGGGGCGTCCACCGGGGTTCACGAGGCCCTCGAGCTGCGCGACGGGGACAAGGGCCGCTACGGTGGGAAGGGGGTCACCCGGGCCGTCGAGAACGTCAACACGACGATATCTGAGCTGCTCCTGGGGTGGGATGCGGTCGAGCAGAGGGCTATCGACCTGGGGATGATCGAGCTGGACGGAACCGCCAACAAGTCTCGTTTGGGGGCGAACGCCATTCTGGGCGTAAGCCTGGCCGTGGCCCGCGCAGCGGCCTCGGGCCTGGGGATCCCACTCTACCGCCACCTGGGTGGGGTGAATGCGCACGTGCTGCCTGTGCCCATGCTGAATATCCTCAACGGCGGCGCGCACACCGGGTGGCAATCCACCGACGTGCAAGAGTTCATGGTGATGCCCCTGGGTGCTCCCAGCTTCGTCGAGGGGCTGCGCTGGGGTGCCGAGATCTACCATGCGCTTCGCGGAGTGTTGAAGGCCCGAGGCTACACGGTGCTCGTGGGAGATGAGGGCGGGTATGCCCCAGCTCTGAAAGCCAACGCCGAGGCCGTGGAGGTGATCCTGGAGGCGATCGGCAAGGCGGGCTACAAGCCGGGCGAGCAGGTGAGCATCGCCCTCGATCCGGCCGCCTCGGAACTCTTCGATGCGGAGAAGAAACGCTACGTTCTCCGGCGAGAAGGGAAGGAGCTCACCGGAGACCAGATGGTGGCGTTCTGGAAGAGCTGGGCGGACCAGTATCCGATCGTGTCGATTGAAGACGGTCTGGCCGAGGATGATTGGGAATCCTGGGCGATGATGACGGCCGAGATGGGCGGCAAGATCCAGCTCGTCGGGGACGATCTGCTGGTGACAAGCCCGGAGCGGGTGCGAAGAGCAATCGAGCAGAGGGCCTGCAACGCGCTTCTGGTCAAGCTCAATCAGATCGGCACGCTGACAGAGACGATCGAAGCCGTGGAGCTCTGCCAGAAGGCAGGCTGGCGCGCCGTCACTTCGCACCGCTCCGGTGAGACCGAGGACACAACGGTGGCCGATCTCGCTGTGGGCCTCAACATGAGCCAGATCAAGACCGGGGCGCCGGCGCGCTCCGATCGGGTGGCAAAGTACAACCAGCTCATCCGGATCGAGAGCGAGCTCGCCGAGGCCGCCACCTACGCGGGGTGGGACGCGCTTCGGCGAGGATAGCGCAAAGGGCAGAGGAGCTCACCGCGGAAGCGCGC
>Ga0209751_10006060_pt1 | contig 11287 bp, 11 predicted proteins | sample RifCSP13_1_FD_184019 | JGI IMG/M metagenome (GOLD analysis project Ga0209751, IMG submission 184019) | Soil microbial communities from Rifle, Colorado - Rifle CSP2_sed 13_1 (SPAdes) (version 2) | ecosystem: Environmental > Terrestrial > Deep subsurface > Rock core/Sediment | place: Rifle...
AGCCCGACCGCGGTGGTTGATCGACCACGTAACCTCTGGATCGAGCTCGCCAGAGGGGTCGTTTGAGAGCGCTGCAAGATCGATCACCGCGTCCACGCCATCGAAGACGGCGGGCTCCAGGTTGCGCGGGTGGAGGCGATCGACGGCGCGAGCGTCTCGCTCGACCTCGGCGCCGGAGCGCTGCTCCAGATCGACGGCACGGACGTGATCGGGCGTGCCGTGCGCGCCCGGCGCTGAGGTAGAGTGAGCCGCCGGGCCGCGCTTTACGGCGCGATGAGGAGCCAGACGACGATGACGATGGTCAAGCGCTCGGGCTCGGTAGCTGCCAGGTCGACCGCTCGCGGCGCGTGCGTCGCCGCCATCGCGTGGCTGTTGTTCACCGCTTGTGCCACTCCCGTCGAGGCCATCAAGGACCAGGTGCGCAACCAGGCCACCGGCGATCTGGTGTGCGACCACGCCAGCCTGCACGTCGTACAGTTGCGGGCGCTCAAGAAGGTGCAGGGCCAAAAGCAGACCATCGAGCGGGGCTCGTTTTCGGCCAAGGGCTGCGGCGGCTACGCGACCTACGCGGTCGAGTGCATCCGCGGCGTCTGTGTGGTGCAGCGCGAGATCGACGAGACGCTCGAGGCCAACAAGCCGAAGAAGCCGGCCTTCGACGTCGAGCAGGGCGCCCCGTGAGGCGCGCGCTCGTGGGCTTGCTGCTCGTGCGGGACCTGGCGGGCAACTGGACGATCGTCGGTTCCCTGGCGGTTGCCGCGGCCGGCTGCGTCGTCACGCTCCTGCTGGTGTTCAGCGCGCGCACCGCCGCCGCAGCCTCGTTCCTCATCGGGCGCCTGCCCGGCGCGCTGCAGCACGCCGGGCATCGGGTACTGGAATCCATTCGCCGGTATGCCCCTTTCCACCGTCAGCTGGCGAACGTCCTGGTGTGCTCGATTGCCGTCCAGGCGCTGCGCATCGTCCAGGCCTACTATCTGGGACGGGGTCTCGGGCTCAATGTCGCGCTGGGCATGTACTTCGCGTTTATCCCGCTCATCCTGCTCGTCATGCTCCTGCCGATCACGTTCAACGGGATCGGCACGAGCCAGGCGGCGTTCGTGTGGTTTTTCGCCCGGGTCGGCGTTGAGGCGCCGTCGGCGTTCGCCCTGTCGGTGATCTTTGTCGCGCTGGGTGTCGTTGGCAACCTGCCGGGGGGTGTTCTGTACGTGGTAGGTCGGAAGGCGGTTGCCCGTACTGCCCGCCGAGCTCCAGACCTCAGCGCGTAAAGAAGACGAGCCGCCGCTAAAGACCGTCAGGGGCGTATGTGGCCTTGAGACTTGGACCGTTGAACTTGGCTTCGTCGAGGCTCAGCATGCTGCGGCGCGAGGCTGGTGATGCGCGGTACCGGCATGATCGTATAGTCTCAACGACAAGAGCCTGCCGGGGATCAACGTCATCCCGCTGGACGTCAACTGCGCGTTCCTGGCGCTCAAGCTGGGCCGGGGCATGAGCGATCTGAAACTGGCGGTGCCTGACCGGCTCGAAGTCCCGTCGGTCGAGCCGCGGGAGCAACAGGCGCTCGGGCGTCTGCGGACGCAGCTCCGGACCTGGCGCCGCGATCGGGCCCTGCGCTTCCACACGCGCGCGATTATCGTGGTCGAGCGCATCGCGCAGCGGCGGCAGCAATAGATTTAGAGAGCACCCGAGTCGGCCGCCTTGCCGGGGTAGTTATCGTTAGATTGGCTGCGTGGCCTCACGCCGTGCAGATGTGTGCCGAGTGCAGTGGTCGACGGCAGGAGGCTCGAAGGGATAGGAAGCTGTCGCAAAGTGGGCCGCTGGGCAGGCTCGCCGATCGCCTCGACGTGGCCGCGTTGGCCAGGCTGCAGTTGCAGCGGGGCGCTCTTCAAATAGGCCCGCCGGTAGGATTTGACCGGTTGCGCTAGAATGGCTCTCCATGGTGCGTCGTGACGATACGATGCGAACGCGCGAGTGCTGGCGTCCCGTCGTTCAATTCGCGCACGTCCAAGCCTTGTCTCGGCAAGTGCCCGAGCGCCGAGTCGTAGACCCCAGGCATACAGCGAGAGTCGTGCGGCCCAAACGGGGTGTCAAAAGCCGCTGCGGAGGAAGCTACGTGTCTTGGCGTCTCAAGAGCCTGCCCGTCAAGCGTCACGGGCGCCCCCTGAACGCCGGTCACGCCGACCGATGGTCGCCGGACTACTGCCCTCGGACTCCATCGCCTGCGCGGAACTATTTCGGTACCCGGGGGTGCGTAATACCACACTCCGAGTGTCCCCTGGCAAGCCGTGCATGGGAAGTCCGTATGCACGGTTTGAACGGGTGACTTACTCCGCCGGCCGCGCTCGCGCGGTCCAGAAAGTAGGATCTGCCGGTGCCCCTCTCGCGTCCAAGAGTGCGCTTATTAGACGTCGCCCTTATCCTGACTCTGCTCTTCGGCACTCTTCTGCGACTGCAGTATCTCCAGTTGCCGATGGCCGAGGCGCATCGCTGGCGCGCGGTCACTAATGCCGACGTCGCACGGAACTTCGCGGAACGATCGATGAATATCTTTTACCCACAGGTGAACTGGGGTGGGGCCGACGAGCCGTACGTCGGGATGGAATTCCCGTTGATGCAATGGATCGTGGCCCTCTCTTACCGGGCCTTCGGCGAGCACGAGGTTTTCGGCAGGCTCGTCAGCATCGCCTTTTCGGTCGGGACGATCTGTGCGGTGTTCGCCCTCGGCGCTCGCCTGTTCGGCGTGGCAGTCGGGCGGGCCGCCGCGTTTCTCATGGCGATCTCGCCGACCTCTGTGTTCTTTGGGCGCATTTTGATCTCCGATACGCCGATGCTCTTCTTTTCCGTCGTGGCGGTGCTCGCATGGGTCGTGTACCTGGAGACCGGCGCGACGAGAGCAGCCGTCGCTGGGGCCACGGCTGCAGCGCTCGCGTTTCTCGTCAAGATTCCCGCGGTCATCATCCTCGCCCCGATTGGCTGGGCTGCGTGGGAAGCCAAGCGATGGTCCGCCCTGAAGGATCACAGATTGATGCTCGGCCTTGTCGGCGCGCTGGCCGTTGCCGTCGCCTGGTATTGGCACGCTGATCTGATCTTTCACCGCTCAGGTCTCGGAGAAGCCATCTGGCATCCTTCGGGTACGTACCCGCCACCCATCGCGGTAGCGGCCGGCCCTTTCGTCGGCGTCTCTCACTGGTCGACCCTTACTCGGCTTCGCGACCCCAACTTCTATTACCGGATGGTCAACCGGACCTGGGTCCTGCACCTGACCCCTGCCGGTTTGATCCTGTCGTTATTCGCGCTGCTCACGATGTGGCGCGTGCCACGGCGACACATCGCGGACGTCTGGCTGGGCGCCGTGGTGCTGTTCGTCCTCGTCGCGGCCGAAGGCAATTTCAATCATGAGTTCCACCAGCTTCCGATGCTCCCTCCGGCGGCGCTGTTGTTTGGCCTTGCGGCCGCGCCCGCGTTCGACGGGACGTGGCTGAGGGCCGTCGGAAGGGGTCGGCTTGGGATACTGGGCGGCGGTGCCGCCATCGTTCTTGCGGGGTGGCTCTCATTTCACCAAAGTGGCGTCATTCGGGGGCTCTTTCGCCCGAACCGCCTCGACAATGGTCCGATTCAATCGGGCCGGGCAATCAAGCGAGCGGTTGATTCAGGGGCGCTGGTTGTCACGGTCGAGTATGAGCAGTTCGGCAACAACTCACCGATCCTGCTGTACTGGGCGCACCGGCGTGGCTGGAGCTTCGATTCCGGGTCGATCACGCCGCATGTCGTCGAGCGGCTGAGGGCACGCTTCGGCGCCGCCTACTTTGCCACGACGATGTGGTCCAAATTGGCAGCGACGCATCCGGACCTAGTTGATTACCTGCGCACGCGCAAGCAGATACCGCTGAGGGACGCACCGCGCAACACGGCCCTCTTTGACTTGACGAACGCGGCAGACACCCCGCGGCATCCTGATTGAGAGCGCGAGACCATGCGCAGCGCCACTCCCGTTTCTCGATTCCTTTGAACGTGCAGCCTAATCGGCGGTAGCTGCTGTGGCAGAGCACTGATTCGGCGACGACGTCCCGCGCCGTGGCCGCAGATCTCGATGGCGATCAGATGTATCAGTGGCGGGCCCGTGCGGAGTACCAGGGGTCCGCCGGCCCTTGGTCGGCCTCGCAGTCGTTCGTGGCCCCGGCCAACAACGGCTACATCCGCGGCAATGAACTCTACGACCCGCTCATCAACGGCAAGACGGTCGGCGAAGGCCACGACGTGATGTTCGTTCCTCGCGTCGGCCTCCGGCTCAATTCGCAAACCAGCTACGTGCGTTACCAGCTTCAGTCGACGCTGACCGGCGGCGAGTTCTCCGTCCTCGTCAAGAGCATCAGCAATGACACGACCGGCCTGAAGACCAAGGTGTTCTCGATGGGTGAAGGCGACTCTGAGCTGACCAGGAATCCGCACCGGTTCACGGTCGAAAAGCGCGGCGGAAAGGAGCCCGGCCCCATCGCGTGGCGCGTCATCGCGAACGTGGGAGCCATCGAAACGATTGGGAAGGAGTGACGGTTTGTCAACTTCTCGCCGGCCCTCACGCATTTCTGGCGCGCCTCCTGGGGTAGCAATGACTTCAACCTGAACATCAGGCAGGGCGGGGTCAGCGGACAGGAGATCTACGACTTCAGCCGCGCGTTGAAGGGCGTCTACGATCCCAATCCGCACGTCGTGTTCCTTGGCTCGCCGCGGGTCAAAGGCGGTCAGGACTCCCAAACAGTGCCGAGTATCGTGCTTCGGCAGGTCTGGGTGTCGAGTCGTCCGCCCGTCCTGTGCCAACCAGTAAGGCGTTGAGGGAACTTTGCGCCTGGGCGAACGGGCGGCCGTGTTAGCATTACGTGCGCGGGGCGGTGTCAGCCGCCCCGCTTTCCAGAAGATCAACCGCAGGTGAGGAGTGCGATGACGAAGAGAATGGGACGAATCGTGCTGGTGACGGGACTGGCGGCGGCCGCCGCTTCGGAAGTGTCGGCACAGACGCCAAGTGAGCCGCCAAGCCGTGTGTTCGTGAACGTCAACGCCGGCGCCCAGCCGTCGAGGCGATTCATCACCACGAGCCGCGCCTTCACGGTGTACGACGAACCCGCCACGATCGCCACGAACCAGCGGATCGGCAACGGCCCGGTCATCGACATCAGCGGGGGGTATCGGGTCTGGTCGAACCTTGCGATCGGCGTCGGCTTCACGAGCTTCAGCGACACCAGCAGCAGTTCGGTGACCGCCAGCATCCCGGATCCGCTGTTCTTCGATCGGACGGCGGCCGTCACCTCGACCGCCACAGGCCTGGAGCACACCGAGCGCACCATTCATCTGCAGGCCGTGTGGTTCGTGCCTGTGACCAACAAGATCGACGTCGCGGTGTCGGCAGGGCCGTCCTTCGTGAAGGTCGGACAGCAGCTCGTTTCGTCAGTCACGGTCCCCGCACGCACCCAGAACCTGGACGTCGTCGTGGGCGACGAGAGTGGCACCGCCAAGGGCTTCCACGTCGGATTCGACGGGAACTACTTCTTCACCGCCAGACTCGGCGCGGGCATCTTCGTTCGCTATACGGCGGCGTCTGTGGATCTTCCCTCGGTGCCGGGTTTGAAGGTGTCCGGGCTGAACCTGGGCCTGGGCGTTCGCATCCGCCTCTAGGCTGGGCGGCTCGTGTTCGACGCTTGCGGCACGTAGAAATTGCGGTATCATTTTGACTCCGTCAGTATCCAAGCTCTAGCATTCCTGAGGTGGGAGAGTCCATGCAGCAGAAGGGCGTTCTGTGGTCGGCCGCCGTGGCGGCAATGGTCGGGTTGGCAATGGCCTGCGGGGGCAACAGCCGAAGTCCGGTCAGCCCGACGAGCGCTGATGTTCCAACGACGGCCGACGCCGTGGCCGACGGATCGACGCTGAAGGTGGATCCGCCGGTGTTGTCGTCGCCAATCGGCGGCGTTCGGCTGACGGGGGACTCGGAGACGGTCACCCTGGTGTTTCAGGCGGTGTCCGCCAAGTTCACCTCGGGCCAGACTTTCACCTATCGGGTTCAGCTCATGAACGCGGCCGGCAGGGTGCTCGAGACGAGAACCGGCACCGGCCTTTCCTACGCCATGCGCACCAAGCTTGACGTGGACACGACATACACGTGGCGTGTGCGTCCCGAGTTCCAGGACGGGATCGGGCCGTGGTCCGCAACGGAGACGTTCAAGTCGATCGAGGAGCGCAAAGGATATCGCAGGGGAGCCGAGCTCTATGATCCGCTGAACAGGGGCACGACCATCGGCCACATCGTCGGCCCCGTGACCTTCATTCCGGGCGTCGGTGTAAGGCTTGAGACCTTCGGAAGCCGCATCGTCTACGAGTTGCTAGAGCCCCTTGAGGATGGCGAGTTGTCCGCCCTCGTCACGAATGTGGCGACGAACACCGAGGGCGGCAAGACGAAGATTTTTGCAATGGCCCAAGGCTACGGCGACCTGACCACGAACGTGAGACGAATGACCGTCGAGAAGCGGGGCGACGCACCGACGGGCGGTATCGCATGGCGCTTCATCACGAACGTGGGTGACGGTGTGGATACGGTCGGTGCCGAACGGGTCGTGCGCGAATTCGATCCAGGCCAGACGTATTTCTGGGAGGCCAACTGGCGCGACGGCATTTTTGCGGTGCGCATCAATCGAGGCGGCGTAAGCGGACCCAATATTTACTCTTTCGGCAAGCGGTACAAGGGCTTCTACCGGCCAGAGCCCCATGTCGTATATCTGGGCGGCGGGCCGGCCCGTGGCGGCCCGTCGAGCCAGACGGTCCCGGGCATGGTGATTCGTCAGGTCTGGGTGTCGCAGAATCCGCGACCGACCTGGGCCAACAAGTAGGTCTTCCTCAAAGGGCCCGTCAAATCAAGTTACGCAGGAACGACCAGACGTAGGCGAACCAGAGCTTCCACACGACGATCTTGGAGACGCCCCAGCGGCGCGCGTACTCGTGGCTCGCGACCTCGCGGACCCGGTAGCCCTGCTTGAGCGCCTTCATGAGCATTTCCTGCTCGATCGTGGTCAGGTTCGAGGTCAGGCCCAGCTTCAAGCCCACGTCGCGGCGGATGGCCCGGAAGCCGTTCTGGCTGTCGGTCAGACGAACGTTCCATCGGTAGTTGATCGCGAGCATGATGAGCTGCGAGCCAACGTACCGAATGAACTGATCGAGGGTGCCGTGCAACTCGTCGCTGCCTCCCTTACCCCGGGAACCGATGACGAGATCGGCCTCGCCGGCCTGAATCGGCGCAACCAGGCGCGGAATATCGCGGGGATCGTGCGAGCCGTCCGCGTCGATGAACACGACGATCTCGGAGGTCGCCTCCCGGATCGCGAGGCGAAGCGCCTCGCCCTTGCCGCGGCCGCCATCGAGGACGACGCGCGCCCCGTGCTCGACCGCAATGTCCCGCGTGCGGTCCCGCGAGTGACCGTCCACCACCAGCAGTTCGTCGGCGTACGGCTTCACCGAGTCGACGATTTCGCCAACGAGCCCTTCCTCGTCCTTCGCCGGGACGACAACCGTGACACGGAACGCTGGCATAGGCGGAGGGGAGCCTGACAGAGCACCGTCCTGCTCGGCAGGAGCGATGCGAGACGGCACAGCGCAGGAGTATAGCGACCGCCTTGCGACAGGGTCAAGGTCGGAGGCCCGGCGCGTTGTCCCGCCCACCCCGCTCTGCTACACTCGCAGCAGTGCCTGCGCATGGCGGGCATCCGGGTCTTCCGAACCCCAACACATGCTGACACGCGAGATCGGCTTCGCCGGCGCCATTCTCGGCGCCAATGTGCGCACGCCACCGTTGCCGTACAAGGTGACGTTTGTGGCGACCTATCACTGCAACTTCCGATGCGAGATGTGCAACATCTGGCAGAAGAAAAGCGTGAACGAGATGACACCCGAAGAGGTCGCCATCTTCTTCGCTCGCTGGCCGCAGTTCCGCTGGGTGCACCTGACCGGCGGCGAGCTGTTCATGCGCCGCGATCTCGACGATCTCGTGGCCGCAATCCAAGAGAACTGCCGGTCGCTGTTCCTGCTGAACTTCCCGACAACCGGCTGGTTCGGGGACAAGACCGTCTCGCTCGTCGAGCGGACGCTGGCGCGCGGCGTCGGTCGCTTGATGGTCACCGTCAGTATCGACGGTCCGAAAGCGCTCCACGAGGAGATGCGCGGGCTGCCCGGCAGTTTTGAGAAGGGCCTGGAAACGTTCCGACGCCTGCGCGGGATCCGAAAGTCGAATTTTCAGACCGTGATTGGCATGACCTTGATGGCGAAGAACGCCACCCGCGTCGACGAGACGCTTGCGGCGATTCGCGAAGTCATTCCCGATTTCCGCCGGTCGGATCTGCACTTGAACGTCGGGCACGAGTCCGGACACTACTTCGACAACGTTGGCTATCCGGTCGAGCAGCACCACGGCGATATCCTGCGTGCGGTCGACGATCATCGGCGGAAGAACGGCTCCGCGCTGCACCCGGTGAGGTTTCTCGAGGATCGGTATCAGGCGCTCATCGGCAAGTACTACGAAACGGGCAAGTCGCCGCTGCCGTGCACGGCCCTCTCTTCGTCGTGCTTCGTGGACGCCTACTGGAATCTCTACCCCTGTTCGATCTGGAGCGAGAAGGTGGGGAACCTGCGCGACAACGGGTTCGACCTTCGCGCGCTCTGGAACGGCCCGAGGCGCATCGAACTTCGCGAGGCGGTCGTCGAGGAGCGCTGCTCGCACTGCTGGACGCCGTGCGAGGCGTACCCCACGATCCTGGGCCATCTCGCTCGCGCCGCCGTACCGCCGGGACGTCGCGAGTTGCGGCCGGAGACTCCGGAGACCGCCTGAGGCCGCGGGCTGTTAGACCACCCGATGACAGCGAACCCACAGACGGCCATCCCCGGCGAGGGTCGGGGATGCTGGCGCGAGCGGATCGTACCGGTAACGCTGTCGCTGATCGTCATTCTCGCTGGTGTTCTTCGCTTCTACGGCCTGGCATGGGGAGCGCCGTACTTCCATTTCCACATCGACGAGCATTTTGTCTTCGTCGGCGCCGATCGGCTGCGGATCAGCATGCGGGCCGCAGCGATGTCGGGCAAGTTCTTCATGTACGGCCCGGTGCCGATGCACATGCTGAATGCCGTTGTGTGGGTGTACGAGAGCGTCAGGGCCCCGCTCGTGTTGACCGGCTTCCAAGACCAGGTCACCTACATGGTGATGGGACGCGCGATCTCCGCGACGATGGGAACGGCCACCGTCTTCGTCCTCTACTTCATCGGCAAGCGCGTTTCAGGCCGCATCGGCGGCCTGCTCGGAGCCGCCCTGATGGCAGCCTCTGTCGTGCACATCGCCGAGTCCCACAGCTTCAGGGTGGACCTCACGATGCTGTTCTTCGTAACCGTTGCGTGGCTGTTCGCGTTACGGGTAGCCGAGCACGGGCGTTGGCGCGACTATCTCTGGGCGGGCGTCTTTGTCGGAGCGGCCATCGGGTCGAAGTATTCGGCCGCATTCATCCTCGGTGTGGTCGCATTCGCACATCTTCTTACGCCACGCCGTCCCCAAGCCTGGAAGGACGTGCGGGGGTGGCTCGCCTGGTCCGCGCGTGGCCTGAGTTCGCTCGTTCTGAGCGTGCTGGTGTTCGCCATCGTCAATCCGATGGCCTTTCTCTACTACGACAAGTTCCGCCGGGACATCATCGACCAGATCGTGAGCCCCCTGACGGGAGCTTCGAAGCCTATTTGGATCGCACAGTTCACCGACGTTCAACCTCAACTGTACTGGGTTACCACCAACCTCTGGTGGGGCCTGGGGCCCGCCCTGGAGGTGTGGGGTCTCCTGGGAATCGCCTGGCTTCTCTGGCGACGGACACGTCCGGCGCTCGTCGCCGCCTCCTTTCCGCTGATCTACTTTCTGACTGCCGGCGGCACGATCGCGCCCATGGCCCGCTACGCGCTGCCTCTAGCGCCTGCCTTCGCGGTGGCAGCCGGAGCCCTGAGCGCGCACCTGTTCGAGCTGAAGCACTGGCGTAGGGCAGCCGTTGCCGCCACCGTCGTAGTCGTGGCAAGCACTTCCCTCTATGCGCTCGCTTACATGAACGTCTACAGGGCGTCCGACGCGCGTCTGGAGGCGTCGAAGTACCTGCTGGACAACGTGCCGGCTCAGTCGCGCATCTTGGTCGAGCCGTCCCACGGTATCCCTCCGACCGGGTCGTACTTGCGAACCCCCGACTTCCACGGCGACCACGTTCTGTGGGGTGCGAGGCGGGAGCAGCACGACTACTACTCGCTCTATGCGCTGGATGCCTATGTGTACCTGTACAGCGGCCGAAATGGCGCGGCTCGGAAGCAGGAGTACATCCAATCCAGGCTCGCCCTCGTCGACTACATTGTGATGGACGACTTCTACGTGCAGCTCTATCAACACCTTCCCGAGGCGGAGCATGCCGTCGTCAAGCAGTACTACCGGGACCTCTTCAACGGCCGGCTCGGATTCGACCTAGTCAGGACATTCAAGGTCTACCCGTCGCTCTTCGGTTTGACCATCAACGACGATGGGGCCGAACTGTCATCCCGCATGAACGACCATCCCCGGGTCTACATCTTCAAACGGCGCCGGCCCGCCTGAAGGGCGAGATTCGCGCCTGCCTCCTTTGCGCGGCGCGCCATCGGGAGCGGGGTTGTCATCGAAACGCTATCCCTCAGACGGCCGATCGGGTCAGTCGGGAATCCCTTTGTCCTGAACAGGATTCGGTGCCCCAATCTCTATGAAATGCGCGCTCCCGGCCCGGCCCGCGACGCCCATGCGGCAGATGTCGTAGTTGTGCCACGCGCCGTTGATGTGGATGGTCAACTTGTCCTTCGAGATGGCACCCGACGGATTGCGCTGTCGCGCAGCCTGGTATCCCGCCAGTTGCAGATGCCAAATCGTCCGCCGCAAGAGCTGCTCGGCTGCATCCTCTGCCTCCGCGTCCGTGCCGAACACCGCCAGCAGATTGGGAAACTCGGCTGCGGTCGCGAACACGACCTGGCGCGCGCGGTCTTCGGTCAGCGGCCCGGGCGGTACGTGCTTCCCTCCCACGCGCCTGTCTGGAGCTGCGACACGCCTCCCTTGTGGACCGCCGCACCGCTCGCGCCCAAAAGCTCCCGCCGCGTCAGGCCCGTTCGCTTCGCCATCGCCGTCAGTACTTGTAGGTGCTCCAGTCGATCGGCGGCGCCTCCGCCTTCTTCGCCTCCGCCTCGGCCGCCGCGGTCACCTCCGGCGGCTCGGTCATCCCCATCATGT
>Ga0209751_10006062_pt1 | contig 11278 bp, 10 predicted proteins | sample RifCSP13_1_FD_184019 | JGI IMG/M metagenome (GOLD analysis project Ga0209751, IMG submission 184019) | Soil microbial communities from Rifle, Colorado - Rifle CSP2_sed 13_1 (SPAdes) (version 2) | ecosystem: Environmental > Terrestrial > Deep subsurface > Rock core/Sediment | place: Rifle...
TGGACTCCAATGCTCATGATGCTGCCGCCAGGTGGAACGGCGGAGGCCATCCCGGGCGCATGGACCCACGACGTCAATTGATACGCCGTGGGTGACCGGTCGCCCAGGGAGACTGGCTCAAGCATCCAGCCGGCAGGATAGTCGAACGTGAAGCCGTACGCCTCGTCGCGGTACGTTTGCAGCGGGAGCTGGGGAGCCGCACTGGCAGCAGCTTGGAGGGTCATCGTTGGCGTTGGAGTAGGGGCGGCTGGAATTTGCGGCCAATCGGTCTCCGCCTCGGCGCAACCCCAGAGCAGAAGGCCGATCATTGGTGCAAGAAGCTGCAGTCCCGTGCGAGTAGCCATCTACTTGTGCCCTGCGATTCCGTGCACGCGATTGGACGTCCGGTGCCGCTCTGGGCGGCGCTCAGCGGAGCCGCAATTCTAACTTAGGCAAAGTCGCTGTTTTCAGCATCGTCAGCTTTCTCGCCGTGCTGAATCCGTGCCCGCAGGTGCGCCGGCCACGTCGCGGGCTGCTCCGATGGCAGGAAGGTCAGCGACGGACCTGCTTGCTGGAGGAGGTCTTCCGTCTTGCACCGCATTACCGCGCTGGCAGCCGCCATGCCTGACGATGTCACGCCGGCCACGCCGTGGCTCACCGTGCTGGCTCCGCACAGGTAGAGGCCCTCAAACTCGGTCCGGACCGAAAATGCGCCAGGGCCCACCTGCGAAGGGCTCTTCTCTATCCCGTAGAGATTGCCGCGCGTCGAACGCAGGTAGTGCTTGTTCGTGAGGGGCGTGCCCAGGCTCCAGAAGACGATGTGTTTTCCCAACCCGGGGATTCGCTTCTCCAGTCCCCGCACCATCCGCCAGGCAAGGTCCTCCTTCATGGCATCGTATTGCGCAGGCCGCCCGCCAAACTTGGATTGCGACCAGTGTTCGAAGGCTTGGTACCCGACAAACGCGAAGGATTCACACGTGTGGTGACCGCTGTGCATCTTGGACGGATCCTTCAACGTCGTCACGGTGAGAAACATGCCCTCGGGTGTGTCGTGCAGAGTGCCGGCAGGGCCGAGGCCGTCGGTATAGATGCGATCCAGGTCGGCATGGTCGTAGTACCACCAGTTGCCAGAATCGAGTCCCTCCGCGCGCAGATCCAGGTCTGTCGCGAAAAAGAGGCTTATGCACGATGTCGAGTACCTGCTGCGGTCCACCTTGCGCCGTAGACCCTTCGACAGCTGGTCGCGACCGATCAGGCGGACAAAGGTTTCGCCCGGGTCGGCATTCGAGATGACGACCCGTGCCCGGATGTCTTCACCGTCCGCCAGGCGCACGCCCAGGACTCTCCGCCCGTCAAGCAGGATCTCCTTTACAGGCGAGCGCAGGCGGATTGCACCGCCCGCGCGTTTCAATTGACGCACAAACGCCTTCGGCAGGGCGAACGCGCCGCCCAGCGGGTAGTAACCGCCGTTGAGGTAGTGGTATGTAATGCCGGCGTGCATGAACGCCGATACCTTCGAGGGCGGCAAGCCGTGATCGCCGGACTGGCCGGAGAGCGCTGCCCGGAGAAGCGGATCCTGGATGTGTGCCTCGAGGAGGTCGGCGCCTGTCGCCCGTGCCCAGCGCAGAAGGGTTCCTGATGCTCGCACCGCCCTGCCGACTGCGGCCGGTCCGTCCAGCCGCCCAAGTTGTGATAGGGCATCCATCATGCCGCTGACAGCTTCGAAGTAGCCGTCAATCCCCCTTGCCTCGCGGGGAAACCGAGACTTCAGCCGCTCCAGCAGCGCGCCGCGACCCTTCGGGAAATCGACACGCTGTGTCCCAACGACGATGTGGTCGTACCCGTCGGGGTTCAGTTCGCAGAAAGTGAGGTCCTCCGAAACGCCAAGACCTTCATAGATGCGGCGCAGGCCCCCGCCTTCCTCCAGACTTCCGATATAGTGGACGCCCGGGCTGAACCGGTAGCCCTGTAGCGTGAAGGAATGCGTCCAGCCGCCTGGCCTGTCATGCTGCTCGAGCACCAGCACGCTTTTTCCAGCCTGGGCCAGCGCGACCGCGGCGGTCAGACCGCCTGCGCCCGAGCCGATGACAACGACGTCGTAGTCCACTCTGCCTCCCGCTTGGGCGAAACGGGCCAAAGGAATCCTTGCGGTGCTCATGGAGCCTGTCTGCACTGGCGCGCTAGCAAGGGCTCCCGCGGCCTCCGCCCCCAGGCTGGTCATCCGTCCAGGGTTTTTCCGTAGTGTAGGAATTCCTTCATGACGGTCGGAACGATGTGTTCGTATTCATCCAAGACCGGCGGCTGGAGGACCGACACGGTCGAGTACCAGGTCAGGGCCTTGACGGCCGAGGCCACCCACCTCGATCGCTTGTACGCGAGCGCAAGCTGCTCGCGGGGGGCGAAGTCTCCCCATCTAGCTAGGTAGATGTCCAACAGTAAGCCCATTTCCGGCGTGAACGAATAGTCGTCCAGGTCAAGCGCGATCTCGATGCTCACAAATACGTTTCGCAGCGAGACGAACGGATGCCCAACGCACGCGTCCCCCCAGTCGAAAAACGTGGTCCGGCCGTCCTTCACTAACACGTTGCCATCTGTCAAGTCCCCGTGATTGATGGTGTCCGGTATGCCCATCCGCTGTAGTTCTGCACAGGCTCGGGAGAAACGCGGCAGTGCCTCGTGCACGTCCTCAAGTTCCGCGGAGGTTAGTCCCTGCGGCTCGTTCAACCGAAGAGTCCTGCCGTCGAGCAGTATGTTTGCGAGTTTTGGCGTAAGACCTTCAGCGCGCATGTCCGGCACTCCAAGCGAAAGGAGCTCCGGAACGCGGTCGATGAGTCGCAGCTGTAATTCGGCGAACAGGCCGACGACTGGTCCCCATGGAGCGGGATCCTTGTTGGGCCGGATCGAGGCACGGAGTTGCTTTCCGCCATCCCGCATCAGAATCCATCCGCGTTCGGCTTCGATCCCTAGCAGGTCCGGTGTACACCCTGGAAGCCACCGCGAAAGCGCCTCGGTGAGTGCTGCTTCGAAGATGGTCTCCGGGGCTGTGGCCTTGAAGAACAGCGTTCCGTGATTCGTAGGCACGTGTAGGACGGTAGACCAGGGATACAAATGCGGCTGCTCGATCGGCCCATCGATCTCAATGCCGTTGCGGGCAGCCTGGCCCCGAATCCACTCGCCCGCTTCCGCGCGCCAAGAGTCCTTCTGCCAATCGGAGTGCCGATCAGCCTGCATGCCGTCGTTCCTGCCCATATTCGGTCCGACTGCGAGCCCGTCCGCTGGCCCGGTCGGCACCACATCAATGCGTGTGCCTGCGGGTTTGGGTCCACCAGACGCCCTCCGCCGCTCCAGGGTGCGGTCGTAGCCGCTGGAAGGGCCGAACGCCACGAACCTTGCGACGGGCACAGCATAGCGCTTGCGCCGGCGTGCTGTGCTTCCAGACTGGGCAGCGCCCCCTCTGGTCTAGGGGCGATCACCGGGGCCCGAAGGCCTCCCTTCTGACGCGTCGCTTTTTCCCGACTGGCCTATTCTCCCGATGCTGCCAGCTGGCGACCTTCCTTCCAGGCCGTGTGGAGGAAGAAGGAAAACAGAAGGAAACCGATGGTGGCGACCCCAATGTCGTATGGTGTGAACATGATCACCCGGCCGCCGAAGATCGTTACGGAATAGGTGACCGCGCCGAGGAAGAACATCGCCGCATTGAGCATCAGAGCGATCACGCGGACTTCTGTCGGACCGAGGCGGCCATAGGAGATCCTGAACTCGCCGGTAACGCACGTCCGAACATAGGCGATCACGGAGAGCATGAGGTACGTGATCAACAGCAGCGCGGTCACAGTGAAGTTGACGTAGGGGGTGAGGCCGATTCCAAGAATGATGATGCCCTGAGTCACGGCATCGACGGTGTGGTCGAGGAAGAAGCCATACTTGGGGCGTTCGATGTTCCGGTACCTGGCGAGTGTCCCATCCAGGCTGTCGCCAAACCAGTTCACCAGGTATCCCACCGACGCCAGCCACAAGAATCCGCGGTCCAGCGCGCTCAGGGCATAGCTGACCATGATCAGGACTGCGCCGAGCACACCAATGGCAGTCAGCAGATCCGGAGTCATCCACGCCGGCATGTGTGCGCTCAGCCACCGAAGGGCAGGTCGCTCCAGCGGGCCCAGCAGGATGTCATTGACCCGCTTGTGGCCGTGGATGTCGCGCAGTGCGGCTGCCCTGGTTGGTGCGCCTGCGGTCAATTGCTGCTTGCGGCCGGCTTCCATGCTTGGAATCCCCTAACGCCAGTTCAAGCGGAATCCGCCCGACGAGAATCGGCGGTTTTCCGCGGCCGGAAAGACGCTCCGGGAGTGGGCTCCGGCGCCGGGCTGTCCCCCTTCGCTCCCCTGGCAGATCAGCTTGGCATCCCGGCCAATTCTGTCCTCGCCTTGGTCGGCTCCATCGCCAGCCTTCACTACGGTAACAGTCCCTCCCTTTCTCATTGGACGGCCGGGCCGGGAAGATGGCCGCAACTGCGAGATCCTGCCACGAAGGCCGACCTGCGCAACAAAATGCGGTTCAGCGGTGCCGTCACGGGCAGTGTACTACGAACCGCGCCCTCGGATGTTCCGTGCCGGGCGCTCATCCATGCCGCGCCATGAAGCGCTCCATCCGTTTCAGTGCCTCCTCAATCTTCTCGTATGCGGTTGCGTAGCAGGCGCGCGCGAAGCCTTCCCCGCCCGGTCCGAACGAGTTTCCCGGCACAACGGCCACTCGTTCCTCCTCAAGCAGTCTTTGGCAGAACGTCTCGTCGTCCATCCCCGAGGCGGCGATATTGGGAAAGGCATAGAATGCGCCGCGTGGCTCGACGGTATGGAGGCCGAGGCGATTCAGGCCATCCACGATCAGCCGTCGGCGGCGATCGTACTCTCGCACCATTTCGTTGACGAAGGGCTCGCCGATCCGGATCGCCTCCAGCGCCGCGTCTTGCGCGGTGGTCGGAGCCGACATGATGGTGTACTGGTGAATGCGGATCATCCCTTTGATGATGTCCGATGGACCCGCGGCGTACCCGATGCGCCAGCCGGTCATGGCGTAATCCTTTGAGAAACCGCCCAGAAGAATCGTCCGCTGCCGGATGTTTTCCCCGAGAGCGGGAACGCAGACATGTTGGAAGTCGTACACCAGGCGATCGTAGATCTCGTCAGAGATGATGAGCAAATCGTGATCCTCAGCGAGCCTGGCCACTTCCAGCAGTGTCGCCCGTTCTGCCACCGCGCCGGTTGGGTTGCTTGGGTAGCCGACAAAGATCGCCTTGGTGCGCGGCGTGATCGCCGACCGAACGCGTTCCGGATCGATCTGGAAACCGTCCTCCGGCCGCGTCGGCAGCTCCACAGGCACGCCGCCGGCCATGATCACCTCAGGCTGATAAGAGACAAAGCACGGCGTCGGGATTATCACCTCGTCGCCGGGATCCAGTACGGCAGTCATCGCAAGGTAGAGGGCCTCCGACACGCCAACCGTCACCACCATCTCCTCCGCGGGGTCGTACTTGACCCCGTACAGGTGCATGAGGTTGTCTGCAATCGCCTGGCGCAACTCCAGTTTTCCGTGGTTTGAGGTGTAGTGCGTCTCGCCGCGCTCCAATGACCGGACTCCGGCGCGTAGGATGGGCTCAGGTGTGGTGAAATCGGGCTCGCCGATACCAAGCGAGATTACGTCTCGCATCGTTGCTGCGATGTCGAAGAACTTGCGGATGCCGGATGGCCTCAAGCACCCAACACGCTTCGAGAGCCGCTGTATGTTGGTCACTTCCTGCATCTGTCCTCCATTAGAGCACCCCTGAGTCCGGGACTCTCGTGCCGAATACTTCCACTCCTCTGGCATGCATGCCGGCGCGCGCCGCTTTCACTAGAACTGGATGGTGGTTGCGTGCCCGGAGGCCGCATGCCGATCAGAGGGGCAGTACCTCCCACTCGCCGGACAGTTCGCGGTAGTGCAGCTCGAACGCCATCCCGTTGGCCGTCTTCACACGGAAGCCCTTCTCTCCGGGGCCACGCCAGCCTGCCAGGATTTCGGCGACTTCGAACCGCCGACCCTCCCAGGTCACCGCCAGGGGGCGCTCAGCATAATCCGTGTCGGACCTGCACTCGACTGCGTCCATATTCTAGTCGAGAAGCTGCGGGTGGATGTTTGGCACACGCGGCTCCAGGCTATGCAAGCTCGACTCGCGCGTCATCGCCGATATTGAGAGTGAGCACGCGGCCATTGGCCGCGCCTCGTACCCGCGCACGCGAGCCTATCATCGAACGCGTCAACGAAATGCCCTCCAGCGCAGATCCGGGCTCAAGAATGCTCTCGCGGATGGAGCAGCCTGTGATCGTGCAGCCGGCGCCGATCGAAGCGTAAGGGCCTATCGTCGAGTCCACGATCGCCGCGGTCGGGTGGATGGCAACCGGCGGGACGATCGTCGCCCCTGGGTGCGCGTCCGAGTGCGCGCGCCGCCGGTCCAGGAGGATCATGTTTGCATCCAAAGTGGCCTCGACGGTGCCCGTGTCCAGCCACGTGGGCGTCTCTTGTGCCCGGACCCGACTGCCGCCCTCGATCATGATCGAGATCGCGTCAGCAAGGAAGTACTCGCTATTGAGAAAGGCGCCGCGTGCCATCTGCTGCTCGATTGCCCCCAGCAACCTCTCGCCGCTCTTGAAGTAGTAGCAACCCACGAGGGCGAGCTTATTCTCCGTTGTCGGGGGCTTCTCCACGAACCGCCGGACCCAATTGTCCTTCCCGATTTCGGCGACCCCAAACCGGCGCGGATCCTCGACCAGCTTCACCCATGCGACGGCATCGGCGTCCTCGTTGTCCAGTGCCGAGAAATCGGCCTCAATGAGCGTGTCAGAGAAGCAGATCAGGAGGGGCCCCGCCAGGTGCTCACGTGCGAGCCACACGGCATGCGATTGCCCTTTCATCTCGGATTGGACGACAAAGTGTGCCTGCAGCGCAGGTCGCACTTCCCGGACGAATGCGGGAACTTGCATTTCCCCAATGTGCGGCGAGACGATGAACACATATTCTGCCTGCTCGTGGCCGGGCAGCGAGCCAAACATATCCAGCAGGTGTTCCAGCCCCGTCTTACCCGCCACACTGATGAGCGGCTTTGGTTTACTCCAGGTGTGAGGGCGCATGCGCGTGCCAAGCCCTGCCATTGGCACGACGATCGTTGGCGGCCTGATCATGAATGTATTGTAACCATGAACTTGAGCTCGCGAGGCCGGCGCGGGCGGTCTATGCCTCTCGGGTGTGTGCGCGGAGCTTCAGCGGTAGAGCAGCACCCCAATGAGGGCGCCTGCCAGTACAAGCCAAACGGGGCTCACTTCGGTCAGGGTCAGCAGGAGGAACGACGCCAAGGCGATCGCTACCCGATCCCAGTTTTGAACGAGCCCCCGTACCCAGCCGGTTTGCGATACCCCGAATACTGCATGCGCGAGGATATAGGCGGTCCATAGCAGCAGGCCGACGATGACTGGGCGTACCACCTTGAGCATGGCAGCTACTGCGGGGCTGTCCTTGATGCCAAAGAAGTACACGATCATGACCAGCATGACGAGTGTCGTCGGGAGGACCGTACCGGTGACTGCAGCGATGGCGCCGGGAAAGGCTGCCAGCTTGTAGCCGATGTAGGCGGAGACCTGCGGAGCGATCGGGCCAGGCAGCGCATTACCAACGGCCAACGCATCCGCGAACTCCTCGGCTGTGACCCATCCCGCACTGACCGCCTCGCGTTGCATCAGCCCCATGGAGGCCGGGCCTCCACCCCAGGAGAACAGGGCGACCCGGGAGAAGACCAAAAACAATCGCCACAGAATCCCCAGATCCATGATTCACCACTCCCCGAACGTGGGGTGCGCCTCGCCCCGCGCGAATTCCTCGATCCGGCTCCGGTGTCCGGGCCAAAGTCCTTCGGGAAGATCATCCAGCGCAAAAAACCTCGCCTCCGCGACCTCGCCGTCCCCCGGACCCGTCAACTGGGCATGCTCGGCCAGGAAGACGACGTTGTGGTCGGTCTTCCACTCCGCAAAGTTCGTGTAGGCGCCCATCAGTTCGAGTTTCCCCAACTGGGCGCCCACCTCTTCGAGTGCTTCGCGGCGCGCAGCCTGCTCAAGCGTCTCGCCTCTCTTCACGCCGCCACCCGGCATGAACCATCCGGTCACATAGCTTTGCCGAACCAACAAGACTTGGGAGTCCTGGAGGATGAGGATGCGCACACCCAGGCGGACCGGCCGGAACACGAAGGTGTACAGCCGAAAGAGCAGATACGCCAGTCGCAGCAGCATGGTCTAGTCGTGGCCGAGCACCGCATGCGGCCGATAAGGCTCTTCCAACTGCTTCATCTCGTCCGCGGAGAGCTCGATGGCCATTGCGGCTAGGGACTCGTCGAGGTGCTGCATCTTGGTGGCCCCGATGATTGGCGCTGTGACGAACGGTTTGCTCAGCACCCAGGCGAGGGCGATTTGAGACGCGCTGACGCCGCGCCTGCTGGCAACCTCCTCGGCCCTGCCCGCCACATCGAAGTCTTCGTTGGCGTAATACATTCCCTTGGCATAGCTGTCTGTTCTGGCCCGCACGGTTGCCCCCCATTCGCCCTTGGGCCGATGGCCTGCGAAGAAGCCGCGTGCCAAGGGGCTCCAGGGAAGTATGGCAATCCCCTGATCCACGCAAAGCGGGATCATCTCACGCTCCTCTTCACGGTAAATCAGGTTGAAATGGTTCTGCATCGAAATGAACGGTTCCCAGCCCCTCTGCTCCGCGACGTGCAGGGCTTTGGCGAACTGCCAGGCATACATCGAAGATGCGCCAATGTAGCGAGCCTTCCCGGCGCGCAGAACATCGTTGAGGGCAGAGAGCGTCTCCTCGATCGGCGCGGCGTAGTCCCACCGGTGGATCTGGTACACGTCCACATAGTCCATTTGAAGGCGCTGCAGCGACCGGTCGATGGATTTGAGGATGTGCTTTCGCGAAAGGCCGCGGTCATTGGGATCGTCGCTCATTGGATTGTAGACCTTCGTCGCAACAACGAGCGTTTCCCGATCGGCGTGCAGCGTCCGGAGCAGGCTGCCCAGGATGCGCTCGCTCTCGCCGTGCGAATAGACATCGGCGGTATCGAAGAAGTTGATGCCGGCCTCGAGGGCACGCTCAACAAATGGCCGCGCTTCGGCCTCCTCCAGCACCCAGTCCCGCCAGGCCTTCGATCCGTAGCTCATCATGCCGAGACACAGCCGCGAAACCTTGACTCCGCTCTTGCCTAGATTCACATAGTCCATGGCATCCACCTCTTCAACGGGAACTAATCCCCTCGGCCGGGCGCGGTACGCGTTGCAGGATCAGACGGCCGTCATCTTTGCGAGGCTGGCGGCCAGCCGCTTGATGCCCACTGACTGGAACGCGACATCGACGATTTCGTCGTCGTCCTGGAACCTGCTTTCCAGGACGATTCCCTCACCCCACGTCGGATGCCGGACCCGGCTCCCGGCGGCGAAACGGCTCTCCGGTTGTGCCCGCGCAGACGATGTACCCATGACGCTGTCCCAACGTGTATCGCTGCGCCCTCTCCGCTGCGCGGCGCTGAAAAGGCGACCGCCGTCTTCCTTGGTCGCCCGCGGGGCACCGATCATCAGGTGCTCGGGGATATCGTTGAGGAATCGGGATGGATATGACTCCTCCGACGCGCCACGGCCGGTGCGCACCAGCGCGCGCGTCAGGTACAACCGATCCTTGGCCCGCGTGATTCCCACGTAGAACAGTCGTCGCTCTTCCTCCATACCTTCTGGCTCGTCAAAGGAGCGGCTGTGCGGCAGCAGCCCGTCATCCAGACCGACCAGGAACACTGCGCCGAACTCCAATCCCTTCGCCGCGTGAAGGGTAAGGAGTGTGGGCGCGTCCACGCCCTCCCTCAGCGTGTCCTGGTCCGAGACAAGGGCCACGTTCTCCAGGAACTCATCCAACGTCTTGCCCGAGAATTCCACTGCAAGCCGGCGGAGCTCCTGTACGTTCTCCCAGCGGTCGGCACCCTCTTCCGTTCCGTCATCGATGTATGTCTTGTACCCAAGGTCCCGAATGATGCGATCACAGAGCTCATCAACTGCCAGCGTGGGCGCTGCGCTTCGCCAAGCCGCAAGTGTTGAGCCGAACTCGGCCAAGGACGCGGTGGCCCGTCCGCTGAAAGCCGCCATGAGAGTCGATTCGCGTCCACTCGGGAGTTCGAGCAGGACTTCGCCGCAGGAGGTTCCCTGTTGCCGTGCGACCGCGTGTAGCGTCAAGATGGTCTTCTCGCCGATACCACGGGGCGGCACGTTGATCACGCGGTCCAGGCTGGCGTCGTCTGCCGGGTTATGCACAAGTCGCAGGAAGGCGATGATGTCCTTGACCTCGCGACGGCCATAGAACCGCTGCGCGCCGACGAGCCGATAGGGCAGCCGCCTCTGCAGGAAGGCTTCCTCAAGCAGCCGCGACTGCGCGTTCGTCCTGTACATCACGGCGCAGTCCGCCGCTGCCGCCTTCCCCACCGCGGTCAGCTGGGCGATCGCGTCCACCACGAACGCGGCCTCGGCGTACTCGTCGGAAGCCTCGTAGTAGAACACGCCCTCGCCGGCACCGCGGTCGGAGAACAGCCGTTTCCGGCTCCGGTTCTGTGCCCGGTCGATGACCCCCATGGCGACGTCGAGGATGTTCTGCCGCGACCGGTAGTTCTGCTCAAGGAGTACGACCTCCCGCTCGGGGAAGTCCTCCTCGAAGCGCTGCACATTTCGCCGGTCGGCGCCCCGCCAGCGGTAGATGGATTGGTCCGGATCGCCGACACAGAAGACGTTTCGTCGCTGCGACGCCAGATTCCTGATCAGCATGTACTGCGCCATGTTCGTGTCCTGAAACTCATCGACGAGCACATGATGGAACCGCTCCGCATACTTCGTGCGGACCGTCTCTGATTCCTCGAGCATCCGTGCCGTGTAGAGCAGCAGGTCATCGAAGTCCACGGCATTGCTTGCGACGAGTCTCTTCTGGTATTGCTCGTAGACGCGCCTCACCACCTCGTCACGGTACGTCTGGCTTGGGTACTCTTCCGGGCGTAGAAGCTCGTTCTTCGCGTTCGATATCGATGCGTGGATGCTCGCTGGCCGATACAGCTTCTCATTCAGGTTGAGTTCGCGGATGATGGACTTGACGAGGCGTTCCTGGTCGTCGTCATCAAAGATCACGAAGTTCGCCTGGATGGGGAGCTGATCCGCCTCGTGCCGAAGCAGCCGCGCGCAGATTGAATGAAAAGTAC
>Ga0209751_10006063_pt1 | contig 11278 bp, 9 predicted proteins | sample RifCSP13_1_FD_184019 | JGI IMG/M metagenome (GOLD analysis project Ga0209751, IMG submission 184019) | Soil microbial communities from Rifle, Colorado - Rifle CSP2_sed 13_1 (SPAdes) (version 2) | ecosystem: Environmental > Terrestrial > Deep subsurface > Rock core/Sediment | place: Rifle...
GTGTTGCTCGCCACCCCTTATCTCTCTTGGCTCCTGCTGGTTGCCTGCGCCTCTCTGCCTCCCTCTTCCACACCTATACCCGCACACTCCCCAACTCCCATACCCACACACTTCCCTACTCCTGCTCCCCCGCTCCTCCGCGCCCCTGCCTCATCTCAAATCCCTCCTGCCCCTCAGACCCTCACCGTCTGCCTCGCCGATGAGCCGCAGTCTCTCTACCTCTACGCCCGTCCCGAAGCCGGGCGCGAGCACATCCTCGCCGCGCTTTACGACGGGCCGATTGACGCGCGTGATTATCAACATCAGCCTGTCCTGCTGACTAAACTGCCGAGCGTGGCCGACGGCGATGCGATCGTCAATATGGTGACCGTGCTCCCGGGAGAGACAGTCGTGGATTCGCTGGGGCGAGTAGTCACGCTGGCAGCCGGTGTGGCGATCAATCAGTTAGACGGCGCGACGATCACCTACGGTGGTGAAGGCGCGCTGTCCGCGCCGCAGATGACCGTTACCTTTCGCTTGAAACCCGGCGTGTTGTGGAGCGACGGCCAGCCGCTCACCGCCGCCGACTCGATCTTCTCGTTTGAGGTGAGCCAAAGCCACGACGCATACAACCCGCGCCGTGACTTGAATGAACGCACCGCCTCGTACCATGCGCTCGATGCGGCGACGGCCGTGTGGACGGGACTGCCGGGTTACATTGACCCGCTGTACTTCACACACTTCTGGACGCCACTGCCGCAGCACGTGTATGCCGGGATAACGCCCGCCGAGATCGGCGACAGCGAGGGCGCGAACCGCGACCCGGTAGGGTGGGGGGCTTTTGTTTTGAAAGAGTGGGTGAGGGGGGATCACCTGACCTTTGAGCGCAACCCCAACTACTTCCGCGCCGCCGAGGGCTTACCCCGGCTTGACCGCGTGACTTACCGCATCGGCCCGGCCGATCCAACTGCACTGCTGGCCGACTTGCAGACCGGGGTATGCGACCTGGTCCCGCAGAACCCGGCGTTGGACGCGAGCGCCGACATGCTCATCCGGGCGGGCGACACAACCGCCGCGGGGGACGTCCGGGTGCAACTCGTCAGCGACAACACGCTGACGCATCTGGATTTTGGGATCACGCCGGCAGAGGATTACAAGCGTGCGGTTGGGAATGACTTTTTCCAGGATGCGCGCGCGCGGCAGGCATTTGCCTACTGCCTCGACCGCGAGGGATTGGCGCGGCTGATCGGCCCCTCGTCCCACCGACGTGGAGAGCCGCCCGCAACCTACCTGCCGGCTTCTCATCCGCTCCGCGCTCCGGAGGCGGCTCCGTTGCCGTTTGAGCCTGCGCGTGGACGCGCCTTGCTCGCCGAACTCGGCTGGAGGGACGCCGACGGGGATGGCGTTCTGGATAAAGACAGCGCGCGCTTGAGGCTGACGCTGGCAGGCAACGGGGGAGGAGAAGAACTCTGGGAGGCGATCCAGCGCCAGTGGAAGATGAACTGCGGAATCGAAGTTGAAGCGCATCAGCTCACACGCGGCGAGTCGGAGGGCGACTGGCCGGACGGCGTGATTTTTGGCCGCCGATTTGATCTGGCGGTTTTCGGCTGGAGGGTGGGGAGCACGCCGCCGTGCGAGTTATTCACCACGGCCCAGATACCGGACGACGACAATCCGGGGGGCGCGAACAACTTAGGATACAGCAACGTCGCATTTGACGCGGCCTGCCGCCGGGGGCTGCTCACGCTCGACCCGGCGCGGGCGGCGCCGTTTCACGCCGAGGCGCAGCGCCTCTTTGCGCGCGACCTGCCGATGCTGCCGCTGTTCTTCGGAGTCAAAATCGCCGCTGCGCGGAGACAGGTCCTCGGGTTTGTCCTCGATGCCACCTCGCCGACCGAGTTATGGAATATCGAGGCGTTGACGATTGAGCCATGAGCGGAGCCGCGGGCTTTGAGCGTGGTTGAGACGTTCTCAAAACGGCAAAGCAACCCGCTCGAAGACGAGCAGAGCGGCGCACCCCAGCACGGTCACGTTCAGGAAAAGCATGAGGGCAAGAATGAACCGTTGCTGCGGTGTGAGGCTGCGGATCAGGTCCAGGCCCTGAGATTGGAAGGCCGAAGAGGCTGGACCCGAAGAAACGCTCTCATCGTAAGCGGGGCTTTCCATGCTTTGCTGTCGCAGGTTGTCGAACATAGTCAGGCCTCCACAGTGGCAAAATACGGCGTGAGCGGCGGATCACACAGGCCGCAGATGGACATCTCCAGCAAACAGGCGCAGGCTTTCGCCCGAATCCAGCCGGAGGATGAGCGTCCCGTCGGGGATCACGTTCTCCGCGCGGCCCCGGTGTTCCCCGCTGGCGGTGCGCACCAGGATCGGTTCGTTCATCAACGTCAGCCGCGTGCGCCAGTCACGATACAGTTCCTCCTCCATCACCGAAGCATAGCGAGCCTCCAGGCCAGCGATGATCGCGCGGAGCAGGCGCAGGCGGTCCACCTCGGCCCCCGCTTCGGCCTGCAAGCTGGTGGCGGGGAAATCTACTTCGAGCGGAGAGGGCGCAAAACTCACATTCATCCCCAGGCCAAGCACAGCGTAACTTAGCCGGTCACCCTGCAGCGCGGTTTCGAGCAAGATCCCAGCGACTTTCTTGCGGGAGATCAGCACGTCGTTGGGCCATTTGAGCGTCGCGCCTAGAGCGGTGGTCTGCTCAATCGCTTCACAGGCTGCCAGCCCGGCCAGCATGATAAAGCGCGCGGCGTGCTGCGCCGGAAGATGGCTGGGGCGCAAGACTAGGCTGAAGGCCAGCGCCGTCCCTGGCGGGGTGATCCATTGACGTCCCGCGCGGCCTCGCCCGGCGGTCTGCTCCTCGGCGACGACCAGCAGCCCCTCCGGCGCTCCTGCCTCGGCCAGCTGCCAGGCCTCGGCGTTGGTCGAACCGATCCGTTGGTACAGATGGATGGGGCGAGCGAGGCGCAGTCCGCTGAGGCCGTGCAGGAGTTCCGAAGCATGGAACATGATGCGTATTGTACCCTGTTTTGTCGCCGTGCCAATGTCTGGTAAAATCGCATCTGCCGCATGCGGCAACGGTCTTCGAGGCAACTGATGCAGCATCTCTGGTCTCCCTGGCGTATGGCCTATTTGCGCAAAGACGACAAAGACACGGGCGATAAACTGCAAGCCACCGGGAAACTTTCGACCGCCGGGTGCATCTTCTGCGATAAGCCGGCTGAGGAGCGCGACACCGAGAACCTGATTGTCCGCCGTGGGCACCGGGCCTTTGTCATCCTCAACTTGTATCCGTACAACAACGGGCACATGATGGTCGTGCCCTATGCGCATGTCCCCAGCCTGGAACAACTGGACACCCCGACGCTCACCGAGATCATGGTGCTGGTTAATGAAGGGTTGGGTGCGTTGCGCGCCGTCTACAATCCGCAGGCCTTCAATCTGGGGGTGAACATTGGCGAGGCGGCCGGAGCGGGCATCGCGGAGCACGTCCACATGCACATCGTCCCGCGCTGGGCCGGGGACACAAATTATATGGCGACGGTCGCAGGGACGCGCGTGATACCGGAGGGCCTCTCGGACACCTATCGCCAGGTGCGGGAAGCCTGGCCGAGCTAATCGATTCCCGCTGGAGCAGGTTCCCGTAGGGGCAGGTCTCAGACCTGCCCCTACGTATGGGTGAGGAAAATATGACAACCGATGGCAAAAAACCAAACGACGCAGTTATCCTCTCAGGCGCGCGCACGCCAATCGGCAAGTTCATGGGGGCGCTCGCTTCGATCCCTGCGCCCCGGCTGGGCGCGGTAGCCGTCCGGGCCGCCGTCGAACGCGCGGGCATTGATCCGCAGCAGATCGAAGAGGTGATTATGGGGCAGGTCATCGCCGCGGGTTCAGGTCAAGGTCCGGCGCGGCAGGCCGCCATCTACGCGGGCCTGCCGCCCGAGGTCGGGGCCTTCGCGGTCAACAAGGTCTGCGGCTCAGGCCTCAAGGCGGTGATGTCGGCGGCGCAGGCGGTGCGCGCAGGCGACGCCCATATGCTCGTGGCGGGCGGCATGGAGAGCATGAGCGCCGCGCCGCACCTGGTCTTCGTCCGGCAGGGCGCGCGCTATGGCGATCAGACCATGTTCGACGCCGATTTGCACGACGGCCTGTGGGACCCATTCGAGAACTGGGCGATGGGCGACGCCGCCGAGCTCATCGCCAACGAGTATGAAGTGACGCGCGAAGCGATGGATCGCTTTGCGCTGGAGAGCCACCAGAAGGCCGTGGCCGCGATGGACGCCGGAAAATTCAAGGCGGAAATCACGCCCGTCGAGGTGGACCTGAAGGGCAAGAAGGCGGTGGTGGACACGGACGAAGCCCCGCGCCGTGACACGTCGCTGGAGGCCCTGGCCAAGCTCAAGCCCGCGTTCCAGAAGGACGGTAGAGTCACGGCCGGCAACGCGCCCGGCCTGAATGACGGCGCCGCAGCCGTGGTCGTCGCTTCGCGCGCAAAGGCGGAAATGTTGGGTCAGACCCCGTTGGCGCGCGTCGTCGGTTATACCTACGCCGCGGTTGAGCCGAAATATCTCTTCATCGCCCCGGCGCGCGCCATTCCCAAGTTGCTTGACAAAACCGGGTGGGCGCTCAAGGACGTGGACTTGATCGAGCTTAACGAGGCCTTTGCAGCGCAGGTGCTGGCCGACGGTTATGCGCTGGCGGACAAGGGCTGGGACTGGAGCAAGGTCAACGTCCACGGCGGCGCGATTGCGCTTGGCCACCCGGTGGGCGCGAGCGGCGCGCGGCTGTTGGTAACGCTCATCCATACTCTGCGCGACCGGGGCTTGAAACGCGGGATCGCCTCGTTGTGCCTCGGGGGCGGGGAGGCGGTGGCCATGGCGGTGGAAATCGAGTAATGGGCAAATGGTAAATGGGAATTACCCATCGCCAGTTACAAATCACGAATTACCACGCTGCTTAAAAGAGCATCAAAGATGACCATTCAACACATGGCCGTGATCGGCGCAGGGACGATGGGGAATGGCATTGCTCAAGTGTCTGCGACGTATGGTTATGAAGTGACGATGATTGACGTCATCCCCGCCGCGCTGGAAAGGGGGATGGAGACGATCACCAAGTCGCTGAGCAAACTGGCCGAGAAAGGGCGCATCAGCGCGGAGCAGAAAGACGCCGCGCTCAACGCGATCACGACCGCCGGAGATTTGCGGGCCGCGCAGGAGGCTGACCTAGTCATCGAAGCGGCGACCGAGAACCCTGACCTCAAGCTCACAATCTTCCGCGACCTCGACGCGCTGGCGCACCCCGAAGTCATCCTGGCCTCGAACACCTCGTCCATCTCCATCACCAAGATCGCCGGGGCGACGAAACGCCCGGACAAGGTGATCGGGATGCACTTCATGAATCCCGTTCCATTGATGACTCTGGTCGAGGTGATTCGCGGGTTGGGCACGAGCGACGAGACGACGCGCGCCATCATGGGAGTATGCCGCCAGCTGGGCAAGACGCCCGTGGAGGCGAAAGACTCGCCCGGCTTCATCTCCAACCGCATCCTGTGCCCGATGATTAACGAGGCGATCTTTGCCCTCCAGGAGGGGATTGGCACGCCCGAGGCGATTGACACCGTGATGAAACTGGGGATGAATCATCCGATGGGCCCGCTGACGCTGTGCGACCTCATCGGCCTGGACGTGGTGCTGTACGTCATGGAGGTGCTGCAGCGCGACCTGGGCGACGACAAATACCGCCCGGCGCCGTTGCTGCGGCGGATGGTGGATGCGGGGTATTTGGGCCGGAAGACCGGCAGGGGTTTTTACGAGTACCCGTCATAGGCTGGACGGGAAGTGCGGGATGTATCAATTGGCATCCTCGCTAACTGCTCGTCCTGCTAACAAACAGATCGCCACAACTGATTGAATGGACTACGGATCAGGTATGCACAGCACCATACCGGAATAGATCAAGTTGGTAGTCAGGTTGTTAACCTCCTTCAACCTCTGCAAGGGAACCCCAAAATTGAGGGCAATACGGTACAGGGTATTGCCGGGTTGGATAGTGTAATACGTGATGCAGGCGGAAGTTCGATCCGACGCCGGGCGTGAGGAGGACGAGGCGGTTGCGGGTCTGTTGGTCTGGCGATTGTAGAAAGTGACTACGGCGCATCTCCCATTAGCTTCCATGGTTATTGTGGTTGACGCCGGACTCACCGGCGCCCAGCCTGGCTGCATGGACTCCGAGAGTATGTACGTGCCGGGCGGCAGCTTGTTGAAGCGCACCCAGCCAGTGCCGTCAGTGACGCCGGTTTGTGCTACACCGCCGTAGGCCGGCTGGAGGGTAATTTGCCAGCCGGGCAGGCCGGAGTCGTCGTAGTGATCCTTTTTGTACACATCCACGCAGGCAGAATCAGTGCGGTTCTTGAAGCGCACATGCTCACAGGCGAAAGGCTGGGTGACCGTCACAGTGAACTCGGGGGAAGTGACAGCTGACCAACCCTCTTGCATCACTTCCGAGAGCGTCCAGGTGCCCAGTCTTAAGAAGAACTGGAAGTAGCCGTCGGCGTCGGTGGTGGCGCTAAGTTCCTCATTAGTGCTGGTATTGTGTGCTTTGATTTGCCAGCCGCTCAGGCCCTGTCCCAAGTGGTTGATCTTGTAACCGTCTACGCAGCCCAATGACTCGTTGACGAAGGTCACCTCTTTGCCTATGCCGGGTTGGTCCAGGCTCACCGTCTGCTGTGTGTCGCCGACTGCGCGCCACCAGGGTGCGGGGACTTCTTCGGTGACGGTCCAGTCACCCAGCGGCAGACAGGTGAAGTAGACCACGCCGTCTGAGCCGGTTAAACCGTTCTGATCTATTTGTGTCCCGTCTTTGTGAGTCAGCTTCATTTTCCAGCCCTGCAGGGGCTGGCCCCGGAGGTCCTTTTTGACGACCCGGATAAAGCTGCCACACACCTGCTCGTTGACGAAAGTCAGGCTCTGGTAAAGGCCAGGCTCGCGGGGCGAATCAAGGTTGATTTTTATCGCGGTTGGATAACCCGGCACCGGCTCCCAGCCAACCTCGGTCCCTTCGGTGATGGTCCAGACGCCGGGGGCCAAGTTGCGGAAATAAGCCTTTCCCTGACCATCCGTCATCTCTGTCACAGCACTCGAGACAGTTCTGGTAGAGGTGGCCCTAATATCTAGAGGAGATGCTGTGATCTTCCAGTTGGGGATGCCAAGCATCTCCCCGAAGCCTGCGCTGCCCCCCTTGTCCAGCTTGGTCGCAATCAGGCTGGGTAACGCTTCCATCTTGAAGCGTACATGGGCGCAGCCAGAGCTGGGGTTGCCATTCAGCGTGACCTTGAAAGCGGCCGGAGTAAATGGCTGCCAACCATCGGGGAAATTGAGCTCTACGATGTAGATGCCCGCGCTCAACGGGCCATCGGGTAGTGTAGAGAAGTCCCCGCTCGGGCTGGCCGTCACCTGCCTCACGGGAGGTGCTCCGGCGGGACTCTCCGGCGTGACTATGACCTTCCAGCCAGCGCCGCCGCGCGGCTGCACGTAAACGTCAATGATATTCCCTTCGATGCAAATGCCGCCCTGTTCGGCGGCCGGCGGATTGAAGGGATTATCACCATCTGCGTTGCCACCAGTGGCGCTGGTTGCCGGGTTCTTGGCCGCGCCCTGCGGCGCGCTCGACGCAGCGTTGAGCTGGGCAGGCGCAGGGTCCTGGACGGCGACTGCGGACTGCAGCGCCGGCGCTGGCAGTTGGCCTGCCTCCACCGCCTTGAGGGTGTTAGTCGGCAGGACGGCGGCGAAGATGATGACCAGAGCCAGGGTGGGGCTGGCCACGACCACGATATAGAATAGCAGGTATTCAAGTGATAATTTCTTCTGTGTTGATTGCTTGACGTGTGGTTTGGCGTAGAGGGGCATGATGTCCTCCCTGCAAAGTCGCTCGGCGAGTAACCAGGTCTCCCCGCTTGAGCACCAAGCGTGGTACAGGCATGTGCGCCATTGCGCACAGTGGATTTGCTCCATTAGCATACACCACAAAAGGGTTTACGCTGGTAAATTTTGTGTTAGAGAGTGCTTTGAAATTCGTTATTGGCCCTGACTTGATCGATTAATGGCACGGCGCGCTGCCGGCGTCCGTAAAAGTCTGGCCCTCGATGGGGATGAACTCCCAATCGTAGCTGGCCGTGTGCAGGGCCAGCTGCAGGACGCCGAACGTGTGGTCGTTCCTCACCTCGCTGTTCGGCTCGGGCGGCCTTGCGAAAAGATAGTGGCTGCCGCCGCCCGTGCCCACCACGAATTCGCGGATTCCCCTCCGAGGGTCAATTGCTCCATCCGCCGTCTGCGGCGCAAAGCGCTCGTAGTCGTGGTCGTGGCCGACGAGCACGACCTCTGCGCCGTAGTCGTACAGCGCTTGCCAGAACGGGACAAAAGTTGGATTGCCGCCGTGTTCGCCTGAACTGAAGAGCGGATGGTGCCAGTAGGCCAGCGTGCAGAAGGCCGGCGAGGCCGCCAGGTCAGCGCGCAGCCATTGTTCCTGGGATGAGCCCACATCGCACCCCCCGGCCGGGGCGCAATTGCTGTTGAGGACGACGATGTGCCACGCGCCGTAGTCGTAACTGTAGTAACCCCGGTAAGGGTCGCCCGCCGCAGAGCCAAAGTAGTTGAAGTAACCCGCCGCGCCGGGCGTGTGGTAATCGTGATTGCCCGCTGCAGGCCGGGTGCGGTCTTTGTGACGGCCCCAAGTCGGGCCGTAGCAGTTGGCGAATTCTGCGTCGGAGCCGGATGAGTAAGCGTTGTCGCCCAGGGTAGCCACGAAGCCGGGCAGGTCATCCAGCAGGCTGGCCGTGGCTTCGTCAAAATCGTTGCCGCATGTGCTGATATCCCCAGCGGCGAACAGCATAACCACGATATCGGGCGTCGGCGTGTGAGTGCTGGTTGGAATGGGGGTGTCCGTAGGTATTGGGGTTGGTGTGAAGGTCGGGGTCGGCGTCAATGTCCAGGTCGGCGTCGGGGTAGGCGTGGGCGTGTGGGTGTGCGTGGGCGTGGGCGTCGGCGTACGCGTTGGCGTGCGGGTTGGAGTTGGGGTGTGCGTGGGAGATGGGGTATAAGTGTTGGTCGGCGTGAGCGTCGGCGTCGTGGTGGGGACAGGCGTTGCCGTTGGGGGCGGCGTCGGCGTCCCACGAAATGTCTCCACAACTGCCCGCCACCCACCAGGTTGAGCGGCCAGGTACATGCCGAAACCGGCGTATAGGAGAAGGTTGGCGAAGATCAGGCCCGCGATCCATTTCTGTTTCACGGGGCGGGATTATACCGCGCGCGGGCATAAATTGTGCTTCTCGATTTAGTCCCCCGCTGTTGGGGCGAAGCATTCGCGCTGCGGCAGCAGCAAACATGGCGCGGGTCGTGCGCGAAGGCTTCGCCCGTACAATCTCTGTTATACTTACGCCTTGTTGTCACGCCTGAACCTGTCGAGTTTCTTAAGCCTCGATCGGTCGGCGCGTTGAGCAGGCTTGGAGAATAAAGTGTTCAAAAGTAATACCTCTCTCGAAATCAGCCCGGTGCGCTTCTTTCAGTTCGCGCTCGTCGGCGCCTCTGGGCTGTTGGTCAACGCCTTGATCCTGGGCTTCGTCACGGAGCGGCTGGGCCTGTACTATCTCATCTCGGCCGCGCTGGCAACGGCCGGATCAACGACCTGGAATTTCAGCCTCTCCGAGGTGTGGGTGTTCCGCGGCCGCCGGAGCAGGGCGGGGTGGTTCAAGCGCTTCGTGATGTTCTTCCTGATGAATAACGCCGCGCTCCTCATCCGCGGCCCGATCATGTGGGCGCTGACCTCCGGCCTCGGCGTCCATTACCAGGTGTCGAACCTGATCTCGATTGGGGCGATGACGGTGGCGCGCTACTTGTTCGCGAATCAGTGGATCTGGGGACGGCTGGTCAAGGGGGCTTACCGCTACGATATCCACGGCATCGTGACCATCGTCTCCGAGTCCGTCCTGCCGGAACTGGAGCCGTTCCGCACAACCCAGCCCATAGAACATCCGACGGTGCGCATCCGCATCGGACTGGCGCGGCTGGGGCAGACGCCCCCGGCGGGCGTGCGCCGGTTGGATTACGACGAGGGGCTGGGGCCCCTGGGCTTCCGGGCGCGCATTGACATCGGCGAGCGGATTGAGGTGCTGGCCTCGCCGCTGCTCCGCTGGTCGCCGCACGTGCTGTACACCAACCTGGTCGAGCCGATCCTGCGCTGGACGCTGGTGGAGAAGGGCTATGCGCTGATCCACGGCGCGTGCCTGTCCGTTGACGGGCGCGCCCACTTCATCACCGCCCGGACGGACACTGGCAAGACTACTACGCTTCTGCAAGTCCTCAGCAATCAGATCGGCAACCCGGCTATCGCCTTTGTCGCCGACGACCTGACCATCGTCAACCCGGACGGGCGGATGTGGCCTTACCCCAAGCCGCTCACCATCAGCGCCCACACCGTGCGCGCGATCAACGCCACCTGCCTGGCCTGGCACGAGCGCCTGTTCCTGCCCCTCCAGAGCCGCCTTCACTCGCGCAACGGGCGGCGCTTCGCGCACTGGCTGGCGCACACGAAATTGCCCATGGCGACGATCAATGCGTACATACAGTGCCTGGTGCCGCCGCCGAAATATTTTGTCGAGCAGTTGGTGCCGGGCACGCGCGTTGCTCCCGAGGCGCAATTGACGGAGATGATCGTGATCGAGCGGACCGATGACCTGGATGTGCGCGTGCCGCCGGACGAGGCGCTGGAAATCCTCATGCGCAATTGCGCCGACGCCTACGGCTTTCCGCCGTATGCAGACATCGAGGCGTTCCTATACCAGTCGCACACCCAGGGCGACCTGAACGCGGTCGAGCGCGCCATCGTAGCGGGCGCGCTGCGCGGCGTGCCGACGACTCTCATCCGCCGCCGGACCGGCGACTGGTGGCCGCAGGTGCTGGCGCACATGGATGAGTTTTCTAACATCGAGAGCAATGTAACTTCTGAGAGGGTGATCCCCGCGGCGCAGCCGGCCCCCAGCGTGGTTGCCTGACGCCTCACCAGTCAGCCGCCCGGTTCTGAATGATGATAGCCGCCCCACGATGGGCGGCTTTTTCGTCTGCGCTGTTGGGTGGCTACACAGTCATGGGGACTCGGACGGTAACGCTGTAAGGCTGATCCATCTCTAGAGGGCTTGAAGCCCGAGAGTCATAGTGAATGCGTCAAGTTTTCAGGCGGCCAGCGCCGCGTGTCCGATCCACTGGTCGATAGCCGTTTCCAGTTGGTGAAAACGCTTCCCGAG
>Ga0209751_10006064_pt1 | contig 11277 bp, 9 predicted proteins | sample RifCSP13_1_FD_184019 | JGI IMG/M metagenome (GOLD analysis project Ga0209751, IMG submission 184019) | Soil microbial communities from Rifle, Colorado - Rifle CSP2_sed 13_1 (SPAdes) (version 2) | ecosystem: Environmental > Terrestrial > Deep subsurface > Rock core/Sediment | place: Rifle...
GACCTCCCAAGCTCCCAGCGCGGCAAAGAGCCAGACGCCAGCGGCATGCCACCAGCGGATATGCTGTGTTTCTTCATGCCGGCGAAGCAGCCATAGATGAGCGGCAAACGCCAGCGGCCAGACGACAAAACCGAAGTGTCTGAATGGATGTGTGACTCGATCTACTTCCAATATGGCAAAAAACACCATCAAAGGCAGCAGGGCCAGCGCAGCATACTTCGCCTCGCGCCAAACGATACGCCGGTTGAGCCAGCTAAATGCGAGACAGGATGCAACCATAAACATCAAAGCCGCGTGCGGACGATAGTCTCGCGCCACATGCTCGTGGATTTCATTGAAACCGCCGGCGCACCACCAAGCGGCGCCCCAAACAAACAGCAGGATCGCGATCGAGGCTTCGGCCTCGGTCACCTGCGACCGATGCCGCCGAAGGTACCAGGCGCAAAACAAACCGGCGACGCTGATAAAAATGCAGCCAAGATACAAACTGTTAAAAATTGGCAAGAGCGCGTGAACATTGTGGGCATCCATCAAGAGAGCGGCGCCGGCGGCAAATTGCAAAAAAATCCCGAAGCCGCGCGCGGCAACCTTTCTTTGGCGTACGCCGATCCAGATGATGGCGGCGCCTTCCAACGCCCAGGCGGCGGCGGTCCAGCGGCCTTCGAGCGCGAGCGGGATGGCCAGCGTGCCGAACACGACGCCAAGCGCGATAAACGCTTCGCCCAGCAGGTGAACATTGTCGCTCACCTTGGCGAATAAAAATTTGGCGAGCAGCAAATAGAAAACGCTCAGAGCCAAAGCGCTGAAAGCCGCGCCGTATTCAAAGTCCTGCACCAAAGCGGTTTGCAGACCGAAGGCGATCAACGGCGTGCCAAAAACCAAAGTGCCGTCGACCCGGCTCTTGATCGTCGCTTCCTGGCGTAACGCGAACAGTACGGCGATGACGACATAAAACAGAAAGAAGAGGATCAAGAACGGCTCAGTGCTGGCGAATAGCTCGGAACGATAGTAGCGCCCGCCCCACAACAGGCCGATGGCGAAGGTGAACGCGAAGCCAAGCAGATTGAGGGAACGCCAGGCCTTGAACCAGGCGATGACGAGAATGCCAAAATTGAGCAGCGCGTAAAAACTGAACAGCATGACGTGGCTGCCGCCGCCGGTGGAGGCGAGCACCGGCGCGAGGAACCCGCCGGTAACGGCCATCGCCGCCAGGGAACGCGAGTCTTGCAGCACCGCCAACAGCGCTGAGAAAATCGCCATGACCGCCAGCAGCGCCAGCACCAGCCCGCCAGGGAGCAACTGGTAAAGCCTGAAGGCGGCAAAAACCGTTAGATACAACACACCGATGCCGCCGCCCTGCATGATCAAGCCATAGCCGGGACGCGAGGCGCGCAATTTCCAGCCGATGGCCAGCATGACGATCGCACCAAGAGCGACGCCGATCAGCTGCGCCTCGATTGGGATCTCAATCCGCTCCGAAGCGTATTTGAGCAGAAACGCAACGCCAAAAAAGAGCACAATGACGCCAACGCGAACCAGCGTGTTGCCGCCAAAGAAGAAATTCCAGAGGGCCGGCGGCGCCGATGGCCGCTGCGGCCAGACCGGTTCGGGCCTTGCCTCGCCAGGTTCGACTATCGCTTCGACGTGAACCACTGATGGTTGTTCATCCGGTTGGGAAAAACCGGGAAGCTCCGGCGACGAAACCGGCCCGGCATCTGTATCCGACGACAAAGTCTCTTGCCGACCTTCGATGATCGGAGCAGTCGCCTCGCGATCCCGGATTTCCGGGATCGGCGCCACCGGACTCCGATCCTGGCGGGGGGCGGAAATTTCCAATTGGCTCACCCGCTCCTGTAAGGATCGCATCGACGATTCCAAGCGGGCCAGCCGATCCTCGCCGCCGGCCTTCAGTTTTTCGGCTAGCGCCCAGCCGATGGCGGCGCCGATCAGTGCTCCAACGACGGCTCCCTGACCGTCGCCAATCGATCCGATAATCGCGCCGATGACTAAACCGATGAACCACATGACTCACCTCCGCTGCGCGTCACCGCGTTTCATGATTATGTAAGTTGGGTAGCACTGTCTACGGGGTTTGAAGTTTTTAGTTATCCCAGCGCTCCCATACTCCAGTTCGTTTCCGGCTCCCTCGCTATCGGATCTTGCTCGCCTTGGGCATCAGGACAAAGATCGCCGCCATGAGAATCGTGCCGGTGAGGCTCATGGACGCCGCGGCCCAACGCGCGCCGACGAGCGACGCCAAGCCGCCGACGAGCATCGCCCCGATCACCAAGATGACCTGAGTCATGTGGAAGATCGACATCGTGCGGCCGCGAAACTCCGGCGGCGAATAGGATTGAATCACGGTTTGGATCAGCGTGTGCGAAGTCACGTGACAAAGCCCGATGACGAACATCAAGACGATCGAGAGCGAAAACCAGGACGAAGCCGAAAAAATCATGACGAGGACCCCGTACAAGGCGACGCCGCCGATCATGACGATTCCGCGCGGCATCCGGTCCCCGAGGAAAGCGACCAGAACCGAGCTGAACAACGCCCCGATGCCCATCGAGGTCAGCAATAGCCCCTGCCCCTTGGCGCCGACTTGGAAAATATCGCGCGCGAAAACCGGCAAGAGCGTGGTGAACGGGATCAGCAACAGCATGGCGATCGATACCACCAAAAGGCTGATGCGGACTTCGTCGCTGCGCCAGCTGAATTTCCAACCCTCGATGATGTTCTGGCCGAAGGACTCGCCGCGATGAGCGCGGCCATCGGGCGCGACCGAGGAACGCCGCTCGGGGCGCAGCATGATCGTCCAGATCGTCGCCAAAAGGTAAAAAACCGCTTGCGCCGAATAGGAGCCGCCGGTGCCGAACGCGGTGATAAGCAAACCGGCGAGCGCCGGACCGGCGCTGCGCGCCATGTTGAAGACGACCGCGTTCAGACCGAAGGCGTTGGTCAGACACTCGCGCGGCACGGTGTCGGAAACCATCGACGCGCGCGACGGATGCTGGAACGATTGCACGGTGGCGAGACCGAGAGAAGTCAGATAGACATGCCAAGGCTGGATGTTGCCCGTGATGATCATCCCGGCGACCCAAGCGTATAGCAGACCGTCGATGATCTGGGCGATCAGGATCTGCGTCTTGCGCGAATAAAGATCGGCGGCGCTGCCGGCGATCGGTGACAGCAGGAGCATTGGGACCGCCTGCACGCCGCGTACCAGGCCGAGTTGAAACGATGAGTTAGTCAGCTCATAAATCAGCCAGCCGCGCGCGATGGAATCCATCCAGGTCGCCATCGCGGTAAAGACTTGCCCGTACCAGAGCAGGCGAAAATCCCGATAGCGCAGAGCTTCGAGGGCGCGCAAACGGAGCAACGCTTCGAGGGGACGCCAATAGGGTTTGGCCGCCGATTGTTCCGCGGTTTCGCCGGTTGGCGGTGCGGTCTCATCTTTGCGGCTCGCCGGTGCGCTCAGAGGTGACTCCGATGCTGGCCGAAGGGAACGAGATATCTCGCGGCCTAAAGCCTCGAGGTGAGGTTATTGGGGAATCTACCACGCGGGTCGTCGCTACGTCTAGCAGCGATGACGATCGGCGGGTTACTAGCCCGGATTATTCACAGGTGGCAGCAATCGAGGCGCGAGCCCTCCGGAGCGAAGGCAATGGGCCTGTGCCTTGGTGCGGCCTGCAATCTGAGTTTGTAAAGCGGACGCCTGGAAAAAATTCGAGCGCCGTGCCGAGCGCCCTGCACGGCATTGAAACTTTTCGTCTCTGTGCCTTCGCTCCTCCAGGCTCACCCCTCGATTGGCACAGTGTCGTGATTCTTCCTCGGACCATGAATAATCCGGGCTAGAGCGTTCGCATCGGTCCAATGCGATAAACTTGGGCTGCGGTGTCGTGAAACAGCGCGCGCCGTTCGTCGCCAGAGTAGCGTCGGGCGATGCGCTTGAACGCGTTCCAAACCGCGACGTAGGAGTTGGCTCTCTTTTCGACCGGAAAATTGCTTTCGAACATGCAGCGGTAAGGACTGAATTTCTCGATGCAGAATTCGAAATAGGGTGAAACCACCTCCGCGAGCTCGCTCGAAGTTGGACGAAGCGTCCGCTGATGCCAACCGAATCCGGAACGCTCCGAGCCAAGGCCGCCCAATTTCACCACGACGTTCGGGCGTTCGGCTAACGCTGCAATCCCTTTGCTCCATGCCTGAAACACATCGTCGCGCTTGCCCGCATAGGGTCCGACGCCCAACGGCCCGCCGACGTGATTGAGGATGATCGTGACCGCCGGAAAGGCACCTGCTAAATCCACCAGTTCGCATAGCTGCGGATGGTAGAGCCAAGCGTCGAAGCTCAAGCCGAAACGCTCAAAACAGGAAATTCCGCGGCGGAACACGGTGTCGGACAATAAGCCCGCAGGCGCGTCGCTTCGAATCGCGTCGCCGGCATCCCAGGTGGTCGAGTGGCGAATGCCGCGAAAGCGGCCCGGGCTCGTGGCGAGGTGCGCTTCGAGCACCGCCGCCACCGCGTCGCCCAAGCGAAGGTCGGCGTGCCCCACGATGGCCGCGGCGACTCGAGTCTTGGCGGTCGAATCGACCGCCGCGCGGGCGGCGACGCTTTCGAGAAACACCGTCTCGCCCACAGGTTTCAGTTCATCCGGCCCGTCCTTGCGATACATCGCGCGACATTCGATGGCGACCGTCGAGACGATGTTGTGGCCACTGCCCGTGTCTTGCAGGAGATCATCGAGGAAGTAACGCTCGCCGGCGCGCTCCCACAGGTGATGGTGGGCGTCGCAGATCTCCAACGCGGGGTCTAACGGAACTTCTTCCGCTAGTTTTAAATGTTCATCAGCTGTGGCCGCCATGTCTTTTCAGCGTCCCTATGCCTTGATCCGTGCCGACATAAAAGATAGACGCCATGAAATCACCCGGCGATTGGGTCCGAATCTACTACAGAACCTAAAATCGGACAACCGCAGTTTGGCCGGCGCATTTCCGGATTTCTACGGCGCGTATCGGGTCAGTTGCGCAATTGGTCTGCGAACACCCATTACGGCGCTTTGCCGAAACCGACCGTACGTCGGATGGAGGCGCTACTAGCAGCCCGTCACGGCGAGCGAAGAGTTGCCCAGAGGGGGCACCGTGCTAGCGAAATAGCGCCCCCAGTTTGTGTGGGTTAAATTATGCTTGACAAGACACACTTTATTTAGTCTATTGTGCTTCAGGAGGTGTGTCATGGGCCGTGTAAACGTTTTCTTGAAGGATAAACTGCTCGACGAGATCAACGAGGAAGCGAAGGAAGAGGGAACCAACCGCAGCGCCCTCATCCAAACGGCATTGGAGAAGTATATCGACGCCAAGCGGCGCGGGCGTGAGGAGGAGGAAAAGCGCAAAAAGATGCAGGAAGCCTCCCGTAAAATGGACGCGTTGGCGAAAAAGTTGGGGAAATGGGACCCTCAGGCAACGATTAGGAAATTTCGCGACACCAACCTGAAAGGCGATTCGTGATTTCCGCCCATCACGCCGGCTACGTATTAGACGCGTCGGTTTTGGTGAAATGGTTCCTTCATCACCAGGAAGCCGACCGTGACCGTGCGTTAGCGTTGCGCGACCTTCACATCTCCGGTCGATCAAAAATTTACATTCCCCGGCTCGCCCTCCTCGAAGTTCTCAACGCTATCCGATTCAGTCCAAAAGGTGACGAAGAAGCCGGCGAGACGGCGTTAGAAGCGCTTCAAGATCTACATCTGGAAATCAAGCCGGGCGACGTCAACGTTTTGCGCAAAACCAACGCCATCGCCTGGGCCTACAAAATTACGATCTACGACGCCCTCTATGTAGCCCTTGCTGAGCAGCTTGGATACCCGCTCATTACTGCCGATGACGTGATGGTGAAAAAACTGAAAGGCCATAGCATCGTTACACCGTTACGAGAGCTGGAGTTTAAGTCTTGATTCGGTGAAGCATGAATCTTAGTCAATGCAAAAACCCTTCTAAAGGAACTTGAAGGCTCGGAAAGACTATGAAAGGCTAATTCACCAGTTCAAACTATTCAGTTTAATTGCATGTCACTTAGCATCGCACACGAAAAACTTGGCTGGCCCTCACCGGAGGATATACGAAATCCATCTGGTGAGGGGGCGCAGATCTTTGCCCGCTTGGCTCGATCCAAAATCGCGACCGCGATTTCTCGGCATCCAGGTGCTTCAGATGTAAAAATTGGAGTATTGTCGCGTAATCCTCAAGCTACCGATACAGAAGCACCCTTGGCCGTTGTCGCCGAGTTCAATAGGGAAGCAAGCGAGCAAACACTCCGCTTGCTCCATCGCTTGGCGTGGAATTTCTCTCACAGTCCGACAGTTGTGACGGTTGAGCCTAATCTGTTGCGGGTTTGGACCTGCTGCGAACCACCCGAGCCACAGGTAGCGCGGCCACTCAGCGATTACGTTGTCCAGGAGTTATCGACCGGAGAGCTTGCGAAGACGAGTCCTAGCGATATCGCTATCAGAGCCGCTGAGGTTCTTCATTGGGTAAACCTCGTTTCCGGTCAGTTCTTCCGCGAGCGCGCCGGACGGTTTCGCCGCGACCGACGAGCCGATCAAATGCTACTGAGCAATCTCCGACACGTGCGACATGTGCTTCATACGGCAGGACTCGAGGAAGATGACATCTGTCATGATCTCTTGGCGCGAATCATCTTTGTCCAGTTTCTTTTTGACCGCAAGGACCCTCAGGGAAACTCAGCGTTGAACCGGAACATGCTGGCTCGTCTCCACAAGGAAAGCATTCTGCGAGACGAGCGCCCGGATTTTTCGAGCGTTTTAGAAGATTACGAAGAAACATATCGTCTTTTCGATTGGCTGAACGGCAAGTTCAACGGCGATCTGTTTCCTGGCAAAGGAATTTCGCCACTAGACCGTGCACGAGGCTGGCGACATGAAAAGACGCATGTCAAGCCTAGACATCTCCGGTTGCTGCGAGACTTTATCAAAGGCAACTTGGATATGCCCTCGGGTCAGCTGTGCCTGTGGCCGCAGTATGCCTTTGATGCCATTCCACTGGAATTTATCAGCAGTATCTATGAGGCATTCGTCAGCGAGCGCGCGGCTCGCGAGGGCATATATTACACACCACCAAGCCTTGTGGATTTTATCCTCGACCGCGTACTGCCGTGGAACGGAGAGACGTGGAATTTAAAGGTCCTGGATCCAGCCTGCGGTTCCGGCATATTTCTTGTAAAAGCTTTCCAGCGGTTAATTCATCGCTGGAAGAGAGCACATCCGAACCAATCCATCCGGGCCGAGACTCTTCGCGGTTTGTTGGAAAAGAATCTGTTTGGGGTGGACAAAGATCCTCACGCCGTACGCGTTGCTTCGTTCAGTCTTTACCTCGCCATGTGTGACGAGATTGACCCGAAATATTACTGGTCTCAAGTGTCATTTCCTGCGATGCGGGGAAATCGACTTATCAATGAGGATTTTTTTGAGGAGAGTAACGTCGGTTTCAGTACGCAAGAGGCCGGTGGTACTTACGATCTCGTTATCGGCAACGTTCCTTGGGGAGAAAAGCTTCTGACCGAAGCCGCTAAGAGATGGGCGAGAGACACAAAGCATGAGTGGCCGGTGGTAAATGAGGGAATCGGCACACTTTTCCTTCCTAAGGCTTCGACGCTGACGAAGTCGGACGGGAAGCTCGCGATGATCCAATCCGCCAGCTCGTTGCTGTTCAATCGAAGCGGGCCAGCACGGAGCTTTCGTCAGAAGTTCTTTACTACCTTCCAGGTCGAGGAAGTCATCAATCTGTCGGCGTTACGGTTTAAAGTTTTCAATCGCAAGACCCACTCTACAAAAACCTCGGTCGCGCCGTCGTGCATCGTTACGTTCAAACCACAGGCATCGACCAACGAACGATTCGTTTATGTCAGCCCGAAGGAGGCGGAAGACTCAGCCGATGAGTTTGGTCTGACGATCAACCCGCAGGACGTTAAATATCTGTATCCAGATGAGGCTGCGAGGGATCCCGAAGTGTGGACCGCATTGATGTGGGGTAATGCCCGAGACAAAGCGTTTCTAAGGCAACTGAAGTCGTGTCGTACGATTTCTAGTCCTGAAGAGGGGGTCCGCCTTACGACACGTGAAGGAATTATATTTGGAGATCGGAAGAAACTTCAGCGGAAACTTCTTGGACGTTTAATCTTAAAAACCCGTACCTTTCCTCCCGACAGCCTGCTGTACCTCAACACTGAAGTTCTTCCTAAGAACGATGAGGTGTTTACCGATTCCAAAGCGTCCACCGACTTCGATGCGTTCGCCTTCCCACAGCTGATCATTAAACAAGCTTGGCTGAAACCAGCCTCACGCTTCCAGGCCAGGCTCGTCCGGGACAGGACTGATAGAGGGGTCCTTTGCACGCAAAGTTACGTCACCGTTCACGTGCCTATCGACCAACGTGGTATCATTGAGGCTGCCTGCCTAAGTTACAATAGCGCGTTGGCTGTTTATTTCCTGCTTCTCACCAGCAGTCGATTTGCGTCCTATCGACCAGAGCCCCTAGTTGAAGAATTACTCCAGGTTCCAATCCCCGAACCGCGCTCCGGCATACTTGACGGAGTAACGGCTTTCAAGGAAATTGACGACCGGGTCCGTGACACATTTGGCTTCAAAGATGCGGAATGGGTGCTTGTCGAGGATCTATTCGATGTCACTCTGTCGGACTTTAAGGGTGACGCAAACTCGCCGGGACGGCAGCGGACGCAGCGAGAAGATGGATCAGCTGTGGAGCCGCAGCTTCGTCGCTACTGCGAGTACTTCATTCGCGTCCTTAAAGCTGGTTTCGGTGAGGACAAGCGGATCACGGCAAGGATCTTCCACGAGACTGGCCAAGATCAACTACCGTATCGGTTGGTAGCTTTTGAGTTGAACCAGAGTTCTCCAGAACAAGTTCGTATTGATCCGTTGCAAGGACGCGAAATCCTCGCCGAACTCGACGCGTTGAACCGAACCTGGCTGGGCACGGGGAAAACAGCGGGCGGAAGTATCTATCATCGCCGCGTGGTCAGGATATATGAATACCGCGACAAGACCCCCACCATCTTTGTTATCAAGCCGGATGCCTATCGCTATTGGACGCGAAGTATGGGCCTTTACGATGCGGACGAGGTCGCCACGGATTTCATTTCGTGGCAAACCACCAGAGACTCCAAACAGCCTATTCGGAAATGACCTCGGCAGACCATTTAGATTTGCAGCGCGGTGGCTCGCTGCCGCCCAATGACTTCATTCTTCTCGCTGGTACTTGGTGCCGTGACCAATCCGCGATTCTCCTAAGTGGCGCCGCAGAATCAAGTTCACAGATTGGGTCTGATCGTGTAGTTCCACCTCGGTAATGTCTCGTGGGGTTTGAGTTTCAGTCGACGGAGTTGTTCGGGAGTGGGTTCTGTGCCGGTGGGATAATGACGTCGATCCAGGTAAGCAGAGACGGCCAAACCAGTTTTAGTGGACGTGGTACGGATGAAGTTGAGGATTTTCTGATAACTATCGAGGGGTTCACCAGCCCAGTTTTTGGAAATTTCGGAGAAGAGTCGATGCTCAACGGGATTCCATTTGGAAGCGCCAGTGGGATAGTGAGCGACAGTGACAGTGAGGTGAAAGCAGTCGGCGAGTTGAGATTGGAGTTCGGTTTTCCAAGCCCGCCGCCGACAACTGTTGCTGCCGCCGCTGTCGGCCAGAATCAGCAGTTGGCGCGAGCAGGCGTATTGACGGAGTCCCTCACGTTGCCACCAGTGAGCGATGGCGTGAGCCGCGAAGGCAGATGTGTCGTGAGAGAGACCAACGATAACGGAACCGCGGTTGGTGAGCGGCTGGTAGATACCGTAGGGGATGGCCACGCCGATGGAGTCGGAACGGAAGTCGTGATCATGGACGGGCCAGGGTTGCCGATCCCAACGGGTGCCGGAGTTTTTGAAGTTGCCGACCAGTTCGCGCTTTTTAGTATCGACGCTGATGATGGGCATACGGCGGTGGCGGAAGTGCTCACGTAGATCGGCAATGTAATCGAACTGGAGGTTTCGGTCGGGGCTAGAATCGGTGGCGAGTTTCTTTTGGTTGACGCGCAAGGAGTAATCCATCTCGTGGAGCAGACGCGCGACGGTGTTGGGTGAGACGGCAAAGCCGTAGATACCGAGCAGATTCGCAATCTTGTCGGTAGTGCGACGAGACCATTTCAGGCCAGTCATGGGATCGCCGGCGGTGTCATGTTCGAGGAGATTCTCGATGGTGGAGATTATTTCGGGAGTTTTTTTTCCGTCGCAATGCGCCCGCCACCCTGGCGGCGGGTTCGGCCGCCGGACGCAACATCATGATCGAGCAGGTGCTGGCGTCCTCGGGCCACCGTGTGAGCATCCAAAGCCAGGAAGTCGGCCAACAGAGCATCCCCGCCACGGCCAAGCTTGATGGATTCCAAGCCCGCGTAAAGACGCCGCTGCTGCTCGTCGAGCAGGCTGTAGAAGAGCAAAATGGCGGCTTTGAGTTCCTCGGGCGAGACTTGGAGAGCGCTGACATTGGCCACAACGGGAACCGATTGCGTCGTGCGCCGCGTTATAAACTGCTGGCGATGCGTGGAACGATCAATCGCCGTGTACAGGTAGAGGCCGCTGACTTCGGTTCGCTGAAGACGGCCCTGTTCGACCAACTGACGTAGTGCGCCGTGTACTTCCACGTGCAGGGCGTCGGCAAGATCACTGGCAAAGAAACCCTCTGGGGAGCGGTTGACGAAGGTTTCCACGGTCGCCAGCAAGGTGCCATAGCGAGAGAACCAGACAGCCTCATGAGACCACAGACCCTTGTCGTCGAAGCGAGCGATCTCGCTCAGAGTGTAGTAGCCGCCGCGGTGGGTATAGCTGGAGAGGTAGCCCAGCGGCTTCAACTTGCGAAAGACCGTGAGATCGACCTCCGTGCCCAGAGCACGTTTCAGTTCGGGAAGAGTGGCGATTTTGTGGCGCAGCAGACACTGCCGCAGAGTCTTGGCATCGAAAGTGTTGGGCCGCATAATGTTAGAATTCCGACTGGCCTCCTTAGAGTGTCGGAACTATAACATAACTAGCGCATGGAATCATCTCGGCGAGCCACGCGCTAAACCAGCCCCTTTTTATCGGATAACGCTGTTACGTGACAGAACCAGAATGCGATGTTACGACGCAGCCGTATTGATATAACAACGACTGCGAATGAATAGTTATTATTGCGTCAACTCTAAGCTTTGTGTGGCGGGCGTACGACC
>Ga0209751_10006065_pt1 | contig 11275 bp, 15 predicted proteins | sample RifCSP13_1_FD_184019 | JGI IMG/M metagenome (GOLD analysis project Ga0209751, IMG submission 184019) | Soil microbial communities from Rifle, Colorado - Rifle CSP2_sed 13_1 (SPAdes) (version 2) | ecosystem: Environmental > Terrestrial > Deep subsurface > Rock core/Sediment | place: Rifle...
AGAAGGCGGGCATCACCGGCTGGGCGCAGGTGAACGGCCTGCGCGGCAACGTCAGCATCGAGGAGCGCACCGCCTACGACCTCTGGTACGTCGAGAACTGGACGCCCTGGCTCGACCTGAAGATCATGATCAAGACCGTCGCCGCTGTCGTGCGCGGCGACAACGCGTATTGATGGCGAATAGACCGCTTATGCTCCTCCTGCGTAGGGGCGCACGGCCGTGCGCCCCTACAGATCGTGGCACCACGCCCACCCATCCTGGCCCAGGGTAAGGTGAGGGGGTGGCTCAAGCGACACGCGTCGAGCCAGCTGGGATCTGGCTCTTCGTTGGCCTGGGGAACCCCGGTCCGGAGTACCGGCTGCACCGCCACAACGTCGGCTATCAGTGCCTGAACGTCTTCGCGCGACGCCATGGTCTCGATTTCAGCAAGTCGCGGGGGCAGTCGCGAGTCGCGGAGGGCACCATCGGCGAGCACCGGGTCATCCTCGCACGGCCGCAGACCTTCATGAACGAGAGCGGCCTCGCCGTGCGTGCCCTGCTGCGCTCCTACGGGCTCAAACCGTCGCAGCTCCTGGTCGTCACCGACGATCTCGACCTGCCCATCGGGCGTATCCGACTGCGCGCGCGCGGTAGCGCCGGCGGGCACCGTGGGCTGCTTTCCATCATCAAGGAAACCGGCGCCCAAGAGTTCGCGCGGCTGCGGGTAGGGGTTGGCCGGCCGGATGGCGAGGAGGAGCGCGGACTGGCAGGGCGGCGGACGGTCATCGCGCACGTGCTGCGCGGCTTCACACCGGAGGAAGAGGCGCTGGTGGCGCCGGTGCGCGAGCGGGTCGCCGATGCGCTCGACTGCCTGCTCAGCGAGGGCATCGAGCGCGCGATGGACCGCTATAACCGGGTAGAGTAAGCCAGATTCGTCCGCTCGCCGCGTATGGGGAGTAGGATTCCGTAGGGGCACAGCATGCTGTGCCCCTACGCTGGACCGCTCGCTATCGGTCCGTCTCCGCCTCGGCGAAGAGTGGCCCGCCGGCGTCCAGCACCTCGCCGGTCAGGCTGATGACCGCCGGGCGCTCCTCGCAGTAGTCGCCGAACTCGCACTTGTCGAATTGGAACGCCTGCTTCTTCTTGTCGTACTGGATGACCCACGTGCCGATGATGGGGCTGCCCGGCCCGCCGCCGAGCTGGGCCTGCAGGATGCTGACGAGGGCTTGTAGCTGCTCTTTGCCCATGGGGTCTCCTTGTCAACGGTTCAACGTGTTAGAACGCTTGGATGCGGAATCATTATGCCATATAGCGTTCGAGGGGGAGCCGACTTTGACAGCCAGGTGACGTGACCCCTGCTGTATACTGGATCAACATATGGGCCCAGCACCGGCGCCGGGCCCGTTTAGCGCGTGGAGCGAAATATGGACCTATCGGGCCTGCTGCCCGTCATGCGCGAGAGCGACGCCTTCATCGCCCTACGGCGACGCCTGGCGCAGGGGCGGGCGCGTGCGCGGCTTATCGAGAGCGCGCGGCCGCTCTTGCTGGCCGCCTTGGCCCAAGAGTGGCAGGAGCCGGTCGTCGTCCTGACCAGCCGTCCGGAAGAGGCGCGCGAGCTGGCGGAGGCGTTTCCCTCGTACCTCGGCGCCGGGCGACCCGTCCACCTGTTCCCCGAACCCGACGCCCTGCCCTACGAGCGCCTCACGCCCGACCCGCTCACCAATCAGCAGCGGCTTGATGTGCTGGGGCTCCTGCTCGAATCCTCGGACAGTCCGATCATCGTCGCCTCGGCTCGGGCGGCGCTGCACAGGACGCTGGAGCCATCCGTCCTGCGCAACGCCTCCTTGCACCTGCGCACGGGCCAGCGCTTGACGCCGGAGGCGCTGGCCCTCAAGGCCCTAGCACTGGGTTACCGGCAGCTCTCGCAGGTGGAGGCGCCCGGCGAGATGGCGCGGCGCGGCGGCATCGTGGACCTCTTTCCGCCGTCCGCACCGTTCCCCGTTCGGATTGAGTTCGTGGGCAGCAGCATCGAGAGCCTGCGTCAGTTTGAGGCCGCAAGCCAGCGCTCCGTCGCTCTGGTCGAGGCGGTCTCGCTGGGGCCGGCGCTGGAGGTAGCGCCACGAGTCGGCGCGAGCCTTGACGCGCTCGAGGAGCAGGGCTTGTTCGCGGTGAGCGACCCTCAGGCGGCCGCCCGCCTAAGGCGGGAGCTGGACGCATTGCTACGCGGCTTCCCTGAGGAGGATGCGGCCTTCTACGCGCCGCTGTTCCATGACGCCTCCCTGCTGGACTATCTGCCTTCTGGAGGTCTGCTCGTCCTCGACGAGCCATCGGAGATCGAGGCGGTCCTGGCCCACTTGCACGAGCAGGCGGACTCGTCGCGCCAGGCCCTCGTCGCCACCGGTCAGTTGAGCGAGTCGTTCCCATCGCCCCTCTTCGATTGGGCCTACCTGTCGGAGCGGTGGCGAGACGCTCCGGCTAGCCTCGTCATCGAGGCCTGGGGCGACGAGGAGGAGGCGGATATGGTCGCCTTCCCCTTCAGCGCCCCCACCGGCTACCAGGGACGCCTCGGCGACGCGCTCAACGACATCCGGTCGCTTACCCGTGAGGGCGGGCGCATCCTCGTCGTCTCGCAACAGGCCCGTCGCCTCGCCGAGCTCCTCAACGAGCGCGGCCTCGCCGTAGCGGTCCATGAGGACGTGCGGGAGCTGGCAAGCGGCGTGACGCTGGTGCGCGGCAGCCTCAGCGGCGGCTGGCGTCTCGACCCAGGCGGCGAGCTCGCACGTGAGGTGGCGCCCACTGCCGTCCTGCTCACCGACGCCGAGCTCTTCGGCTTCCGCAAGCAGCGGCGCCGCCTGCGACGCAGCGTCCCGCGTGCCCCTGACCCCTTCCTCGAGTTCGCCGAGGGCGACTACGTGGTCCACGTGGAGCACGGCATCGCCCGTTTCACGGGCATTACCAAAGTGGCGTGGGAGGGAACCGAGCGCGAGTATCTGGTCCTCGAGTACGCCGAGGCCGACCGCCTTTACGTCCCTAGCGATCAGAGCGACCGCGTCGCGCGCTACATCGGCTCGCGCGAGACGCCGCCGACCCTGAACCGCCTCGGCAGCCAGGATTGGGCGCAGACCAAGGAGTCCGTACGGCAGTCGGTGCGCGCCTTGGCCTTCGACCTGCTGCGCCTCTACGCCCAGCGTGAGGTCGCGCCGGGCCTCGCCATCGGGCCCGACACCGTGTGGCAGGAGGAGATGGAGGCCGCCTTCCCGTACATCGAGACGTCCGACCAGGCCAAGGCCGTGGAGGAGGTGAAGGCGGACATGGAGCAGGGACGGCCCATGGACCGCCTCGTCTGCGGCGACGTCGGCTACGGCAAGACCGAGGTCGCCCTGCGCGCCGCCTTCAAGGCCGTCATGGAGGGCTACCAGGTGGCGATGCTCGTGCCGACGACGGTCCTGGCCCAGCAGCACTACCTCACCTTCAGCCAGCGCCTCGCCCCTTTTCCTGTGCGGGTCGATGTGCTGAGCCGCTTCCGCACCGACGCAGAGCAACGCGAGGTCCTGGAGGGCCTCGTCGGTGGCGACGTGGACATCATCATCGGCACGCACCGCCTGCTCCAAAAGGACGTCCACTTCAAGAACCTTGGCCTGGTCGTCGTGGACGAGGAGCAGCGCTTTGGGGTGACGCACAAGGAGCACCTGAAACGCCTGCGCCGCGAAGTGGACATCCTCACGCTGACGGCCACGCCGATCCCGCGCACGCTGCACATGGCGCTGATGGGCGTGCGCGACATGAGCACCATCGAGACGCCACCGGAGGAGCGCCTGCCCATCAAGACGACCGTCGCCGCCTTCGAGGAGCGGCTGCTGCGCGAGGCCATCCGGCGCGAGCTCGAGCGGGGCGGGCAGGTCTACGTCGTGCATAACCGCGTCCACAACATCGCCGGTATCGCCGCCCGCGTGCGCGAGGCGGTGCCCGAGGCAAGCCTGGTCATCGGCCACGGACAGATGCCCGAGGAGGAGCTGGAGCGGGTGATGTTCGACTTCGGCCAGGGCAAGTACGACGTCCTGGTCTGCACGACCATCATCGAGTCCGGGCTGGACATCCCGAACGTGAACACCATCATCATCAATCAGGCCGACCGGCTGGGGCTGGCGCAGCTGTACCAGCTGCGGGGGCGGGTCGGACGCAGCACTGAGCGCGCCTACGCGTACCTCTTCTACGACCAGGGCAAGCGCCTGACGGATGCCGCCCGCATGCGTCTGCAGACCATCTTCGAGGCGGCCGAGCTGGGCGCCGGCTTTCGTATCGCCCTGCGCGACCTGGAGATCAGGGGCGCCGGCAACCTGCTGGGCGCCGAGCAGAGCGGCTATATTCATTCCGTTGGATTCGAGCTTTACAGCAAGCTCCTAAGCGAGGCGGCGGAGCAAGTGAAGACGGAGCAGGGCCAACAGGCCGCGCCCGCCACGCCGCCGTCCCGCCTCCAACCGACGGTCGACCTGCCGATCACGGCGCTCATCCCCGAGGACTACGTGGCGGACATGTCCCAGCGTCTCCTCCTGTATGGACGCTTGGCGCGCGCGGTAACGCCCGGCGAGGTGACGGAGCTGGCGCAGGAGCTGCGCGACCGCTTCGGCGAGCCGCCGGAGGCTGTGCGCAACCTCCTCTTCCTGGCCGAGGTGAAGGCGATCGCGTTCCAGGCCCGGGTGCAGGAAGTGAAGCAGGAGGGCGATTGGCTCGTGGCCCGCGTCTGGGAGGGCGTGACGCTCCCGCGCACCTGGCTGGAGCAGGAGCTGCGCAACCTCGGCGGGGGTCGCCAGCCCATCGGCCAGGTGCGGGTCAACCAGGTGCGCCTCGACCTGCCGCGCCTGCGCAACCGCTGGCGCAACCTACTGATCGAGGTGCTGCGTCGCATGGCGCAGGGCCCGCAGTTGGTGGCGACGGTACGGGAGGCAGCAGTGGCGCGCGGAAGCTAGCCCGCGCAGAGCCAAGCCATGGGCTGGCTCCGCTGGCTTGTCATCGCGCTCGCCCTGGCCGAGGCCGGCTGGATCGCCTTCGATGGTATGCGGGCGCTCATCGCCGGCGACTATGTAGAGCCGAGGAGCGGGCCGTACGCCGGTCAGCTCGGGCTGTGGGCGAGGCTCGTGTCGGCGGTTGGCGTCGAGCCGCGCTCCACGCTCATGAAGGCCGTCTTCGCCGTCTACGGGCTCGCCTGGCTGGTCATTACCGCCGCCTTCAGGGAGCCAGGACCGCTATGCTCGTGGCCGCGGCGGGAGCGTTGTGGTTCCTGCCGTTCGGAACGCTGCTGAGCGCGCTGCAGATCGGGCTGCTGGTGTTGGCGAGATAGCCCCTAGCCCAGGCAGGCCTGCTAGCGTACAGGGACGGGCACAGATTGAGTTTCGAGCTTCGTGAGATCGAGGAGCTGGCTGGCGTGGTCGATGTCGATGCCTACCAGTCGCCCTTCTTCATCGAAGTCAAGCACGACACCGGGCGCCACCTCGCGCGAGTCGACGCTCGTCTTATGGCTTAGGTCGATGTAGAGCGAGTCGGTTTCGGGATAGTGGTTCAGCTTCACTGGTCCGTCTCACGGCTCGACGATGACGCGCTCACCGTGGTCCAGGACGACGGTGAAATGCCTCGTGACTTCCCGGCCGATGAGCAGTTCGCTACCGAGGACGGCAATCAGAGCAACGAACGGAACGAAGCTGCCAAGGCGGACAGTGCCATAGTACGCCGGTGCTAGAACAACCGAGTCATCGGCAAGAACACAGCTTACGGACAAATCGGGCGGGTCATTAGCGGAGAAAAAGCCCGAAGGCACAGCAACATATCCATCGAAGCCGGTGTCTACTAGTGCCTCCACGTCCTCTTCTCGTTGCCGGATTTGCACCTTGATGGGTAGGTAGGGAAATCTATCGCTGATGAGCCGCTGGTTCATCTAAACTTCCACACAGACTTTTCCCCAATCTTGAAGAGAAAGCCACCTGGACCAAACGCGGCCACGGCTTCTTCGGCTACCTCAATGAGGTTCATGCCAACCACGGTCTTGCCTTCTCGCGAAATCACAACAAATTTCCCCCGGTGCTCGGCCTCCAAAGGCCGACCGTACCGCTCGTATAGGTCGTCGGATTCCTGCTGGAGCTTCTTGCTGTCCGTCGCCATCCTGTTGTCCTATTCTCTGGCGGAGAAACCTAGTGTGCATTATACCAACTTGCAACACTGCAACAAGCACCTCGCCTCCTGACTAGTCATCGTCCCCCTCACCGTCCGTGCCGAGCGTCGCCTGCAGGCCGGTGATGAGCGCTTGTCGTTCCGCGGCAGAGAGGCGGCCTTCCGGGTTGAGGATGACGTAGAACCAGGGCGGCATCGATCCCTCGACCACGGTCTCAGCGGCCTCGCCGCCTTCCTGCTCGCCGGCCCCCCACTCCGAGAAGTTCAGCTCCGCGCGGCCTTGGTCAACGTCATATTGGACGAGCCACGAGACCGGGGCGAGGTTGCTGTACCACGGCCAGGTCGTCTCGTTGCTGTGGCAGGCGTAGCAGGCGCGGACGGCCAAATCCCTCGTGCGCGGGCTATCCCAGGCGGGCTCGGCGCGCACCGGCGGGTTGGTGTGGTTGCGCCCGTAGGGGACCGCTTGGACGGCGACGAGCAGCACGACCAGCACCGCGATGCCTGCGACGACGATCCGCTTCATTTGACTTCCTCCACCGAGCTCCATCGCTCCACGTTAGCCAGAGAGCGTGAAAGGCGCATGACGCGGGTGCTCGCGGAAGTGAACGGCGCGTGAAAGCGACGTGACCCTCGAGTCGCCAGGCAGCGCGAGTACCGCGGGAAGCCTAAGCCTACGGCTGCATATCGAGGTGCGCCAAGACTTCCTCTAGGCCACTCAGGCGATGCGTGTCGGCGGCTTGGCGGTATGCGCCGTCCCTGTCGAGCAGCAGGGCTTGCATGCCCGCCGCGCGGGCGCCCGCCACATCCGAGTCGGGCTGGTCGCCAACGAAGAGCGCCTCGGCGGGGTCAACGCCGGCGCGCTGGAGCGCCGCCTCGAAGATGCGCGGGTGCGGCTTGGTGACGCCCACCTGGTCCGAGGTGACGATGACATCCAACAGCGGTGCCAGCCCCAGATCGACCAGCGTTTCTTGCAGGCCGCCAACGACGTTGCTGATGACGCCGGTCGTTAGCCGTCGGGCGCGGAGCGCTTCGAGGGCTGGCAAGACGTCGTCGTAGAGCTTCCAGTGGCCGCTCACCTGCAAGAGCCGGCGGAAGATAGCAAGTCCGATCTCATCGGAAGCGTTGACGCCGGCTGCTCGAAGGACCTGCTGCTCGTAAGCGACGTAGACGCGCTCGCGCTCCTCTGGCGCTCGCTGGTCGAGCGGCCACCGCCCTTGTTCGGCAGCCCAGAGGCGGTCGGCCGCTGGATAACCAAGCGCCAGGAGCGGCAGCGCGATATCGAGACCGAACTCCCGTAATACCTGCTGCTGGAGCTCCTCTCGTGAGGGGGCGAAGGTCGCCAGGGTGTTGTAGAAGTCGAAGAAGACGGCTCTAATCATGCTATACTACGGCGCGGCAACGAACATGCCTGAACTCACACTGAATTATTGCGCGCGGGAGGCGGAATGAGCCAATTGACGACCGAGCAGTTGCTCCTCCTGATCGACGAGGCGGAGGGGCCCCAGTCCGTTGCCCTCGGTGGCACCGACCTGAGCGGCATCGACCTGAGCGGCGCCCACCTGCAGCGGCTCATGAGCGAGATGGGGCTCGATGGGCCGGTCTGGTTCGCCCGCTCAATGGACCTGCGGGGCTGGGTCCGCGCGAACGGCGTCAACTTGCATGGTGCTCAGCTTGACGGCGCCAACCTCAGCGGCTCAGACCTCAGCGGCGCCTACCTGCGAGATGCCGACCTGTTCGGAGCGCGCCTTGCCGGCGCCAAGCTCGTGCACGCCGACCTGCGCGGTGCCGACCTAACCAACGCCGACCTCTCCGACACCGACCTGCGAGAAGCGAACCTGAACCTCGCCTCGGTGCGCGGAGCAAACCTGGCGCGCGCCAACCTGGAAGGCGCGGTTCTTGTCGACGCCGACCTGACCGGCGCTAACCTGGAGGGTGCACGGGGCCTCGGCGCGTGAGCGAGTACACGGTCGATGATATCCTTGACATGATCGAGGAAGCGGGCAGTCCCGCCAATGTCGACCTGGCCGCTGCCGACCTCGACGACATCAACCTCAGCACCGGTGTGATCGCCTGGAAGTTCATGGAACGCGACTGCGACCCGGAGAACCCCCCGCCCTGGTGGGTGAAGGGCCACCAGTCCTGGGGCCCGCCCGGTGCGCTGAACCTGCGCGGTGCCTCCCTCGAAGGGGCGAGCCTGCGCGGCGCGATCCTTCAGGGCGCGAATCTCTCCGGCGTCAACCTGTTCGCCGCCACCTTGTGGGACGCGCAGCTCCAGGAGGTGGACCTCAGCGAGGCGCGGCTCAACGATGCCGACCTGCCACGGGTGTTCATGGAGGCGGCGAACCTAGAGCGGGCGCAGCTCCAAGGCGCTTACTTCGGCTGGGCCCATCTGGAGGGTGCGAACCTGCAGGGCGCGCGACTGGACGACGCCAACCTTGCGGGCGCTCACCTCGACCGCGCCAACCTGCGCGGCGCGAGCCTGCGCTTCGCCACGCTTCAGTCCGCCGACCTTTCCGGGGCTGACCTGCGCGATGCCGACCTCACCAGCGCTTCGTTGCCCGATGCCAACCTGAGCGGCGCCGACCTGCGCGGCGCGAAGCTGGAGGGGGCGGACCTCACCGGCGTCAAGCTGGAGGCCGCCATCCGCGAGTGATGGCCGCGATAATGGCATTAGCCTGTCGTACCGAGCCATGAGCAGCTATACGGTTGACGATATCCTCGACCTCATCGAGAAGGCCCGTGATACGTGGGCCGTGGACCTCGCCGAGGAGGACCTGAGCGAGCTCGACCTGAGCCCCGAGGTGCTGGAGGCGAAGCTCGCCGAGCGCGGGAGACCCGAGCGACCGCCCGCCTGGTGGCTCCCCCCAGAACCAAGCGGTGCCCCGCGCGGCTTGAACCTGCGTGGCGCTTCTCTGGAGGTGGCGAACCTTCGGGACTGTGATCTGCGGGGCGCCGACTTCACCGGCGCTCACCTTTTCGGCGCTCTCTGCGGCGGGGCGAACCTGGAGGGCGCTCGCTTCGAGGCCGCCGACCTCTCATCAGCCTCCTTCCACGGGGCCAGGCTTGCGGGGGCCGATTTCTTTCGCGCGACGCTTGAGGGCGCCTTCATGGGCGAATCGCAGATGCCCGGGGCCAGGTTCCGCGCCGTGAACGCGCCAGGTGTCAGTATGTGGCAGGCCGACCTGGAGGGTGCCGATTTCCGTGAGGCGCAGTTGCCACGGGCGAACCTGCGGGCCGTCCGTCTTCGCCGCGCCGATCTGCGCAACGCCAACTTGAGCGCCGCCAACCTTGAGAACGCCGACCTGGCAGGCGCCGATCTGCGGGGCGCGGACCTCAGCGGCGCCAACCTGAAAGGCGCTGGCCTTGCCGAGGCGCTGCTGGAAGGCGCCAACCTCATGGGCGCTGATCTCGCCGGCGCTCGTCTTCCGGACGGAGTACGCGCGCCGTGATCGAGCGAGCCCCGCTCCGTCCCAGCCTCGAGGAGCTGCTCGACCGCATCGAGGCGGCGCGCGGCCCTTGGAACACCGACTTGGCCAACGAGGACGTGTCTCGCTACGACTTCGGGGAGGCAGCCCTGCAGCGCGTGCTCAGCGGCCACCGGTTCACAACGCCGCCGACCTGGTGGAGCCCGGCCAATCCGAGCCGGAACAAGCCCGCCGGGCTGAGCCTGCGGGGCGTTCAGGCCGAGGCGGCGAACTTCCGCGGCAGCAACCTCACCGGGGCGGACTTGCAGGGGGCGGTCCTGATCGGCGCGTACTTCACCGAGGCCCGGCTCGTGCACGCCTGGCTTGAGCGAGTCCAGGCTGCCAGCGCGATCTTTCGATACACCAACCTTCAGGCGGCCGACCTCGCCGGCGCCGATCTTGAGGGCGCGGACCTGCGTGGAGCGATACTCGTTGGCGCTTACCTGCGCGGTGCGCGCTTGATGGGTGCCAACCTTACCGAAGCGAAGGCTTCCGGGGCCGACCTGCGCGAGGCCATCTTGATCCAGATGAACGGCACCGACGCCGACCTCTCGTACGCGAACCTGCGCGACGCGAACCTCACCAACGCCGTGCTGACGGGGACCAACCTCGAAGGCGCCGACCTCCGCGGCGCTCTCCTGGACGGGGCCGACTTGACCGATGCGAATCTCAGGGCGGCCTTACTACCCGCTCCCTCTGGGATAGGGTGAGGTCTGTCCCGAGCGCAGCCGTAGGAATGAGGGCCACATGTACCGCGTTCCCAACCTCTCCGAGCGCGAACGGCTGACGGTCGAGGCGCTGCTGGACCTCATCGAGGAAGCGGACTGGCGTGGCGCGGACCTCGCCGGTGAGGACCTGAGCGACCTGGACCTCAGTGCGCCTGTCCTTGAGGCGCAGTGGCAGGCGCGCGGCTTCTCGTCGGACAAGATGCCGCCCTGGTGGAGCCCCGCCAACCAGGACGAGGGGAAGCCTGCCGGCATCAACCTCTATCGCGCGCAGATGGAGATCACGGTCCTTCGCCGCGCGGCCCTGCCGGGCGCGGACCTCCGCGGTGCCGTTCTCGCCGGCGCTGCGGGCGGCGGCGCCAACCTTGACGGCGCGCTCCTCGAAGGCGCAGACCTGCGGGGCGCCTCCTTTAAAGGGGCCAGCTTCCAAGGAGCCGACTTGAGTCGCTGCGAGGGGCAGCTCTCCTTCTTCGGCGAGTGCAACCTGGTTGGGGCCAACCTCTCCGGTGGCCAGTTCGAAAGCGCGGAGTTCCTGAACGCCGACCTCCGCGAGGCCGATCTCCGCGGCGCCAGGTTCCCGGGTGCGCTTTTTATGGGCGCCGACCTGCGTGGAGCCCTGCTCGAAGGAGCCGACTTCGCGGGCGCCAACCTGGAAAGGACGCGGCAGGCGTGAATGGCCTTTGACAGGCGGCGAGCTCCCTTCTAGAATGCGTCGCCTGGATGAAAGGCATGGGGGGGCGTAGCTAGTGCAGCGACTTCAGAGCGCTGGGGCGCGGTATAAGCGTCCGCAACGGCGCGACCACAGCTTCACGCGCCCGTGGCGACCGGGCGCCGATGTCCTGCGGAGTGTGCTCGGCCGGTTGCATTTGCGCCCATGGGCAATCGCGCTTGGCGTAACTGTCATCGTGCTTCTGCTGGATACGCGCTGGCCCAACCCGCTTTGGG
>Ga0209751_10006067_pt1 | contig 11273 bp, 10 predicted proteins | sample RifCSP13_1_FD_184019 | JGI IMG/M metagenome (GOLD analysis project Ga0209751, IMG submission 184019) | Soil microbial communities from Rifle, Colorado - Rifle CSP2_sed 13_1 (SPAdes) (version 2) | ecosystem: Environmental > Terrestrial > Deep subsurface > Rock core/Sediment | place: Rifle...
CATCCGAAATAACATCGACAATTACCTTCTCGTGGCCCAGGCCAAAAAGATTGTTCTCAGGCCCAGTGTCGATCCGGCCCTTCCCCAACTCATGGCCGACCCTCGTCGTTTGGATCAGGTGCTCAGGATCGAAGACGAGCACCGGCAGCGCTCCTTTGGCTCCGTCAGAGGACTCAATCCGCAGATCGTCGTCGATCACGGCCTGCCACGCGGGTGGAATCGGCTGTCGCAGTCGTACGCGGCCGCGCGCGTCGGGCGGATCGAACCGGGGGCGCCCCGCTCCGATGCCGAGAGCGACCTCGAGCGTGTCGCGCAGGGTGTCCGGGTCCAGATCCAGCTCAGCGGCTAGCGCCCTGAGGTCCGCCGCCTCGCGTTCCCCTGTCGCCCCTGCGATGCCCGTGGTGGCATCTCGAGGAAAGGCGGCGCGGCCCTTCACCCGCTCGACGGCTACGTCCACCTCCCGGCGCACTGTCTCACCCTCCTCGCCAGCGATGAACCGACGCTGAAAGGCGACATCGAACACCTCTCCTGCCGATCCGAGATCCTCGCGGATCGTGTGCAGCTTGCCGACGACGTACGAGAGGAAGGCGATGTCGGCGTCGTCGTCCGTCGTGAAGTGATGCACCACGACGTCGCGCGCTTGCCCGTGCCGGTCAAGCCGACCGTTCCGCTGCTCGAGGCGTGCCGGGCTCCACGGAACGTCGTAGTGCAGCAAGAAGCGCGCGGTCTCCTGCAGGTTCAACCCTTCTGATGCCGCGTCCGTCGACACGAGGACGCGAACAGGGTCGCCCGGATCGTTGAACGCCGCGATGATGCTCTCACGGCTGCCTTCTCGCGGGTCGTCCATGCGGCCGAACAGCACCCGGATGACGCCCTCCTCCCGATGCCGCGCCCGGAGCCGGCGTTTCAGGTGGTCGAGCGTCGTCTTGTACTCCGTGAAGACGATCAGCCGCTCGTCTTCCCGCCACCCCTCCTCGGTCGTCCGGAGATTCGTGTCGATCCAGTGACAGAGCGCGTCGAAGCGCGCATCATGCCGCGGATCTCGCTCGACTACGGGGCCGGCCCCCTCTCCGAGGCCGAGGTCGTCGAGTGCCGCATCGATCGCCGCCATCTCCGCCTGCAACTGCTCCGCGAACGGCTTGAGCCATGCACCTACTGTCCGCGCCGCATGCGCCGTCCGGCTTTCGGCTTCTTGATCATCGGCGATCTCCTCCCGCGCTGCCCGCTCTGCCGCACGCACCTCGTCCGCGTCGGCACCCTCCAGCTCGGCCAGTCCCTCCTTGTAGCGATGCCAAGAGTCCGCGAAAGCAACCGGGCAGGAAAGCAGCCGTTTGCCAAGCACCTCGACCGCGAACGCGCCGGCGAGCTGCTCACCGCGCCGAGCAATCACGATCTGTGCACGGACTGCCTTGCGGAAGGCCTGGAAGGCATCCGACAGCGCCCGCTCGTCCGATGCGAGGCCGAGTGGAATCGCCGCCGGGGTCCGCTCGCAGAACCGTCGCGGGCTGGTGCGCGCGTTGATCTCGCGTTTGAGACGGCGGATGACGACGTCCTCGACCCGCGCCCGCTCCGCGGCCGAGAGCTCGCTCGTTCGTGAGAACCGGACCGGGTCCAGCCGCTCGAGCAAGCCCGAGAAGCACCGGGTGTGACCGTTGTGTGGCGTCGCGGTGAGGAACAGGCGGTGCTCGAAGTACGGCGTGAGGTAACCGAGCATCCGAGAGACGTCGCTATCCTCGCCGAACGCGGCCGGCGCGAGGTTGTGGGCTTCGTCGACGATCAGCAAGTCCCACGGTAGGTGTGGCGAGCCCTCCGGTACGCGGCAGGCCGCGCGAAACTCTTCGAGCACGTCCGGCTGCTTCAGGTAGTCGTACGAGGTCACGACCCTGGTGAAGAGACGCCATGGGTTCGCGTCGAGACCTAGGCGCCGACGAAGCGCGTGCGTCCGGTCACGATCGACCTCATCGAAACCGAGCGCAAACTTCTCGCGCATCTCCTGCCTCCACTGGCCCCGGAGGGACGCGGGGCAGATGACCAGCACCCGGCGCACCCGCCGCCGCAGCAGGAGTTCGCTGAGGATGAGCCCCGCCTCGATTGTCTTACCGAGCCCCACGTCATCGGCCAGTAACAGGGTCACCCGGGGCATGCGCAGGGCCTTCAGGAGCGGCACGAGCTGGAAGTCCTCGACCTGGATCGCCCCGTGGAAGGGGGCGGCGAGCGGCGGATCGACAAGCCGTGCTCCGCTCCCGTCCGGGTGGACGAACGGCGCCAGCGCCGTCCAGCGCGTGGCGCGCACAAGTGCATCGAACTCGTCTGGCGCCATCGGAGCACTCCGGGAGGGATCGGGCAGCGCGGTCGGTTCGAGCACGCGTGCGCCAGGCTCGCGCTCCCAGACCAGCTGATCGTCCGCGCCACCGTCGGCATCGGTGTACTCGACCGTCACCAAGTGGAGCCGTCCTTCTGTCGAGCCGTCAAAGGGCTCCACAGAACTCACGATTCCGTGGCGATTTCGCACGGTGGTGAGCATGCCAACGCGCGGTTGGTGAGGCTGAGCGCTATCAGTGGGGCCATCAGGTGGCATATGCACGCAGGGTAGTGGTAAGGAGACTGTGGGTTCTCACGTGGGCGTCTATTTTAGTGGACACTACCAAAAAGGGAACGCCTAGAATGCGCGTCAAACGCGCGGCCAGCTGTTCAGGGTTCACGTCCTTATGCGGTCGGGCCAGCAACTCGCAGGGAGAGCTGATCGTCGCGGTGCTGCGGGTGACCGTAGCCGGACCCGGCCACTCATCACGAGATCGGTCGCTATTACGAAAAGACCGGACGGTCTTGTGGGACCGGTAGCTTCCTCAGCCTTGTTCTTGTAGGTACTCCTCCAGGAACGCCGCCCACCGCGTCTGCCGGGCGCTCGGGTTCCGGGGTCCTGAGCCGACGCCGAGGGACTCGGGAAACCGGTGATCTACACGTGCGAAGAGTCGAAGTTTAGGGAGGTCAGCCGTTGACAAGGAGAGCGAAAGCACACTTCCGAGCATAGGCGTGTACTTGTAGGGCAAAGGACCCAAGGCCATCGTCCACGGCTTCGCCGTTCCCGGAAACCGTGATTTTGCGCACCTCTCTGTGACATCGTCGAGCGTGGTGACGTTGTCACCGTGGCGAATCTCCGACCGCATAGTTCCGCAGATCCGCCGCTGAGCACGAGGCATGGTCGCGGGAATAGTCCTCACCTGCGCCCTCCTCGGCTTATCCGACCCGGCCACCATCCTCCGGTGGGTTGTAACTTCATGTTCGCTGAGCAACCGGCGCAACAGCTTTGGTTTCGGGTTTCCCATCTCCTGCTTCGGCACTTTCGAGGAGACCTGGCTGCGCCATCGGCGCAAGCGCCTCAAGGACCTCAAGGAGCGGGAAGTCTCGTCGCGCAACCAGTTCGGCAGCTACGTGTTGGTCGTCGGCCGATGGCAGAGCGACCGGCTTCGGGACTCGAGCGTCAGCAGCCAGCACCTGACGAACGATGAAGAAGCTGCTGTAGAAAAGCTCCATGAACCCGGCGTTGTACGGCAGCGGGCATAGAATCAGATTCTTCTCGTCGTCCCGCATTGGACGCTCACCCCGTCGCCGCTCGGGGTAGATACCGATGCGGATGCCGGGGCCGCCTTCAAGGTCGCCGGGGTTGATCTTCAGGGTTGTCGCGACCCAGCGATCCTCCTCCGGTGAGCCAACGAAGAGGTCGGCTCGCCAGAGTCCACGGATACTGGCAGGGAGGAGTTCTCGGTACTCGGGACTCTGAAAAGCCCGAACCAATCTAGCCAGGTACCGCTTCAGCTTTGGCGGCTGACCAATCCGACCGGCAAGGATTCTAGAGTCCTCGGTGAGGAGTTCTGCTGCTGTCTCGATCAACGAAAGAGCGCCATTCTTCTCAGCACCGAATAGGATCGAGTCGGCCCCCGCCCGGATGCCACAGAAGTCCTCAAGCACTTCGCTGATCAAGGGATGGATCTGGCCATCTCTGTTGCGGATCGCCTCATGGACAGCGTACTCGAAGCAGATACCGCAGTCTCCGGCACCCTCGCGATACTCGCGTGCAAGATCGGCAAGCGTGATCCGCTCGTATCCACCCAGCCGCTCGATGCGATCGCGCTGCAGCGCGAACAATGTGGCGCGCAGGATAGGACGGACCATGGCAATGCGAGCGCGGGCCGCGTCGCTTATGTGATCCACTTGGCGCTGAACCGAAACTCGCATGTTCCCTTCCGTTTCTAGCCTGAGTCCTTGTCAGGAACACCAGATCCCGCCTCTTGGATTCTGCACAAACTTGTGAGAGCCCACCAGCGGGCCGCCTTCCGCGCGCCCCCCCGTGTGGGGGCCTCTTTTCTCCGCCGCACACCGCGCGTGAACGCTGGGCGTTCACACCCTAGCTGATCTCAGCCTGAGCCTAACCGCTCTGACAGCCAGCGGCCAACCCACAGAAGCCCATAGGCGCCCCAGTACAGTCCAGCAAGGATCACGAAGGCCCAGAGCACCAAGTCTAAGAAGCAGCCCTTCGCGCGGTCCACAGCGTAGGGCGAATCTCGGAGCGCACCCCGGTAGTACGGTCGGCGCCGGTAGCCTCTTCTCTGCCCGTATCGACGCTGAGAAGCCATGGAGAAGAGCATAGCAGGGGGACAACGTCCAGCTTGGCCCATGACCGGCCTCGCCGAAGAGGACAACAGCGGCGGTGTACCGAAATCCCCAGCGGTGAGCCGTCCTGTAACTCCCCGTCCCTCCTGAGCCTCGCCAAGCCCATTTGAGACTACAGAAAACAGTTGATTTATGTACACCTTCAAGCTAGGCTTCTCCCATGCGGGCATCTGAGGAGGCCACCATGGGAAAGGGGCGGCGGGTCGGGATCTACGTCCGCGTGTCGACCGACGGGCAGACCACAGTGAACCAGCAACGCGAGCTCGAAGTCGCCGCGAAACGACACGCCTGGAAGGTCGTGGAGGTATTCCGGGACCACGGCATCAGCGGCAAGAACGGGCGCGAGAAGCGGCCAGCCTTTGATCGGCTCCTCCTGGGCGTGAGTCGGAAGGACTTCGACATCGTCGCCGCGTGGTCCGTGGATCGCCTGGGGCGCTCGCTCCAGCACCTCTTGAGCTTCCTCGCCGAGTTGAAGGCCAAGGGGATCGATCTGTATCTCCACCAGCAAGGGGTCGATACCAGCACGCCAGCCGGAAAGGCGCTCTTCCAGATGCTCGGGGTCTTCGCGGAGTTCGAGCGCGCGATGATCGTCGAGCGCGTCCAGGCCGGGCTGAGGCGGGCGCGAGCCCAGGGCAAGCGCCTCGGCCGACCGCGCGTGCCCGAGCCGATCGAGAAGGCCATCCGGAGGGAACTCGGGAAGGGGCGAGGGATTCACGCGGTGGCGCAGGCCGTCGGCGTCGGGACGGGTACCGTGCAGCGCGTGAAGGCCGAAATAGCAGGGGCGGCGTGATGAGGGACCTCGGGATGAGTGCGCGTCGGTTCCGGGGCGAGCGTCTGCTCGGCAAGGCGAGCGCCTGCGAGGAAGGCACACCCCCCCGGGGGGACCCCTTTCCCCCTGCCGGGCAGACGAGGGCGATGGGGATTTCCATCTGCCTCAAACCCATTTTCGTTTTTTCACACATGCCGCGCCGCACAACGGTTTACGGTGCTAGTCTCCGCCGGCGCCGTCTACGACCGGTTTGGCGGCCGCGCGCCCTACTGAGTTTGCGAGCCCGGAATATTTTCTGCGTGTCCCGAGCGGAAGGCGATCGCGCGGAAGGCCGCTCAAACCCGGTGGTGTAGAAGGGGTTGACAGTCCAGACGCTCCCTGTGAATCTTGCCACGCCTTGGCAACGCTTCCACCTCCTCCGATACCGCCCGCGCCACCCCCGCCGGCACCGCCAGAATGGCCGGCCCACTTCCCGGTCGGCTGTCCTGATCCAGACACTCCGGACGTGGATGGCCCCGTGTTTCGTCTAGTCAAAGGTGTCCCAGAGGACTGGCAGAGTCACCTACAGCGCGATATTCAGGATGATCCCGATGTCAGCGATTGCCACCGGGCCGCGCTGTCATGTTCCAGGACCCTTGAAGACATCAAGGAGTTGCAAAGCGCGATCCCCTGGCTCCGAAGGCGACGGATCGCCCGCGCCGACCTTGAGCCTAAGCACGGCAAGATCCTTGAGACTGGTGGCGCTGGACATCACTCGCTTTGGCTCAAGGCACAGTATCATCAGAACTGTGGAACGCTTTTCGTGACGGTCCCCGACGAATGAACCACGCGTGGAACCTGCCCGACCAGACGTCGATGACCTTCGTGGACAGCATGCGAAGGCAGAAAGAGGTTTTGCTCTCATACGATGGCCCGGCCCTCGTCACGCTTACCGACGACAGCAATCAATTTCTCGGCATGGCTGTTGACGAGGATGACTCTGGCGAGATCGTGCGCTGGATTCAAGCGCCAATCTCTGACTTAGAGTTGGACGCAATCAAGCTTGGGGCGCAGCCGCTGCGCTGGGCATTCCGCAAAGAGCGCGTCGCAGTTGTTGATTACACTCGGCGGCAACGGTCCCCGGTCCAGATGTGGGACATCCCGCTAGACTTGGTGCCCGAGGATGCGTTGCCGGAACCCGGCGCGTTTTTGCCCGGCAGCCGCAAGCGTCGATCACAATCTCCGGCCGAGCGCCCGACGTTTCATCTTGCGGGGAAGACCTCACCGAATCGGGTGACGTTCGGAGAGTTATCTGCGGTCGCCTCGACGCTTCAATCGCTATGGGGCGCATTTGCGCAGTCGCTCCACGCAGACCTCGCCCCATTGGCAGTGACTGCGTTCGAGCGCGGTTCACTGAAGGTCATGGTCCACACAGACAATCCGGCGCTGTTCAGTCGGATCGGCGATGAGTACAGGAAGCTCGTGTTGGCGAGCGACGACAGAGAAAAACTAGAGGCTGCCATAGCGCCGCTGGACCCGCGCGTGGTGTCAACCTACCGAGATTATCTTCAGACGCTGAGGTTGCATCAAGTAGAGGTTCTCGCCGAATGGCGCGAGGAGGCTGCCTTCGTCAGCTACGCGACCGCAGCGAGAGCGCGTGACAACTACCCGACAATCGGCGTGATAGCACAGATTCCGGTCACCAGGGAAGTGGCGCATCTACGCGGGATCTTTCAGGGGTTCTTGCGAGACAAAGGATTCGAGTTCTACGATCTAGACGGCAACAAGTGGTACGTGGGCACGGTTGCTAAGGCCGTCCGGCAAAGCCTCCCGCCTGAATTTGACATGACCTTGGGGCGGGGATTGCCGAAGCGTTATATTGTAGACATCGCGATCAGGAGGAGAGGCGAACGAGAGACGTATCGGCTTCTGAACTACCAAGAAGCGCCGGACACACCCTCCGCCGGTCGGTAGTACAAGCCCACAGCCTGGATAATCGGACACCGCTGCAGGGCATCTACCAGCGATGCATGATGGGAAAGGGCTATCAATGGGTCAGGCGATCTTGGGGGGTCACATGAAATTCATCGCCGCCGCGAAGAATCCGACCGAGCCGTGGGGCCGCCGCCCATATCATCGCCTGAATTGTTCCGAGGTTACGAAACTAGGAACGGTCCAGCGCAACTGGGAACCGTACGATCCAGCCAGCGTCATCCCCTCCGAGAAGCGACGCCCCTGCAAACGCTGTCGCCCATCAAACTGAGTCACTCCCGTACAGCTGGCAGCTCATCGGTCGGGCATCCCGGGGCTGGGCGATTCCGGCTCAGTAGAGTAGTGGGTCAGCTTGGAGGGATTACTCTGTGACGCCTCTCCAGCTCGGCGTCGGCGACCAGAAGTACTTGGCTCTGCGATAGCCACGTGCGGAGAGGCACGCTCGGTAAAGGTCGTCGTTTACCCGGAATTCCTTAACGTTGCTGTCCGCGCGCGGACTCGACTCTTTGGCGCACTCGTGGCTGTCCTTGTAGAACTGCTCATCCGTCGTGCCAGGCTTTGTCCAGAAGTAGGTTGCGCAACCCGTGAGCAGCAACGAGAGCGCGAGGGTCATGATTCGAACGCGGTCTCCAAGCCGAGAATTCGGCCTCATAATTCCTCATAAGATTCTAGCCCAAAAGACCAGCCCGGGGGAACAGGAGATGGCTCGCGCGGGTGGCAACGTGCGGTGGAAGTCTTCGAAGCAGACGTGAGACGTGCGGGCTGGAAGTAGTCCCACAGCACCGCGAAACGGGAGCCGAGGTCGCGCAATGTCAAAGATGTCCACACGAATTCTAGATGATCGCCGCGGGCTACTGCGCGGGCTCACGCCGCCAGCTACGGATGTGGATTGGTTAGAAGAAGAGCTACAGGCACGTTTTCTTGAGTTGCTCCACGACCGTGATCCAGGCTTTCTTGCATGGTGGATCAAGACACAAGGGGCGATTGTGAAGGATATTCCCACTTTCCGACGGGCGAGCCGCAACGCTTCGACGTGGCGAGAGAGAGTTAGACGGCGGATTCAAGCGATTCGTGCCCCTCGCAGTATCGCGAGGCACAGGCTTGGAAGGCGTCAGACACCGCATCCGCTGACCGCCGCTCGGCAGTACGATTTCCTGCTGGCGGAACTGCGCCGCTTCTGGGTCGGGCGCCGATGCGGGGTTTCCGCGGATCGCTTCTTCGCAAAGGAGCTCCCTCGACTATACAGAGTCCTGCGTTGCGGAAGTAGCCCGCAAGTACCAGGTCGTCTCTTTCGCGACGAATGGGTGGCGCAGCGTTCCCCACAGGGGGCTGCCTACCTCCTCCTTGGCCACCTTCACTCAAAGGCGCCTGGGTACATTCGCCAACTCGTCTTCAAGGGCAAGCCCTTGCTCCTGTTGCTAGGGCGCACCCCTCGGAGGTTCAGTGTCGGTCGTCGAACAGCCACAATCCAACCAATGACTGAGTAGCTCGGCGGCGGGCTCGATGTAGGGCGTCGAGTCGCGCTTCTCCCCACAGCGGGATCCCGTGAGACGCAGACACGGGCTCTGGTTGTTACGTCTTTCTCTCGGCGACCATGGTCCACTTGAGTCAGATGAGTGCCATGAGCGTGCCGCTCACTGATTACAAGCTCGCCGCCGCGGCTCCGCTAATCGGTGGCCACCTTGAACGGATCGACTGCGACCCAGGCACCCACAGGGTGGCGTTCGTCTTTTCCAACCTGCCGGCCGACTTCCTGGAACGGGTCTTCAACGGCGACCTGTCGGTGTCTTTGCGTGACTACATCGCTTCGCTGGAGCAAGTCCAGGCGCTGATCGCCCAGTACAAGGCGCGTACCGCACGGAAATGAACGCGACGAACCACAGTCTGCGCGATGGTTCTGACTTGAAGTCGGTCGGAAGCCTCCCGGAGCTTGCGCGGACCTACCTCGACCGCGGATGGGCGCCGATCCCCGTGCCGCACCGTGAGAAGGCGCCGATCTTCACGGGGTGGCAGGATCTCCGGCTTGAGGAAGTGCAGCTCAGGGCGCACTTCAATGGCCAGCCGATCAACGTCGGCGTCCTCCTGGGCGAGCCTTCGGGCGGATTGACGGACGTGGACCTCGATTGCCCGGAGGACGTGCGCCTGGCCCCGGCGTTCCTGCTGCCGACCGCGAGCCGATTCGGCCGGACGAGCAAGCGCGCCTCGCACTGGCTCTACGTCGTCACCGCGCCCGTCAGTACCGAGCGGTTCGCCGACCCTGCGGGGACGACCCTCGTCGAGTTGCGCTCCACTGGCGCACAGACCGTGTTCCCCGGCTCCGTCCACCCGAGCGGCGAGCCGATCGAGTGGGACGAGGACGGCGCGCAAGCCCGATGCGACGGCGCCACGCTCCGCACGGCGGCCGTGGACCTAGCCGCAGCGTGCCTGCTCGCACGGCACTGGCCCACGGCGGGCCGGCGGCACGATGCCGCCCTCGCGGCGGCCGGCCTGTTCGTCCGCCACGGGCTCGGCGAGGAGCGCGCGGTGCGGATGATCCACCATGCTGCCCTCGAGGGGCACGACGAGCAAGCGTGCGCCCGGCGCCGCGACGTCGTGTCCACCGTGGCCCGGCTGGCGGCCGGCGAGCCGGTGACGGGCGGCCCCCAGCTCGGCGAGCTGCTCGCGGGCGACGGCGGCAAGGTGGTGACCGCACTGTTCCGCTGGTACGGCTGGGCGCGGGCGGCCGGCGAAGATCCGCTGACCGACGTGGGCAACGCCGCGCGCTTCGTCACCGAGCACGACAAGGCGTTCCGCTACTGCTACGCCTGGGCGGGCTGGCTGCACTTCGACGGGCGGCGCTGGCGCCGGGATGTCGGCGACGCCGCGATGCGCGCCGCGAAGCTGACGGCGCGGGGCTGGTTCGCCGAGGCCGCCCAGGCGACGGACGCCGCGCGCCGCAAGGCCCTCGCCAAGTGGGCGACCTATGCGAACAGCGAGCCCGGCCTACGCCGGATGCTGAGCCTCGCACAATCAGATCTCGCCGTGAGCCCCGACCAACTCGACGCCGACCCATGGCTCTTGAACTGCCCGAACGGGACGCTCGAGCTCCGGAGCTGGCATCTGCGGCCCCACCAGCGCGAGGACTTCCTGACGAAGATGACGGCGGCGCCCTACGACCCGGACGCGGCGCATCCGGTGTGGACGCGGTTTCTCCGGGACGCGATCCCCGACGCGGGCGCGCGCGACTACGCGCAACGCTACGCCGGGTACGCGCTCACGGGCTCGACGCGCGAAGAAGTGTTCGTGTTCGTCCGCGGGCCGGCTGGCGGCGGCAAGAGCACGTTTGTCGAGGCGCTGCGGCAGACCTGGGGCGACTACGCGACGACGGCGGATTTCACAACGTTCCTTGCCAAGAAACCGAGCGACGGCCCGCGCGAGGACGTCGCCCGACTGGCCGGCGCCCGGCTCGTTACGTCCGTCGAGACGCGCGACGGGCAACGCATGGCCGAGGGGCTCGTCAAGCTCCTGACGGGCGGCGACTCGGTGGCGGCGCGCCGCGTGTACGAGCGGACGTTTGAGTTCACGCCGCAATTCAAGCTCCTGCTCGCGTCCAACTTCCGCCCCAGGGCGAGCGCGGACGATGACGGCCTGTGGCGGCGCCTGCGGGAGCTGCCGTTTCCCGTGGCCCGCCCGCGGCGACAGGACCGCGACGAAACGATCAAGGCGACGCTCATCAATCCCGCTGAGGCCGGCCCGGCGATTCTCGCCTGGGCCGTCGAAGGCTGCGCCCGCTGGCTCGCCGGTGGCCTGGGCGAGCCCGAGGCCGTCGCCACGGCGACCGACGCCTACCGGCATTCCCAGGAGCCCAGGCGAGAATCGCCGG
>Ga0209751_10006068_pt1 | contig 11273 bp, 8 predicted proteins | sample RifCSP13_1_FD_184019 | JGI IMG/M metagenome (GOLD analysis project Ga0209751, IMG submission 184019) | Soil microbial communities from Rifle, Colorado - Rifle CSP2_sed 13_1 (SPAdes) (version 2) | ecosystem: Environmental > Terrestrial > Deep subsurface > Rock core/Sediment | place: Rifle...
GCTCCCGCGGAAGACCCTACTCGAGGACGGCCGCCGCGGCGGTGGCCACGATCACCTCCGCCGCCCCCGCCCCGCGCAGGGCCCGCGCGCACTCCGACGCGGTGAACCCGGTGGACATCACGTCATCGACGAGCAGGACGCGTCCCCCGATCGCTGCGGCGCAGACGAAAGCCCCCCGCACGTTGGCCTCCCGCGCGTCCCGTGTGAGCCCACTCTGCGCGTCGGTGATGCGCGCACGGCGCAGCACTCCGGCCTCACATGGCAGGGCCAGGACGCGGGCCGTCCGCCGGGCGAGAAGCTCAGACTGGTTGAAACCGCGCTGCCGGTGGCGAATGGGATGCAGCGGCACAGGGACGACCACGTCGGCGCGCAGCCGGAGGTCGGATTGGACGGTGGCGCCGATGAGATCCCCGAGCGGCCCGGCTACAGCCCGGCAGCCGCCGAACTTGAGGGCATGGATCGTTTCGCGCAGGACGCCTTCATAGATCCCGGCCGGGCGCGCCCGGCTGAACAGGGGCGCATGGGTCCGACACGCCTCGCAGAGGGTGGTGGACCCCGCCGGCGGCCGCAGCGGCCGCCCGCACGTCACGCACCAGGGAGGTGAGATCAGGCGGAATGCGTCGAGGCACGGCCGGCAGATCGGGAACTCGCCCGGCCGAGCGCAGACCCGGCAGACCGGGGGGAGGATGATCTCGACGAGCGCCCGTAGCCACGCCACGAGGCCATCGTAGCCGCGGTCCGGAGACGGTCCCCTGCCCTCGGCGGGCTAGGTTCCTTCCTCCCACGACTGCAAGTAGGCGCGCTGCTCGGCCGTTAGCTCGTCGATGCGCACGTCCATGGCGTCCAGCTTGAACCGCGCCACGGCCTGGTCGATGTCCACCGGAACGCCGTAGACGTTCGGGGCGAGTTCCTTGCCCTGGCGGGCCAGGTACTCCGCGGACAGCGCCTGGTTCGCGAAGCTCATGTCCATGACCGCCGCGGGGTGACCCTCCGCCGCGGCGAGGTTGAGCAGGCGGCCCTCCGCCAGCAGGTAGAGTCGCCGGCCGTCGGCGAGTCGGTACTCCTGGACGAACTCCCGAACCTCGCGGGTGGAGGTCGCCAGGTCACCGAGCGCGGGGATGTCGATCTCCACGTTGAAGTGTCCGCTGTTCCCCAGCACGGCGCCGTCCTTCATCGCTTCGAAGTGCTCGCGGCGGAGCACCGAGTGGTTACCGGTGACCGTGATGAAGATGTCGCCGACCTTCGCCGCCTCGGCCATGGGCATGACGGCGTAGCCCTCCATCACTGCTTCCAGGGCGTGCAGTGGTGACACCTCGGTGACCACGACCTGCGCGCCCATGCCGCGGGCCCGGAGCGCCAGCCCGCGCCCGCAGGAGCCGTAGCCGCAGACCACGAGCATCTTGCCGGCCAGCAGCAGGTTCGTCGCCCGCAGGAGGCCGTCGATCGTGGATTGTCCGGTCCCGTAGCGATTGTCGAAGAGGTGCTTCGTCTTGGCGTCGTTGACGGCAACGATCGGGTAGCGCAGCGCGCCGTCGCGGGCCATCGCCCGGAGGCGGATCACCCCCGTCGTCGTCTCTTCCGTCCCGGCCACGATATCGGCGAGGAGGTCCCGGCGGTCCGCATGGATCGTGCTGACGAGATCCGCCCCGTCATCCATCGTGATGTGCGGCCGCAGATCGAGGGCCTGGTGGATGTGCCGATAGTACGTCTCGCGGTCCTCGCCCTTGATGGCGAAGACGCTGATCTGCTCTTCGACCAGGGCAGCGGCGACGTCGTCCTGCGTGGACAGCGGATTGCTGGCGCACAGGCGGATCTGTGCGCCGGCCGCGGCCAGCGTGCGCATCAGCCCGGCGGTCTCGGTCGTCACGTGCAGGCAGGCGGCGAGGCGCACGTCTTTGAGCGGGCGCTCCGCGGCGAACCGCGCGCGGATGCGTTGCAGCACGGGCATCTCGGTCTCTGCCCAGGCGATGCGCTGGCGGCCTTTCTTGACCAGCCCGGGATCCTTGATGTGATGTTCCATGAAGACCAGCGCTACTCGATGAAGTCCTTGAGGCGTTTGCTCCGAGAGGGGTGGCGCAGCTTGCGCAGCGCCTTCGCCTCGATCTGGCGGATGCGCTCTCGCGTCACGCCGAACTCGCGGCCGACTTCCTCCAGCGTGCGCGGCCGCCCGTCGTCGAGACCGAAGCGGAGTTTGAGGACCTTGCGCTCCCGCGGCGTGAGGGTCTCCAGCACGTCCTCGAGCTGCTCCTTCAGCATCGTGAAGGAGGCGGCCTCCGCCGGGGCCAGGGCGTCCTGATCCTCGATGAAGTCTCCGAGGTGGCTGTCCTCTTCCTCGCCGATCGGGGTCTCCAGCGAGATGGGCTCCTGGGCGATCTTCATGATCTCGCGGACCCGCTCCACGGAGAGCTCCATCGCCTGCGCGATCTCCTCGGGGGTGGGCTCTCTGCCGAGGTCCTGCAGCAGCGACCGCGAGATGCGGATGAGCTTGTTGATCGTCTCCACCATGTGGACCGGGATGCGGATCGTGCGGGCCTGATCGGCCAGGGCTCGCGTGATCGCCTGCCGGATCCACCACGTGGCGTAGGTGCTGAACTTGAAGCCCTTCCGCCAGTCGAACTTCTCGACCGCGCGGATGAGCCCGAGGTTCCCCTCCTGGATGAGGTCGAGGAACAGCATCCCGCGTCCGACGTACTTCTTGGCGATGCTGACGACGAGGCGCAGGTTTGCCTCGATGAGGCGGCGCTTGGCCTCCTCATCGCCCTTCTCCATGCGCTGGGCCAGTTCGATCTCCAGCTCAGGGGACAGCAGGGAGACCTTACCGATCTCCTTGAGGTACATCCGGACCGGGTCGTCAATGGCGACGCCCCCGGCCTTGGCCTCTTCCTCCTCCTCCTTCCCCTTCTGCTCCGCTTCCTTGGCGTCTTCGACCACGTCGATGCCCTGCTCGAGCAGGACGGAATAGACACGGTCGATGACCTCGATGTTCTGCTCGGCCTCGGGGAAGTGCTCGAGGATCTCGTCGTGCGTCAGGTAGCCGCGCTTCCGCCCAAGGTCCACGAGGGCCTTGAGTTCGGCCGGCATCTGCGGCTGCTGCCCGTCGGTTGTCGGCGCGGCGTCTGGGGCCGCCTTTTTCTTAGCCATCGTCGTCACCTCCCTTCCGGGAGGGATGGAGCATCCCAATCAGTTCTTCATACTCCGTCTGCAGTCGCCGGACCTGCTCTACGTCGCCCGCGGCCTGAGCGGCTGAAATGGCCCTATACAGCGCATCGAAGCGTCCCGCGGCGCGCTGCCGGTGCACCAGATAGTCCACCGCGTCGTTCACCACTCTCTCCCTGTCTTTTTCCTCCACCGGCGGGTCCTGGAACAGCAGGCTCAGGAGGAGCCGTTCCGCTGCTTCGTCACCCAGCGCACTGCGCAGGGCGTCTGGGTCCGCACTCGCTGCGCCTAGGAGGGCACCCGCCAGGAGGCGATGAGTGGGATCGGCGAAGTCCTCGACCCCCACCCGGTCGGCCAACTCCCGGCGCAGGTCGGCAACATGCACCATGAGGTGCAGCAGCCACCGCTCCGCCCGGGCCTGGGCGGTATCGGGTGCGGCCACGGCCACCTCCGGCCGGTCCCGCCCCGTCCGCTCCGGGCCGCCCCGCGAGGGCCGGCGCCCGCGCAGGCGCTGCCGCACGGCTTCCTCCCGGAGCTCGAACCGCTCGGCAAGCAGGCGCACGTACTCGGCCTGCCGGACGGGATTGCTCACCGCCGCGATCTGCGGCAGGAGCTCGTCCACGATGCGCACCTTCCCATCGACCGTCCCCGGGTCGTGGCGGTGGCCGGCCATGCGCAATTGGTACTCGAAGACCGGCAGGGCCCGCCCGAGCAGCGCGCGGAACGCCTCGCCGCCGTGAGTGCGCAGGAACTCATCCGGGTCACCGGAGGGCAGCACGACCACCCGCACGGGGAGATCGGCCTCCTCGAAGAGCGCCATGGCCCGCTCCATCGCCGCTTGCCCGCTGGCGTCCGCGTCGTAGACGATGACCGCCCGGGCCGCCAGACGCTTCATGAGATGCACCTGATCGGCCGTGAGCGCCGTGCCGAGCGACGCCACGGCGTTGGCGATCCCGAACTGGTGGGCGGTGAGTGCGTCCATGTTCCCTTCAACGACCACGATCTCTTCGAGCTTCCGGACGGCCTCCCGCGCCCAGTTCAGCGCGTACAGCGTGCGGCTCTTGACGAAGACCTGGGTCTCCCGCGAGTTCAGGTACTTCGGCTCGCCCTCGTCCAGGGCGCGCCCGCCGAACGCCACCACGCGGTCCTGCAGATCGACGATGGGGAAGATCAGGCGGTTCCGGAAGAGATCATAGAAACCGTCGCCGCCGGAACGTGCGTTGACGAGCCCTGCCTTTTCCAGCAGGGCGGGGGCGAACCCCCGTCCTCCGAGGACCTTCTGCAGATCGTCCCATGCCGCGGGCGCATACCCCAGGCGGAAACGCTCCACCGTGGGTGCATCCACGCCCCGGCGCGCCAGGTAGGCGCGCGCCGGCGCTCCGCGTCCGGCGTGCTGCAGCTGCTCGCGGAAGAACCCGGCGGCGGTCTCGAGGGCCTTGTACATCCGATCGCGCTCCGTGGCCTGCACGGCCTCCTCTTGAGACCGCTCCAGGCGGACGCCGGTGCGCTTGGCCAGCACTTCCGCCGCTTCCATGAACGGCAGGTTGCTCGTGCGCATCACGAAGTCGAACGCGTCGCCCCCGGAGTGACACCCGAAGCAGAACCACAGGCCCTTCTCTGGATCGACGTGGAACGAAGGGGTCTTCTCCTGGTGGAACGGGCACAACCCCTTGTACGAGCGGCCCGCCTTCTTCAAGGCGACGTGCGAGCCGACCAGCTCGACGAGGTCGACCCGGCGGCGGATCTCTTCTTTGATCTCTGTGGAGAGTAATCCGCGCATGCGCACCAGGGAAATCAGGAGGGCCCTATCTCAGCGGAGATAAGGCCCTCCGTCCACGAATTAGCCCTACTCTCGTTCGGCGTCCCCTTCTGCCTTCCTGCCGAAACGGTCTCCGGTCCCCGCGTATTCCGGCCCGGCGCTGCCCTCTCCCTTATCCCTTCTCCCCTATCCCTTATCCCTGTCCGTCAATGCGCCGCCGCCTTCTGCGACTTCGCTTCGGCCACGACCTTCTCGGTCACATGCGCCGGAACTTCCTCATACCGCGAGAAGGTTGCCTCGAACGTCCCCCGCCCACCCGTCATGGAGCGCAGATCCGAGGAGTAGCGGAGGATCTCCGCCTGGGGCACCTGCGTATGCACCACCGTCGTCCCGTCCCCCTGCGGCTCCATGCCCATGATCCGGCCGCGCTTGGCGTTGAGATCCCCGATGACGTCGCCCATCTGTTCCTCCGGCACCGTCACGCGCAGATCCATGATCGGCTCCAGCAGAACGATCCCCGCCTGCGTGGCGGCATCCTTGAAAGCCATGGAGCCGGCAATCTGGAACGCGATGTCCGAGGAATCCACGTCGTGGTATTTGCCGTCGAAGAGCGTCACCCGCACGTCCACGACAGGATACCCTGCGAGCACCCCCTCTTCCAGCGTCTTCCGGACGCCCTTCTCCACGGAGGGGATGAACTGGTTGGGGATGGCGGCCCCGAAGATCTTGTCCACGAACTCGAACCCGCCGCCGCGCCCCGACGGCTCGACCTCCAGGAAGCACACGCCGTACTGGCCGCGGCCCCCGGTCTGCTTGACGTAACGGCCCTGCGCCTTGGCTTTCCCGCGGATGGTCTCCCGGTACGGCACGCGGGGTGGATGCAGGATGACGTCCACGCTGAACTTCCGGCGGAGACGCTCGGCCATGATCTCGAGGTGCGACTCTCCCATCCCGGAGACCACCGTCTGCTTCAACTCCGCATCGCGCCGCACGTGGAAGGTCGGGTCTTCTTCGGCGAGCCGCTGGAGCGAGGAGCCCATCTTGTCCTCGTCGCCCTTGCTCTTCGGCTCGACGGCCATCGAGATCGCCGGCGGGGGGAAGGCGATCGGCGGCAGCACGAGGACCGTCTCCTTCGCGCTCAGCGTGTCGCCGGTGCCCGTCTCGGCCAGTTTCGCCACCGCCCCGATGTCTCCCGGACCGACCTGCGGGGTGGCCTCCTGCTGCTTGCCCTTGACGAAGTACACCTGACCGACGCGCTCCGGCTTCCCCCGCGTGCCGTTGAGCACCTGCGAGTCCGATCGGAAGGTGCCTCCGTAGACGCGGAAGTAGCTGAGCTTCCCCACGTAGGGGTCGGCCACCGTCTTGAAGACCATCGCGGCCAGCGGGGCATCGGCGCCGGCGGCCACCGTGATTGCGTTCTGCTTCGCGTCCGTCGCCGCTACGTCGGTGCGCTCGCTGGGCGCCGGCAGGAGCGCGACGATCGCGTCGAGCAACGGCGGCACGCCGATGAGCCGCGCGGCCGCGGCGCAGAGCACCGGCACTAGCGTACCGTTCTTCACCCCGGTGTGGAGACCGTGCACGAGCTCCTCCTGGGTCAGTTCGCCCGCCTCGAGATACTTCTCGACCAGCGCGTCGTCGGTCTCGGCCGCGGCCTCGACGAGCTTCTCCCGGGCCGCCCGGGCGGCGGCGGCCAGGTCGGCCGGGACGTCGTCCACCGTCATCTCGCCGTTCTTGAAGGCATAAGCTTTCATCTCGACGACGTCCACGACCCCCGCAAACGACGATTCCGACCCGATCGGAATGTGCAGGGGTGCCACCTTCGTCCCGAAGCGCGCGCGCAGGGACTCGAGCGTCCTGTCGAAGCTCGCGTTCTCCCGGTCGAGCCGGTTGACGACGATCAGGCGGCTCACGCCGCCCCGCTCCGCCAGGCTCCAGGCCACTTCGGTCTGAACCTGCACGCCCGCGTTCGCATCGACGACGACGACCGCCCCCTCGACCACCCGCAGGGCGCCGACGACCTCGCCGACGAAGTCCGGATACCCCGGCGCGTCAATCAGGTTGACCTTGGTGTTCTTCCACTCCAGTGGGGCGAGCGAAGCGTTTATCGTATGTTTGCGGCGCTGCTCTTCGGGATCGAAGTCCGTCGTCGCGCTGCCGTCGTCCACCCTACCCAGACGCTCGACGGCCTTGGCGCGGAACAGCATCGCCTCGACGAGCGACGTCTTCCCCGTCCCGCCGTGGCCGACCACGGCGACATTGCGGATGTGCTCAGAGGGGAATGGCTTCACCACCGTGCCTCCTCACGCACTTGGCGTCTGCACCCATGCTAGTATCCGCGTGATTTGTCCACAAGGTTGAGCAGCGGGGCGCCGCGCAGGAAACGCGCCAGATTCTCGCAGAACAGCGGGACGGCGGCCTCCATGTAGCGGGGAGAAGTCCCCGAAACGTGCGGGGTGATCAGCACGTTCTCCATCGCCCACAGCGGGCTGTCCGCCGGCAGCGGCTCGCGCTCGAAGACGTCCAGCGCCGCGCCGGCGATCCACCCTTCGCGCAGCGCCCGGATCACCGCCGCCTCCTGCAGGATCGGTCCGCGACCGATGTTGATGAGCAGCGCCGTCGGTTTCATGCCCCGCAGCTCGCGCTCTCCGATAAGGCCCTGGGTCTGGGGGGTCAAGGGCAGGGCGACGACGACGACATCGGATGCGGCCAGCACCTCCGGCAGACCCGCCGGCGGCAGGACCCGCTCCACGTGCGGGACCGGATCGGGCGTCCGTTTCGTGCCGATGACGCGCATGTCGAAGACGTGCGCCTTCTCGGCGATCTCCGCCCCGATGCGCCCCAGCCCGAGCACGCCGAGCGTCTTACCCCGGATCTCCTCCCCCGAGGCCCGGCGCCGCTCCCACTTCCGCAGCTGCTGGTTGCGGATGGCGACGTGCAGGCGGCGCGTCATCGCCAGCATCATCGCAAACACGTGCTCGACCAGCGGCTGATGGATCCCGCTGCTCGTCGTGACGGCGATGTCGCGCTCCAGGACCTCGGGAAAGAGGAGCTGATCCACGCCGGCGGCCGTGGAGTGAATCCAGCGCAGGCGCGGAGCCCGCTGGACCGCTTCCTGCGGCACGTTCCATCCCACCATGATCTCGGCCCGCTCAGCGAGCTCGACGCCCTTCTGCCGGTCGGTCACGGCGACCACGGCCACCCCGGGATCCACGGCCCGGATCTGGGCGATATGGTCATCATCCAGCTGGGCGAAGACGAGCACGAAATGTTCGGCGTCCATCAGTGCCCTCTGGCCGCCTCGCGCAGCCGCCCCAGCACGAATCCCCGGTCCAGCGATGCCAGGAACCACCCGGCCTGCGGTCCGGATGGTTTCCCCAGGAAGACCAGATAGATCGCCTCAAACGCCTCCTTGGCGGGCAGCCCCAGTTCCGCCTTCAGGGCGTGGAGCTGGGCGTGCAGGTCCTCACCCCGCCAGGCGTCCCTGCCCCGGATCACATCGGCCAGGCGCGCCAGCAGGCGGCGCTGCTCGGAGGACAGCGCCACGGGGGGAAGCGAGGATTGGACCTGAAACCGGTACTGCTCGGGGGCGTACGTCATCAGCCAGCGGCGCGCGTCTTCCATGCGGCGGTCGAGCTCCGCGCGATCGGCCTCGCTGAGCGACGCCCCCCTCTCTCCCGCCGCCGCCTCGTGGACGTTCACCGTCGGCATCTGCATGAGGTAGGCCACCTTGGCGAAGCGCATCCGGTACGTCCGGGGCGGCTCGCCGCCGGTACGCGAGAAGTAGAAGGTCCTGGCGTTGTCCCGCACGAGCTCCGTCTCCGCCGCGGTCTTGCCCTCCGTCTCCCCGAAGTACGCGGCCGCGGCGCGGTCGTATTCATCGTAGAGCGTGGGAATGGTCTCGCCCGCCGGATCGAAGTTGATCTGCTGCCTGTAATGCGGGCGGACCATGAGGAACCGGGCGAGGTCCGGCCGCAGGATCTCGACCAGCTCGTCCGCCGCCACCCCCACGCCCCGGCTCGTGCTCATCTTGCGCCCGCCCACCAGGAACCACTCGTAGGGGATCGGGAAGGGCGGCGGGTAGGCGAAGACGCGGTCGCACATCGCGCTGGCGACATCGTGACTGCCGCCCTTGGTCATGTGATCCTTGCCCGCGCCCTCCACCGAGACCTGGAGGATCCACCACTTGGCCGCCCACTCCGCCTTGTACTGGAGCTTGCTTCCCCCGTCAAAGGGGGAGCGGCTGCCGTGGTGCCCGCAGCCCCGCGCCCAGGCCACCTTGTCGGGACGGCACTCGTAGCGGACGGCGCGTCCGTCCCAGCCGGTGACCAGGGTGGTCCCGATACGGCCGCACTGCTCGCAGACCGGCTGAATCGGGTGGCGCTCCGCCTTCCGGCTGCCGCTGATCTCCCGGTCGATGCCGATCAACTCCTCCGCGCGGTCCAGGGCAATCCGGATGGCCTCGTTGAACGCGCCGGACTTGTACATCTCACTCGTCCAGTAGATCTCCGGATCCGCGCCCAGGCGATGGAACACACCCGCGAAGCCCAACCCGAAGTGCCGCGCGTAGCTCGTCGCGTCCCCGGCCGGCGCCGGGATCTCCGACAGCGGGACCCCCAGGTAGCGGTCGAACTCCTCGGGGACGCCGGCGGGCCGCCCATCCATCGGGTCGTAATCATCGAAGCCGTAGAGGAAGCGGGCCGGCCGCCCGCGGTCCCGCAGCGCCCGGGCCACGCAGTCATGGAGTACGACGCCGCGCAGCGAGCCGACGTGAATCGGCCCCGAGGGACTCTTGGCGTCGTTCACCACATAGCGGTCGGCGGGACGCGAAGCGAGCACGTCCTCGACGATCACATCAAGCCACACACGCTCTCCTCCGGCTCGATGGTCCGCGGAACAGGCGGGAGATGGTCACCCCTGAGTTCGCGTTGCGGAGAGAGCCCTCCTGTGGAGCAGTTCGCGCACCTCCCCGACGAGGAAGAACGACCCGGTCACCACGACGACGTCATCGCTCCCGGCCAGGGCCAGGGCGCGGTCCACCGCGGCGTGACGGTCCTCGATGACCTCGACGCGGGGAACATAGCGCCGGACCTCCTCGGCGAGCACGGCGGCGGGCAGCGGCTTGAGGTGCTGGGGGGTCGTCACGATGACGGTCTGGGCGAGCGGGGCAATGAGACTGGTGCTGGCGTGATGGTCGTGGGTGGCCACCATGCCGAAGACAAGGATGATGCGCCGCCCGGGAAACAGGGCTTCGAGCGTCTCCCTCAGCGCCGCCAGGGAGGCGGGGTTGTGGGCGACATCCACGACCACGTACGGGTGTTCCCGCACCACCTCGACCCGAGCCGGCCAGGAGAGCGCGGCGAGCCCCGCGGCGACCGCGTCGTCCGACACACCGAAGCCGCGCTCGGCCAGCGCTTCGAGCGCGGCGACGCCGGTGGCGGCGTTTACGATCTGGTGCCCCCCGATCAGCGGTATCCGGAGATGCCCGTAGTCCCGCACCGGGCTGCGCAGGGTGAAGGACTGCTCGTGGAGCGATCCGCCGACTGCCTCCCAGCGCATCCGCTCGTGGACCAGACGCAGCGCGGCGTGTTCCCGCGCGCAGGTCTCGATGATCGCGGCCAGCGCCTCCGGGGCCTGGGGCGCGCTGACGACCAGCCCCCCGCGGCGGACGATGCCCGCCTTCTCGCGGGCAATCGCTTCCAAGGTCGCCCCCAGCACGTGCATGTGATCGTAGCTCACCGGGGTGATCACCGAGACGATCGGATCGGCAACATTCGTCGCGTCGAGGCGGCCGCCCAGCCCGACCTCGACCAGCGCCAGATCCACGGCCCGGCGTGCGAAGTGCTGGAACGCCACGGCCACCGAGACCTCGAAGTAGGACGGCGGTCCGTCCGGCAGCGGCGCCATCGCCTCGACGTGCGGGACGAGGATCTCCACACTTTCCGCCAGCTCCTCCGGAGAGATGAGGACCCCGTCAACGCGCACGCGCTCGCGGTAGTCCACCAGGTGCGGTTTAGTGTACAACCCGATCCGGTACCGCGCCGTCTGCAGCACCGACGCCATCATCGCCGCCGTGGAGCCCTTCCCCTTCGTGCCGGCGATGAGGACGGTGGGCACGACGCGATGGGGAGCCCCGATCCTGGCCAAGAGGTCCTCGGCACGGCGCAGCTTGATCCGCTCGTCGCCCGGCGCCGCAGCGCGGGCGCGGGTGAGCAGGCTCTCGATGTACGCCAGCGCGGCCTGAGGGGTCACCGGACGGTCACACGACCTGGCTGGACCGGAGTTGGACCGCGGCGGCCTGGACGGTATTGCGCAGGAGCATGGCGATCGTCATCGGCCCCACGCCCCCCGGCACGGGCGT
>Ga0209751_10006069_pt1 | contig 11269 bp, 9 predicted proteins | sample RifCSP13_1_FD_184019 | JGI IMG/M metagenome (GOLD analysis project Ga0209751, IMG submission 184019) | Soil microbial communities from Rifle, Colorado - Rifle CSP2_sed 13_1 (SPAdes) (version 2) | ecosystem: Environmental > Terrestrial > Deep subsurface > Rock core/Sediment | place: Rifle...
CTGTCGGGCAGGAGCACAGCGTTGAGGACCTGATCGCCTTCGTGAAAGAGAACAAGGGCAACGGCGCCACACGCGTCAAGTCTGAGCCGTCGCTACGGTACGAACTGGCGGAGCGGTACCTGGAGACGCAGGTATCGATGAGCCTTTCGATGCGCGTCGTGTCCATGCAGTCGAAGGGGCTGATCCCGAACTACGAGGCGAGCGCGGTGAAGCTGTACTCGATGGAGCTAAACCAGCGAATCGCGAACACGGGGCTGCACGTCACTGGCCTCTACGGGCAGTTGGCCAAGGGAACGGACGGCTACGCACCGATGAAGGGCCGGCTGGGGTACACATATATACGCGCCGTTGCCAACACCATCGAAGGCGGGACGAGCGAGATACAGCGGAACATCGTGGCGCAGCGGGGTCTGGGCCTGTCGCGGGAGTAGCGGTCACGACTATGGCGCGAAGGCACCAAGCTTATTGGGTCCGTGAGCTGCGGCTCCCCATCGAGCGGTTCGCTGCAAGCGAAGAGTGCGATAGGCTTCGCGGTCAGGGTTCCTGACGAATCTTGAGACGTGCTTTCTCGATGTAGGTGCGCAGCAGGTCCTGGTCGATCGGTGTGTGCCGCTGAAAGCCTGTCAGTTCGGAAACCACCCGGCCATCGGTGATGTAGACGACATCAAAAACAAGGACGTCGCTGTCGGGTGGCACCTGTGTTTTGTATATCTGCGTATTCGTGACGCGAATCGCCGATTTGGCGTCGTAAACGTCGGCGGGCAATGTCTCGACGCGCATCTCGCCGAATGCGAAGTCTTCGTCGACTTCGAGCCCGGCCCCTACAACCTGGGCGAAGCACTCGTATTCATCGATGAGACTGTCAACGCCGCTCTCAGCGCTAGCTTCGGAATCGAACACGAACACTGCGGGATTGATGCTGAGAAGCGTCGAGTTTTCGTCTGAATATTCCCCGCCGTACGCACGATCGGTCTCGCCCGGGAGGGTAGAATTCTCGTAGCAATGTTCCCAGGCCGACCCGGACCGGAACTCGTCAATAGCGTCCTGGTCGTAGGGAAGATGGATCCAATCCGGAGGAAAGTCGGAGCCGTCGAGCAGCATTGTTGTTGCGAAACCGTCGTCCGAATCGGCATCAGGCGATGGGCGGTCATCGGCGCCATCGCCGCACGCAACCGCCGCCGCACAGGATGCCGCCAGAACCAGAAGCGTACCCGGAGTAAATAAGAGGCGATGCATTCGAGAACTCCGCACCATTATCGGCTCCGAGCATCCAGTCAGCAATTTCTTCGGAGCCACGCACCTGGCCGGTCGCGCGAGCGCTTGCCCTGAAGAGTGAGAGACGTGAACTTCGTGTCTGATTCGCGACGTGCCGCTGAGTACCCCGGCTTGACTTAGTCCATGACTTAGTCTATCATGGGCGCCATGACTACCGTTAACATGCACGAGGCCAAGACCCACTTATCAAAGTTGGTGGAGCGGGCGACCTGCGGCGAAGAGATCATAATCGCCAAAGCCGGAAAACCAGTGGTCCGATTACAGCCGATCACCGAGAAACCGGCGGCTCGTCCCCTCGGTCGAGACGCCGGCAAGGCGTGGATCAGCCCGAGCTTCGACGACCCACTGCCTGAATTCGAAGAGTATATGTGAGGATTCTACTCGATACGAGCGCCTTTCTCTGGAGCAATATCGAGCCGGCTCGCCTTTCCTCTCGCGCCGCCAGCCTCATCCAGGACGGCGCGAACGATCTTGTGCTCAGTGCGGTCAGCGCCTGGGAGGTGGCAATCAAGCACAGGTTGGGTCAACTTGAGCTTCCTCAGGAGCCCGGACCATACGTGTCCTCCCGCATTGTTCTCGATCGCCTCTCGGCCCTGCCGATCGAGATATCCCACGCCCTCCAGGCCTCCGCATTGCCACTGCTTCACCGCGACCCGTTCGATCGCCTGCTCATCGCCCAGGCCCAGCTCGAGCGGCTTCCCATCCTGACCTCGGACCTTAACATCACCCGCTACGATGTCGAAGTGATCTGGTAGCCGACATCTAGCAACAACCCTCACGTTAGCGTTAGAATAGCGGCGTAATCGCCGGTCATCTTCCAGTGCCGGCCTGAAAGTCCGGTCGACAGAGCCGCAGGAGGACCCTATGGACTTCCACGACACCCCCGAAGACGCAGCCTTCCGCAAGGAGGTACGGCAGTTCATCGCCGGCGAAAACGTCTCGGAGTTCGGCGGGGACGAGGCGCGCAGCGCCTACCAGGCGGCGGCGCAGGGCGGGGACGCCGCGATGGATCGCTACCAGAAGTGGATGAAGAGACTGGCCTCGAAGGGCTGGATCGCCCCTGCCTGGCCGGTGGAGTATGGCGGCGCGGGCATGTCGATCATGCAGCAGTTCGTCTTCAACGAGGAGCTGGCGAAGGCGCGCGCTCCGCGTCCCGGCGGCATCGGCATCGCCATGGCTGGGCCGACGATCATCGTCTACGGCACCGAGGAGCAGAAGAAGCAGCACCTCTCCGGCATGCTCTCCGGCGATGTTATCTGGTGCCAGGGGTTCTCAGAGCCTGGGTCCGGCTCCGACCTCGCCTCGCTCCAGACCAGCGCCGTGAAGGACGGCGACGACTACGTGGTCAACGGGCAGAAGATCTGGACTTCCGGCGCGCAGTTCGCCCAGCGCATGATCCTGCTGGCCCGCACCGATCCCGCGGCGCCGAAGCACAAGGGGATCTCCTACTTCCTGCTGGACATGAAGTCGCCCGGCGTCACGGTGCGCCCGCTGGTCAACATGGCGAACACGCCCGGGTTCAACGAAGTGTTCTTCGACAACGTCCGAGTGCCGGCGAAGGACCTCCTCGGCGAAGAGAACCGCGGCTGGTACGTCGGCACGACGACGCTGGACTTCGAGCGCTCGTCCATCGGCACCTCTGTCGCGCAGACGAACGCGGTTGAGGACCTGGTGCTGTTCGTCCGCGGGCGCGGCGGCGAGCTGCATCCAACCCTGAAGCTGGAGCTGGCCGAACGGGCGATCGAGGCGGAGACGGCTCGCCTGCTCTCCTACCGCGTGATCACGCTGCAGAACCGCGGCATGGTGCCCAACCACGAGGCCTCAGCGATCAAGCTTTACGCGGGGGAGCTGGGCCAGCGCGTGGCGGCGACGGGCATCAAGCTGGCCGGCCTCTACGGCGTGTTGGACCGTAAGAGCAAGCTCGGGCCGGACCACGCTGCCAATCGCTACACGCCAAATCGGGGGAAGTTCGTCCGAGGCTACCTCAACGCTGTCGCCGGAACAATCGCCGGCGGCACGAGCGAGGTCCAGCGGGGGATCATCGCCGGGCGCGGCCTGGGGCTGCCGCGGGGTTAGTCTCTGCCGTAACGCGCGCCTGCTCCACTGCGTCTCTTATGGGTAGGCCGTCCGCCCCACGAGGCGGCCTTTGCAGGTGCTTTTGCGCGATGATCATGTATACTACATAACTGAGTTCCCCTTTTGATTCGTCTATCTTTCTTTGCCCTTCTGGGCGCGCTACTCCTCGCGGGGGCGAGCGCAGCGAGCGACCCGGCAGGCGCAGCCACCACTCAGCAGCCGCTCTACCCGGACGCGGCGACGGACTATCCGCGCGCAGACGCCGGTGCGCAGATCGCCAACGGTGGCGGCACATGGATCGCTGTCTGGCAGCGCTCGGCCGGCGCCGTCGGCGGCCCCCTGGGATCCGACTGGGACGTTATGTTCGTCCGCTCAACGAACGGCGGAAAACAGTGGAGCGCCCCTTCGCCGGTTAACAACAACGCCGCGAGCGACACCTACAACGATACGAAGCCACAGATTGCGACGGACGGTAGCGGCAACTGGATCGTCGTCTGGGAGTCCGGCCTCGCCATTCCCGACAAGACCATGTACTCGCGGTCGACTGACAACGGCCATTCCTGGTCTGCGCCCTCTCAGCTTAGCTCCAGCCTGCCGGGTGGCTACACCGGCGGCGCGCTCCCGGAGATCGTCAGTGATGGCAATGGGCTATGGCTGGCCACATGGAGCTCCCGTGACGTTGAAGACGACATCATGATCAGCCGCTCGACGAATGCCGGGGCGTCCTGGAGCACTGCCACTGTGTTGAACGGGAACTCCGGTTCCTCGACCGTCTGGGACCAGGGCGCTTCCCTCGCGCCCGATGGCAATGGCAACTGGGTGGCCGCATGGGAGATGGCCGACACCTCGCAGGGCAGCGATAGCCAGGTGCTGGTAGCCCGCTCTTCGAACAACGGACTGAGTTGGTCTGCGCCGGTTACCATGACATCTCTCAACCACCTCGACGGTGGCCCCACGGTCGCCACGAACAGGGCCGGCGCCTGGGTGCTCACCTGGGCCTCGCGCGAGCCCTTCGGTGCGCCGGACCAGGACTACGAAATCGTGTTCTCGCGTTCCTTCGACAACGGCGCGACATGGACGGCGCGGGCGCCGCTCAACTCCAACTGGATGACTGACTATCCGGGCGACGACAGCGACCCCGAGATCGTGACGGACGGCAAGGGCACCTGGCGCGTCGTCTGGACTGCCTCTGAAGCCTACAACCCAGGCGGTTGGGATGTGCTCATCGCCACTTCTACTAACAACGGGACCACCTGGACGTCCAGTCCGCAGGCGCTGAACTCCAGCCCCGGCACCAACTATCACCAGTGGTCCCCTCGGACGGCCACCGATGGCAGCGGCACCTGGCTTTCCGTGTGGACTGACTTTTCCTGGAACCCGCCGGACGACCAGGACATCTGGTACACCGGCGTCACTTGCGTCCCCCCGGACAGCGACTGCGATACGATTCAGGATGTCACTGAGACGGCGTGCGGCTCCGACCCCAATAACGCCTTCAAGATCCCCGAACGTCGCGACGGCAGCTTCGCCGGCCGTGACGACGATGGGGACAACCTGGTAGACGAAGCGCTGCCCGCGAACTCTTCGGGGCACGACTGCGATGGCGACGGCTACACGGGCGCCGAGGAGGACAACATCTTCGGCGCGGCGGCGAGGGCGAACCAGGACCCCTGCGGCACGGGGGCATGGCCGGCGGACATCGTGTCCGGCGGCGACCCCAGCAGCACGAATCTGGTGACGATCACCGACGTTTTGAGCTTCGTGGCGCCGGTGCGAAGGATCGACACCAGCCCCGGCGAGACTGGATTTAGCTCGCGTTGGGACCTCTCGACCGGCAGCGGCGCATACCAGAAGGTGATCAACATCGGCGACGTGCTTTCGATGACGTCAGTGGTGCCGACGATGCTGGGCACCCGCGCCTTCGCCGGCCCTTCCTGCCCCTGGCCGCCCTAGCGCGGAGCTTTTCGCCAGCTTACCCAATTCCTCCCGCGTTGCCGCGCCGCGGCGCTGCGTGATACCGTAATCGCACAAAATGGCCCGTCCCGCCGGAGTCAGGCTGCGTCCTGATCACGACGGGCTGAAGGTCCGCCCTGCCAACCCCGGAGGAGGTGGAACCCGTGGTCACGGCCAAAGATGCCTACGAGATCGGTGAGATTCCGCCCATCGGCGAGGTGCCGAAGTACATGTACGGCCAGCTCGTGCGGCCCGAACGTTTCGGCGATCCGTTGAAGGCGTTCCAGGTGGAGAGGGTCGAGACGCCGGTGGAGCTGAAGCCGCGGGAAGCGCTTGTGCTGGTGATGGCCGCCGGGATCAACTACAACAACGTCTGGGCAGCGCTGGGCACGCCCGTCAACGTCATCAAGGCCCGCGAAAAAGAGGGCGACCTGACCGGGTTCCACATCGGCGGGTCGGACGCTTCGGGGATCGTCTACGCCGTCGGTTCCCGGGTCACAAACGTCAAGGTGGGCGACCGCGTGGTCATCCACTGTGGTATGTGGGACGAGGATTCTGCGTTCGTGCAGGCGGGCAACGACCCGATGTTCGACCCATCATTTAAGATCTGGGGCTACGAGAGCAACTGGGGGTCCTTCGCGCAGTTCACGAAGGTGCAGGCGCACCAGTGCCTGCCCAAGGCGCCGCAGCTCACGTGGGAGGAGGCGGCGGCGCCGACGCTCGTGGGTTCAACGGCCTACCGTATGCTCCGCGCCTGGCCTCCGCACACGGTGGAGAAGGGCGACGTCGTGCTGATCTGGGGCGGCTCCGGCGGCCTCGGTTCGATGGCGATCCAGATCGTGAAGCAGTTCGGCGGGATACCGATCGCCGTCGTCTCCAGCGAGGACAAGTTCGACTTCTGCCTGAAGCTGGGCGCGAAGGGCTGTATCAACCGCAAGGAGTTCGACCACTGGGGGATGCTGCCGCACTGGACGGACAACGAGGCGTTCGGGCGCTGGACACAGGGAGCGCGGGCGTTCGGGGCGAAGTTCTGGGAGGCGCTGGGCGAGCGCCGAGCCCCGCGCATCGTCTTCGAGCACCCGGGCGAGGACACAGTGCCGACCTCGATCTTCGTCTGCGATACGGGCGGCATGGTCGTCATCTGCGCCGGCACCAGCGGTTACAACGCCTCTGTGGACCTGCGCTACCTGTGGATGCGGCAAAAGCGCTTCCAGGGCTCGCACTTCGCCAACGACGAACAGGCCGGCGCCTTCAACCAGATGGTGATCGACGGCAAGATCGACCCCTGCCTGGGCGAGACGTACAGGTTCGACGAGATCGGGAAGTGCCACCAGCTCATGTACGAGGGCAAGCAGCCGCTGGGGGTGATGGCGGCTCTGGTCAGCGCGCCGCGGGTGGGGATGCGGGACCTGGAATAGTCCACCGAGGAGCACGCCACTGACAAGGCCGGAAGCACCGAAGACCGCCGTCGGGCGTTGGCTGGACTGGGTGCTTGGCAGCGGATTCCGTGAAGAGAAGGATGGTGGGAAGCGATACAACCTCTACGTAGTCCCCCACACTTGGCCTGTGCTGACCGTTCTAATTCTGGGATTGGCGCTCGTGATGGCGTTCATAGCCACATATCGTTCAGACTCAATTTCCGACGTAATGACCCGCCTAGCACTACTCACCGCTTGGTGGGGAACCCTTGCGCTCCTAGGCTTAGAAAGCAATTGGGTGCAGTTAAATCGTGACGGTATGAACTGGAGCCGCGTGGCGATTGTTACGCCGGGCGGTCCGGTTTCCGGCGGATCGGGTGCCAAATACGCTGACATCGACGATATCCAACCGAAAGGCAGTGAGCAAGCTGAGATTCGTTACGTTGAACGAGGACGCCGTGATAAGAAGAGAAAGATGACTCTTCGTATGAGACCACAAGCGCGGGATGATTTCGTCACCGAAATGAGTGCTCGAATCGAAGCCGACAAGCGCCGCGGAGACATAGGCGGCTAGCGTGGCGTAGGCAAGCGTCCCATGCAAGCATATGAGGCAAATCCGAGGAAGGCTAGCCGCCAGCGCGGCGTAGCGCGGAATGGGGCTGATTACTGGGTGGAGAATCTGGAGGAATGTCGATGATGACCACTACACTCGAATGGCTTGGTACCGCCACTTACCGCCTGACCATCGGCAACCTCGTCGTCTTCCTCGACGCTTACATGGACCGTGTGCCGATGGCGCCGCCGGTGGGGCTGAGCGCGGCTGACGTCACCAAGGCAGACTTCGTGCTGGTGGGGCATTCGCATTTTGACCACCTGGCCGGGGTGGAGGTCATCGCCGCGAACACCGGCGCGAAGATCATCGGCTCGAACGAGAGCTGCCGGGTGATGCGCGAGCGCGGCGTGCCGGGCGCCCAGCTGCTGCCCTCGCAGGGAGGCGAGCGACACCGGCTGGCCGACGGCGTCACCGTGCGGGTCTTCCCCAGCCTGCACGCCTGTACCTGGGTGCTCTCGGACGCGGGCTGCGGTGAGGAGGAGCACGGTCACACGGGGTTAACTCAGGACGAGCGGATGTCGTTGCCCGGCGGGTTGGTGCAGCGGATCACGGAATTCGTGGGCGGCGGTGGCGAGGAGGCGCAGGCGATCCTGCGGCACATCCAGACGTCCGCAGGCAGCATGAACGACGGCGGGCCGCTGGTGTACCTGATCGAGACGCCGGAGGGATCGATCTTCTACCAGGACACCACGGGCGGCTGGACGGGCGTGGTGTCGCAACTTCAGGCGGACACGGCCATCCTTGCCGCCTCCGCCCGCGCCAACGTGGACGGTGAGCCGGTCCAGGGATCGCTGGCGGGCTTCGTGGCGACGGAAGCGAAACTACTGGGGGCGCGGAAGGCGGTCCTGGGGCACCACGACAACTGGATGCCACCGATCACCAACGGCGACTTCGACACCGCGCCGATCCGCGAACAGCTTGGACGCGAGTGCCCGGGGACGGAGTTCATCGAGCGGATGTACCTGGAGCCGATTGTTCTGTAATCCACTTCTTGCCGTGTGATAATCTGGGGCCGGAAAAGGAGACGTCCCATGGACTATCGCTTCACGCCTGAACAAGAGACCTTCCGTACCGAGGTGAGGGAGTTCCTCAAGACTGTGCTCCCGGGTGACCCTGACAGCGAGCAGGGGGAGGAGATCGGTGGCACAGACGAACAGTGGCTTTTCGCGCGCGATTTCCAGAAGAAGCTGGCCGCCCGCAGCTGGTTGGTGCCCCACTGGCCGAAGCAGTACGGCGGCAACGACATGGGCATCATGGAGCAGGTCATCATGCGCGAGGAGATGGCCTACGCGCGGGCGCCTCTACCTGACATCTTCGGTATCAACATGCTCGGCCCCGTCCTGATGCTCTACGGGACGGATGAGCAGAAGCGTCAGCACCTGCCCGGCATCGCGTCGGCGGACGTAACGTGGTGCCAGGGGTACTCAGAGCCCGGCTCCGGTTCTGACCTCGCCTCCCTCCAGACGCGTGCCGTGCGTGACGGCGACGACTACGTCATTAACGGCCAGAAAATCTGGACCTCGAACGCCCACCGGGCCGACTGGATGTTCGTGCTGGTGCGCACCGATCCTGACGCGCCCAAGCACAAGGGCATCAGCTTCCTGCTGACGCCGACCGATGTACCAGGCTTCTCTACGCGCCCGCTCATTAACCTGGCGAGCCAGCATGGGTTCAACGAGGTCTTCTTCGAGGACGTACGCGTGCCCCGGCGGAACCTCGTAGGCGAAGAGAACAGGGGATGGTACGTGGGCGCCGCCCTGCTGGACTTCGAGCGCTCCGGCATTGGCAACGCCGCCGCCGCTGCCCGTAACCTGGAGGACCTCCTGGGGTACGTCCGGGAGACCGGAAAGGGCGCGGTGAACGGCTTCGACGAGACCGTCCGCCACAAGCTGGCTGAGCTGGTCATCGAGGCAGAGGTCGGGCGCTACCTGGCATACCGGGTGGCCTCGATCCAGGCGCGGGGCGAGGTGCCGAACGCGGAGTCTTCCATGGCCAAGGGGTATCTCTCAGAACTCTCGCAGCGGGTCGCCGCCGCCGGGGTCAACATCATGGGCCTCGCGGGTCAGGTGCGGCCGGAGTCGAAGAAGTGGGCGAAGCTGCGCGGGACGTTCACGCTCGCCTACATGGTCACCCTGGGCCAGACGATCGCCGGCGGCACGAGCGAGATCCAGCGGAACATCATAGCGCAGCGCGGGCTCGGGCTGAGCCGGGTGTAGGTAGGTCCGGACACGCGGCGCCTGACAAGCGGCAGCTGACTGCTTATAATCGTCATGAGGGGGTTAGAACGGACTGCGGTCATTCGTCGTCTGCGCCGCCCGCCGTCGGGGCTCTCGCTGCTCGTTGCGCTGGGCTTCCTGCTGTTTGCCGAACGGGGCGGGCCGCCCGTTGCGGCAGCAGACCCTACGACGTTTCATTGCGCGCTCGATAGCGCCTGCCCCGAGGTGATGGTGGCGGGCGACCCCTTTGCGACGCTCGGTGGTGGGCCGGCGCCGTTCCGTGGCTACGGCGACCCCAGCCTGGAGTACGATCCGTCGACCGGAACCCTCTGGATGTCCTACTCGTGGCTCAACGTGCTGGTAACAAGCCCCGGACCGCCGCCCGTCATCGATTTCGGCGTGCACACGCACCTGGCCCGCAGCGATGACGGAGGCGCCTCATTCACGTTCGTGGAGCCGGTGAACCCGGCGACTGCGCTCAACCACCCCGACTCGGGAACGGCCGGTTGGGCAAGCCATGAGGTGTCGACGCTGGTGCGGGAAGGACCCGGGAGCTGGCAGATGATGTGGCTCACCTACTTCGACCCGGCCGGGTCGCCGCCGTTCTTGGACCCGTACTACCAGCGCAGGCTGGGTCCGGCGCCGAACGCGCTGGGCGCCGCCACGCCATGGATACGGGGCAGCGGCACCTCGTCTTCGTTCGGACCGCTGCACAACCTGAGCAGCATGCCTCAGCTCGCCGACTGCACGGCCTTCACCGAGCCCGCGTTGTTCAGTTACGGCAGCGCGACCTACCTGGCGACAAACTGCGTCGTGTTCAGCGGCGGCGTACGGCAGGATGCACAGGAACGGCTGGTGCTGCTTAGACAGGAGGCGAGCGGATACAGCTTCATCGGGAACCTGCTGGACGGCGCGGATGCCGTCGACGCCGGCGGTACCCGCATTGAGCAGGCCGACATCGCGCTCTCCCGCACGGGCGAAATCCTGCTGATCGGCACGCCCATCCAGACCGCCATGCCGAACCACCTGGGCTGCATAGTCTTCGAGATCGCCGACATCACGACAGCGCAGGTGCTGCGGGACGGCGCCGGCAACGCGGTGCGATTGGTCAACATCACCGGCGAAGACGCCACCATCGGCCCCGGGCTCTGCGCCTACGACTCCGAGAGCGCGACGGGCATTCTGATGGTTCTTCACAAGTTCGTCCCCAACACAGAGGTCGAGTTCTCGCTGCGAGCCACCGGCATCCATCCGATGGATACTGATCGCGATGGTGCAGAAAACACGATGGACCTCGAGGATGACGGAGACGGCTATACGGACACCGTCGAGGCCCAGGTGGGAACGGATTCGCAAGTACGCTGCGGGTTTGACGGCTGGCCATCGGACTTCGTCTCGGGCGGCATACCGGACAGCACCGACCGGGTGACGCTGAACGACGTGCTGAGCTTCGTTATCCCCGCGCGACGACTGGGTACCAGCCCGGGCGACCCGGACTTCAGTGCTCGCTGGGACCTGGTGCCGGGTATCACGCTGCCGTTTACGGAGGCGATAGCGCTGAACGACCTGCTGTCGCTGGTGGCCGGGAGCACCGGTTACCCGCCGATGCTCGGCGGAGAGCGCGCCTTCAGCGGGCCGGCCTGCCCATGGCCGCCGTAGTACCCGTGGAAAGGGGCGCGTCCCGCAGCGGTGCGCACTCCGGCTGCCCCAGATCGGAA
>Ga0209751_10006070_pt1 | contig 11269 bp, 16 predicted proteins | sample RifCSP13_1_FD_184019 | JGI IMG/M metagenome (GOLD analysis project Ga0209751, IMG submission 184019) | Soil microbial communities from Rifle, Colorado - Rifle CSP2_sed 13_1 (SPAdes) (version 2) | ecosystem: Environmental > Terrestrial > Deep subsurface > Rock core/Sediment | place: Rifle...
ACATACCTATTCTTACCACCCTTCCTCAAAGTGACAGTAAAGCAACTGAGAATTGGGAGGATGAGGGAGGCAAGTACGCAAAGTGTGCGTGAAGTCGCAGGAAAACATTGGAGCGAAGACGCATTCCATGACGAAAAAAGCTTCGAACGTAAATTCGTTGACGCCGCCGAACAGGATTTCAAAGTAAATTTGAAGAGCGAACTTATGCTGGATAACTTGACTCGCAACGATCGCGAGCGGAGCGCACAGATGGAGCAATTAATTGGCGTCTTGAGGTCAATTCGAGAGCGGACTGCCCTCGACGAAGATAAAGATCACCTGGGAGCGGCAGTTGATGAGCAAGTCGCGGCAGTAAAACCGTAATGACCACAACGTTCGAACAATTCACCCTTGGCATTGAAGAAGAGTTTCAGATTGTCGATCCGCGCAACCGCGAGTTGCGTTCGCATGTCTCGGAAATTCTCGAAGAAGGCAAGACGCTGCTGGGCGAGCAAGTTAAACCAGAAATGTTCCAATCGATGATCGAAGTAGGTACGGGAATCTGCAAAGACATAAAAGAAGCTCGCACCGATATCACAAATCTTCGTGGCATTCTCTCCACCCTCGTGCGAAAGAAAGGCCTGCAGATTGTCGCTGCCGGCACACATCCCTTCTCGCACTGGCAGGATCAGAAGATCTTCGAGAATGCAAGATATGAGTTAATCGTTGAAGAGAATCAGATGATCGCGCGCTCGTTGCTCACGTTTGGTCTCCACGTCCATGTAGGTGTCGCGGACCCAGAGCGGGCAATCCAGATCATGAACGCCGTGCGCTACTCGCTGCCGCATGTGCTAGCGCTCTCGACTTCATCCCCTTTCTGGCTGGGCGTTCACACAGGATTGAAATCCTACCGCTCGGAAGTTTTCACAAGGTTTCCGCGCACCGGCATCCCTGACCACTTCGACTCGTACAGCTCGTTTCAACGCTATGTCAAATTGCTCATCGAAACCGGCTGCATCGACAATGGTAAAAAGATCTATTGGGATGTGCGCCCGCACCCGTTCTTTCCAACGCTGGAGTTTCGCATCTGCGATATTCCCACCCGGGTTGATGACACCATCGCCATTGCAGCCCTTTTCCAGGCACTGGTCGCGAAGGTCAATAAGCTTCTTGATCAAAATATGACCTTCCGGCTCCATCACAAGATGCTGATCGAGGAAAACAAATGGCGCGCCGTGCGTTACGGGCTTGATGGTAAGATGATTGATTTCGGCAAGGGCAAGGAAGTGCCGACTCGTGACCTCATTCGTGAACTTCTGGAATTTGTCGACGACGTTATTGACGACCTCGGCTCGCGCAAAGAGATCAAACACATCCACAAAATTCTTGAGCGAGGCACTTCGGCCGACGAGCAGCTTCGAGTATGGCGTGAGACAGGCGACATTAAAGCGGTCGTGGATCGCTTGATTGAAATGACCCTGGAGAATGTTCCGTGTGAAGTAACTCCCAGGGCGTTAGCAGCGGCGGCGCCGTGTTGAACGTGAGTCCTGACACATCCGGGCGCGACTTACTACTTTGGTGACCGTCTTTTTGCACTTCGTCTTTTACCAATCTTTTTCCCATTCACATGAGAGAGCACGTCGCCCGGTTGACACTCAAGCACCTTGCATAACTTCTCCAGGGTGTCGAAATTGATCCCGAGCGCCTTGGCCTTTTTCAAGCGCCACAGGGTACTGTGGCTGATGCCCGTCTCTTTGGCCAGCCAATAGAAAGACCGACCGCGAGTTTTCAGCAACTCGTCTACTCGAATCTCGATCATGATGTGCTCCTCGCTCTTACCCCCTATTTACCACATACGAGAAATATTGTCTATGTGAGAGATATTCTGCACTTGACATATATCAGTTGTTAGCATAAGGTGGTTGCGAACCGAGCCTGGCTTACTCTCTTCTCAGCTCCTCTGGAATCACCCAGATTACCTGAAGTCAACAGCTTAACCATTGAGGAGCAAAAAAATGTTTGGAAGACAAGTTACTATGAAGCTCAAGACCAATTCGGCCTCAGAGCTTACCCGCCTCGTAGACAACGAGATTATACCCATGCTGCGTAAGCAGAAGGGATTCCGCGATGAAACCACCTTTGTCGCCCCCGAACGCTCGGAAGTCATTGCCAACAGCTTCTGGGACACCAAAGAAGATGCAGAGGCCTACAACCGCTCGGCGTATCCCGAAGTGTTGAAGTCTCTGTCGAATGTGATTGAGGGAACGCCGACGGTAAAGAACTTCGAGTTCGCCAATTCAACGTTCCACAAGGCTGCTGCTGCCAGGTTGGTCTGAAGCAGATTGATCTTCTAACCGCGACAGGGCGGACCCGTGTCCGCCCTCGCTTCTGTCCCACAATAAGGAGAAATAGAACCGATGAAACATCTCTTAGCAGTAACTCTTTTAATTCTGGCAACGACAATAATCGCCTTCGGTCAATGCAGCGATGCTGACAAGAAGAAGCTGGAAGCATTCGACCGAGCATGGGGTGATGCCGGCCAAAACGGCGATAGAGCATTCCTGCATAACGTTTTTGCTGACAACTACGTAGGCTTAAGCCCGGCCGGTACGTTGACTAAAGCTCAAACAATCGATGCTGCGGTCAAACAGGCAGACCTGGATAAAGCAAACCCGCAAGATGCCGCCAAGGTCACGCACGATTACTACATGATCAGTTGCACGCCTGTTTCAGCGACCATCACGCACCGCAATGTAATCGCGGGAAAAACTGAAGGTAAGGAATGGACTTTCTATACTCGCAGCGTTCATTTTCTGGAGCGCAGCGGCGATCACTGGTCGGTCGTAAGCAATGCAGGCCAGCCGCTCAATGATGAAGGCATCTTGCTCTACATGGAGCAGGAGTGGAACGACGCGAGTAAGGCGGGGGACGTGGCCTGGTTTGAACGAAATTATGCGCGCGACGCTACCGATATAAGCAGCCGCACTGGCGCGGTGCACAGTAAAGTGGAAGAGATTGCCTCCATGAAGAGCGATAGGCAGGTGCTCGACTCGCTGGAGCTTTCAAATCTTAATGTGCGCGTTGAAGGGAATGCGGCGATTGTGACCGGGATTAATCAGGTAAAGGGCCGTGATGCGAAGGGTCAGGCTTTTGATCGCAAAACCAGCTTCACCGACACCTACGTTAAACGCGATGGGCGTTGGCAAGTTTGGGCAACTCAAGGAACCTCGATTACCCCGTAGACCTTCTAGCTCGCTCCGGAGAGGCAGCCTCATGAGTGCCTCTCCGGCATGAAGCTCTTCTCGGAAAGCTAAGTTGGAATTTCTAAATGATTATGATCTTTATATCAACGAGCGGCCGGGTGAACTTCACACAGATGCACTGCTCAACTTTGGCGGCAAATCAGAGCTGCGGCTAACCCCGCAGGCCCCAGTTTTAGCCTCTCACTGCGTGAGCTGTCACCTTCTGGTCCGTGGCAGGTGCCTTTTCAGGGCTGCGCTTCAATTGTGTGGGTGCCTCGGGCCTTACCGTCCACAATATCGATGCGCCGCCCCTTAACGTCTTCACGCTTTGGAAGATCAATCCGCAAGATCCCATTATTGTAACTAGCCGTGACACCCTCGATTGATTCTGTTTGCTGCACCGCGAAGGAGCGTGTAAACGTCCCGTAAGAGCACTCTACGCGATGGTAATTGGCGGCTTCATTCTTCTCGAAACGTCGCTCACCACTCAAAGTGAGAACGTTGTTCTCAAACGTGAGATGGATGTCCTCACGGTTCATGCCCGGCAAGTCGCCCTTAATAACGATCCCATCCTTGTTCTCATAGATGTCCACCGTCGGATTCCAGGCACCACGGGCGATACCCTCATCAGCAAAAGCATCACTTAAGTTTCTTGACAACAAACGATTTACCTCATTCTGCAGGCTGCGCAAATCATGGACATGGCGCGTAAACATTTTTAGCTCCTTCGATAGTTGAGCTGTTGGCTTCAGACGATCTGGAAGATACCAGAAGTTGAGAAGAGAGTTAGCTGGGCTCGGTTCGCATATAATCTTATGCCAACGCCCGATATATGTCAAATATAGAATATATTGTATACACACAGTAGTTCTCATAGGTGCACTTTGTTTGATTGATGCAGAAGCCTGAGTGGGAAACTGCTTCTTGGGCCACTTTAAATGGTGGTTCACTTTTGACGACCTCCGCTACGACCCGCGCTACGCCAATCTCGTGCCGCATGGGCCTCCAGCCATGACTTTGGAGCGTGGTGACTGGTCAACGCTCTCCGTAATAAGTGTTTGACTTTTGGAGCGAGCGGCGAGACTCGCTAACCCGCTCCTGATCGTATGCGCCAGTTACAGCGTATGCACAACTTAATAACATTGCTATGAGTTGCAGCCAACAAGGAGTGCGCCTGTATACGCCTCAATACGTGAGTCCCCCACCAATTTCCCCACAATTCTTGCGGCTCCAATTATCGCGTTCATGACAAAAGCTGAACTCTATTGAAGGGAACGGAGTAAAGTTGATGAGTGTCAAACTTTCAGGTTTCGGTTCCCCGCTTCAAGTTTTATGATAGGCAGTATGTGGGAGTCGGTACGGAAGTTAATCGGCAATCGGCGCAAAGCACGCCGACGCAGGTTAAAACATCGAGCCAATCTGGCCTTCACGCTTTTGCCACTTGGCGAAAGACGCGGCATACAATCCTCACAACTGACCCAGCTGGTTGGCGAAACGCGTCACATCAGCGAGAACGGGCTCGCTCTCATCATGCGCGGATTTCGCATGGATGACCTCTATCTCTCCCAGACAGTATGTATTACACTCGAACTTCCGTCAGCTCCAATCCGTCTTCGAGGCACACCGGTGCGCCTCGAACGGCTTGATCGGGGAATTGAGGATAGGTCTTTGATCTGTGTACGGATTACGGAAATGGACAGGCGTGACCGTGCTCGTTACAACAGGTATCTACGCAGGCTTCGCCTCCTCGCGCCAAATTTGGCGCCACTGCTCACTGCGGGCCAAGCCTTAGAGTAAATAGTTTTGGAGGAGACTAATGGACAAGAAGCTGGGATCCAGCCAGACGATTTTGGTAGTAGAAGATTACGATGATACTCGCCTGCTCCTGAGGCAGGCATTGGAAAACAAAGGCTATCGTGTAGTTGAAGCCACAAACGGTCAGGAGGCGGTAGGCCTTGTACAACGTGAGCATCCCGACCTGATCCTAATGGATCTGGACCTACCAATACTTGATGGCATAGCAGCAACACAGCAGATACGGAACCAGAGTGAGATGGATGAGTTACCGATTGTGGCGGTTACAGCTTATCCCCTGTCCTATACACATGTAAAAGCCTTCGCCAAAGGCTGCAATGAATATATGGCTAAACCTATCGACTTCGGTGAGTTGGACAGACTCTTGAACCGCTATGTACCTCTAAGTTGAGTTCGTAGATGAACCTCGCCTCCCCTTGTTGGACAGCTACGGCACCGATAGAATCAAGCACTTACGGCAGGGTGCTCAACCTTACGTTTATGTTTCTTCACGTTTTTGAACGTGACGTTGACGTGGCGGCAAGGAGACGAGTTTCTCCAACGCAACGCATTTTCGTTTCGTCAATGCCATGCGAAGGAATCCCTGAAACTACAGAAAATCTGCGCCAAGTAGTTCCGGCTTTGGAGTCCCTTTTTGCGAAGGGACTACTGAGCGTGAATTCGAGTTCAAAACCAATTTGCAGCGGATATGTCAGAAGTGAGGATTTACTGAGAAAAATGGTAGGCGCGTTGTTGGGGTTTACAACATCCGGACTTTCGTCCACGACCACGGCTTGGCTGAATGGCGATACGAAAGTTGTGGAGATGCGAAACCTGCTGTTGCCATATCCTCCTTCTGAGATGAAAAGTCATCCTGTTAGCAGCGATGTAAATCAGCCGAAGATCGATGATCCGCACTTGGTAGCCTCTATTGACGAGAACGTGGGTTTAAACCTCAGTTTGTTCTAGCTAGGTAGGAGCTGGCATCTACGAAGAAGCTGTAACGAAGCATTTCGGGACGCTGATCAAGTGATAACTGCTGAAGGTGGGCGCGAACAAATGCCGGCGTGCGAGTGATTGCATTACAGACCAAGGGGGGATGGTCGTACTGCAGATCCTAAAGAAATTCACTTTAACTACACCCCCGGAGTTGACCCCTCTGGTGAGTATCAAGCGGTTTACGCTGACTTTTTGGCTGATTGCTCTGATGTTGCGGGCGTATCAGAGTTGCAACAGCAAGATGCTAAGCTGAACCACCCAACTGAATGGTTCAAAAGACCAGTCATCGGGATTAGCTACATAATGCCCAACGTTGATACCATAGCGCACAATGGAATCTTCGCGCAGTGCCCTGCTGCGCTCAACGCACTAGCGTATGCGGTAGACAGAACCGCGCTGCACCTCCTCAATCCGGATGGCAGTGACGTCGGCAGCCAGTTCCTTCCGCCTGGTGTTCCGGGGCATGATGCGATCGAACCCTATTCAGCAACTGCTGATTTTCCTTCAGCGCAGTCGATAGTCAGTGGATTGTCAAGTGTGTGCCAGAACTTGCCCATTCAAATATTGACAAGCACGGCTTCAGCGGCTGTGGCAAGAGGTAACACAATTAAGGCTGAACTTCTGGCTGTAGGATTTACGAATGTGACAAGCGTTCCATCCGGTTCGTATTTCAGCGCATTAAACTCATTTCCTTGGAACTGGGATATAGCCTTGGGTGGCTGGATTGCGGATTACCCGGATCCAAATCTAATCATGGGCCCATTATTTTCCAGCGGTACATTCTTTAACCAATCTCACTTTAGCGGAAGGGATGTCGACCTCCAATTCGCAGCGTCCCAAAGCTGCGTTTCATGATTTGGCACTTGCTATGGAAACCGGAACTGCAACGGGCCCATTTGCCGGAACTCCAGCGTTCCCAATTGTGACTTATGCTTATCTAGCAAGAGTGTTCTTGGTTGGCGATCGTGTTCAATGTCCTGAACCGAATCAGATCATCTATAACCCGATAACAGGAGTGAATTACGGCGCACTTTGTGTTAAGGAAAGAAAAGGCCGCCGTGACAATGATCGCTGAGATTTTGCGAGACGAGAAGGAACCAAGTGTAGTAGTCACGACTTAATCTGACACTGCTTCTGAGCTCTGTGCTCAATTTTACCAGAAGCGTCAGTTTGTCCTTTTGGTCTGATGAAACGGCTCACAAATAACGACTTACGATTAATCTACACACAAGGAAGTTATGGGACGCGACTCTGCTCGTAACTTATTTCGACAGCTATGCCTGCCAGAAACAGATCGCTCAAGGGGTCAAGAATAGCCGGGCATTGTGAATACGCAAGCCAAATTTGAAACTTGAGAGAGGAAATGCGTTCCGGCTCTTTTTCTAGTACGTCTCAGTCTAGCGATTCGCTTACGTTCTGACGTTCCTGACGAGAACGCTCTTCTTTCCCCCTCTTTTCTCTACTCCGTTTCGTAGAGAAGTGCTCCAAGCTTTTTCTGAATGTCAGAATCCCAGTTATTTCCTGCGATGTAAGCCGCCTCGCCGTTGTCAGAACCCTTGTCAGAGGATGCCAGTCTAGCACATTTCTGTGTGCCAAACTGTGTGCCAACTTTTTAACCTTCCCATCCAGGCCACGGAAAGCTTTCAAAGCATCCGTGATGTGGGCAGCGTCCTGCTTTCGAGCTGCTGGCCGCTTCCGATCGCGTCTGACAGGCGCTTGAAGAAGAGTAGGCCAATGAACTCTTGACATCCGACTTGCCCGGCAAAACGTCTGCGGACTTGAAGAAAATGATGGTAAGCTGGCAAGTAGAATTCTATCTCCCATCATATTATTTGCCGGCGGTCATTCAGTAGCGCCTTCAGGAAACATGCAGGGTCGGAGCATTGCTCCGGTCACGATGCGGTTTGACTACGATTTCAACATCCTGATCGAGAGCCACGAGGAAGCGCAGGAGCCGCTCGACAGAAAACTGCCTGAACTCGCCGCGTAGCATCATGGATATATCGGGCTGGCGGACGCCGAACAAAGCGGCGGCCTCGACTTGTTTCAGGCGGCGCTCTTTCATGATGCTGTCGATCTTGAACACGAGCTGCGCCTTGACCATATGCTCGTCCGCATTCGGCACGCCGAGATCCTTGAACACGTTCCGGCTGCCGGTTTCGTATGCTCTTTTCCTCATGACTCCCTCTCCTCTGCAATCTGTTCGGCCTCACGCAGTCGTTGCTTCACCAACTCAATGTCTCCGCGCGGAGTTTCGCGGCCGGTCTTCGATTTCTTCTGGAAGGCATGAAGGACGTATACCGTCCCCGCATATCGCAGGGTGTACACCGTACGGAACGTGTCACCGCGAAAGTCCTTGACCACTTCCACTACTCCTGCTCCCCCAAAGCCGCTCAGCGTTTTCGTGTCACGATGCTTGCCGCCGCGCTGCGCAACGTACAAGGCATACCCCATGTGATCCTGGACCGGCGCGGGAAAAGAGCGCAAATCCTTGCGGCTCGATCCGACCCATATCACCGGCTTCAAGAATGGTTCATCGGACATCGACAACCTGAATATAGTGATATCACTATATCGTGTCAAGACTGTGGTGCCTTCCTGTACTGCGTAGGGCCCCGGCTTCTTTCAAGAGTTCTTCACGGCTAACCCTCTAAAAGGACTGCGTTCGTCACCCCGTTCAGCAGTGATCACCAAGACGGGTCAAGACCCAAACCGAGCCAAAGTCGGTTAACGGTGTCGTCAGTTCGGTACGATGTCGCTGGATATGGAATCGGGAGCGGCGCTCCGCGCCAGCAGAATCTCAGCATTCCTTTCCATCAAGTATTGGTCGACAGGCGCCATTTTCGAATATTTATCCGACTGTGCCGCCGCCTTCGGCACAAGGAAACCGATGCTGATTACCAGCACCAAGCCCATGATACTGATCAGTCTTTCCCTCGTGGCCGCCCTCGTGGATGGCCTCATCGCGAGGTATCCTTTCCCCGTCGCCGCTCGCTCTCCCTCATCAATTCACTCACATCCGCAACCGGCCGTATCTCATTCGGTCCAAGTTCATACTTCATGCCGCCTGGATGCTGTGACAGAAGCTGAATGGCATGATTGAGGTCTCGCGCCTCAAGGATGAGAATGCCGCCGAGCTGTTCCTTGGTTTCCGCATAGGGGCCGTCGGTCGTCGCGACTTTGCCGTTTTTCCAGTACAGGGTTAACGCGGTCTCCGGAGGCTGAAGAGGTATTTCGGCAACAAGATGTCCGTTGGCGCGCAGATGGTCGTTGTACTCAAAGCATTCGTCGAATATTGCGTTTCGTTCGTCCTCGGTCATCCCTTCGAATGTTCCTGGCTCGATGTATCCCAAACAGATGTATTTCATTGTTCTTCTCCGCCTTGGTGGTAGCCAGCAGCACAGCTGTCGCAGATTGTTCTGTCACTGTTTCAGGTAACGAAGCGCGACACATCCTGATTTAAAAATCTTTGACTCGATAAGTTTTAATTGCAAACTCTCCCGCAGGCTAACACCTTCCAACAACCGTCTCCCTTCTCCTGCAACGATTGGCGAAACGACAAAACGATATTCATCAACTAGACCAAGCTCTATAAGTTGTGAAGGAATACTTACACCACCGACTAAAATATTTTTGCCTTCTTCTTGTTTCAATTTAAGTATTTCGTCGTGAAGGTTCGTACGAACAATTCTCGTATTTTTATCTTCAGCGCTGTCTAGTGATCGTGAGAAAACAATTTTGTTAATGGAGTCAAATGTTTGAGCAAATTCGTTCGATGCTTTTGTCATAGACTGGTTTTTTGCGACTTCAGGCCAAAAAGGAACCATCAATTGATAGGTTTTACGCCCAAAGACGAGCAGGTCAACATCTCGCATGAGGTGCGTAAAATATTCATGTGTTTCTTCATCACCAATTTGTTTGGTGTGGTCACAGCAGCCATCCAGCGTAATGTTGATTGCGAAGATTACATTTCTCATTTGAGTGTCCTGTCCCCGTCAATGTACCAGTGCTTACGAGAGTTTGAGGGTAGGCTGAGCGCCGGACCGTTCATCCTATAGTCGGCGCGCGCCGAAAGAATCGACAAGTTGCAAATCGTAATACTTGCGGCGAACGTACGCCGAACACGGCGCGAATGTTTATAGACTTCCGGTTGTGATCGTGCCTGCACGTTCGTAATTCACGACAATGACGCCATTCGAGCCGACTATGCTTTCCGTCACCTTGAAAGCCGCCGGGATCGTGCCATCCGCAAACAACCGCTTTCCAGCGCCCAACGTGATCGGATATATCATTAGCCAGAACACATCGACCAAATCATGCTTGATAAGAGTCTGAAGGAGATCCCCACTTCCCCAAACGTGTAGATCCGGCCCATGCTCTCGCTTGAGCCTCGCGACTTTTTCTGCAACATCTCCGTTCAAAAACACGGACGGCTGCCATTCGCTAGAAGTCATGGTATTCGAGGCGACGTACTTGGTCGCCGTGTTGACGCCCGGCCACACGTCCGCATGTTGAGGCCAGAAGGCCGCCCAAATATCAAAGGTTTTGCGTCCTAACAGCAGGTCGAACGGCATGTTCATCTGCTTTTGCAGGGCCGCTCCAAGTATGTCGTCATCATATGGCGCTGCCCATCCGCCATACGCGAAGCCGTCGCTTGTATCTTCTTCCGGCCCGCCCGGGGCTTGTATGACACCATCAAGGGAGATATGTTCAAGCACAATAATTGTTCTCATAATTGAGTTCCTTCGAGTCCTAATTCTGTACGGTCTTCGAGCGCGACCGGTTGCCCTGCCTTCACCATATAGTCGAACGACCGAACCAGAATTCGACAAACCGTCCAGGAAACTTTTTTCACTGCCCCGAACTCTGCCGCGACGCTTTTGGCTTCTCTGGTATATCAGCTTTGCCAGTGGCGAGTGCTTTGCGCAGCGCAGACTTCCAACTCGCGCTGAATTGTTGGGAGACTTCGGCATCCGGCACGAGGAGGTCAAATCCATGAAAGGCACCACGCACGACCAAGGGTTCGGTTGCGACTCCGGCATGGACGAGCCGCCGCGCATACTCCATGTCTTCTTCGGCGAACAGGTCGATAGCACCGACGCCGATCCAGGCAGGCGGTAGGCCGGCGACGCTGGCTACCCGGGCGGGTACGGCAGCTACCGGCACCTTGGACGAACCCGCTGGAACACCGAGCAGCGAGCTCCAGGCAAAACGATTGGCACTCGCAGTCCACATAAAGTGGCCAATGGCGGGCG
>Ga0209751_10006071_pt1 | contig 11268 bp, 12 predicted proteins | sample RifCSP13_1_FD_184019 | JGI IMG/M metagenome (GOLD analysis project Ga0209751, IMG submission 184019) | Soil microbial communities from Rifle, Colorado - Rifle CSP2_sed 13_1 (SPAdes) (version 2) | ecosystem: Environmental > Terrestrial > Deep subsurface > Rock core/Sediment | place: Rifle...
AGTCACGTAGCCTGAGGGGAGCTATGCCTAGGGCGCTCATGACCGATCTCTACGAGCTGAACATGGCGGCCAGCTACCTCCGTAGGGACATGAGGGAACCGGCCACGTTCAGCCTCTTCGTCCGGCGCCTGCCGCCCGAGCGAGGCTTCCTCGTCGCCGCGGGAGTCGAACAATGCCTGGAGTTCCTCGAGGGGTTCTCCTTCGAACCGGAAGACCTCGAGTATCTCCGCGCCGAGCTCGGCTACGAGGAGGACACGCTCGCCGCCTTCCGCGAGCTGCGGTTCGATGGGGACGTGTGGGCGGTGCCGGAGGGAAGGATCGTGCACGCGAACGAGCCGCTCCTGGAGGTGACCGCGTCGCTCCCCGTCGCGCAGCTGGTTGAGACCTACCTGCTGAACCAGGTGACGTTCCAGACGACGATCGCGTCGAAGGCCGCCCGGTGCCGGCTTGCATCCGGCGGCAAGGATCTGGTCGACTTCTCCTTCCGGCGGACGCAGGGCACCGAGGCCGCGATGGCCGTCGCCCGCGTCACCGGCATCGTCGGCTTCGCGGCGACGAGCAACGTGGAGGCGGCTCGCCGCCACGGTCTCCGCGCCACCGGCACGATGGCGCACTCCTACGTCGAGGCTTTCCCGGGCGAGGCGGAGGCCTTCCGGGCGTTCGCGCTCGACTTCCCAGACCGGGCGGTCTTCCTCGTCGACACCTACGACACCGCCAACGGAGTGCGGACGGCGATCGAGGTGATCCGCGACCTCGAGCTCGACGACCGGCTCGGCATCCGCATCGACAGCGGCGATCTGGACGCGCTCGCGCGCCAGTCGCGGGCGATGCTCGACGAGGCGGGCCTACCGAGCGTTCGTATCGTTGCGAGCGGCGGGCTCGACGAGCACGACGTCGACCGGCTGGTTCGCGCCGAGGCCCCGATCGACGCCTTCGGCGTCGGAACGAAGATGGGCGTCTCGGCCGACGCGCCCTACCTGGACTCGGTCTACAAGCTCGTGAGCTACGCCGATCGGCCGGTCCTCAAGCTCTCGGCCGGGAAGAGCACGGCGCCAGGAGCCAAGCAGGTGTTCCGAGGAGACGACGGCGACGTGATCGGCCTGAGGGAGGAACCGACCCTCGCCGGGACGGAACCGCTCCTGGTGCCGGTGGTGCGGGGCGGCAAGCGCGTCGGCGACCACTCGGCGGTCGCCGACGCGCGGGCGCGCTTCGAGGCAGACCTGGGGCGGCTCCCCGAGCCGGCACGGCGTCTCACCACACCCGAGCCGTTCCGCGTGCCCTTCTCCGATGCCCTGGAACGGCTGACGGCAGCTGCCAGAGCCAACGCGCTTCAGCGGTCGGGCGCGCAGCCCTAGCGCGTCCGCTCCGGGTCGCCGTCGTAGTGGATCGCGCGGACCTCGTCGATCGTCGCGAGCCCGGAGCCGATGAGCTCCTCCAGCTGCGGGAGCAGCCCCTCGATCCGCTCGGGTTCGTCCACCACCTCGATCACCACGGGCACCGCGAGCATCCGGTCCGCGCCCACGCCTTCGGTTCCGAGGGTCACCGTCGCACCTGCGAGACCAAGCTCCCGCACGAGGTCCAGGATCGAGGAGTAGAGGGGTCGGCCCTCGTGCTCGTCCTGCTGGTCGATAAAGACCCTGAGTCGGGCGGCGGTCGTCTCCATCGCGGTTCTCCCTTCCGCGGCCAGTGTCCGAGGTGGGGTGGGAGCTTCCTAGGGCGATCCGGCCCCTCTCGCGCGGGCCGGAAGGTTCTCTATCGGATCTCGACGTCGGCCGCGCCGACGGTCACGGCGAGCTCGAGCCGGTGCTCCGCGCCCGCGAAGCCGCGGGACTCCCATCCGGCGGGGGTCCTGGGGAACCGGATCTCGTCGACGTTCACGCTCGATACGCCGCCGTCGACGCTGATGCGCGCCCCCACCCGATCGGGCACGCGGATGTTCAACTTGGCCGCTCCCGCCTTCACGCGCGCCCTCGTCCGACCGCGTCCGGGCAGCCGGAGGTCGAGCCTGCTCACGCCCGCGTCGACGGCGAGGTCGTGAAGCTCGATGTCGGTGAGGTCGAGCTCCTGCCGGCTCGCGCCCGAGCGGACCTCGAGGGATACCGGGACTCGCCGCGTGATGCCGACGTGCCACTCGAGCGGACCGGGGCCGCCCCAGTTCCAAGGGAAGACCTGGTCGAGCACCGCGCCTCGCGCATGCCGCAGCGTGACGTCCACGCGCTCGCCGTCCCGTCGCACCTGGGGGCTGACGCCGCCGCCGAAGCTGCCCTCGACCAGAACGCCGGGCTCGAGCGTGCTGCCGACGAACAGCCGGCCGGCGCCGTGCTCGATCACGATGCGACCCTCCTTGGCGGACTCGAGCGGCACACGCTCAGACGCCACGATCGGGCCTCTGCGTTTGCGCTCAGGCACCGCCGACAGGATCAGCGCGAGCCCCACCGCTATGAGAAGCACTGGCCAGATCGACAGATCCTTCCGCACGACGTCGAGGTCGCGCAGGACGAACACGCCCCCGATGGCGATCAGCACGAACGGCCAGACCAGGCCACCGGTGAGCCGGCCGACGAGTAGGCGTTCGATCAGGAGCCACGCGCCGACCCAGACGACGACCAGCGGCCAGATCCGCAGCTCCTTCGGCACTACTCCCTGGTTCTGGAGGATGAGGACGACGCCGACGCCGATCAGGAGCAACGCCCAAAGGATCGAGGAACCGCTTCTGCGCATGCCGGCGGAAGACTAGCCGCTGGAGGGGAGCCACGTCCCGCGGCCGGCCTCGTAGGCCGCGATCGCGTCCTCGTGGCGGAGCGTGAGGCCGATGTCGTCCAGCCCCTCCATCAGGCGCCAGCGCGTGAAGTCGTCGATCACGAACGGGTCGTCGACAGCAGCTCCACTAACGCGCTTGGTCTCGAGGTCTATCGTGATCTCGGTCGAAGGGTCGGCCGCGACCGCCTCCATGAGCGCGCGGACGTCGGTTGCGGGGAGCTCGACCGGCAGGAGCCCGCTCTTGAAGCAGTTGTTGCGGAAGATGTCGGCGAAGCTCGGCGCTATCACCGCACGGAAGCCGTGGTCCTCGAGCGCCCACACCGCATGCTCGCGCGAGGAGCCGCACCCGAAGTTCGCGCCTGCGAGCAGCACCGTCGCGCCCTCGAAACGCGGGTCGTTCAGGACGAACGACGGGTCCCTACGCCACGCGTCGAACAGGAACGGCCCGAACCCGGTCCGCTCGATCCGCTTGAGGTGCTCGGCCGGGACGATCTGGTCCGTATCCACGTCGGCACGGTCGAGTGGGACGGCCCGCCCGAGGATCCTGTGAACCGGTTCCATCGGCTAGACCTCTCTCGGAGGCAGGTCGGCCGGGGTCCCGAAGTGGCCGAGCACCGCGGTCGCGGCGGCCACGGGTGGCGAAACCAGGTGCGTTCGCCCTCCGGGGCCCTGGCGTCCCTCGAAGTTCCGGTTCGAGGTCGAGGCGCAGCGGTCGCCTGGGCCCAGGATGTCGGGGTTCATGCCCAGGCACATCGAGCAGCCCGCCGAGCGCCACTCGAAGCCTGTGTCCACGAACACCTTGTCCAGGCCCTCCTCCTCCGCCTGCCGGCGGACGAGCATCGAGCCGGGGACCACGAGCGCGCGGAGTCCGGGCGCGATCCTGCGACCCTCGAGGACGCTCGCGGCCAATCGTAGGTCCTCGATCCGGCTGTTCGTACAGGACCCAATGAAGATCGTGTCGGGACGGATCTCCCGGATCGGCTTTCCGGGCGCGAGGTCCATATACGCGAGCGCGCGGGCCGCCGACTCATCGGCCGGCTCGGGTACGACGTCGTCGATAGTCACCGTCTGGCTCGGGTTGGTTCCCCACGACACGTGGGGCTTCAGCGCGGTGGCGTCGATCTCGACCTCCCGGTCGAACGTCGCCCCGGCGTCGGTCGCCAGCGAGCGCCAGTCTTCCAGCGCGCGCTCCCAATCGTTGCCTTTCGGCACGTGGGGACGTCCTTCCAAGTAAGCGAAGGTCGTGTCGTCGGGCGCGACCATCCCGGCGCGTGCGCCGCCCTCGATTGACATGTTGCAGACGGTCATTCGGCCCTCCATCGAGAGCGAGAGGATTGCCGATCCCCGGTACTCGATCACGTGCCCGGCGCCGCCGTTCGTGCCGATGCGCGCGATGACTCCGAGGATGACGTCCTTGGCCGTAACGCCGTCGGGAAGATCGCCCTCGACCGTGACCGCCATCGTGCCGGGTCGCTTCTGGGGCAGCGTTTGGGTGGCGAGCACGTGCTCGACCTCGGACGTGCCGATGCCGAGCGCGAGCGCGCCGAACGCTCCGTGCGTGCTCGTGTGCGAGTCGCCGCAGACGATCACAAGCCCCGGCTGGGTGAGGCCCATCTGAGGGCCGATCACGTGGACGATCCCCTGGCCGATGTGACCGGTCGGGAAGAGCGTGATGCCGAACTCCCCGCAGTTGTTCGCAAGCGCGTGCATCTGCCTCACGGAGACCGGGTCCTCGGGACCCGGAGCCGTCGGCACGTTGTGGTCCATCGTGGCAAGCGTCAGGTCGGGGCGGCGAACGCCTCGGCCGGCGAGCCGGAGCCCATCGAAGGCCTGCGGGCTCGTCACCTCGTGGACCAGGTGAAGATCCACGTAGAGCAGGTCCGGCTCGCCCTCGGCCCAGCGGACGACGTGGCGCTCCCAGACCTTCTCCGACAGGGTCTTCCCTTGGCTCATCACCGAACTCCTGGTTCCAAATAGTGGAACTTCGTGCCAATATGTGGGATATGAGTCTACCACGCGAGCAAGGTCCAAGGGACGGGAGGCCCAACGTCGGGGTCCTGGACAGAGCGGTCGCCATCCTCGATGCGGTCGAGGCAGGCGCACGAAGCTTCAGCGACCTCGTCGAGGCGACCGGCTACTCCCGGAGCACGACTCATCGCCTCATCCGCGCACTGGAGGATCACGGGTTCCTGGCGGCGGTTGGCAGTGTCGGATACGTGCTCGGACCCCGCCTCCTCAGGCTGGCGGCGACCGCGACCCGAGAGCTCCCGCTACGGGACCTGGCCCGCTCGGCCCTGGAGCTCCTCGTGAAGAGGACCGGCGAGAGCGCGCAGCTCTACCTCCGCTCGGGCGACCACCGTCTTTGCATCGATTCCGTGCAATCGTCCAACGAGCTCCGAACGATCGTGGACGTCGGCGCGACACTTCCGCTCACCGCCGGATCCGCGGGCAAGGTCTTCCTCGCCTGGGCGCCCGACGCGGAGCGCTTGCTGGAGAGCGCCCGGCCTTTCACCTCCGCCACCCTCAGCGTCGATCGGCTCCGGCGGCAGATCACCACGATCGCCCGGCGCGGATGGGCAGAGAGCGTGGGGGAGCGAGAAGTCGGCGTGGCCTCGGTAAGCGCGCCCGTGTTCGGCGAGGACGGAGCAGTCCTCGCCGCAGTATCCGTCTCCGGACCGATCCAGCGACTCGGCCGGGCGCCGGGCAAGCGCTACTCCGGTGCGGTCGCCGGAGCGGCGCGGGAGATCGAACGGGCGCTCCGAGACGGATGAGCGGCTGGCCGGCTGAGCGCGACGAGCTCGAGGAGCTCCAACGCGAGCTCGCCGAGCGGGCGGCCGCCGCCGCGCCCTGGCGGCCGGACGAAGCCGCGTCGATCGGAGGGGTGTTCTTCGCCTCGGCCCGCTCCGGCGACCGCGCGTGGGCGGCCGCCGTTCGCCTGGACCCCGGCGGCGAGACGACGAGCGCCGTCGTCCGCGGGATCGCGCGTTTCGCCTACGAGCCTGGACTTCTCGCGCTCCGCGAGGGCGCGCTCCTGGAGGGGGCGCTGCGTTCGCTCCCCCGCCTCCCAGACGTCGTGCTCGTGAACGCGAGCGGTCGCGACCATCCGCGCGGAGCAGGCCTCGCGCTGCACCTTGGCTCCGTCCTCGGCGTGCCTACCGTTGGAGTCACCGACCGACCGCTCCTCGCCATCGCCAACGCGCCGAGGGACGAGCGCTTCGCAGGCGCCCCGCTCCGTCTCGGGGACGAGCTCGTCGGATTCGCCGTTCGCACGCGGCGTGGCGCTCGCCCCGTGCTGGCACATTCCGCCTGGAGAACCGACGCGGACACCGCCCGCGCCGTCGTCGTGGCGGCAACGGGCCGCGGCCGCACCCCGGAGCCGCTCCGACGGGCGAGGTTCCTCGCCAGGGTGGAGCGCGCCCGCGACGAGGGTCGACTCCCCGCGCGGTGGGCGCACGACCCCTTCGCAGAGGGAAGATAGACTCGCGCGAGCATGGAGACCCACCGCGCCGTCCTCACGCGCCGGAACATCCGCGAGTTCGCCGATCGGCCGATCGAGTCCGAGAAGCTGGAGCGGATCCTCGGGGCCGGCCGCTGGGCGCCGAGCTCGAAGAACGAGCAACGCTGGCACTTCATCGTCTGCACGGACCCAGACCACCTGCGGGAGCTCTCTCGCGTCGGCGCCTACACGGAGCACCTGGCCGGCGCCGCCGCGGCCGTCGCGCTCGTCGTCCCCGAGGGCCGTGAGCCGTGGGAGAACGAGATCAATGCCTTCGACCTCGGCCAGGCGGTCGAGAACATGATGCTGGTTGCCTGGGACATCGGTGTCGGGAGCTGCCACGGCTCCGTGTACGAGCCGGAGCTCGCCCGCGAGCTCCTCGGCTACCCGGACGACCACAGGTGCGACCTGATCGTGTCGTTCGGCTACCCCGCGGACCCCTCGGTCTTCGACGCTCCTAGGAGCGAGCGCGCACGCCGGCCGGCGTCGGAGTTCGTGCACGAAGAGCGCTGGTAGCGCTCGCCTAGGACCCGCGGACCCGGATGATCTCACCGGCGTGGCCGACGGTGAACGGCCACGTCCGCTCCGCGCCAAGCGCAGCCGCCTCGATCGCGTTCACGCCCGCCAGGCCCTCGGCCTTGCGCCCGACGTCTGAGAACGCGAGCCCGACCATCGGCCAGAAGTGGATCGCACCGTCGCTCGTGCCGGGGACGCGGGGATCGGCGGGCGGCACCGTGAAGTAGGGGTCGCTCCACTCCGGCCACTTGGTGGCGAACGTGTCTACGATGCTCTTGGCCCGCGTGCTCGGCATGAGCGGCTTCGCCGGAGGGATGTTGCCGAAGCCCACGGTCCACACCTGTGCGGTGGAATCCATGTAGTACTGGTTCCAAGTGGTGGCCTCGAGCGAGCCGTCCTCGTTCTTCGCTTTCGCGTACATCTTCGCCGCGGCGTTGTAGAGGGTCTCGATCCCGGCGTCGATCTTGTCCGCCAGCGAGCCCGCGAGCTTGGCCGTGACGGAGTCACCGAGCGCGTTCGCGAGTGTCGCGCCGCGTCGGAGTCCCGCGTAGGCCTCGGCCTGGTCCATCAGCAGCTTCACCTTGACGCGGGGGTTCTGCCACGCGAGGCCGTCGACGTCCATCGTCGCGTTGATCGCGGCGATCGCCTTCTGGATGCCTGTGAGGTACTCGGCCAGCTTGGCCGTGTCGTTCCCCGAGTTCACATACACCTCGCGCAGTGCTATCAAGAACGTGCCTGCGTTCCCTACCGTCGAGAACCACTCGTTCATCGGGTCGGGGTCGTATGTGTAGGTCGGCGGCGAAGCCGTGAGGTCCCAGACCAACTGTTCGTTGCGCACGTGGCCTGCCGGGCTCATGTGCGCCTGGTACCACGACAGCCAGTTCCAGACGACCTGGAGATCGACCGGGTCGCCGGTCCTGGCGAGCCCGTACGCGGACATGTTCGCCCAGTAAGGGGCGACGTAGCGCGGATAGCCGTTCATCCACGGCTGGATGTCACGGGCGATCGCGCCGTCGGGAAGGACGAGGCTCCGGATCCACTCGGCGTTCGTGGGGACGGCCTGTGCCGCCGTCGGGAACACGGAAAGGACCCCGGCGATCGCCAGGGCGAGGCTCACCACGACGCGCGAGGCTCGCATCTTCATGGCCGTTGCGATGCCCTATAGGCATCGGCAGGTAGGGGCCCTCGGCTGAACGGGCGACACGGGAGGTACCCGATCGCGGGTATCCGGCCTCGGTCGGGGGAGTAGCATCGAGAGGTGACCCGCCGCCTCCTCCTCATGGCACTGCTCGCGCTCGCCGCGTGCCGCACGGAAGAGCCCCCTCCGCCAACGGGTCCCGCACCGACGACCGCGACGGGAACGGCGACCGTCGAGCCGCCCGCGACTACCGAGGAGGTGCCCTCACCCGACGAGACCCCGTTCTCGCCAGAGCCCGCGTTCCACGCGATCGGGAGCGTCGAGGTCGAGCAGGCTGGAACGTACTGGGCGATCTACCTGGCGGTGGGCGAGCAAGGAGCCCCGGAACTGGAGCAGACGACCGACTACCTGGCCGGCCTCGGGATCGAATCCTATGCCGGTGACCTCGCCTGCGATCGAGGCGCCGCCGAAGCGCTCGGTCTATCGGAAGACCTGACGGCGGTCGGCGTCTACTTCGTCGAGCGGGAAGACGCCCAGGACTTCGCCGAGAAGCTCCCCACTCCGCCGACGGGGATCGCGAAGGTCAGGACGTACTGCGCGGACTGATCCGCGCGCCCGGAGGGACTCGAACCCCCAACCTCCTGATCCGTAGTCAGACGCTCTATCCAGATTGAGCTACGGGCGCAGCCTGCTCAGGATAGCGCGCCCACCATCACGGGACCGCGTTGACCTCGCCGGGGGTCGGCGTACATCGACCCCAGTCGGTGTCGTCGTCGCCGGAATCGGCCTTGTCGGGGAGGCGGCAGAGCGACCCGGGGAGCTCGTTGTCATCGGACTCCGACACGGGGTTGCCCTGGACGAGAGACCAGGTGCCGGGCAACCCCTCTATCGAGGCCTCGGTCAGGGCCCCCTCGTAGGAAAGGGCGTCCAGGATGACCCTGTTCGTGGTATCAACGAGCGCGAGACCATCCGGAGATCCGTTCTGCACGTTGTTGCTGGCGAGTGGCAGTGGAAGGACCTTGGCGTTCCCGCCCACGTCGACCGCGGAAGTCGCGAGGACGAGCTTCCTCGCGGGACCGAGCAGCCCCGAAAGCGGCACCCGGCGATACTCGACCGACGTCGCGCCGTTCACGAGCACGAGGTCGACCCTACGCAACCGGTATTGCTGGTCGCCCACGTTCACGATCTCGACGAACTCGGCCGTGTCGATCCCGGGTTGGTCGTAGTCCACCTCGTTCAGGCGCAGGCCCGACGGGACCGGCGGCGGGTCGCTGCGCGTGCCTGCGCTCGAGGCCGCGCCCCCGGTAGCCGGCAAGAGCATGGCGAGGGGGAGGAGCAGAGCGAACGGCGCATGCCGACGCATGAGCACCTCCTTGTCGAGAGTTCCCAGAAGTAGAGCACGGGGGTGTGACACTCCAGCCGCGGGGCGCGGGAGCAGGCGGCTGGGGCTGGGCCGGACGGGTCGGCGGAGACGGCGCGATTCGAACGCGCGAGGGAGCTATCAACCCCCTAACCGCTTAGCAGGCGGCTGCTTTCGGCCACTCAGCCACGTCTCCGGACCGATTCTACGGACCGGAACGCCGGCGGTCACTCGCCTTCAGTCCGGCGGCAGGAGCGGCCGGGGGTCGGCCCCAGCCTCGTCCTCGCTTCGGACGGCCCGCGCCAACGCACGAAGCACGTCGTCGCGGGCCAGGATGCCGACCGCCTTGCCGGTATCGTCCACCACCGGCAGCCGGTTCACCCGGACCTCGTCCATGACGAGCGTGGCCTCGATCAACGGCCAGAACGGCCTTGCGGCGACCACGCCGCGGGTCATCACGTCTCGAACGGTCCACTCGGGCTGGCCCCGGGGGGGCCGCAGGAACGGGCCGGTCGCCTGGGCGCGGCCGCCGCGCTGCACCAGGTCGCGCACCGTGACGACGCCGATCACCTGATCGCTCTCGACGACGGGACCACCTGCGACGCCTGCGCGCTCGAACAGCATCACGGCTTCGGAGACGGAAACGTCCGGCGCGACCGCGATGACGTCGGACGTCATCGCGTCGCGGACCGTCCCAAGCGTCTCGGCGAGCTCGTCGCGGAGCGACGGAAGGGTCTTCGTCTCGCCCATGGTTCCCTCCTTCCACCTAGAGCCTCCGCCGGCAGGCACCTTGGCGGTGCGGGCGACCGACCCCCAGCGCTCGGGACCTTCGGCTAGGCGAAGAGGCGCCCGTGCCGGTCGAGGATCTCGAGCGTGCGATCGATCGGGAGCGCGTGCAGGGTGTTGCCGTTTCGACCGACGGTCGTCATCGCTGCGAACAGGGCGTTCACGACGGACTCCTCGACCGCCTCCACGGTGGCTGCGAAGAGCGGAGAGAACACGGCGGGCGAGTCGTACGACGACCCGTCGAGCAGCCCGCGGACGTCGACCGTCCCGTCGGCGGTCACCTTGGGGATCCGGTTCGCCGTCGAGAACGCGATCATCTGCTCTCCGGAGCCGTTGCCGGCCATCGATCCCGTGCGCGCGAGACCGAGCCCGGCGCGGACGGCGAGGCGCCGAACCTGGTGCGGAAGCATCGGCGCGTCGGTGGCAACGACGACGATGCACGACCCCTCCGCGCTCCAGTCGGGGACATCGTCGGGGAACTCCGCACCGACGGGCACACCGTCAATGCGGAGGTCCTCCCGGTCCCCGAAGTTCGTCTGCACGAGGGCCCCGACCGTGTAGCCGCCGTTCTCTGGCGGAAGCACGCGCGAAGCCGTCCCGATGCCGCCCTTGAAGTCGAAGCAGGCCATCCCCGTCCCGGCGCCGACGGAACCCTCCTCGACGGTGCCGCCGGTCGCGGCGTTCAGCGCGTCGAAGACGTCCTGCTCGCCGATCGGCTGGGACAGGACGTCGTTCAGCCACGAGTCGTCGCACTCGGTCACGACCGGCATCTCGATGCCGTCGTCGGCCTGGTGCTCTGGAAGCTCAAGGTTCATCCATTTGACGGCCGCGTCGTACACGAACCCGATCAGCAGGCTCGAGGTGAGGAGGACGGGAGTTGACAGGAGTCCCCACTCGTTGATCTGGTTGATGCCGATCAGCTCGCCGTAGCCGTTCAGGATGTGCGTGCCCGCGTACACCCGCTCGTGCCACGGCATGCTCTCCGTCGGGAAGACCGCCGTGACGCCGGTGCGAACGTCGTCGCCTCGGACGACGGTTCTCTGTCCCACCCGGACGCCCGAGACGTCCGTTATGGCGTTCCCCGGCCCGGGCTCGAACCGCCCGATCCGGATCCCGTGGTCGCGTGCGCGCTTGCGTTCCATCTGCCAACCCCCGCGGGCCTGAAGCGCCCGCAAGGGTACCGGAGCCACCGCCTGCCCGGATGGGCCGAAG